>Ga0207053_10028_pt1 | contig 33615 bp, 28 predicted proteins | sample Alteio_BWMinCont_59_FD_153290 | JGI IMG/M metagenome (GOLD analysis project Ga0207053, IMG submission 153290) | Enriched cells from forest soil in Barre Woods Harvard Forest LTER site, Petersham, Massachusetts, United States -... | ecosystem: Environmental > Terrestrial > Soil > Temperate forest >...
ACAAAGGCACTTACGAAACTATTTAAGAACTACCCCCCGAAGGCGTAGTAACGCAAGCTTCCCGATGGCAGTATGGGCTCACACGCCGATCCTTATCGAGGGACCACAGGTCGTTCCACACGTGTGCCTGAGTGGGCTCCCAGCATGATGGACTCTGTAGTGAACGTACGCGCAGGCGCCCCATAAATCTGCATCACCGAGTAGGAATCAAGAGGACGAGCGCGCCCTGAAGGTCCTGAGTGCTCGTCTTAGTCGGAGAATCGGTCGCAGGTATACAGTCGTTCAGGTCGACCAGTACACCGCGGATCACCTGCTTAACCAATGATTGCGTTCAAGAAAAGGGAAAAGATGATTGCCGAGACCACAGTCACGAGGCCAGGCAACATGAAACTGTGATTAAACAGATACTTTCCTATCTTGGTAGTTCCCGTTTGATCGAAAGAAACCGCAGCGAGCAATGTTCCATAAGTTGGTAGGAAAAACACACTGTTGGCTGCTGGGTAAAATGCAATTAAGTGGGAGGGTTGTAAACCCAGCGCTAAGCCAACCGGCATCAATATGGTTATCGTTGCAGCTGCACTAAAAAGCAACGTGGACAAGAGGAACAGGCCAGCGGCAAAAGCCCAGGGGTAGTGTTCGATCAAACCTGCGATACCACTGACAATAAACGTGCGGTTGGCCTCAAAGAACGAAGACCCCAGCCACGACACACCAAGGATCGATATCATCGCAACGATCCCACTCTTCATGATGCTCCCTTTCAAAGTTGCTTCGGGGGAAGCTTTGAAGATGATCATGATGAGACCTGCAATAGCAATCATCACGATCATGATCGCCATCCCCATACCTACCTGATCGGAATCCACCACCCCATTTTCAATGGTCTGGTAAACAGGTCGAAGTGTTGGAAACATTCCGATCAGTACAACTAAGCCAATCCCTATCAGAAACAGAATTGTCGAACCGCGCGCGTTGAACAGGTCGGCCGCTTTCAAACTTGGCAATGGCTGGGGAGGCTTTAGATCTCCGGTGGCGAGTCGATGTTGATATTCGATATCTTCATCCAGGTTTTTGCCACGCCAGGCTACGGACAAAGCACCCACGAGAACCGCCAGAAAAGTTGAAGGAACGGTGACTGCAAGCAAACGCGGTAAAGACACTTCTCGCGAAGCGAGAATTCCAACCATCGCTACCGTGGCAGCCGAGATAGGCGAAGCGATCACCCCCTGAAAGCCTGCGATCACGCTGATGGAAATCGGACGCTCCGGACGAATGCCCGCCTTTCGAGAAACCTCCGCTATCACCGGGAGGAGAGCATAGATGACATGCGTTGTCCCCGATAGGAAGACAAGCAGATAAGTGACTACCGGAGCGACGAAGGTAATATACCGTGGTTTTTTTCGCATGATCTTATCGCCGATGCTGACAAGATAGTCGAGACCTCCAGCCGCCTGCATGGCGGCCAATGCGGTAATTACCGCAATGATCATGCCAATCACAATTTGCGGTGGCCCTCCGGGCGGTAAGCGGAAGAGAAACACGTAAATAGCTAATCCGATTCCGGCCACAGTACCTAGCGCAATTCCACCAAGGCGAGCTCCGATGAGAATGCACGCCAGAAGAATGCATAGTTCGACCCACACCATGATCGTTCACCTCCGGGCTCTCGCCACAATCGATGCGCTGACAGGTTTCAGTAGCTCCGGAATAATGTTTGGATATCTGCCGTTGTACGCGGCTTTAGCAATGCAAACATCAGCAGAATCCGGGACTTTTGGGGGTTGAGTTCATCGGAAGCAACAAAGCCGAGCTCATCATCATTCACTTCTACGTTGCGTCCAACGAGCCCTGTGGCTACCCGGCTGGACCGAACAATGACGACTCCCTTCTTTGCCGCTCTCGCGGCCGCTTCCACCGAGATCTTGTTCATATTGCCGTTGCCAACGCCAGCGATGACAATGCCCTTAGCGCCGTTGTTCACGCTCGCGTCAATCAGGTCAGGCGACATGTCGGCACAGGCAAAGACAACATCCACCCGCGGCAGCTTGGTCACATTTGAAATATCGAATTCGCTCGTCGTTGTGTTCTTCCATGCAGGAACGTTATAGAAATCACTTTTTCCGTATGCCACAACTCCCACCAATCCACGTAGCGGCGACATGAACGTTTGAACGTCCGTAGTGCTTGTCTTCGTCAGAGAATGAGCGGCGTGTATCCAGTCGTTCATGACGACCATCACTCCACGGCCCCTGGCACGCGGATCTCCAGCCACCGCGACAGCGTTGTAGAGGTTCAATGGGCCATCGGCGCTGACGGCGGTGGATGGTCGCATGGATCCCACCAGAACCACTGGTTTGTCGCTCTTTACTACCAAATTGAGGAAGAATGCTGTCTCTTCCATCGTGTCGGTACCGTGCGTGACGACGATGCCGTCGACATCTGGAGTCGGCAACAACGCGTTAATGCGCTTGGCAACAGTCAGCATAATGTCGAACGATATGTCTTGAGATCCTACGTTGGCCACTTGCTCTCCCTTTATATTGGCCAGGTCCTTGATTCCCGGAACAGCGTCCAGCATGGCATCGATCGTAACCGCGCCAGAGGTATAGGCAGATTGTGTTCCAGTAGCGGCGGCTCCGGCGATCGTGCCTCCTGTGGCTAGAATCACAATGTTGGGTTTCTTGCCCTGAGCAAAAGCATTCTCGTAGACACCAACAATCAGGAAGACGATAGACAGGGTCCGGATTTTGTAGGACTGCTTCATGAGCAACTCCTTTTCGAAGTCCGCACGTTGTGCGCGACGATCATTTATCAACCACTACCTGGTATTTAGCCTTGTCCAGTCCGGTCAGCTTGGCGGGATCGAGCAGTTCCTGGATTTGTTGTTCCGTGAGAATGTGTTTCTCACGAATGATCTCAAGTATCCCTTTGCCGCTCGAGTACGCTTCCTGCGCCAACTCGGTCGCCTTGTCGTAGCCCAGCACAGGGTTGAGCGCGGTGACGATGCCGACGGTCGTCTCCATGTAGTGAGCCAGCACCTTCTCATTAAGAGTTATGCCGTCTATGCACTTGGTTCTCAAAAGCTTCGATGTGTTGTAGAGAAGATGTTGTGATTCCATCACCGCTACGCCTTCCAGAGGTTCGTAGGCGTTGAGCTGAAGCTGCCCGCTGTGAGCAGCCAGCGTGACGGCATAGTCATTGCCCATCACCCGGAAAGCTACGAGGTTCATCACCTCGGGAACCACCGGGTTCACCTTCCCCGGCATGATGGAGGAGCCCGGCTGCAACGCCGGTAGGTTGATCTCTGCCAACCCCGCACGCGGCCCTGACGTCAGCAGGATCAGGTCGCCTGAGATCTTGGAAAGGAGGATGGCAAGACTCTTGAGAGCCGAGGAATAGACTACAAACCCTTGCTGATCCCACGTGGCCGCCAGCATGTCGGTGGCAGGCACAAAGGGTTTGCCGGTGAGCTTTGACAAATGCTCCGCAAACTTCTCTGAATAGCCCTTGGGAACATTGATGCCGGTGCCGATCGCAGTGGCACCCATATTTTCAGCGTACAACGATTTTTCCGCGTCTCGCAACAACTGAATCTCGCTGTCCAACGCTGCCGCGAAGGCATAGAACTCCTGCCCAACGGTCATGGGCACGGCATCCTGCAGTTCAGTCCGTCCCATTTTGACGATATCTATATACGCAGCGCCCTTCGCACGAAACGACGCAGATAGCTTCTCAAGCTCTTCGATCAACTTGCCGTTCCGGAGCACGAACGCGACCTTGATCGCAGTCGGATAAGAATCGTTGGTAGACTGCGACATGTTCAGATCGTCATGAGGCTCGAGGAACTGATATTCACCTTTCTGGTGGCCGGATAACTCGAGCCCTATGTTGGCGAGCACCTCGTTGGCATTCATGTTCGTTGAGGTCCCGGCGCCGCCCTGATACCAATCGACCTGAAATTGATCGTGGTACTTGCCGGCAAGAACAGCCTGGCAGGCCTTCTCGATGGCGGCCAGCCTCTCCGGCTTCATCGCGCCCACGTCGGTGTTGGCTTGAGCAGCCGCCAGTTTGACCAGTGCCCACGCCTCGACGAACCCTGGGTATTGATTGATCTCGACACCTGAGAGCTGGAAATTCTCCAACGCCCGGGCGGTCTGTACGCCATAGTAGACGTCGGCCGGAATTTCTTTCTCGCCCAGCAGATCTTTTTCGACTCGCGGTTTGCCCGTAGACGACTGAGAGGGCTTCTGAGCCCCCGCCAGATCAGCAGCGGGGACTGAGACCAGCATTAGTCCAGTGATGAGCAACAAAGTCGTGCGATTCATTGATTGCCCTCCGAAGATGGCACCTGTAGCTGTCACAATTTCGGCTATTTGGAATTGCGCTCGAGCGAACCGGATCCAATGGTCGGATATGGCGATTGCACTAGCCTGGTGGAATTGAAATTCTTCCAAAAATGATCCGAAGATTTATCTCAAAGGCTCCCGTCTACTAGAACCGATTTTGCAAATGCTTGCTGGAACTTGTGGGGGAGGGCCGCTACTGTCACTCAGTCTTACGCCGCGCCACTGTTGAAAACAATAAGGGAAACCCCTAAGTGGGAGATTTGCTTACTCGGCTCGTTGGTTCGCCAGTGGCCTTCCAGCCTCCTTAGGGATTCCCCTGGTTTTCACAACGCTGCGTTGGCGTAAGAATAAGCAGGCAGGACAATGATTATGCCGAACAACCGGCCCGTCACCTGCGATCACACCCTGGGGCGGGGCAGAATCGCCGCAGCCGGAGTGCTGTCAATGCACAGTCGACATTTTGGCACCAACTGGTCTAGACTCTTCGCATCGTTGACGCTGTCACCATGAACGAACACTGAGCTGCCTGGAGAAGGGATCGCGCTTGACCTGACATGAGCCCAGCTAGTCACGATGCATTTTGCGATTGTCGTCGCCATAGCTGAACACTCTCCATACTTTCCTCAAGTCTGATCGCAGTGGGCCCTAAACGAGTACGCCGAATAACTTTGTAGACCTCCTTTTCGGAGAGACGCATGAGACGGTTGCTCCTCTGTGTGGCGCTCGTTGTATCTCTGTTCTGCTTCTGGAAAGCCGTGTCTGTGAACGCTGCAGGAAACGGTAAGCAACAAGCCACCCCCAATAAAAAGACAAGCGTCCCCAATCCCGCTGACTTTGTTGGGTCAGAAACCTGCGAAACCTGTCACAGCGAGATAGGCAAGAAGTTCGCCGAGAATCCTCACTCCCGCCTGGCGATGTTGCATGGCGGCAAAGGCGTTACTTGCGAGAGCTGCCACGGGCCGGGCAGAGAACATGTAGAGGCAGGAGGCGGCAGCCTGGAAACACTCTTCCTGTTCAACAAAGCGACGCCGAAAGTAGTCGATGGCAAGTGTCTGGAGTGCCACGCCGCCGCACATCCTAATTTTGACCGCTCCGCACACGGAACTGCGGGCGTGAGCTGCGTGAGTTGCCATAGCGTCCATAAATTCGAAAGCGAAACCAGCCTTCTTAAAGTTTCACAGCCGAAGCTCTGCTATACCTGCCACACTGACATCAAGCCTGCTTTTGCGCAGCCTTTCCACCATAAAGTTGATGAAGGGTTGATGTCCTGCAGCGATTGTCACAACCCGCATGGCACCTTCAAGCAAAAGGAACTGCGAAGCAGCGTCGCCGGGGACGCCGTTTGCGTAAAGTGCCATACGGAAAAGGCAGGCCCGTTTGTTTATGAACACCCTCCAATCAGAACGGAAGGATGCACTTCGTGCCACTATCCGCACGGTTCTCCCAATCCACGTTTATTGACTCGGAATAATGTAAACGCTCTGTGTCTGCAGTGCCACTCAGCTTCAATGAACTTTACAGCTCCGGGAACGCCCTCGTTTCACAATATGGCAAACCAATATCAGGCTTGCACGGTATGTCATACACAGATCCACGGTTCGAATACAAGCTCCGTATTCTTCCATTAGGGTGACCAGGCATGACGCTCCTCCACTCACTCCCATTACTCCACTCAGGATGTTTCGCTGGTGCGTTATGGAACTGCGTGAGACGTGTGGCTGCCGCAGTTCTTATGGTTGTCCTCTCTGTTACGGCAAAAGCGCAAGCTACGCCATCCTCCACTCCTCAAACAACTCCACCACCAGCGCAGGAGGAGAAGCAGGAAGCAAAAACGCAAGCTACGCCACCTTCGGCTCCTCCAGCGACACCACCCCCGGAGGAGAAGGAGAAGATGATTAGGGGCTACATCACGCATCAATCGATTGAACTTGGCGGTCATATCGTAGACCAGTCCGGAAGCAGCCCAATGTATAGCACCCTGGTCAATATTCAAACCGGTCCGCGAATACTCAGTCAGTCGCTCACGATGCGGGCTACGGATCCTTCGCACGCGACCTTCTTTGACAATCTTTCGACGAACAGCTTCGGCTACGGTGGCGACCCGATTAACGTTACCGTGCTGAATGTCTCAAAGGGTCGCATTTATGATTTTCGCGGTAGCTATCGTCGTGCCCGCCAATACTTCGACTACAACCTTTTAGCGAATCCTCTGATCCCTCCCAACTCGGATCCTTTTGTTCCTTCACTTAGTTCGCCGCATCTTTTCAATACGGTGCGCCGGATCACCGATCTCAACCTGACGCTGGCCCCCCTGTCGCGCGTGAGCTTCCGCGCCGGATACAACCACAATATCAACCAGGGCCCGTCGTATAGTTCGGTTCACGAAGGCACAGATGCGCTGCTGCTCCAGAGTTGGCGTAACTCCACCGACGCGTGGATTGCCGGAGTGGATTGGAAGCCGGGTTACAGAAGTACCCTCAGCTATGATCAGTTCATTACGCACTACAAAGGCGATACGGTCTGGCAGCTGGCAGGGTTGAACTACATGCTCTCGAACGGAACGCCGGTTAGTCTGGGAATCAATCAGTCTTCCGTATGGGGTACTCCCTGTTCCGCACCATTCAACAGCGATGGGACCGTGAACCCGACCTGCAATGCCTTTCTGGGGTATAACCGCTCCAGTCCCACGCGAACGCTGTTTCCGACGGAACAGTTCCGCTTTCAAACCGAGGCAATCCCTAATATAAAACTGAACGGCCGCGTGCTTTACAACGGCACGACCAGCAACCTCGATAACTACAACGAATTCTTCAACGGATTTACGTCGCGGGGCACAGTGCGGCAAACAATTGTTACTGGTTCAGCGCGCGCGAGACGCATCAATGTCAACGGCGATATCGGTCTCGTCTGGCAGATTACTCCGACGATATCTGCCACCGAAGTTTATGACTTCTGGTACTTCCGGATACCCGGCACGAACTCGCTAACTGAAACAGACTATACCGGCGCATCGATGTTGGTTCCTCCTGGAAATCCCACATCAACAACTACCACGGACTCTCAGTTTCTAAACCAGGAGACTCACAGTAATACAGCTACCCTCGCGTGGGATGTGAGCTCCCGCGCACGAATATCAGCGGGATATCGTTATCGAAGCCGGAACATTGCACAAGTCGGGGATATGATTCCCATCCATGAAAACTGGGGACTGTTTAGCGCCTCCGTCCGTCCCAATCCGCAGTTGCGCATCAATTTCAATTTCGACGGCATGTATGCCGACAATGCCTTTACACGTATCAGCCCTCGTCAATTGCAGCACTATGTAGGAAGGGCGACGTACCAGCCGCGTCCGTGGCTCAATTTTTCCGGGGCTGTGAATATTTACGAGGCTCGCAATAACGTGCAGACGGTGAATCATCTCGAGCACAATCGCAATTTCTCTTTCGGAGCCACAATCGCTCCTGGTGAAAAGTGGTCAGCAGATCTGAATTACTCCTATAACAGTGCATTCTCCAGCACGATCTTGTGCTACACCTCAACCCCGCCCCCTCCTACAGCGGGAGTAGCTCCGCCAGTTTGCGCTGATGCAGGAACTCCGCTGCTCAGCACCGGCTACTATAACGCGCCAACACAGTTCGGGTCTTTCGGCCTCGTCTTCTCGCCAATGAATCATCTACACGGCAAAGCCGGATACCGCATCAGTGCCGTAAATGGAAGCGCAGACTTGATGAACGTCCGACAAGTTAACGGATCGCTGCAGTCTTACTTCCAAACTCCGTATGCGGAATTGCTCTTTGATCCGGAAAGAAAATGGTCATGGAAGGCGGACTACAATTTCTACGGCTATGGCGAAGGACTACCAATTGGGCCCACGTTGCCACGAAATTTTCACGGAAATATCGTTACTATCAGCGTCCATTACGCTTTTTAGCGTATGTTTGGCTGAGATATAATCGTCCACCGCTTACCATGAGGAGGTTTCAATAATGCTGAAATACATCGCTCGGATCTCTGTCGTGAGTGTACTTACAGTCGGCACAATGTGCTTTGCTCAGTCTGGTGCGGATATTTACAAGTCAAAATGCCAAATGTGCCATGCGGCTGACGGCAGTGGCAATACTCCCGCGGGAAAATCTACAAAGGCTCGGCCTTTTAATTCGCCTGAGGTTATGAAGTTATCCGACGACGACCTAATCAACGTAACAAAGAACGGACATGCCAAGATGCCCGCGTTCGGCGGTAAGCTCACCGACGCTCAGATTAAGGATGTCGTAGCTCATATCCGTACTCTGCAAAAATAAACAGATGAGACGCTGAGGCGATGACTCAATCTGGAGAATTCGGCGGAAAGCGACTAAGGCTCCTCGTTTTTCTTGCGCATAACCCGACCAGCCTGATAGGGATCGGACTCACCACTGCGTCTGCCCTGACTCTGATCGGCTTCTGGGTGGTTGCCGTATTTGGCAAAGGCGGATCTGCAAATCCATACGTCGGTATCATTTTCGACCTTTGCCTGCCTGCCCTCTTTGTCCTGGGGCTATTGCTCATTCCCATCGGCATCTGGTGGAGGAAGCGAAAACTAAAGGCGGCGGGGCAGCTTCCAACTGAACTCCCTCCAGTTGATCTTCGCAGTCCTGTCTTCCGGCGTACCGTGGGCTTTGTTCTTCTGGCGACTGCAATCAATTTTGTCATTGTGGGTACAGCAAGCTATCGCGGAGTCGCTCAGATGGACAAGCCGTCGTTCTGTGGTCAGTCATGTCACGTCATGGCGCCGGAGTGGACGGCTTATCATGTGTCGCCCCATGCACACGTGGCTTGTACTGAGTGCCATATAGCCGCAGGCATGTCAGGATACGTGAGCGCAAAGTTAAACGGCACCAGGCAACTTGTACATCTTGTAATGGGCAGCTATCCGCGCCCCATCATGCCGGACGGCAAAGTGCCAGCTGCGAACAGCACCTGTGTGCACTGTCACAATCCAGATCGATTCATTGGCGACAAGCTGGTGGTGAAGACTTCATTTGGTGAGGATGAAAAAAACTCCCCCACACATTCCATCGTTTTAGTCCATGTGGGAGGCAGGGACAGGGCTGGGCGCCTCAGCGGAATCCATGGCGCGCATCTCGGACGTATCGAATTCATTTCGACAGACAACGAAAACCAGACTATTCCCTGGGTAGCCTCAACGAGTGATGACGGCTCTGTGCGCGAGTTTGTGTCAACGGACACAAAAGTTCCTGAGGGTAGGCAGAAACATCTTATGAATTGCCTTGATTGCCATAACCGGGCCGCCCATTCGTTTAACACAGCGGAGAATGCGCTGAACAAGGCGATGACCGACGGGCGGCTCAATGCTTCTTTGCCCTTCCTGCGCAAGGAAGGTCTGGTCCTGATCAAAGCCGATTATGCTTCGCAGGAAGAAGCGAACTCAAAGATCACGGCTGGCCTCGAAAACTTTTACCGCTCTCAGTATCCGGACGTCTGGAGCCAGAGAAGACCTCAGATTGATGAAGCGAGCAAAGTGCTAAGCGCGATCCATGGTGAGAATGTGTTTCCGTCCATGAAGGTTACCTGGGGCACCCATCCGAATAACTCCGGACATAATGACTATCCTGGCTGTTTCCGCTGTCACGACGGAAGCCACAATACGAAGGATGGAAAGAGCATTGGTAACGACTGCACGACCTGCCACAACCTGGTGGCCGTCGATGAAGTGAATCCTAAGCAACTTGCTGATTTAGGGATTCAGTGAGCCGCCTTAGTCGCGCATCATCGGAATAACTATGGAGCGCCGATATAATATCGTTGTCGGATAAACCTCGACACATGGGGATACACCTTCGGCTATCAAATCAACAACTTGTGGCACCGCGATACCCGATGATACACTTACTTCTAGGTTTGATGTGCTAGCGCCGCAAGGCATAGGGGTTCAAGTCCCCTCCTCCGCACCAATCCAAACATTCTCCCGAGGGCCTAAAAACTCTCCGGACCCAAGAGGTTCAAGCAGTCCCGATGGTCATTCTTCTCGTTATCCTGCACGTTTTCGTCTCGCTCTTCCTCGTCGGCGTCGTCCTGCTCCAGCAGGGCAAGTCCGCCGACCTCGCAGGAGCCTTCGGTGGCCAGGGATCGCAGACCGCCTTCGGACCTCGCGGAGCAGCCAATCTCCTCACCAAGCTCACCACCTGGTCGGCCATCTTCTTCATGCTCACCTCCATTGGCCTCACCATCCTGCTCTCGCGCGCCAGCTCCGATCACTCGGTCCTCTCCGGCACCAAAACCACCCAGAGCGCACCCAAAAAGTAACCTCGGCGAATTCAGGTTCAACCATGCGCAGGCCCACGGTCTGCGCATTTTTCATCTCCGAAATAATTCTGATGTTTTTGGGATTACCATCAAAGATATGACACGGACACGGATCGTGCTTCCGGTATTGGTACTCATCGCGTCAGGACTAGCCGCACTCACTACGGCGTGTAATGTCTGGATAAGCGAAAGCCCGTTGTCGCACGAACAGTTCATGCAGATGGCCACAGCGAGAAATTACATTTGGTTTGGTTTCTGGCTGGTTCAAATTCCGATTGTCTGGTTGATCTTGCGCGGCCTTTGGGCTTATCGAGGACTACTGCAGATTCCAATATCCTTATTAGGATCGGTACTGTGTTCGTTCGGTGGTGGTTTCCTATTGTTCCTTATTGCTGAGCACGGATGGTATCGTATGGCTGGCCAGTTCAGGTAGTTGGTTTTCCGCTGTCTAAGCCGTTAGTCTTTAAAGTCAGATGATCCACGAAATCCTCCCCGTCGGCCTCCTCCAGTGCAACTGCTCCATCCTCGGAGACGAGACCTCCCGCGAGGCCATCGTCATCGACCCAGGCGACGACATAGCCCGCATCGTAGCCCTCCTGGCGAAGCACCAGCTCACCGTCAAACAGATCATCATCACCCATGCCCACATCGACCACATCGCCGGAGCCCTCCGCCTCAAGGAGATCACCGGCGCACCCATCCTCTACAACCAGCTCGACCTTCCCCTCGTCAAAATGATGGACATTCAGGCCGGTTGGCTGGCATTCCCACCCCAAAGGTCTCAGCCCCCGACGAAGATCTCAGGGACGGCCAGACCATCTCCATCGTCGGACTCACCGGCTCTGTCATCCACACCCCTGGCCACACCCAGGGCAGCAGCTGCCTTTACCTCCCCGATCAAACCCTCCTGATCGCCGGAGACACCCTCTTCGCCGGTTCCGTAGGTCGAACCGACCTGCCCGGAGGCAACACCCAGCAGCTCCTGAAGTCGATCCACGACCGCCTCCTGACCCTCCCCGATGACACCAAAGTAATTCCCGGCCACGGTCCAAATACAACCATCGCCACCGAGCGTTCCGAAAATCAATTTCTTCAAGTAAACTAATTTCAATGATTTAGGTTAATAACTAAAAGCTGGACATTACACGCACCACATGAAGTATTAACCAGTATGGTTCACAGGTAAGAGCCTGAAAAGCCAATCCCCCTGGAGTCGCCGGTAACGTGGCTCGCCCTCCAGCTTTAGCTACGTCTCTTTGGTATCGTTCTCCCGGGAATTGAGGTATCTCATGACTCAACCCAATGGCGGCATCGGTAATGTGACGCCGAATGCTGAGCTCCTAGAAATGGCAATGGCCTATTCGCGCAGCCGTATGCTCTGCGCGGCTGCGCGGCTGGGGATCGCCGACGCTCTTGGGGACGAGACACGCGACGTCGGTTTCCTGGCCGAAAGGTGCCAGGCTGATCCCGATGCTCTGTACCGCCTGTTGCGCGCCCTCTCCAGCATAGGAGTTACGGAGGAGACGACACCGGAACACTTTCGACTGACTCCATTTGGCAAACCATTGCGCAAGAATGACCCTAAGTCAGTCTGGGCAGCCGTCGTCTTCTGGGCCGATCTGCTCGCCGATAGCTGGTCCCTGCTTACCGATTGCGTTCGAACCGGCAAGCCTGCCTCTGAGGTCCGCGATCCGAACATCCCCTCGCGCTGGTCGCAGGATCCCGATGCCAGCGCGATCTTCCGTGCAGTCATGGGCACCGCTCCGGCAGAAGATTACGCTCCCATCGCACAGGCATGGGATTTTTCCAGGTCAAAGGTAGTCGCTGACCTGGGCGGCGGTGGCGGCTCGCTCATACTTGCAGTGCTCGAGCTTAACCCCCATCTGCAGGGCATGCTCGTTGATCTCGATCCCAGCATCGAGGCAGCGAAATCACGATTCGCGAAGGAAAAACCTGTCTCCCGATGCGAGTTGATCGCCGCTGACCTGATGCAATCCGTCCCACCTGGCGCCGATGTGTACATGATCAAACATGTTCTGCACGGCCGCCGGGACGCGGAGGCGATCACGATTCTCAGGAACTGCCGCGCCGTCATTCCGCAGAATGGCAGTCTGCTCATCATAGAATTCGTTCTGCCTCCCCTCGTCTCTCAAAGAGATCCGCAACTGGAAGGCCGACTTATGAGCGATCTCAACATGCTTGCAGTCACTGGAGGAAGAGAGCGCAGCGAGCGTGAATGGAGAACGCTTCTCGAAGCAGCGGGATTCAACCTGACCCGTGTGTACCCGGTAGGGGGCGATACGCTAATGGTTCGAAACGTAGGGATTCTCGAAGCAAGGCCACTTTAGGATCATCCACCGATGCAGCAGCCCCTCCAAACCGGCGACCCCACTCTCACGGCTCCCAGCTTCTATGTCACCGGCCGCCAGTCGCTCCCCCCAGGAGCCATCCTGCTCGCCACCGTGGCTGCCGTCTGTGCACTCTCCCTGGTTCTCTATGCCCTGGGTCACACCGGACATACCCATCTCAGCTCTGGCGCTGACCGTTCTGCCAGCGCCACATCCGGAGCCGCCCCGGATGCCGATGAGAAAGACGATCCATCTCAGATCGACACCATCGTCCTCGGCGATCCCGCCGACGCTCCCGTGCCCGCCCGACGAGGAGATCACGTCAGCCCCGTTCACCCCACCATTCTCGTTCACCTGCCCCGCTTCGGCGACCAGGTCGGCCTTATCCCCGACACCCCCGCCGGCCGCCTTCTGTACGACTGGCTCGCCGCCTTCAACCAGGCAAGCTATCCCGCGCTCGGCAACGCTCTGCCCAATGTCGCGCTCGCCTCCGCTGCCGCGGCACAGATCGAGCTACGGCAGCAGACCGGCGGCTTCAATCTGCTCTCCGCCAAAGAAGTCCAGCCCGGCATCCTCGTCTTCCGGCTCCGCGACCAGACTCCCGCAGCGATCGAGGCCCTCGGCACCCTCCAGGTGCGTCCGGGCTCTGGCCCCGCCGCCATCGCGAGCTTCAGCCTCCGCGCTGTTCCCCCACTCCGCCAGAACGCCGCCACGGAGACGGCCCCACTCTCTGCAGCCCCACCCCGATGAGCCATCCGAATGATCTCGGGCTAATGGGCCTGAAGTCTGCTGCATGATCGTTTACCCGCTCTCCGCTTCAGGCCACATCGAGGAGCGGTCCTGAAAATGGAAGAAGAGGGCTTGTCTTGCGACGGGGGCGACTCTATTGCTGAGGGCAGTCATCTGAGCCTGGGACAGGGGTGTGAACTCGCGGGCGATCTGCACGTTTTCTTCGAGTTGCGTGATGTTGTAACAGCCGACGATCACTGTACTGACTGGGAGCGAGAGGGTATAGCGCATGGCTTCGCGCATGTTCAGCGCGCCGGGGTGAGTAGCGATGACTGTGCCTTCAAAGGGTTTCTGCTTCTGCTTCTCGACGGGCGGCGGAGTCCAGCTGGAGAGGATACGGCCGCGTGCGACGATCTTCATCCCGATAATACCCATCTGCTTTTCGACAGCGAGGGGAAGGAGCTGGTCGGTGAAGGTGTGGGGGTTGTGTCTGTCGGCTGCGTTAAGGGCCATCAGGATAGCGTCGAAGGGGTAGCGGTTGATCATGTCGACGATGGGTTCGGGGTGGTAGTGGGCGGCAACGCCGAGAAAGCGGACGACCTTTTGGTCGTGCATCTGGGTGAAGGCGTCCATCGCTCCGCCTTTGGCGAAGATGGCGTTGACCTCCTCAGGGATGCCGACGTTATGGTGCATCCAGAGGTCGAGATGGTCGGTCTTCATAAGCTTCAGGGATTCTTCGATATCTCGGAGAGCGCGGTCGCGGGTGCGCTCCCTGCTCTTGGTGGCAAGGAAGACGTCGTTGCGGCGATGTTCCATGACGCGCCCTATGTATTGCTCGCTCCAGCGCTCGGGAAGACCGTATCTGGGGGCAGTGTCGATGAAGTTGACACCGAGGTCGAGGGCTCGCTCGATGAGCGGAACGGCAACATCAAAATTGTTGGGTTGTTCGATAGCGCTCTGGCCGCCGAGGGAGAAGATTCCGACCTTATAGCCGGTCTTTCCGAGGTTGCGCGTGGGCATGGAAGCCTGCGTCTTCGGATTAGAAGGCAGCGCCGGAAGCTGGTTCGTCACGGCGTGAGCTTCGTTGGAGAGAAGGCCTGCGGCGAGGACTCCTCCCGTCTTTAGGAATTGGCGGCGGTCGGGGAAGGAGGGCTGCTTCATCGGAGACCTCTCAGAGTGGTGAACGGGCCCGGGGCGATTTTACTCCTGGGGTGTGAATTGATCTTTCAACCATGAGGAGCACCGAATCACGATATGCTCCAGATCAGTGTCAAGCCCGAAACCTGGATAAGAAGCAGAAACCAAATGGGATAGAGGTTGCAAAACAGTACCGTCCAACCATTTATACTTATAAACAAGGCAGAAAAAATCCCGGCAAATGCCGGGATTTCCTTTTTTACCCATAACCCCTTTGTTGCTTATATTTTGCGGCTAACCCATTTGAATGCAATATTTTACAGACACATACCGCTCACAACCGAAACAAAATAAACAAGATAGCCGCAAAATACCCTGCCCCTATAGGGGGGAGGGGGAGGGAGAATAGATGCTGCATCGGTCAGTTACGAATCCCGCGCATGAGCACCTCGATCTCGGTCCGCTCGTCGGCGGTGGGAGGCAGCAAAGGCAACCGAGGCCGTCCGCCAAAATAGCCGTTCAGATCGCAGCCAAACCGGATGCCAGGCACGCCAAGCTCAACTTCGATCCGATCGACAGCGGCCCTAAGCCAGGCTTGTTTCTCAAACGAAAGACCGCTGTCGCCGTCTTTCCATGCCGCGAACACCTCGTAACAGGCCTGCGGAGCACAGGCAGCAAACCCCGGCATCGCACCCACAGCCCCGGAGTTTAGCCCGTCCAGCATCTCCGCCGTATTGCAGGTCAAAACCTGAAACCCAACCGTCTTCGTCCGAGTCTTTATCGCTGGCTTAGGAGGCGCAACGGCTAACCCGGCTCCGCCGCCGGTCAAAGCATCGGCGGCAATATAAGTCGCCGCCCCGGTAGCCTCGCGCTGAGCAAGCATGCGTCCCGTAGCGGCAGCAAATACTGTCGTCACTGTCACCTCACGCCGTACTTCATCGGTCCCGGCCCTTACCACACCGATCCGGCCGTGCCCACCGTCAACCAGCCCGATGATCTGCGGATGTCCCGCAAGCTCGATCGCCACCTCCACCGGCAGCAAGCCATCCGGGCTATAGAGCACCACCGGCACCGGCGAACGATCTGCAACCGAACGAAAATAAGTCAGCAGCTCCCGGGCTCCCGCACCGTCACGAAAAACCGAAGGCTGCCGCACAAGCACCATATCGTAACCAGCATTTGCAGCAAACTCAGCCAGCTCCACCGTTCCCACGACGCTATCGCGGGAGACCCCCGCAAGCATCACCTTCTCGACGGCCGTCGAGTCGATGGCCGTCCGCAGAGCCTGCCGGGTCTCCTCCTCCGACAACATCGTAGGCTCGCCCACATCGCTCAGCACCGCAAAGCCAGCCGCCGGCGTCCGCGAATAACGATCCGCATTGTGTTCCAGCTTACGAAGGTTGAGGCGTCCGTCCGGATAAAACGGTGTGGTCAGGGGTATATAAAGTCCTTCAAGCAACATGCTCTTATTCTAAGAGCCAATCGCAAAATAAAGGAGCTTCAGGTCGAAGGCAAAAGAAGATCGTGCCACGAAAGACGTAACGAAACTTCGTCTCATCCGCAGCCTGCTTGAAGTAATCTGGATCGAGACAAACCCATGAATACGAATAAGGACATCTCGCAGGGCAAATCCATTGGCGAACTGGGCCTCGAGGCTTTCTGGTTCCTGACTCACTCCGGCCTCGCCTTCTTATTCCTCGTCCTTGTCATCGGCGTAATGACGCTCACGCACCCCGACCCCGATGCCATCGAACCCAAGCTTCTCGGCACCATCCTGGCGTTACTCGTACCGATGGTTGGCGGATTCCTCATCGCCCGCAGCCAGCAGAATGACATCGCTCGCTACGTCTGGATCTCCGGCCTGGTCGTCTTCGCCGTCGTATGCGTCTGGGTACTCGACCTTCCCACCGGCAACGGCCTCTGCGAAAACTGCGGCGCCATCGAGAAGCTATGGAGAACCTTCTTCGACATCCGCCACGGCAGTGGGCTCATGGCCGGGGACGGTCTCCTGATCGGCACCTGGGTTCCGCTCTCCATGATCGGCTACGCCGTAGGGGCTCGCTTCGGCCTCCCCTCCGACGCCTAGACCACACGGGCCTGGACAACCGCGAGTCGATCTGCGTGGAGTGTCTGCAACGCAATAACACTCAGTGTTCCCCGCTGTAGAGCTGAGATTCCCTCTGCCGCTGCCCGCGCCGCCGCCAGAGTCGTAATTGTAGGAATCCGAGCCAACACCGCCGCCCTGCGGATCGCCTTCTCATCGAAAAACGTATCCTGTCCACGCGGCGTGTTAATGATGAGCTGTATTCGGTCGCCCTTGATCAAATCAACAACGTTGGGGCGCCCCTCCTTCACCTTGTAAACACGCTCCGGCTGCAACCCGGCTTCTTCCAAAACGCCTGCCGTCCCATGCGTCGCCACAAGATGAAAGCCCATCTCAACAAATTCACGCGCCAGCGATACCACGCCTTCCTTATCGCGATCGTTCACGCTCAGGAAGACGGTGCCCTTCAGCGGAAGTATCTGTCCTGCAGCGATCTGTGCCTTGGCAAAGGCCTCGCCGAAGTTATCCGCAACGCCCATGACCTCCCCCGTCGACTTCATCTCCGGGCCAAGCACCGTATCAACCCCAGGAAATTTGCCCCACGGAAACACAGGCGACTTCACAAAATAATGAGATCCCGTCTCAAGGTCTTTGCCGCTGGCCACCTGCTCCGGCAACAACTCCTTCAACTTCCGCCCCACCATAATCCGCGAGGCGATCTTGGCCAACGGTATCCCCGTCGCCTTCGAGACATAAGGAACAGTCCGTGAGGCCCGTGGATTCACCTCGATCACATAGACAATCCCACGCTGAATCGCGAACTGGATATTCACCAGGCCCCGCACACTCAGAGCCATCGCCAGCTTCCGCGTGTATGCACGAATCGTCTCCAACACGTCAGCCGACAGATCGACCGCCGGCAGGACACACGACGAATCGCCCGAGTGAATCCCAGCCTCTTCGATATGCTGCATGATGCCTGCGATTACAACATCGTCACCATCACACAATGCATCGACATCAACCTCAGTAGCATCTTCCAGGAAGTGGTCGATAAGCACCGGCCGCTCCTGCGAGAACTCAATCGCCGTGGACATATAGCGGACGACAGCCTCATCATCATAGGCAATAACCATCGCCCGACCACCCAACACATACGAAGGTCGCACCAGCACCGGATACCCCACACGATTCGCTCCAGCCACCGCCTCTTCCACACTGGTCGCCATTGCTCCCTGTGGCTGAGGAATCTCAAGCTCTTCAATCAACTTGCCGAACCGTTTGCGGTCCTCGGCAAGATCAATCGACTCCGGGGAAGTTCCAATAATAGGAACACCAGCCTTCTTCAGCGGCAGCGACAGGTTAAGCGGAGTCTGTCCACCGAACTGCACGATCATCCCGATCTCCGCACCTGCCGAAGCTTCATGCTCATAGACACCGAGCACATCCTCCAGCGTCAGCGGTTCGAAGTACAACCGGTCGCTGGTGTCGTAGTCGGTCGATACCGTCTCAGGATTGCAGTTCACCATGATGGTCTCGTACCCATCCTCACGCAGAGCAAACGCAGCATGGCAGCAGCAGTAGTCGAACTCAATTCCCTGCCCAATCCTGTTTGGCCCGCTACCCAGAATCAGAATCTTTTTGTGCGTCGTCGGTGCTGCCTCATCCTCTTCGTCATAGCAGCTATAGAGATAGGGCGTGTAGCTCTCAAACTCAGCCGCACAAGTATCCACCAGCTTGTACACAGGCTGCACACCCAGCTTCTTCCGCAAAGCGCGAACCTGAGCCGTGCCTTCTGCGCCCGTCAGTCCCCACCCAGCAGCAAGCCGTTCGTCAGAGATGCCCATCCGCTTCGCAGTTCGCAATTGCTCTTCAGTCACGGCATCGATAGACACTCCACCGATCGCCTTAATCTCATCGGTGATCTGTTTCATCTGGTACAGGAACCAGGGATCCATCGAAGTTATGCGTGCCACTTCACGCACGGTCATGCCACGTTCAAATGCGTAGCGGATGTAAGCCAGCCGCTCAGGGTGCGGAGTCACCAGTCGCTGCGTCAGTCTGCGCGGCTCGATATCATCGGCCGTAGCTTTCTTGCCCGTCTCCAGAGACCGCACAGCCTTCATCATTGCTTCTTTGAAAGTACGCCCGATCGCCATCACTTCGCCGACAGATTTCATCTGCGGCCCTAGGCCTTCATCCGCGCCCGGAAATTTCTCAAACTGCCACTTTGGAATCTTCACGACTACGTAGTCAATGGTCGGTTCAAAACAAGCCGGCGTTGCTTTGGTAATGTCGTTCTGAATCTCATCGAGCGTATAACCAACAGCAAGCCGAGCAGCAATCTTCGCAATCGGAAATCCCGTTGCCTTCGAGGCCAGAGCACTCGAACGCGACACGCGAGGGTTCATCTCGATCACCGTCATACGTCCGGTCACAGGATTCACCGCGAACTGTACATTACTGCCGCCCGTCTCCACACCGATCTCTCGGATCACGCGAATCGCCGCATCGCGCATCACCTGATATTCACGGTCCGTCAGCGTCTGTGCCGGAGCAACCGTAATCGAGTCGCCAGTATGCACGCCCATTGGATCGAAGTTTTCAATCGAGCAGATGATGATGACGTTGTCCTTCAGGTCACGCACCACTTCCAGCTCATACTCCTTCCAACCCAGAACGCTCTCTTCAAGCAAGCACTCGTGCACCGGCGAAAGATCCAGCCCACGCGCAAGAATCTCCATCAACTCTTCACGGTTGTAAGCGATCCCACCACCCGAACCGCCCAGCGTAAACGATGGACGAATCACCACCGGGAAACCAATCTTCGCCGCGAATTCCAACCCATCGCGAATATTGTTCACCAGCGCAGACCGTGGCATATCCAGCCCGATCTTGTTCATTGCATCCTTGAACAGCAGCCGGTCTTCAGCCTTCTTGATGGCCTCAAGCTTCGCGCCAATCAACTCAACATCAAACTTCTCGAGCACACCCGAATCAGCCAGATCAACAGCAAGATTGAGGGCCGTCTGCCCACCCACCGTAGGCAATACAGCGAACTTGCCGGAACCTTCCGGCATCATCTCCGACTCGACCCGAAGAATCTCTTCCAGATACGCCGCGTTCAACGGCTCAATATATGTCCGGTCAGCAACCTCAGGGTCGGTCATGATCGACGCCGGATTGGAGTTGATCAAAACAACCTCATACCCTTCAGCCTTCAGCGCTTTGCACGCCTGCGTGCCGGAGTAATCGAACTCCGCCGACTGCCCAATCACAATCGGCCCCGAGCCGATCACCAGAATCTTCGCAATGTCATTCCTACGCGGCATGTCTCTTCTTCTTCCTCTACTTGTTCTTTGAGCCGTAAAAATGCGCGACCAAAGCCGCGCCTTTTAATTTTTTATTTCTTGAAATCTTCCATCATCTTCCGAAAGTCCTTGAAGAGATAGTGAGAGTCATGTGGGCCCGGACTAGCCTCCGGGTGATACTGCACGCTGAACATAGGATCGGTCCTATGCTTCAACCCAGCCAGCGTCTGATCATTCAGATTCGTATGCGTCTTCTCAACAGTCTTCTGATCAAGCGACTCAGGATCGACCGCAAAATTATGGTTCTGCGCCGTAATCTCCACCTTGCCAGTCTGGTGATTCATGATCGGATGATTACCGCCATGATGTCCAAACTTCAGCTTGTACGTCTTGCCGCCCAGCGCCAGCCCAAAGATCTGGTGCCCCAGGCAAATCCCGAACATCGGAGTCTTACCCTGAAGCTTCTGCACATTTTCAATCGCGTAACCGAGCGGCTCCGGATCCCCAGGCCCATTCGAGAAGAAGACGCCATCAGGATTCATTGCAAGCACGTCTTCGGCAGAGGTCTTCGCCGGAACCACCGTCACGCGGCAGTTCTCGCGCGTCAGCATCCGCAGAATGTTCTCTTTGATGCCGAAGTCGTAAGCCACCACATGCAGAGGTTCAGCCTTGTCCTCAATCGCCGCAGTCAGCAGCGCGTCGCCGGTCTGATTCTTTGGCTCGCTCGAATCCCACTTGTACGCTTCCCTGGTACTAACGACGCTCGCAAGATCAGTGCCTTCCATCTTTTTGATCGACTTGGCCTTCGCCACCAGCGCGTCCACATCAAGGTTCTCGCCCGATGCAATCACTCCACGCATTACGCCGTTGGCTCGCAGATGCCGCACCACAGCCCGCGTATCCACTTCGGCAATCACCGGAACGCCATAGCGTTCCAGATACTCATCCGCCACCTGCGTCGAGCGCCAGTTGGAACTCATCGGCGAAAACTCGCGCGTCACCAGCCCTTCGATGTAAGGCTTCTTCGCCTCCGCATCGTGCGGTGTCGTCCCATAGTTTCCAATGTGTGGATTAGTAAGAACCACAATCTGTCCCGCATAGGAAGGATCCGTAAAGATCTCCTGATAGCCGGTCAGTGATGTATTGAAGACCACCTCGCCAGAGCACTCCGCCCCTGCGCCATACCCTTTGCCGCGAAAAATGCGCCCGTCTTCCAGCGCCAGTATTGCTTGCATTGCCTCTCCAGAGGAGTGGATTTAATAGATTCTATCAGTATCTGCGCCGTAGAACGACGTCTGGCCGTAAATGATTCGAGCTAACTGGCCACATGGTTTTAATCTGCCTATAACAATCCGAAGCTCCAGGCTACTCGATATCCACCAGGACGTCTTCGCCCTCAATCCGCACAGGAAACACATCCACCCGCTCGTTCTCCGGATACTCGGCCACTCCTGTCTTTACGTTGAATGTCCAGGAGTGCCATGGACACACCACAGACTGTCCCTCCACCCATCCCTGTCCCAGCGGTCCGCGCCGATGCGGACACCAATTGTCCAGCGCCGAAAGCTCACCATTCACATTCGCCAGGCAAACTCCAACCCCCTCAACCTCAGCCTCGATCACCTTCCCCGCCGCCGGAGCCTCAGAGACCCCACACAACCTGACCCACTGTGCCACGCAACATCCTCCACACTTCTATGTTATCCACCTGCATCGCCATAGCCCGAGCCACCAAATGCTAAAGTTCTTTTAGACATGTCCCGTCCCACCCCAAAGCCAGCCAAACGAGCCTCGCAGTCTCCCACAAAGCAGGTAGTCAGTCATACCTGGCTGATGAAAGCGATCGCCGTTGTGGTTATCGTCGCGCTCATCTGCGGCTATCTCACGCTTTCCCTGCTCTTCTATCAAGGACAGTGGCAATTTGCTCTTCACCCACAACACAAAGAACACGCTCCCGAAACCGCCTCGATTCATTTCGGACCCGACGAATCAGCGATACCACAGCTAACCGGACGTTGGATTCCAGCCGCCCCAGGCGCACGTTACGCCAACACCACCATCCTCTTTCTCCCCAGCGGAGACGGCTCTCTTGCAGACTTCAACTCCACGCTCGCCAGACTCCACGACCTCGGCATCAACGTCTTCGCCTTCGACTACCGCGGCTACGGCTACAGCGCCGACACCCATCCCAATCAGGCCCGTATGATCCAGGACGCAGAATCCGCCTGGAACTATCTCAACACTTCCCGCGAAATTCCCGCTCAGCAGATCATTCCCTACGGCGTCGGCGTTGGAGCCTCCCTCGCCACCCACCTCGCCGCCAGTCACACCGAAATCCCAGCCCTCATCCTAGAATCCCCAAAAGGCGACCTGCTCGATACCGTTCGCCAGGACCCCCACGCCGGCCTAATGCCTGTCCGCCTGCTCTTCCACGAAAATTTCCCCCTCGCTGAGCCTCTTGCCGCACTCCGCACCCCAAAACTGCTCCTCTCCAGAGGAGACGTCGCAACAGCCTTTCGTTCTGCATCCGACCCCAAACTGACAGTTGAGTTCAACTCATCCTCTGACGCCGAATACACTCAAACTCTAAGCCGCTTTCTTGACCAATACATAGCGCCACCGCTCCCGCAACCCTTGCTTATCCCGGCACCCTCTCCCACAAAGCCACGCTAGAGTTCTATTTGCCGCGATACCCTCACCTTCAGGGGAAATCTCTTTTCATGTCCAAATCACTGAACAACCTGCAACCCTGGGGTGCTTTCTTTCTGCGCCTCGTGCTTGGCTGTGCCATGATCTACCACGGTTACGACAAGGTCATTCCCGCCGGAGGCTTCCATGGCGGCAACACCTTCTCCGCGCTTGACCGCCACAGTCATTTCGTCGGATCCCTCGGTCTGCCGTACTGGTTGGGATACGTCTCCGCCCTCACCGAGTTCCTTGGAGGCATCCTCATATTGCTGGGCCTGCTGACCCGTTTTGCCGCCTTCCTGATAGCCTGCAACATGCTCGTGGCCATCGTCATGGTCAGCAGGCACCATGGCTACTCCGGTTCGGAATACCCTCTTGCCCTCTTCGTCATCTCCCTCATGCTGCTCTTCTACGGTGCCGGAGCCTGCGCTCTCGACCGAAAGATCGGTTTTTCCTAGAACCTATGGCAAATCGGATTCTTAAGGAGAGAAGGCCCCCGGTACACTGGGGGCCTTACATATTGGGTAGGGAGTTGCCTTGCGGATAGGGGAAGCCGAAACCGTGGGAACTGCTGGCCCGGCACTTGCTTACTACACTCGATAAGACGCTACTCTGCGGGAAAAGTTGTCCAGATTTTGTACATTTTTTCGTAGATGTAATATCAGGCATATACTGAAAACAGAATATTGGCGATCTGGCTGATCCACCGACGGAAAAGCCGATTCTATGCAAAATTCAGAAACTGGCTCGGTCCAACCTCTGACCCTGGAAACACAATCTCCAGATTCCTCGACCCCAGAGTCTTATAGGCAGCTTCACCAAGAACACGTCTGAAATCGGTGGTTACAGCCAAATCCCGCCCTTCATTCAGCTGTTCATTCGCCAATCCCGGCCACCTGCCGTAAACCTTACCGCCCCTCACCTGTCCGCCGAGCACAAACATCACATTGGCATGTCCGTGATCAGTTCCACCCGTACCATTCTGTCTGGCAGTCCTGCCAAACTCCGACATCGTCACCAAAGTGACACTCTCAGCGTCCTGCCCCATGTCTTTCCAGAACGCCGCAATCGTCTCGGAGAACTCCTTCAGCCGATTTGCCAGCTGACCATTGGCATTCCCCTGGTTCTGATGCGTGTCCCAGCCGCCGATATCGGAAAAAGCCGCCTCAACCCCCAGATTAGCCTTCAACAATTGAGCAACCTGCTTCAAACTATTGCCAAAAGGAGTCTTTGGGTACTCGGCCCCGGCCGCTGGCTGATACTTCGAAGGATCAGCCGCCTTCAGCATCTTCACGGCCTCAAACGTCTCCTGCCCCGTCCCATGCAACACAGCATCTGAGCTCTCGTCATACATCGCCTGAAACGCATTGCTGATCGGCGAGGTCTGGGGCCCACGCCCTGCAACCGAGAAATCAGCCAGATTATTCACTGCAATCGCCGGCAATTTGCCCTGCAACGTCCGGGGAACCTGCGTCCCCAACGCAACCGCACGAAACGCCGAAGCCCTGCCTGCCTGAGGTTCGGTCTGCAAAGCGCGGTTCAGCCACCCATCCTCCGTAACCTTCACACCCGGCGTACCGCTTTCCATATAATCCTGCGCATCAAAGTGCGACCGCGTCATATCCGGCGACCCCGCTGCATGGACAATCGCCAGATGCCCCTGGTCATACAGCGGTTTGAACGCAGCCATCGCCGGATGCAGTCCAAAAAATCCATCCAGATCCAGCACTTCGTTCTGCTTAATCGCAATCGAGGGCCGCATCGAGTAGTAGTTTTTCTCCTGATACGGCACCACGATATTCAACCCATCTGCCGCGCCCCGTTGAAACAGTACAACCAGCTTCTTCTTATTGGCCGCAGCAGTCGTCATCTCCGCCATCACACTGCGCGTCAAAAATGCCGGAATCACAGACGTTCCCACCAGCGCCAGCGCGCCATCCTTCATGAAGCCTCGTCTGGTGATCCCCATGGTGTCTCCCTTTGCTGTCGTCCGAAAGGCGCTACCTAAGCAAACGCCTTCTCCAGCAGGAAGTTTCGCGAAACGTCTCGCCTGCACGCAGATTTTATGCCTTGTGCATGAGTGATGAGTCTAAAAAGCCGCAATCTCCGCCATCGCTCGATACAGATCCTCCGGTTGCGGCAAAATCGCATCCTCCAGCAGCGGTTGATACGCCACAAAAACATCCATAGCAGCAACCCGTCGTACCGGAGCATCCAGGTCATGGAACAGCTCATCGCCGATCCGCGCAGCGATCTCCGCCCCGTAACCCCAGCTCAGCATGTCCTCATGCGCAATAATCACGCGGCTTGTCTTCTTCACCGACTCCGCAATTGTCTCCCAGTCATACGGTGCAAGGCTCCGCAGATCGATCACCTCAACGTCCACGCCGCTATCCCGATGAATCTTCTGCGCAGCCTGCAACGCCCGCGGCACAACCGCGCCGTAGGTAATCACCGTAAGGTCCTTGCCTGGCCGAACAATCTTCGCTTTGCCAAATGGAACGCAGTAATCCGGCCCCGGATAAGCCGCCCGTCCGAAGGTCTCCCGATAAAGCCGCTTATGTTCCAAAAACAGCACCGGATCATCGCATCGGATCGCTGTCCTCAGCAGCCCCAGGGCATCCAGCGCGTTTGAAGGCATCACCACTCGCACTCCCGGCGTATGCGTGAAGATGCTCTCACCCTACTGTGAATGATAGATCGACCCACCCGTAAGATAGCCGCCAATCGGAACCCGCATCACCAGAGGGCAGCTGAAGCCCCCATTCGATCGCCACCGCATCAGCGCCAATTCATTGCGCATCTGATGCATCGCGGGCCAGATGTAGTCGAAGAACTGAATCTCTACCACCGGCTTCAGCCCACGCACCGCCATACCGATGGCCCGGCCAACAATATTTGCCTCGGCCAACGGCGAATTCCACACCCGGTCGTTGCCAAACTCCATCTGCAACCCGGACGTCAGCTTGAACACGCCGCCCTTGCCCTTCAGCTTGCCTGCCCGCAGAGGCTCATCCCGCGTAGCGTCAGCTACGTCTTCGCCAAACACCACAATGCGCTCATCCCGCCGCATCTCATCCTTCAGGCAGGCATTAATCAGATCGAGCATCGTGCGCTCTGCACCGTCGGCCGCTGGTGCAGGCGAAGTAGCAAAGCGCTCATCCATCGGACTAAGGTCTTCGGAATACACATGCCGCATAATCGAATCGACCTTCGGCAGCGCTGCCATCAAGGCCTTATCCGCAGCCCGCCGCACCTCCTCATCGACCTGCTGTTCTAAACGATTAATCTCATCGGCATCCAGAATTCCCTCACGCAAAAGCCACATCTGCATCCGCGAGATCGGATCACGCAGTGCATCCGCCTCCAGCTCAGCCGCAGTCCGATACAGCCGCTCATCGTCGCTCAGCGAATGCGAGTACGGACGAATCACATGCCCATGCACCAGAGCCGGTCCTTTTCCTGCCCTGCAATACGCAACCTCCTCCACCATCGCGTTGTAGCTCGCAATCGGATCGGTCCCATCAATCTCTGCAAAGTGGAAGTTTGGAAAATTAGCCACCAGCCGCGAGATATTACCTCCCGGAGTGTTTGCCTCCACAGGAGTAGAGATGGCGTAGCCGTTATCCTCCACCACATAAACGACAGGCAGCTTCCCATTCGAAGCCGTATTCAGCGACTCCCAGAACTCGCCCTGGCTGGTCGATCCTTCGCCAATCGAGACATAAACAACCTCGTCCCCATGAAACTTAACGTCTTTGAACTCGCGATAGTCTCCCTCATGCTTCGTGGCTGCCTCGGGATGCCGCGAGAAGTATCTCCCCGCCTCCGCGCACCCAATCGCATGCAGACACTGGGTGGCTGTCGAAGAAGAGGGACTAACGATATTCAACTTCCGGCTGGACCAGTGCGAAGGCATCTGTCGTCCGCCGCTGGCAATATCGTCGGCTGCTCCCACGGCCTGCAGCAACTGTTCTTCCACCGTATTGCCCAGCGTCAGGCATATCGCCCGATCGCGATAGTAAGGAAAAAACCAATCATATCCAGGACGCAGCGCCATGCCCGCAGCCACCAATAACGCCTCATGGCCCGCGCACGATATCTGAAAAAATATCTTCTGCTGATGTTTCAGCGTAATCTCGCGATCGTCCGTCCGACGCGACAGATACATCAGCCGGTAAAACTTCACCAGCTCGTCGCGAGTCAGCGAAGTCCCCGTAACCGTTTCAACGACTTTCTTACGCTCATCCACACTAGTTCCAGACTGACGGGCCATGCACCTATCCTCAGTAGTACAACCAGACACTACCGAACAAGATTGTACCGGTAAGATGCCTGGATTGACTTCCTGGATCCGTCTCCCCGGCCACCACACCTGTGGATCAATTTCGCCATACAACGAATATCAACCCACTTCGTCGGAAAAAGAAATGGGCAACCCGAAGGCCGCCCATCCCTCTCAAAACGTTCTCTCTAAACAAACAGAGGAGCCAGCACCAGCGTAATGGTAGCCAGCAGTTTGATCAGCACGTGCAGGCTCGGTCCCGCCGTGTCCTTGAACGGATCGCCGACCGTGTCGCCAACAACCGCAGCCTTATGGGCCTCGGATTTCTTGCCGCCATACTGTCCTGTCTCGATAAACTTCTTCGCATTGTCCCACGCGCCGCCGCCGTTGTTCATCAGCATGGCCAGCAACACGCCCGAAATCGTCCCGACCATCAGCAACCCGGCCACAGCCTCCGCACCGGCCAGGTTCACCGGAACTCCCGCAATCGCCGGAACCGGCAGAATCGTCCCTGCCGCATAGATCGCCGAATTTGCCTGATAGCTGGCGCTGAAGTGACGGAAGATCAACCCCACCGCGACCGGCAGGCTTACTGCAAGCACGCCCGGCACAACCATCTCCTTCAGGGCCGCGCCCGTTACGATATTTACGCATCGCGCATAGTCCGGCTTCGAAGTTCCCTCCATAATTCCAGGGTTCTCCTTGAACTGCGCCCGAACATCCTGCACCACCATCTGCGCCGTCCGCCCCACTGCCTTAATAGCAAGCGAGCTGAACAGGTATGTCAGCATAGCTCCCAACAAAGCGCCGACAAACACAGGTATCTGCGCCAGATTGATGTTCGTGAAGCTCCATCCGACAGGCATATAACCGCCGGCATGTGCAACCTTGGCGGTTACAATTGCTTTGATCTCCTCCAGATAGGCTGAGAAAAGCAAAAATGCCGCCAGCGAAGCCGACCCAATCGCATAACCCTTCGTCAAAGCCTTCGTCGTATTCCCTGCTGAATCCAGCTTATCCGTGCGCTCACGAATCTCATGCGGTTGGTGCGACATCTCGATGATGCCACCGGCATTATCCGTGATCGGCCCAAACGTATCCATAGCCAGAATGTAAGCCGCACAGCTCAACATCCCCATCGTGGCAATTGCTGTGCCGTAAATCCCCTTGGCATAGTCGCTGATTCCATCAATACCAGCCAGCCCCTGCACTCCAAAGTAGTAGCTCAGCAGCAAAGCGGTCGAGATCACAATCACCGGAAGCGCTGGCGTCTCCATCCCCACAGCCAATCCACTGATGATGTTAGTAGCCGGGCCTGTCAGCGAAGCCTCCGCGATCGACTGAACCGGCCGATACCGCGACTCGGTATAGTACTCCGTAATCCACACGAACAAAAACGCAGTCCCAAGCCCAATCACACCGCATCCCAGAAACCACAGCGGCCGCACCAGAGGCCCGTTCAGCATCAGGTACACAGCCCCGGCAAAACCAGCCAGAGCCAAAGCCGACGTCACATAAAATCCCTTGTTCAACGCATGCATCGGATCTTCATCCTCACGCGTCTTCACCACAAACACGCCCACGAAGCTCGCGATCAAATTGATGGCATGAACAATCAGAGGGAACAAAATTCCCTTCACGCCAAACACCGGAAACAGCGCAGCACCCAGAATCATAGCGCCGACATTTTCTGCCGCAGTCGATTCAAAAAGATCAGCCCCACGGCCCGCACAATCGCCAACGTTATCGCCCACCAGATCAGCGATTACCGCCGGGTTCCTGGGATCGTCCTCCGGAATCCCAGCCTCGACTTTACCCACAAGATCGGCCCCCACATCAGCAGCCTTCGTATAAATTCCACCGCCAAGCTGCGCAAACAGCGCCACCAGAGAAGCCCCAAATCCAAAGCCAACCAACTGATACGGAACCGTATCCGGATGATCCAGGCCACCGAAGAACAGGAACAGCACCCCTATCCCCAGCAACGATAAAGCTACCACCACCAACCCCGTCACGGCCCCGCCCCGCAGAGCCATCTGCAGCGCAAGGTTCAGACTCGACCGCGCCGCCGAAGCTGTCCTTATGTTCGCGCGTATCGAGCAGTACATCCCCGTATAACCCGCCAGCGCCGAACACACCGCGCCCACCAGAAAACTAATCACCGTCCTGAACGCGTACGGAGCGGTCCTCGGCGAAAGCTGATACCCCACAAAGAGCAATATGGCCAGAATCACCGCAATCGCCCCAATCGTCTTGTACTGCCGTCGCAGAAACGCCTCAGCCCCTTCACGGATAGCGTTCGAGATCACCTGCATATCCGCCGTACCCGTATCTGCTGCAATCACCGACTTCGCCAGCAGGAACGCGGCCACCAGCGCCAGCAATCCAACCCCCAGCGCAATCCACAACCACATCCGTCCGTCACCACCACTCCCATCGACGGGTGCCAACGGAACCTGCCCAAAAACGGCCACTGCCACACAACGAACCACATCCATGCAAAGGTCTCCTTATAAAGACGGCAAACTTCAACTTGCTTCACAAAGCGGCCAATTAGAGCATGTGCAATCAAACAGGGTCAATGCATCGCATGGTTCAAGGTCGATTCACCTCGCACTCGCGCAAACATAAACCAAAGTAATAGCACACAACCGCGAATCCCTACCGCTTTTCGTCCACAAGCCGATGCAAACACCAGAGCAAACGCCGTGAAGCCGAGGAGCAGCCGTGTCCATCTACCGCAGGATTTTTACCCCACATCTCGCAGCAGGAAAACTCCTCCTCGCGCTGCTCACCATCACCCCTTTTCTGTCCGGACAGACGAACATCCTTCCGCATCACTACATCGTCGTCTACCGCAACGCCGCCATTCCCGCCGATGCCGAAGCCCGCATCCACATCGCCGGAGCCAGCCTCATCCAGCGCAGTGAGCACCTTGGCATAGCCTCCGTCCGCACCTCCCCGCTGGAATCCGATGACGAAACCATGCGCCGCCTCGCCGCCCAACCCAACGTCGAATACGTCATCCACGACCGCATCGTCACCGCAAGCCTTCTCCGCACCCAGCCCATTCTTCATCCCACCTTCAGCGTTGTCGTCAACGCCACCCCAACCTACGATTCCTACTACACCAACACCCCACAGGGCTGGGCCGTCCGGCAGGTTGGCGGATACGGCAACAACATCCCCGGAGGCCCCGCCAGCGGCCCCTGGACCACCACCATGGGCAAAGGCGTCCGCATCGCCATCCTCGACAGCGGCGTCGACGCCACCCACCCCGACATCTCCCCCAATCTCGCCCTGAACCTCAGCGAAATCAATCAAACCGACCTCCCCAGCGCCTGCGACGACGGCTCCCCGCAGGACCAGCAGGGCCACGGAACCTGGACCGCCTCGCTCGCCGCCGCAGCGCAGGGTCCCGGCACCGGCCAGCTCATCGGAGTAGCCCCGGCTGCTACCCTTCTCAACATCAAAGTTCTCCAGCGCATGCCGGCTGCAATAACCGGCGACGGAGTCACCTTAGCCGCAACCTGCGCGACCGGCGAAGCCTCGGGCCTCTTAAGCTGGGTCATCCAGGGCATAGAGGACGCCGTCACCAACCACGCCGACATCATCTCCCTCTCGCTCGGCGCAATCATCGACCTCAGCACCGGAGACGGCGCTGGCATCAAATCGGCCTTCGACAGCGTCACCTACGCCGCCACCCAGTCCGGAGCCGTTCTCATCGCTGCTGCAGGCAACGACGGCTACGATCTCTCCAACCCCCGTTACCTCGAAATCCCCGCCCAATCCCGCAGCGTCCTCGCCATCGTCTCTTCCACCAACCCCGCCTGCGCCGAAAATCTAACCCCTGGAGCCACCTGCACACCCGGCCCCACCGCCCTCGCCTATTACAACAACTACGGAGCACCCCTCAATGCTCTCGCCGCACCTGGAGGCAGCTACCCCGAAGGCACCGACCTCGCCGTCAGCGGCTGGGTCCGCGGAGCCTGCAGCTCAGGCAAGCCCTCCACCGTCGACGGCCCCCCAACCGATGCCACCCACAGCTTCGGCTGTTTCAACCTCGGCCACACCGCTTATGTCCAGGCCATGGGAACCAGCGCCGCCGCCCCGCTCGCTGCCGGTGTAGCCGCGCTTCTCCGCGCCGCCCACCCCACCTGGGATCCAGCCCACATCGTCGAAGCCATGCGCTCGACAAGCGTCTCCTCGCCCACCTTGCCGATACCTCAGATCAATGCCAGCGCCGCTCTGCTCGCCCCATAACCCTTAGTACCTCATACCGTCTTTCACGCTGCGAGCCAGCTTTTCAATCTCCGCCGCCCTATGAGCCGCTTCCTTAGGAGACAACGTCTCTCCCTTAGCCGCCTCCTGCTCAAAGCTCGACGCCAGCGCCAGCAGCTTGTTCGTGTCAGAGAGCAGTTTGCTACGCCTCGCATTATTCCGAGCCTCGATCTGCATGGCCGCAGCATTCCTGGCGGAAGGTATCACAATATGAGTTGTCGTCTCCGGTGAGTCCACCCCCATGAACTCTGACTGTGATCTCTGTCCCTGCCCCACAGGCACCAGCAAAACCCACACCAGAAAAACACTAAAAAATCCTCGAAGCATCTCACGACCTCTGCTCCGCCGTCGCGCGGACCGGTCCAAAGCCGAACCCTTTTACTCCTTTCCCCACCGATTGCGCAACCTCAATCTCTAACACCTCGATAAAAAACTGACGACCGGCTACTTCTCGTTTTTCATGCTTCGCGCGAGCTTCTCAATCTCATCCGCCTTCTTCACCACCTCGATCGACAGAATATCTTTGTTCGTCTTATCCACCTCTTTTTTCAGATCTGTCGCCAGAGCCAGCAGTTTGTCCGTATCGGCCGCCAGCTTCTTCTGCCGCTCGCTGACCGGAGGTGTAGTCTCAGCCGTTTTTTCCTGCGCTGGCGCCGAGGCCTGGTTGCCAGCCTGCGCCGGAGCCTGTCCTTGCAATGCGAGTCCCACCCCGCCATTCAGCATCGCAATCAATATCCAGATCCACACAGCCCGAAAGTTTTTCATAAGACACCCCAATCCATGGCCGCAATCGATATCACCATCCATCGCGGTTAGCCCTTCATCCTCTCCTTAACGCTCTTCGCCAGCCTTTCAATCTCCTCTGCCTTTTTCGTTACATCTGCCGGCTGCCCACCGGGATCTTCGATCTGCCGTTTCAGATCCTCCACCAGGGCCAGCAATCTATCCGTATCGGCGACCAGCCGCTTCTGTCTCTCGCTATTCCGCGACTTGGCCAGCTGATCCTGTATCCGAGGCAGAGGGTCGTCCGGCTGGCGCCCATCCGACGGAAAGCCCGCCCCACCTCGGCCCGGCGAAGGAAGCTGCATCGGCGCTCCCGCCCCTATCTGCGCGCTCGCCAACCCGGTCCCCGCTCCCATCATCAAAGCTGCCATTACTGCACCCTGAAGAATCCTCATAGCACCCTTTCCGCCTTCAGACACCTCACCGCTCAGGCGAAATTGCATCCAATTCCTAACGGGTTCACCTCCGTTCAACTGCATAACGAAAGTGAGATGCTGTAATCATGCTCTTTCTGGCCATGGCCCCGCAAGACAAACATCTCCTCCGTCTCCTTGGTCAGGACTGGAAGGAGGACGCGGCCCTCTTCCTCCGCGATAAATTACCCAAAGTCGTTGTAGTCCTCATTGTTATCTTCATCCTGCAGCGCGTGGTTCTGTTCTTCGTCAACGGTCTCCGCAAGCGCGCCGACACCCAGGTGGGCAATTTTCACCGAGCCGCCCAGCTCCGAACCATGGCCTCGATCGTCCGCGCCACGGCGTACGGGGTCCTTGGTTTCATCGCCTTTTTGCAAATCCTTAACGTATTCGACATCCCCTACCAGCCCCTTCTTGCCTCTGCCGGCATCCTCGGCGTCGGCATCGGTCTCGGAGCCCAGTCCATCTTCAAGGACATGCTCAACGGCATCTTCATTCTCATCGAAGACCAGTACAACGTTGGTGAATCCGTCTCACTGGCCGGACTAAAAGGCACAGTCGAAGACCTCTCGCTCCGCAGCACTCGCCTCCGCGACGGCGACGGCACCCTCTACATCATCCCCAACAGTCAGATCGCCACCGTCTCCAACCTGTCCCGGGATTTTTCTGTCGCCTCGCTTCAGGTCAGCGTAGACGCCAGCGCCAATCCCGATTCCGTCATAGCAATCCTGCGCAAACTGGCCACCGACATCCGCCACGACTCCGCCTTCAGAGACATCACTATCTCCGACCCTGAAGTCCTCGGTATTAATGAAATCCGCGGCCGCGAAGTTATCTACCTCATCAACACACGCGTACGAGCCAACCAGCGCGACGGAGTCCTTCGCGAGCTGCGCCGCCGCATCATCCTGGCCTTCGAGAAGGATGGCATTCCACTCGGCATC
>Ga0207053_10029_pt1 | contig 33419 bp, 23 predicted proteins | sample Alteio_BWMinCont_59_FD_153290 | JGI IMG/M metagenome (GOLD analysis project Ga0207053, IMG submission 153290) | Enriched cells from forest soil in Barre Woods Harvard Forest LTER site, Petersham, Massachusetts, United States -... | ecosystem: Environmental > Terrestrial > Soil > Temperate forest >...
GAGCGGGATTTGTTTTACGCCTGCTGCGCGTGCGGGAGAAGCGCAGCGCGTTGGGATTCGACCTTGATATGACGACTGCCGCTACACCTCCGGGAATGGTGGACATCACGCTCGACGGGAACGTCGTACGTGTGCCTGCGGGCGTGAGCGTTTTTGACGCGGCGCGCATGAATGGCGTCAACATCCCTACTCTTTGCCATTTGCAGAACCAGACTCCTGTGGGGGTGTGCCGGCTTTGCGTTGTGGACACGGGCGCGCGCGTTCTCACCGCTTCCTGCGTTCGAACGGTCGAGCCGGGGATGAAGGTGGTCACAAATTCGGAGAAAGTTCTGAATGCGCGCAAGACGCTGCTTGAGTTGATGATGTCCGATCATCCTTCGCCTTGCGTGCGACAACAGAATTCGGGCGATTGCGAATTGGAAATGCATGCGAGGGCGGCTGGGGCTTCTCAAGCGCGATTCGCAAAGCGCACGGTCGCTCGCGGCAAGGATGATTCATCGCTGGCAATCGCTGTGGATCACGACGCCTGCATTCTGTGCGACCGGTGCATCCGCGGATGTGATGAGGTAAAAAGCAATTTTGTGCTCGGGCGTATGGGCAAAGGGTACTCCGCAGGAATTGCATTCGATCTGAATTCGCCGATGGGGGATTCCACGTGCATTTCTTGCGGCGAGTGCATGGTGTCCTGTCCCACGGGTGCGTTGACGAACAAGAGCGTCGTCGGCACTGCGATTGCGGCGGGGCCTGATGCGCAGGGCTTCGAGGCGGAAGATCTTCTGCAGATTCCCGTTTTCAAGGGAGTTTCCGGGACATTTCTTGAGCTCAATCGCGGCGCGATCGTCAAGCGCCGGTTCCGCAAGGGCGATCTCATGTGCCGCGAAGGGGAGTTCGGGTCGACAGCGTTCTACATTCTGGAAGGCAAGGCCAAAGTATCCATTTCCACGCCCATTGCGCACGTGAAGACGCAGGGTGGGGCCAAGGGATTTTTCAAACGACTTACCAGCACGCTGGTCGCGCGCGAGGAGGACAAGCGCGAGGGGGAAACGCGGGACAGGACGATTCCGATTGATGCTTCCGTGGATCTTTCGTATGGGAACCCCGTAGCGGAACTTGGGCCCGGCGATCTATTTGGCGAAATGACGTGCATGAATTTTTACCCGCGGTCGGCGACGGTGGTTGCGGAATCGGATGTGGTCGCGTTCGAAATGCTGCGGAATGTTCTGGATATCATGCTGAAGAACAAGACGTTTCGCGCGCAACTGGATCAAACGTACCGGCGGCGGGCTCTGGAAAATCATCTGCGCGGCGTCCCCATGTTCGCAGACCTCTCGGCTGATTTCATCGAGCACCTGAAGGAGAGTGTGGAGTTGCAGCGATTTGCTCCCGGCCAGACCATCGCGCTGCAGGGCGAGCCGGCGGACTGTTTCTATCTGGTGCGCATCGGCTTTGTGAAGATTTCGGAAAATTATCCGGGCGGCGAGATGGTGCTCGCGTATTTATCGCGCGGTGATTATTTTGGAGAGATCGGATTGCTGGGCGGTGGGATTCGAACGGCGACTTGCACGGCGCTGGACCACGTTGAGGTTGTACGGATTTCAGGTGATGATTTCCGCGACATGGTCGCGCGTTTTCCGAGCGTTCGAACGGGGCTGGAAACCGTGGCGTCGGAGCGGCGCGCGGCGAATCAGCAGCGCATGCAGATGGTTCATAACGTCTCCATCGATCAATTTTTGTCACAAGGATTGATGGAAGCGCAGAGCCTGCTGATTCTGGATTTGCAGAATTGCACGCGTTGCGATGCTTGCGTGAATGCCTGCGCGGACGCACATGACGGCGTAACGCGGCTGGTGCGCGATGGGTTGCGTTTCGATCAATATCTTGTGGCCACAAGCTGCCGGCAGTGCCGCGATCCGCTGTGCATGGTGGGCTGCCCGGTTGGCTCGATTCGAAGGCGGAATTCGCTGGAAGTGATTATTGAAGATTGGTGCATCGGGTGCGGGCTGTGCGCGCAGAATTGTCCATACGGAAATATTAATTTGCATCCGTTTGAAGTGATGGTGGACGATCCGGAGCGGGCTGGGCGGAAGAAGGCGGCGATCAAGCAGAAGGCGACGTCGTGCGATCTTTGCACGCATTTGAAAGAGCCGAGTTGCGTGTATGCGTGTCCGCATGATGCGGCGCATCGCGTGGATCCCAGGACATTTTTCGCCGAGATGCTTGGGCAGGGTTCCACGAAATGAGAATGGACAAGACACAGCGCGGATGGGCCTTGGCGGCGGCCGCAATTCTCATGGTGTCGGCTGTGATCTACGTGCTTTATGCGCTTGGTTCGACGCAAGGACCGCGCGGTAGTAGCGCGATTGGCCTGACTTTTGGCGTCATCGGTTTCGCGTTTATGATTTTCGCGGCGCTGCTCGGGGCGCGGAAGCGGGTTCCGACTTGGCGTGTTGGGCGTGCACAGACCTGGATGCGCGGGCATCTTTGGCTCGGTTTTCTGGCGCTGCCGATTATTCTTTTTCATGGCGGATTTCATTTTGGCGGGACGCTCACGCGAGTTTTGATGTGGCTGCTCATTATCACGGTGTTTAGCGGGGTGTTTGGCGCGGCGCTGCAACATTATATTCCGCGGGTGATGACTGCGGAGGTGCCGCTGGAGACGATTTACGATGAGATTGGGCACGTGCGATCGCTGCTTCGCGAAGAAGCCGATCGCGCGGTCGAATCCGTGTGCGGTCCGATCGGCCTAGACAAAACTTCCGATGCGGAGGTTCGACGCGCTGGGGGATTCACGGCATTGCGCGCGATTGCCGCGTCTGCCGTACCACTAAGGACATCGGCTGCGGTCAGCGCGGGCGCAAGCGCGGCCGTTGCGGCTGCACCGGAGATTATTTTGTTAAGCGAAGAGGAAAGTGCGCCGCTACGCCGATTCTATTTGCAAGAGATGCGGCCGTTTCTCGAGCATCCGGAGCGGCGCGGGCAACGGCTCGGGGATGAGCAGAAGGCGGCCTGCGCGTTTGCGGGATTACAAACTTTGCTGCCTGCTGCGGCGCGCGCGACGCTCGACGATCTTACGGATATTTGCGACGAGGCGCGGCAACTGCAGCGGCAGGCGCGGCTGCATCACTGGCTGCATGGGTGGTTGCTGGTGCATATTCCGCTTTCGCTTGCGCTGATTTTGCTCGGCGTGGTTCATGCGGTGATGGCGCTGCGCTACTAACAGGAAAACGTGGCACGCACACGCACAACGAAAAAACTGGCGCAGCGGATCGACCTCAATTACTTCAAGAGGCCGACGCCGCTGAAGCGGGCGAAATTCTGGCTCAGCGTGCTTCTGCCGCTGCTTGCGCTGGTGTGGATTGCGGAGCGGACTGTTTTCAGGGACTCGCGCGTTTACAGCAGCGGACGGCTGTCGGAACCGCATGCGGTGCTTGAAAAAGAATGCGCGGCGTGTCACGTGCTGCAAGCCGGGGCGTTTTCCGCGAAGGCTGCCGATAACGCTTGCCTCGCGTGTCACGACGGGCCGATCCATCATGTCAATCAGACAAAATCGCTTGAATGCGCAGCTTGCCACTCGGAACACCGCGGCCGCGTGAACGTTCGCGCGGCAAGCGATCAGAGCTGCGCGGAATGTCATGGGGACTTGAAAGCGAGCGGCGGAGCGATACATTTCGCGTCGCGCATTCACAGCTTTGAAGATGGACACCCGGAGTTTGCGAGGCTGCGTGACGGGGCGCGCGATCCGGGGACGATCAAGCTCAATCACGCGATTCACATGAAGGCGATTCGGCGTGGGCCCAATGGGCCGATGGTCAGGCTTGAATGCCGCAATTGTCACCATGCGACCGCAGTAGATGCGGACTTGACCTACGCTGATCCGAAGTACCGCGCCGCGAGCGTGAGCTACAAAGATAGCGACGAAGTGCTTACGATTCAGGCGGGAACACTCTCGCCTTCCCATCCAATCAGCGGACGCGAGCGGATGGCGCCGGTGAAATTCGCGAGTGCTTGCGCGGCCTGCCACTTGCTTACATTCGATAAGCGATTTGACGACGGCGTTCCACACGATAAGCCGGAAATCATATATGCGTTCCTCGTGAAGAAATTCCGCGAGTATATCGCGGCGCACCCGGCGGAGCTACGCGTGCAACGTGATCCGAGCCGAGACATTACGGGAAAGCCCATGGCGCCGGAGGCTCGCATCCTCACGCCTGCGCAGTGGGTTGCGGAGCGCACCGGCGAAGCCGAGGAACTTTTGTGGCGCAAGACCTGCAACCAATGCCACAAGTTGACTCCTTCTGCAAAAGGTTTGCCAGGAAGGATTGAGCAATCGGTCCGAGAAAGTGACGCTGGCAAAGGCAATGACAACTCCGTTGAACTGCCATACGTCGTGGCGGCGAACACCACACTGCAGTGGATGCCGCATGCGAGATTCGATCATTCAGCGCACACGGGATTTACCTGCGTGAGTTGCCATGCGAAAGCGCTTACGAGCACGGAGGCTAGCGATATTTTGTTGCCGGGGATTGCGACTTGCCAGAAGTGCCATGCGCCGGGGGCGGAACATGCGGAGTCGCGGTGTTTCGAATGCCATACGTATCATGATTGGTCGAAGCGCAAGGAAGTGACGCCGGCGTTTACGCTGCCCGCGCTGCGAACCGGACAGGTTCGCGTTGAAACTCATTCGAACGATGGACGATAATGCGGCGGAAGAAGAGACGCCAGGGCCAAAGATGAAACGACATCTTCTGACGATACTAATGAGTTTGGTGGCCGCGGTAATCAGCGGCGGGATTTTCGTTATTGCATTGTTTCATCAATTTGCGCTGGTGGAAGTGGCGGCGAGCATTCTCACGGGCCTGCAGGTGCTTTTCCTCAGTTCTTCGATTGGCGATCTTCTGGATGAAAAGAAAGAGCCGAATCGTGCGAGGAATTCCGCGGTGGTGTTGGTGACGGTGTTTTTGGTGGCGTTTTATTCCTTCACGCGGTATTTCCACTAGAGCAGGATTCCGAGCCCGCAATTAAAAAGACAAAACCTCACCCCTGAAGGGGTGAGCTACAGCATCGTTTGCCACAACGGCGCTTGCTGGAACGGTCTTGCAATGAAGCGGCGAATCTATGCGACCTCGTTGGTCATCAGGAAAAGGGGGCGCATTTCGAAGCTGGCATATTGCGGGCGGAGGCGGTCGGTGTTGTATTGCTCCTTGACGTTGACGAGCTTTTTCGTGGAAGTAACGGTCTCTAGCGGAATGTTGTCGTAATGACCGTTTTTGAGGACGACGAGGCGCCCGCTGATTTTTTTCAGGAGCAGATCGAGAGCGAGATTGCCGTAAGCCATGGGAGCGATGGAATCAATGGCGTCGGGGTCGCCGCAACGCACGAGATAGCCTAGTTTTTGGGCGATGACGTCGATTTTTTTGCCGTTGTTGAATTTAGCGGAGATATCCCTCACTCGTTCGGCGACGATATCGCCGATGCCACCGAGCTTTTTGTGGCCGAAGGCGTCGGCTGCCTCGCCTTCAAAAACCATTTCGCCGCCTTCGAACATGGCGCCTTCCGAAACAAGGACGATCGAGTATTTGCTGGGATTCTTGCGGCGATCCGCGACCAGCAACTCGGTGAGATGCTCGATATTGAACTTAAATTCGGGGATGACGCAGCGGTTAGCCGCGCCGGCCATGGTGGGAAGCATGGCGGTGAAGCCGGCGTAACGGCCGAAAACTTCAAGGACCATGAAGCGTTCGTGGGAGCCCGCGGAGGTCCGCAAACTATTGACCATTTGAATCGTGCGCGTGACGCAGGTGCTGAATCCGATGCAGTAATCCGTGCCCGGAACGTCGTTGTCCATGGTCTTGGGAATGCCGATGACTTTGAAGCCTTCTTTGTGGAGACGAACGCCATAGCTGAGCGTGTCATCGCCGCCAATGGGAATCAGCGTGTCGATGCCCAGCCAAGCGAGGTTCTTGAGGATCTCGGGTGTGAGGTCGTTTTTCTCGGCGGTGAATTTGTCCTTGAGATGAGCGGGGACGTTGGCCTTGGAGACTCGGCCGGGATTGGTGCGGGAAGAATGGAGAAATGTGCCGCCGGTGCGGCCGGCGCGATCGACGATTTCCTCGTCGAGGAGAAAGAAGTTGTCAGAGTTGTCGAAGTCCTTCTCGCGGACCATATCCACGAGGCCCGCCCAGCCGTGGCGAATGCCAATGACCTGGTAGCCCTCGCGGATGGCGCGGAGAGTGACGCCGCGGATGGCGGGGTTGAGACCGGGAACGTCGCCCCCTCCGGTCAAGATGCCGATAACGCCTTTTTTGGTGTTGCCGTTTGCCATGGGACTGAAGATCGCCCTTTCGTGGGATGCCGAACAGGAAATTATCACCTCAAGCGCAAGTTTTAGGAAGAGCAGACTCCCGTTTTTTCGGGAGAGGCACTCCAGCGAAAAATATCATCGAATGAATCGGGAAATTCAATTGGACTTGCCCCGGTCTGGCCCCTAGATTGAATGGTCTCCGACCCGCTGAGGGAAGCGGGGGAATGTGCGTCCGACTAAGCGGCCTGCGGTGACCAGGCCACCTGCCGGGTTGCGGAAAGTTCGATGACCGCCACGGCCCAACCTTCACGAATTCGAGTGCAACCCTCGTTTGTCCGCTATCAGTATGAGACCGCGTATGACGAAATGTTCAGCGCTCCGGGTGTGCCGCGAGAGCACTACCAGGCGCTGCATCGGACGCTGCTGGGGATGCCGCAAGAGGAGCTGCTTAAACGGCAGCAGGCGGCCGACCTGACGTTCCTGCACGAGGGCATTACGTTCACCGTTTACGGCAGCAAGGAGGGGACGGAGAAGATTTTTCCGAACGACCTGGTGCCGCGGATCATTCCTTCCATCGAGTGGGCAAAAATCGAGAAGGGGCTGACGCAGCGCTTGACGGCACTGAATATGTTCCTGCGGGACATTTATCACGAAGGGCGGATTCTTTCGGAAGGGCTTATCCCGCGGGAGCTGGTTTACAGCTGCAAACATTTCCGGGGGGAAATGCGCGGATTGAACGTACCGAGAGACACGTATGTGAGCATCTGCGGGACGGACCTGGTGCGCTTGCCGGACGGAAGCTTTGCGGTGCTCGAAGACAATCTGCGTGTGCCCAGCGGTGTTTCGTACATGCTGGCGAACCGCAAGGTGCTGAAGCGCGTGTTCCCGACGATGTTCCGGGATTACGGCGTCTGGCCTGTGGACCACTACCCGCAGGCTCTTCTGGCTACGTTGCGGAGCTTGACGCCGGAAAATTGCCAGTACCGGCAGGATCCGACGACGATTTTATTGACCCCTGGCGTATCCAACTCCGCGTACTTCGAACACACCTTTCTGGCGCAGCAGATGGGCATCGAGCTGGTGGAGGGGCGCGACCTGCTGGTGCATGACAATGTGGTGTACATGAGAACCACGGCGGGCCTGCGGCGGGTAGATGTGATTTATCGCCGGGTGGATGACGACTTTCTGGATCCACTGTGCTTCCGGCCGGATTCTATTTTGGGAGTTCCGGGGCTCTTCAATGCGTATCGAGCGGGAAATGTGACGCTGGCCAACGCCATCGGGACGGGCGTGGCGGATGACAAAGCGGTGTATGCGTACGTGCCTGAGATCATCAAGTTCTATTTGAACGAAGAAGCCATTCTGCCTAATGTGCCCACGTTCTTGATGACCAACGGCAAGCACCGTAATCATGTACTGCAAAACCTTGAAAAAATGGTGGTCAAGGCCGTGGGAGAATCGGGCGGTTACGGAATGCTGATCGGTCCGCACAGTACGGCGCAGCAGCGGGAGGAATTTCGCGCGCGGGTTCTGGCCGAGCCCCGGAACTATATCGCGCAGCCGACTCTGTCGTTGTCTTGCGCGCCTTGCCTGATTGATGGCGAAGTCGAGTCGCGGCACATTGATTTGCGGCCGTACATCCTGATGGGTGAGAAAGTGACGCTGGTGCCGGGAGGGCTGACGCGTGTAGCGCTGCGCAAGGGATCGCTAGTGGTGAATTCGTCGCAGGGCGGCGGGAGCAAGGATACCTGGGTGCTGCGGGAAGGCAACGGTGAGGACCGCGTGGCGAAAATCACCAGCTTTGAACGCAAGGCTGGCTGAGAAAGCATGGGAACGATGAGGCCACCGAGAAACTACTTCATGAAAACATTCCGGCGGGAGGCCGGGATGCTTTCGCGCGTGGCGGACAGCTTGTACTGGATGAGCCGGTATCTGGAACGCGCGGAGCACACCGCGCGGCTTGTGGACGTGGAGTTGCAACTGTGGCTGGATCAATCGCCGGAAACGGGAGCGGGGCGCTGGAGATTTCTGCTGGAAGGATTGCATGCGCCGGGGGCGAAGGGCGCGGTGGACGCGGCGAAGTTGATGAATGCGCTGGTATTCAGCCGCACGAATGCGTCCTCGATCGTGTCGTGCATCGCGACGGCGAGGGAAAATTTGCGGCACGTGCGGGAACAATGCAGCTCGGAGATGTGGGAGCAACTGAACCGGTTGTACCTGGATGTGATGCAGACGAATCCGGATGAGGCTTGGATGCTGAAGTCGCACGGATTTTTCAGGGCGGTGCAGGAGGGCGCCCACCTTTTTCAGGGAATTACCGATGCGACGATGAGCCATGGGGAAGGCTGGCAGTACATTCAGCTGGGGCGGTACGTGGAACGGACGGACACGCTGGCTTCGTTGATGGAAGCGCATTTCAAACGAAATGCGCAGCCGGCGGATCAAGTGGTGGAAAGTGCGGAGTACCTGGAATGGGTGGCGTTGTTGCGAAGCTGCCTGGCGTTTGAGGCGTACTGCAAAGCGTATACGGCGGAGATCCGGCCGCTGCGCGTGGCGGAATTCCTGATTCTGACGCCGGAGTTTCCGCATTCGGTGCGGTTTTCGGTGGACCGCATCAACGCGGCTCTGCACGTCATCGGAGACTTGACGGAGCGGCGGGAGAAATCGCCGACGCGCATTGCGGGAAGGCTGCGGGCGCAGCTGAGCTTCAGCCAGATCGAGGAGATCATGGGGCAGGGGCCGCACTCGTATCTGGAGAATGTGCGGAGTGAATGCGCGGCGATTCACAGCGCGATTCACGAGATTTATTTTGACTATCCGATTGAGTCGGAGATGGCGTCGTAATTTTTCGAACGGAGTGATATGGCGTATTCGGTGCGGCACATCACGCGGTTTCGGTATGAACCGGCGGTGCGGGAAAGCGTGATGGAGGTGCGGCTGCAGCCGCGAACGGATATGCGGCAGCGTTGTCTTTCGTTTTCGCTCGACGTGACTCCGCGGGCCAACATCATGGTGTATAGGGATTTTTTTGGGAACGCCGTGCACCACTTTGATATTCCGGGGCAACATGAGGTGGTGGAAGTGGCGGCGCAGGCGATTGTGGAGGTTCTGCCGCCGACGCCTTCGCTGGCCACTTATGCATGCGATTGGGAAGAGCTTGATGAGCGCGTGGCGGAGGGGGATTACTGGGAGATGCTGCTTCCCAGCCATTTCGCGCGGCCGACGGAGCTATTGGAAAAGTTGCGGGCTGAGCTGAAGCTTCGGCGGCAGGGGAATCCGCTGGAGTTGCTGCAGGAATTGAATACGGAACTGTATGAATCTTTCGAGTACGCTCCAAACACGACGAAAGTGGATTCGCCGATTGATGATGCGCTGGAGGCGCGGCGGGGAGTTTGCCAGGATTTCGCGCACATTATGATTGCGCTGGTGCGGCAGCTGAAAATTCCGTGCCGGTATGTGAGCGGGTATTTGTACCACGAGGACAAAGTGAAGGACCGCTCACCGGCCGGCGCGACGCATGCGTGGGTGGAGGCTTATCTCGGAGAGATGGGATGGGTGGCGTTTGACCCGACGAACAATTTGCCGGGCTGTGAGCGGCATATTCGCGTGGCCGTGGGGCGCGACTACGCCGATGTTCCGCCGACGCGCGGCGTGTACAAGGGAGAGGCGGCTAGCGAATTGAGCGTGCTTGTGTCGGTCGCCCCGATCGATGCGCCGGAGCCAGAGGAATTGCCGCCCGTCATGGTGATACGATCCAAACCATTGAACTCGGCTTCGAGTTTGGCGCTTGACCACCAGCAGCAACAGCAGCAACAACAATAAAAATATTCGTTAAAGCTCGATGCGTGTGCCCAGGACTGCGAGAAATTTCGCGAGCCAGGCTGGATGTGCTGGCCAGGCTGGCGCGCTGACGAGATTTCCGTCGGTGATGGCTTCGGTCATGGCGAGATTGACGTACGTGCCGCCGGCGCGGGTGACATCGGGACCGACGGCGGGATAGGCGCTGCACTTCTTCCCTTCCAGGACGCCGGCAGCTGCGAGAATCTGCGCTCCGTGGCAAACGGATGCGATGGGTTTGTTGGCCTTTGAAAAGTGATGGACGATTTCGATGACGCGCGGGATCAGCCGAATATATTCGGGGGCGCGGCCGCCGGGGAGAACGAGGGCGTCGTACTCTTCAGGCTTGATCTGATCGAAGGTGGCGTTGAGAGCGAAATTGTGGCCGCGCTTTTCAGAGTAGGTTTGGTCGCCCTCGAAATCGTGGATAGCGGTGCGGACGGATTCGCCTGACTTTTTGCCGGGGCAGACGGCGTGAACGGTGTGGCCCACCATCAGGAGCGCTTGGAATGGGACCATCACTTCGTAATCTTCAACGTAATCGCCGACAAGCATCAGAATGGATTTCTTGGACATGAGCGCCTCCGGAAAGCGAAAAGGATAGCAGAAAGAAGATGCGCGGCCGAAGGCCGCCGGTACGATCGTATACAGAAAAAATAAGGGCGGCCCAGTCGATCGGGCCGCCCTTGTATCAGGGAACGTTTACGCGCCTGAGGTAGCGTTGATTTGTGGCGCTTCGGCGACAGACACATGCTCGGTGGAATCCTGGATGGTGAGCCGGTCGGTGCGCATTTTGTCCCATTCGAGCAGCGTCAGGCCGTAGGAAGCGAACAGGCGGCGGATGCGCGCCGAGTCCCAGCGCAACACTTTTTCGAGAACCGGGACGAGCACGCTCATGGCGTTATCGCTGATGACGGTGCGCTTGGCGACGCGCGTGATGAACTTGGCTTCGGAGACGGCGATCGTGAGCCCGTCATATTGATTGACGTGCATCATCACGGGAATATCGGAACTGCCGTCGCCCATGTAGATGATCTGGTCGTGGCTGATGCCGAGGCTCGCGCGGAGTTCCTCGAGCACGGTGATTTTGCCCCAGCCGGCCGAGGCGCGAATGATGGAATCCACTTCGCCGGTGGCTTCGTTGTAGCGAAAGCGCGTGCCAAAGATGCGATTCGGGGGAACGATGCCCTCGAGCGCCGACTGGATAATTTCCTGCGGCGCGGCGGAGATCACGTTGAAATGAAATTTGTAGCCGTCCGCAAGATTTTCGAGCGCGCGCGCAAACAGCGCGACGTCGTTCTTCAGGCGGATGCGTTTGCCGGTTTCCGCGAGGTGTTCGCGGCGCACGCGGCGGAAATCCGGGTCATGGAGAATCAGGTAGCTGAGCTCCGCGCCCTGTTGGACGAGGTTCATCTCCGCCAGGCCCTTGACCTTGTCATGGAAGCCGTTAAAGCCGATGAGTTCGCTCAGCACCACTCCTGAGTCGTTGAAGCTGAGCGTCTGGTCGAAATCGCTGGCCAGTAAGAATTGTTTGGTCATGTACTAGTACTCCTGTTGCTGCCTTTCTTGGCGAGTCCGCCCTGGGAAGCCTCCCGCAACCTCTCTACCAACACCATACCCGCGTTACTCCCCAGGTGCCCCACGAATTATTTTGATGGGTGCTATGCGTTAAAAGTGTGAACGATTCATTATACCTTGATTAGATGTGCCGTACCTATAAAAGGTTAAAAGGAAAGGAGATGGGCGTTCCAGAACGCAACATAATGCAGCAAGTTTCGTAGGCAGAAAGACATAGCTAGGGGCGAAGAAGAGGAGAAACCAAGCGACGAGAGGGGGGCCCTCTACCTTGACAATGGATCCGGCGAAGCCGAAGTCGGGGTTGCCAACTAAAGCCTAATAGCGTCCATTTTAGGCTTTTCGTAGACGTCATCCTCGCCTGGGTAGCGGAGGCGGTCCTCGAAGCGGCCAGTCTCTTTTGCCAGCGCCCAGACCAGGCTCTCCCCGGCAGGAACTGTCTTCGGCTCGCTGCGAAAAACGGGATCCTCAAACGCCAGCGAAGCGTCAATCCATTGCCACCCGGCAGTCTCGAAGGCCGCCATCACGTCGGGAAGCACGAAAGCATTCAAAGGGTTGAAATGCATCAGCAGCGTGTGGCGAATGTCGCGGCCCAGCACGTCCAGAGCAAGCTGCCGGTAAAACGCCGCGCGATCCAGGAGATGCCCGATCAAGTAGTCACGATAAGGGGCGACTGGTGACTTCGGGTCTTTCCCGAGACGGTCGACGAAGCGCTGACTGACGTACCAGTCGGAAGCGTCAATGGTGACGTGGCCGACGCGGTAGCCGCGCTCCTTCAGCAACGCGCGAAAGCGGTCGCGCTTCTCCGCGGTGTCGCCTTCCTTCAAAAACGGATAGCGAAACAACGCGGTGCGGTTGTGATACGGAGCGATTACTTTTTCATTCTTCAGAAAATCGACGGCAAAGTCGGCGTAGCTGGTCTGCTCGCCATAAAATTTATGTGAATAGGAATGATTGCAGATGAGGTGGCCCGCCTGGTCCCAGGCGGAAACCAGTTTGGCGCCGTCGGCGTCGTCCACACGCATCCCACAAACGAACAGGGAGGCGCGGACGTCTTTCGCGGAAATCGCTTTCAGAATGCGTCCGTTGGCCTCCTGCCATCGGACGATGGAGCCCAGTGAGAGCGTGGGATCGTCCATCGTGAGCGCGACCTGGGGACGCGCGGAATTGTTGGGAGTGGTCTTCGGCGTAGTGCTTTGCAGAAAAGAGAAAGCACGAAGCTCGGGCGGGAGGAGTTGAGAATAAGCCGCGACCGAGGCGGCTTTTACGGTAGAAGAGAGGAATCTACGACGTTTCATGGCAGCGACCTCAGTAAAAAGAGTCCAACCACTCTCGGGCGCGAGTGAAGAAGGACGAGTACGAGGGCAAGGATGTCGATGAGGACGAAGTGGAGCGAGGCTGCTCCACAGCGTCGTCTGTGACGATGTAGGGTTCGCCCGTGCTCGGATGAATGTAGAGTGAGCGCATTTCCGCGCGGTTGAGCGGGCGAGCGCCGCGCCGACCAAACACGGCGAGCTGGTTCCCGGATTCATCCACCGCCCTGTCACGATCAATACCTTTGGAAATGGCCAGCGCGGGGCCGCGCGTGTGGGCCGTGGCAATGAGTTTAGGCGTGGGTCGCGGGCTAAATCCCGAAAAATGCGCGGAGTCATCCCACGGAGAGAGAATTTGCAGGACGCGAAGCCCGTTCTTCCCGTCGGCAACGAAGGCGAACGCGCTGGCTGCAACCATTCCAATCTTGACGTCGTTCACGTCGTTGAGCTGGCCTTCTGCGCTAAAGATTTGATCCAGCTTAGGCGCGTCGGGTTTTTCAACGTCAACAATCGCAATTCCCTGCTTCCCTGCCGAAACGTACGCGTACGTGCGAGCGACGTAAACGTTTCGAGCATCTTCGACAGGAACGAGCGCATTTGCGACGGGCTTCGGCTGGGAAAGATCGGTAACGTCGAGAACCTTTAGGCCGTCGCGATCCACGACAAATGCGTAGCGGAATTGCACGGCGATGCCACGAGGATCGTTGAGCGCGGGCGCACCGATGTTGGCCGTCACGCGCGGAGCAAGCGGATTATCGAGATCTACCACAACAAGCGCCTTGTCCGTGAGGACGTAGGCGTATGTCCCGACGATGGAGATGCGGCGCGCGCCTGTGAGCACGCCGCCGGGATTGAAAGCTAAAGCGCGCTTCAAGAAATTGTTGGCAGGATTGCCGTCGAGTAGCGTGCCTACGCCGGGACTTTTCGATTTGAGACTCGGGTCGCCGATGATCACGAGTCCTTCTTCTTTGTCCGCGACGTAGAGGAAGCCATACAGCAGATGGATGGCTTGCTCCTCGTTCTCCGGCAATGGCTGCCGCAGTGGATCGACACCGAGCGTCGTCGGAGAAGCAACGGCTAGAGCGTTTTTCGTCGGAACGTAAAAACGCTGGCCGATGGGCGAAACCGGCGCGGTGGACATTTTCTCTGAGAACCCTTTGTTATCAATGTTGGCGATGTCAAAGACGCGAAGACCGCCCGGTCCCGTCGCGGCATAGGCATATTCGCCGCGAGCCTGGATATCAAGGACGTTGCCCGTGTGTTCTGCGGCGGTGCTTAGTTCGCGGTGATGCTCCAGGAATTTCTTGTAATTGTCCGGATAGGCGACGCGCTGTAGATCGCTGCCGTAGATGGCTTCCGGCTCATCGTGTTCCGCGACGGCGACCGCTTCGAAACCTTTATTGCCCGTGGCTACGTAAACGTAGCGGCCCATGAAATTCATGAAGTTGGTGCCCTGCAACAGCAGTTGCGCCATCCACGCGTTATTGTCATTCTGCGCGGAGACGTGGCAATCGCTGCACTGCTTCGTTTCTTTGGCGCGCACCGTATGTGGCACGAACGTGGAAAACGCCTGGCCGGAAAAACCGGGCGTGGAAATGGTTTGCTGCGTGTAGTAAAGCCACTCGCGATTGGCATTTTGCGAACTCACCAAGACCGCGCAAGACGATCGCGCGGGAGCGACGCGGTGGCCGGTGACCGTGCCGTCCACGCCCAGCATATAGATGTCATCGCGCAGAACCTGAAAGTTGTAGCTGGTGTAATTTCTCGTGAGCAAGCCTTCGTTGTGCAGCATCGGCTTACGCGCATTTGCAGTCATCTGTAAATGGCAGCCGAAACAGGTGGGCGTCCACGACGTGTGGCACGAATAGCAAGTCATACTGCTATTCGCATGGGCGAGGGTTGCGTCATCGCTGGGCATTTGCGAGGGAACGACACCGTTTTTGTTCAGCAGTTTCGCGCGCATCGACTTCATGCTGAAGTGCACGTTGCCGGGAGTAATCGTGTCCAGCGTCTGAACGATTTCCCATTCCTTATTTTCCTCCGACATCGAACGCTGAATCACTTTGTCGCCGCGCCACTCGAATCGCCGCAAACCCCACGGCGTGCGCAGCGTGTCCAAATGTCGCCCGCCTTCCGGCGCTGCGGGCCCTGACGTGATCAGCGCCGCTTTCTTTCGAATCGTGCCGTGGCAGTCAATGCAATCAATTTCCACTGCGGCTCGCGGCTCGCCGTAGATTTTTCCGTTGCCGTGATTGTCCTGTGCGAAATGGCAATCGTTGCACTGCATCCCTTTTTCAAGATGGATGTCGGCCAGATGGACGGCCTTCCCGAAGCGGTCTGGATCATCGAACGCGATTTTCCCGCCGTCTTTATCGAGCCAGTTCCCTTTGCGATCGTGATTGAAAACGGCGCGGAACACCCAGCCATGACCATGGAAGTCCGCGAACTGTGTAGCCTTCAATTGTTTGTTGAATTCCGCGCTGCCAACATTTTCCAGAAACTTTTCATCGCCCCACAATCCGCGGACAGCTGCTCCTTCGGGATTACGCACAAACGATTGGTAGCGCTGCTCTTCAGTGGGATTGCGCTGCTCTTTCGGATACATTTTGTCGCCGTCAATTTCGTTGTCCCACCATGTGAGTCCGAAATACGTTGTGACCATATTCGTTCCGGGGTGAATGTGGCAAATCATGCATTGGCTCGACGGAATGGAACGCGTGAACGTGTGCCGGATGGGGTGGCCGGATTCATTTTTCCGAATTGTGGGATCGGACGAGGCACTGAAGCCGGAGTGCCCAAATCCCGCGTACGCGCCGGAGTGCGCCGGATCGCGGTCGTTTGCGTAAATCACGTGGCATGCGGTGCAGCCGCTTGCGCGGTAGTCTCCAGGATGATCGTCGGTGCCGGGCAGAGAAAGAATCGGATCGAGCAAACGTGTTTTCTGCAGGCCGAGAAAAACGGGATCGGTGCGAAGCTCCGTGCCGAACCCGCGGTCGCTGAGTTTGTCATCGGGTTTCCCCGGATCCTCTTCGCGGGTGGGATTGCCGATTTCCGCTTTCTTGCGCCCGCCCCGCTCAAAAACCCGCAAGACATTCCCGGGCTGCGAAGTTTCCCAGCGAAAAAGAGGATCGAGTTCCGGAAGGACTCCCTTGGCGCGCGTCTCCTCTGGAGTGGGACTCGGAAACGTTTTGATGGATTTCGGCTTTCCATCGCGGTCGTAGCTTTCGCCGAAACGTGCATTTTTTGTCGGATAGCCGCCATTGTTGTAAAGCGCGGCGCCCCACAGCAATCCGGCGTGCGTCATCATGCTGGTAGACACAGCGCGGGTTTCGGTGGCGTGACAGCCCAATGTGCCGCACGTCTCCGGAGCCACACGCAGATCACCGGGGTTGACGAACTTGATGTACTCCGCGGATTCCTTCAGCCACTTGGTGTAGGTGCGCTCGGGAAGCGCGGAGCGATTTCGGAAGGAAGGATCACGCGGCTGGACGTGCGCCTTTTCTTTCGCGGAATTGTATTCGGCAGAATTCGGTGCGGTACCCGGCGCAAGGGAAATGGAGACGTTGCCACCGTGGCAATCCGTGCAACCGAGGCGAACGGTCTTCGTGGGATGCATCGTCGGCTCATCGGTCGAGGTGTGGCAGGAAATGCAGCCAGCGGATTTGCGGTCGGCTTCTTCCTGGGATTGGCCGCGGAAAAAGTTTGGCGATGCGTCTCGCGATGGATGAGCGCCGGAAGCGGTCGGAGCGGAGCGAAGAGCGAATAATAAAGATAACGCGGAGACGCCGAGTGCGCTGAGAACTCGCAGAGGAGAGGGAACGCGTAGGCGTTTGTTGGTCATGATGCGCGCATCTCAGAACGTAAGCTTTACCGAGCCGAAAAGCGAGAACAGCGTGCGGCTCGTATAAATGTCTATGAAACCCTGACCGGGCTGAAGGGCGGAAGCGCCGCCGGTGAGGACGACGTTTTCCGAGAGCGGCGGGCGGTATTCGACGCCGACGCCGAAATCTTCGCCAATCGTGTGGTGAATCGGAGACTGAAAAAGAATGAATTCCAACGGCTCGGTGCGTTCGAAGCGGAGATAGTTAAAATTCGCAAAGCCTTTCAGCTTGGGCGTGATATCAAAATCGGCGCCGGCATTCGCGATAAAGATGCCGGGGTTGACGAAATTGGCCTGGCCTTCTTCTTTGCTGGAGCGCAGAGATGGAATCAGGCTACCGGACGAGGTGAGCAGAATGCCGGAACCGAGGAGCCGAATCGCTTCCCGGTTCCAAAAACTGAACAGACCGCCAGCAAAATTGGGAAGATCATCGATGGCGTCGAAGCCGCGTGCACGGCCATCGCGAGGATTGGCGTCGCCGGAAGTGTAGAACGTCGAAACGCGGTAGCGGATCCAGTCCTTATCGTAGGAGAGTTCCACTGCGGCCATCTGCGCGTTGATGGTGACGGGCCTTCCCGCGATGGGATTGAACGTGTCTTCTCCCACGGCTTGATAAAAAGCGTGGGTGAGATTGAGGCGGCGAATGTGGCCGCTGCCCAGCCAGCCGAAATAGCCGACGCGGATGCCATGAAGAATCGGGCCGGCACCCGGATTCTGATTGATCACGTTGCCGACGGGCGCAGGGCGGACCAGGAAACCGTTGTCGTCATAGTGCAGGCTGGGATCGTCTTTGTTCCACGCGCCGACGAATTCCGCCGTGTAGCCGGGGAAAAAGAAATCCTGCAAGTACACGTTGCCGAGGACCACCTGCTGATGGCGGCGGTCGAAGGTGTTGAGGCCGCTGTTGGTGTTTTTCTCGAGAAGATGAAAATAGGCGACGTTGTATTCGATGCGATCGGAATGGAGATCGCCGAAGATTCGCAACGCAGGCTGCTCGTCCACGAAAAGAAAGCCGCGGAAATCGGCGTTGAATTGCTGGATGCCCGCGCGCGCGGAAATGAAATCATAGTTGGGGCCAAGATCGTGGAGTTTCACTTCGACGAAAGCTTCCTGCAGGCCGAGGTGATCGTCAAAGCGATTGGTTCCACTTCGAGGGCTGGGGCCTACGATGCCCAGTTCTCGCACATCCAAATCGTTCAGGCTGATCTCGGGCGTGATTCGAATGCGCCAGTCCACAGGCTTGAAGGAAGCATCGCCATGAAATAAATCAAAACTGAAGCGCAGCGTTTGATCGAAGAACGCTTGCTCGCCGCGCCCGAAGAATCCCGAACTGCCCGGGCGCTCCGCGCTGACGTTGCTGGGGGAAGGGACGCGGCGGCCGTCAAAAAAAGTTTCGGAGGAAGCGGTGATGTTCAGAAAGGTTTGCTGGCCGAGAAATGCCGGCCAGATCGGCTCATCGCCCTTGAAGCGATTGCGGTTGAAAGGATCGTACCAGTGGGGCTTGGTATAGATGTATTCGCCTTTTTGCGAATAGCGGCGATAGTCGGGTTGCTCGAGAGCCCAGCGATTGGGAACGGTGTTGTAGATGTCGGCGACCGGAGGCAGCGCGTCCGGCGAAATATTTTCAATGTAGCTGGGATCGGAGTCGAGACGATGGCGAAACTCGCGATAGGTGCCGAAGGAAGGTTGCCCTTCGGCGGAAAGTGCGGGACCTAGCTCGGGGAGACGCGGGAGGCGGGAACGCGCTTCCATGGCTGCGGCGGTTACGAGAGAGATTTCCAGAGTCAGTACTTCGTTGGGCTGAAGAGCGACATCGGAAAGAACGAAAGGCGCGTAGTCCTTGGCTTCGACGCGAAGTTCGTAATGGCCTGGTGGCAAGGGGAACAACCGAAAAACGCCCTCCGCCGAGGCAGTGCCGGAAAAGAGCCGGCCGGACTGCAGATTGCGCACCGTAAGCGCGGCTCCGGGGACGGGCAGCGCGATGTTGGAAAAGCCTGCATCGCGTACGATGCCATCGAGCGCGGCCGTGTTTTGCGCCTGCTGGCGAGGAATGCGCGTGGGGGAACCTTGTTCGTGGGATTGCGCTGCGGGGCTCTGCGCTGGCGTGGATGTCTGCTGCCGCGGAGTTGCAGCGCCGGGCGGGGAAGAAAGGAACGAAAAACAGCAAGCCGCGCAGAACGCGCGTCGCACTCGCCGCGGGGAGAAGAAGTTCATGCGCTCGGCCTAAATGAATGGCTGAAAAAATCGGAATCGCGTACTAGATAACAATATCGAGAAGCAACGAGCAACAGTTTTCCCCAGCGGGGAGACACATTCGATAACGCGCTCTGACGCTTCCGCCATTCACCAGTACGCCGCAAGCGGCGGGCAAATCCGTTGAGCGCTCCTGAATGACTGTGATACGAAGAAATGTACTCCCACGATGAAAATTGTTCACACACTGCGAAAGCCGGCGGAATCCCGGCACGCGCTGCAAGCCCGCCAGGAGACGCTGGCGCTGGGCGTGGCTCTGGCGTTGGGAATCGCCGGGGCGCTGTTGATGTTGTTGATCGGATGCGGAGGCGGTGGCGGCACAACAGTTGCGCCGCCAATCATTCCGCCGGTGCAGGCACTGCAAGTGGCCGACGTACAGAATGTTGTGACGGCGGCGGTGAATTCGGTGAATGTGGACATGGTGGTCGCGGTGGTGGACCGCGCGGGATTTGTGCTGGGAGTCTTTCGAACGCAAAACGCCCCGGCCACGGCGATTGGAAATTTCGGGCAGACGCAAGACGCAAATGATGTGGCTGTGGCGCTTGCGCGGACGGGCGCTTTTTTCAGTAATGATCAAGCTCCGCTCTCGTCCCGCACCGTGCGCTTCATCAGCGGGATTCATTTTCCGCCCGGCGTAACGAACCAGCCGCCTGCGGATCTCTACGGAATCGAAAACACGAATCGCGGCTGCACGCTGATCAATAGCCCAGCGTTCGAAAACGGGATTCCTCCGTCGCTGGCGCTTGGCGGCGGATTCGGGCTCGGAATTCTCACAGGAAAAGCCGACATCAACGATTCGAATGCAGCCGACGTGAATCCCGGCGGCGTTCCCATTTTCTATAAAAATGTTGTGGTTGGCGGAATCGGTGTCGTGACTTCCTCTAGCAATCTGAATGTCGCGGAATATGCCGCGTTCGCCGGCAGCACCACGCAGCGCGGTGGTCCGGGAGACAATTTTGGCCCGACGCCCGCTGCGCCTGGAGTGGTTTTCATTGGCGGAATTGCCTTGCCTTTCGTGGATCAAATTTCACTGCCTTCCGGTTTTTCCGGAGGGCCGGTTGCAGGTACGGGAAGTTTCTTGGTCGCTCCCGCAAACAGCCAGGGACAGCCGCCCGAAGGCGACTTGATCACTCCCGCGCCAGGGCCATTGGGAGGATTGAGCGCAGCTGATGTAACGGGCATTCTAAACAATGCTGAAGCGACGGCCAACACCACGCGCGCGGCGATTCGATTGCCGCTCGGTTCGAAAGCACGGATGGTGATCGCCGTCGCGGATCTGGATGGAACCATCATTGGATTGCGGCGCATGCAGGATTCCACGGTGTTCAGCATTGACGTCGCCGCAAGCAAGGCGCGAAACATGGTGTACTTCAATAGCGCTTCACGAACGGCAGCCGACCTGAACGGCGTGCCGATGGGCACCGCGGTCACGAATCGCACCATCAGTTTTGGAGCACAGCCGCTCTATCCACCGGGAATCGATGGTTCCAGCGCCGGTCCATTTTTTAGTTTATATGCGATGGATGTTGCAAATCCCTGCACGCAAGGATTCCAAAGCGGAGCGGCGAATTCGAACAAGAGCGGAATCGTTTTCTTCCCTGGCAGCGCGGGCTTGTATCGCAACGGCACTCTGGTGGGCGGATTGGGAGTGAGCGGTGACGGCGTAGACGAAGACGACTACGTGACGAATGGCGGAACGGCAGGACTCGAAGCACCGACAAATATTCGGGCCGATCAAATCATGGACCAGGGCGTGCGGCTTCCCTATTTCAAATTCCCCAGAAATCCCACCGACTGAATCCCGAAATTATCTGCGAGGCGCTGATTTTTTGCCGTGGGCCATTTTGGTCAGGGTTTGTGTGTAGGCCTTGATGGTTTCCGGAACAGCGTGGCTGTAAACAAACTGTCCTTCGCGGCGGCAGTCGATCAGTCCAGCTTCGCTCAAAATTTTTAAATGGTGTGAAACCGTTGCCGGAGTAACCCCGCGCATCGAGACGATCTCGCCACAGTTCATGTGGTCGTTGTTCGAGATAGCTTCAAGAATCCTAAGGCGCGTCTCGTCGGCCAGAGCTTTCGATATTTTTTCCACCTGAGCGCGGTCCATAGGTCTCCCCGAAGTGTAACGGACATCTCCTCGTCCCGCCAGAGAGGCCCCAGCAGCAAAATCCGCCCAAACAATCATGCAACCGAATGTTTCGATGTTCATCTAACTATCGAAATGAAGGAAGCCGGGGAAGCGGGTCAAGACGGGTAGCAGCAAAGGCTTCCCGAATAAGGCGAACTAAACAGGAGACGACCATGAAGAGACTCGAAGGGAAAGTGGCACTGGTTACGGGCGGAAACAGCGGCATCGGGCTGGCAACGGCCAAGCGGCTACAGGAAGAGGGCGCGAAAGTTGCCATCTCCGGCCGCAGCAAGAAAACACTGGATGAAGCGGTGAAAACAATTGGAAATGGCGTGGTGGCAGTGCAAGCAGACGTGGCCAAGCTCACGGAGGTGGACAAGCTGTATGCGGAAGTCTCAAAGAAGCTCGGCAAAATCGATGTGTTGTTCGTGAACGCGGGAGTCGCAAAGTTCGCGCCACTCGCCGATACGTCCGAGAGCGTGTACGACGAACAGTTTGACATCAACATCAAGGGAGCGTACTTCACGATCCAGAAGGCGTTGCCGTTTCTAAATGACGGCGCGTCCATCATCTTGAATACCAGCGTGGCGGATCGCAAAGGCACGGCGGGCGCCAGCGCGTATTCGGCGACCAAAGCGGCGCTGCGTTCGCTCGCGCGGACGGCAGCGGCGGAACTGGTGGGGCGCGGCATCCGCGTGAACACCGTTGCTCCGGGGCCGATCGTGACGCCCATTTTTGGAAAAACCGGGCTTCCACAAGAGGCGATCGATGAATTCGCAAAAGATATCATTGCCAAGGTTCCGATGAAGCGATTTGGTCAGCCGGAGGAAGTAGCCGGAGCGGTGGCCTTCCTGGCATCGCAAGACGCGTCATACATCACGGGCGTGGAGATCAACGTGGACGGGGGAATGGGCCAGATATAAATAGTGGTTCCAGCGGTGTATGTCGAACGAGGCGGGCGCGAGCTCGCCTCGTTTTGTTTTTGAAAGGCAGTCATTTGGAGCCGCCGGAGGGATCGGGGGACGCCGCCGAATTCACGTCCAGAAACCATTTGTGCGCGGTGTCATTCGGAGCGTAACAGTTGCCGTCCGGTGCGTACTTCGCAGGGCAGCGCGCGGTGAACTCTTTGCGGCGCGGCGATTGCGCGAATTGCCAGACGGCAGCGTTGCCGATTCCACTTGATGAAGGCGGGGGCGGGGTATCCGGGAAAGCGCAGCCGGGTGATGGCGGACACGAATCGTTGTAGGCCCAGATGGTGAAGTCGTGTGAGGCGGCGTTGTCGCGAATGTCATCTGCTGTGGTAATGGTCAAGCCAGGGCTTTCCTTGACTGGCATGCCGGAGCAATAGACGCCGGAGCTAAGGCCTGCTTTTGTGAGTTCGTCGTGCCACGCGCGAAGATAGGCGTGGTAGGAGGCGGGCAGCCGGCCACCTTCTTCGATATCGAGAAAAATGATCGTGCCGGGAGCAAAGCCTTCGGCTTTCGCGGCGGCTGCGGCATTTTTTCCGTCTTGAACTCCTTTGGCGATGGCTCCCGCTTCATTTTTGAACTCCTTGCTATCGCGGCCGCGGTAAAGAACGAGAAAACCAAAACCCTGTGCAAGGAAGAGCTTGCGCTTGCCGCGCCAACTGTTTGTTTTTTCTCCTGGGGGCGGGCTCAGCCAATAACTAGCGAACGTGAAGGATTTGCGAAGGATAGGAAGCGCCGCGTCACCGGGGTAAATGTTGCGGTCGAAGCCGAGATAGAAGTTCTGGCTGCTCTTTGGAGCCATTGCGGCTTGCGGGGAGATGCCGAAAGCTAAGAAGTTCGCGATGATAAGAATCGCGGCAGCAGGAACGGCTCGGAGATTTGATGTTTTTCCAGGCATCGAATTGTCACCAACTTTTTGCATCGTAAGAGCGGCAACTGGGCCCCGACCGGGTCAGGGTAAACTTGGCGCACTCCATATTAACCCTCGCGGAGTTTGTGGCCGGCGAGATTGCCGAGGCCGTCGTAGGCGGCATATTTGTAGGTTTCACTGAGCGTGGGATAGTTGAAAACCTGTTCGATGAATTCGTCGATCGTAAGTCCGTTGTCGAGAACCATCATGCCGATGTGAATGAGTTCGGTGGCAATTTCGCCGATGATGCTTACGCCGAGGAGTTTTCTATCGCCGCGGGCGAAGATGAGTTTGAGCATGCCTGCGGTGTCGCCGGTGATGTGCCCTCGCGCATTATTTTCGTAAAGAGCGCGGCCAACGACGTAATCAAGTTTCTTTTCCTTGCAGGATTCCTCGGTCTCGCCGGCCGCTGAAATTTCTGGAATGGTGTAGATACCCATGGGCAGAAGCGAGGCGACACGCTGTTTATACTTCAGGTGAAAGGCGTGGCAGATAGCGACACGGCCCTGCTCCATCGAAGTGGAAGCTAAAGCGGGAAAACCGATCACATCACCAGCGGCGTAAATGTGGGGAACGGCGGTGCAATAGTGTTCGTCCACGGCGATGTAGCCACGGTCGTTGATGGAGAGACCGGTTTTTTCCAGCGCGAGGCCGTCCACGGCGGCGCGGCGCCCGGCGGCGAAGAGCGCGGCGTCGGTTGCGAGGACTTTGCCGCTCTTCATGGTGAGGCGAACCCCGGTTGCGGAGTTTTCGGTTTTAACGGGGCGCTCGTTGAACCAGAAGTGCATGCCGAGCGCCGCTAAGCGGTCACGCAGACGATCCGAAATTTCGTTATCGAGAAATGGAAGAAGGCGATCGCGGCCATCCACGAGAGTGACGTCAACGCCGAGGGCTTTGAAAATGGAGGCGTATTCACAACCGATGACGCCGCCGCCGATCACGGCGAGGCTCTTGGGGATGCGGTCCATCTGCAGAAACGTGTCCGAGTCAAAGGTATGAATGTCGTCGAAGGCGATCTCCGAGGGGCGATGCGGCTTGGAACCGGTGGAAATGAGAATGACATCGCCTTTCAGGCGGCGCGTGCCATTCGGTCCCGAAACAGCGACGGTGTGCGAATCTTCGAAGGAGGCCTGGCCGCGAATTAGTTCGATCTTGTGTAGCGCGAGATTTTTCAGGATGCGCTGGCGCTCCATGTCCACCACTTCGCGCTCGTGGTGCATGAAGTCGTGGACGGTGAGATTTTCTTTCAGCGAGTAGTCAATTCCGTAGAGGCCGCGTTGCTTCAAGCCGGAGAAGTAAAGCGCAGATTCGCGAAGCGTTTTGCTGGGGACCGTGCCGGTGTTGATGCAACTGCCGCCCATGTGCTCGGCGCGTTCGATGACGGCGACGCGCTTGCCGAAATACGCGGCCTGGGCGCCGCCCTTTTCACCGGCGGGCCCGCAGCCAATCACGATCAGGTCAAACGTGTCGCTTGCAGTCACGCATTCCTCCGCAGGTATCCCAGAGCTGGACCAGCTGGCTGTACTCGGGAGGATTGTAGGAGAACTGGGGTGCTGCCGTCGAACTTTCTTGCCAATGAGTAATGAACAGTCTCAGAGGGATAGGCGCGAGTCAGAGGACCGGGGAACGGTGGCCGATACTTCAGAAAGTTAAAGTAATACTTCAGGGATTTCATTGGGGACCCCCTACCACCCATTCGATGGATGAATGTCAAAACAAAGGGGATAGAAAATGGGCAATTTGTAAGTGGCTGAAAACACAGTGGCGACCGAATTTTGGTGCCGATGGGAAAAGAGGAGCACCCCCACTCCGAGCGGCTCTGAGCGCGGGAAGGTAGCAGCGCCTCCCACTCCCGGTTTTTTGTAAGTGTTGCATCTACAGGACTTATGTTTTTCGTAAGTCGTTTATTTGCAGCACCTGCGAGGGGGCGTGCAAGTGTTGCATCTAAAGGATTTACGGACGCTAACTGTTGGCAATAAGGTAACTGATAGGGAGGGATGGAAGGGGAAAGAGTTAGAAGGACCGCGTGGCGCGAGGGCATGACAGGCGAGGCACGAAAAAACAGTGCCAGCGCAACCAAACCATTATAGCGGGTCGGTACTCTTTCTCAAGTGATAACTCCAAGTGCTTTGCTTGCAGCGGGTTGGCGGAGTCCTCCGCGACGCTGAGGATTGCAAGTGTGTCTGGAATGGGCCTCAACAGAAGGTTGGGACGCCACGCTCAGCGGGCAGCGCTGCTTGGTCCCTGGGTGCTAGCTTCGGCGACATAGAATGCGCATCAGCCCATATAGGGCACGTGCATTCGGCGAACCATCTGGGCCACCAGAATCTGAAGGAATTGGCATCGCGGGAGATCAGGACGTCATAATTGCCCGTCCCGTAAGGCGCGCAACACCTCGGGGGGTAATTGAGTTGGGGGCGCGGTCGCGAGAAGCAGTTTTTCAAATTGGCGCGCCGGGTCCAGCCGCGATTGAACGGCGCTTTTCGTTTTGAGGGTTACGGTCCCTCCATAGGCGAGCCATTCCCGACCGCCCGGATCGCGGAGAAACGCGCCGCGATAGCCCAGAGCGGGAGGGGCAGGCAAGTCTTCAACTGAGGGCTGAAGGCCCGCCCATAGGCTTTCCAATTCCCCGGCCGCCTGACCGGCAACGCTCCAGGTTGGGTCGGGGCGCCCGGAAAAGATGAGCGCGCCGCCGATCCATGAAGCCGTCTTCTTATCTGATTTTGATGTGGCCATGCATGACCACCATGAACGTGCAAAAGGTAGTGTAGGGGCTGCGGTTGGCAGTGCGCGGATCGGGGATCAGGTGATTGCTGTTATCCACGTTTCTCACGGGAGTGCCGCCCGGCTTATGGCTCCAAAAACCATTCCGCCCTTTCCGGAACCAGTGAAAGTCAACGCCAGGCCAGATAACCAAGGCAACGAGATGCCCCTCTTTGGGGCACTTGTTGTTGGCGCCCGGTGTGCTGATCAGGTCGTCTTTCACTGCGGCCGGACCTACGGATGCACAATTAAGCGCGGTGTACATGGAACCCGCGGCCAGGCCGGGCTGAGCGAAAGTGTCCGTCCTGTAATTTGTCGCATAATTGTAGCAATTATTGAAGGGCTGACGTTGCGGCACATTCCACCAGGCGGGCTCGTAGAGCGGGCCGCACTCACAATGATGATGATGCCGCCGCTTGTGGCGCTCTTTGTCTTTGTCTTCGGCGCGTTCCTTTTTAGATCGCGCGACTTCTTTCCGAAACATCTCGGGGAAGCCCGGTCCAAGCGAAAGCCCCCGAAGAAGACCGGCATCTCCAGAGATGAAATCCTCGAAGTGTTCGTCCTCGGCGCGGCGCGAAAAACGAGAGCCAAAGAGATTGCCGTGCAAATATCGAAAGCTGCGTGGCAAGCCGGCCGACACAGCACCGATTTGTTCGATTAGCAATCCGCGATAGCCAAGAATCAGATCAGGTTCTGATGCTCCCCGCCCCGCCAACTTGCGGCTAGGCCGCAGCCGACCCAAGATCTCGTCAGCCTCGGGGCCCTGCACCTCGATAACGGGATTGGGGCGTCCGCTGAAGATGTCAACCGTGATTCGAAGTGCCACGACAGGCCTCCTTCCGGCTAATCAAGAGAGTCCGCTTTGGACCTCGTGAACGTGAAAGAATTGAACCACCAAGTCCTTGACGGAATAGTGGCTGGGATGAGCAATTCGTTTCACGATTCCTCAGCCAGGTAGGAGTGCAAACTTGAGCCGCCGTTCCGCCGTTTGAGATTCACGCGGGAGATTTGCAGCGATCAACCGATGCAAGAGGAAGAAGAGGAAATGGTGCCCGGGGTGGGAGTCGAACCCACATGAGGAAAAATCCCCGGAGGATTTTAAGTCCTCAGCGTCTGCCATTCCGCCACCCGGGCAGCGGCAGTACAAATCTAGCGGAGACAATCACTTACTGCAACACAATCGGTTGTACGGCTGGCTGCTGAAATGCGCTGGTATCAGTAGTGGTGTCAGTGGGAGCCTCCGTGGGCTGATCGAATCGCTCTACGGCCGCTAGCGTATCCTCGGGTGCGAGGTACGCATAACGATTCTGGCGGCGCCGGTGGAAATTCCACTTGATTGCATAACAATGTCGGCTCCTTGGCCCGAGTAAGCTGTGGTTTATCGACGACCATAGGCTCGGGAGAAAGGAGCCGAACATGATGATTATAGGCGTAGATTACCACCCGAGCTTTCAGGCGATTGCATTTTTTGTGGAAGAGACTGGTGAGTGTGGCGAACGAGAACTGAACCACAGCGATGGGGAAGCAGAGCGCTTCTATCGGGATCTGCAGCAGAGAGGAATCCGCGTGCGGGTAGGCATGGAGGCTACCGGATATTCGCGCTGGTTCGAGCGACTGCTGGCAGAGCTAGGGTTCGAAGTATGGATGGGCGATCCCGCGGAGATTAAGGCCAAGCGAGTGAAGAAACAGAAGTTCGACCGCGAGGACGCCCGACTCCTGCTGCGACTGATGCGGGAAAACAACTTTCCGCAAATCTGGGTACCAGGTCCGGAAAATCGAGATTTGCGACAACTGTTGTGGCACCGTCATCGCTTGGTGCAGATGCGCACGCGGATCATGAATCAGTTGCAGGCGTTGGCCATGAACGAGGGCTATCGCTGGAAGAAAAAACTGTTCAGCGAACAGGGGCGCGCACTGTTAGAGAAACTCCCGTTGGCTCCTTGGGCCAGTCGACGCCGGCAAGAGCTGCTGGAGTTGCTGGAGCGCATGAATCCGACGATTGAGGAACTAACCGCAGCCGCCGAGCGGGAAGCCAGGAAGCGACCGGAGGTGCTGCGACTGATGACGCATCCTGGCGTGGGTCCGCTTACGGCACTCGCCTATGTGTTGATCATCGGGACTCCGACGCGGTTTCAACGCGGCAAGCAAATCGGCACGTACGTAGGGATGATTCCGTGTGAAGAGTCCAGTGCCCGCAAACAACGGTTAGGACACATCAGCAAGCAGGGCAATTCTTTGTTGCGCTTCTTGTTGGTAGAGGCGGCCCAAGCAGCGGCGCGCAACCATCCGGACTGGAGACGTCGGTACATCCACCTGGCGATGCGTCGACACAAGAGCATTGCCAAAGTAGCGATGGGGCGCCGGCTGGCGATCCGGTTGTACTGGATGTGGCGGAATGGTTGTGCGTATTCGCAGTCGTTAGAGTTCGGTTCGTACGCGGGACAGCTCGGTACCGGACATGGCGCGAAGTAGAACGCCGTGCACTTGATGGGGCATCCCGCTCCCTGCAAAGGGAGTTTGAAGAAGTAATCATGGTCGAAGTCTGGATCGAAGAGATGTTTGGGTCGGACTGAAACCGACCGAAAGATTACCAGCGAGCCGTGGTCGTCGATGCAGGAAAAAGAAAATAACAGAGAACGAAAGAGAAAACCTCTTTCAGGTAAAAAGAAAGAAGTGTGTTCAAAAAGAGTTTGACAGGGCCGACATTGTTAGAGATGTCCGGTAACCGCTGCCGACTCAGATGGTCGACGCAACACTTGCTTGGAGTTTACTCGCCGGAGTTTGGAATCCTAGGGTTTTTCTTGGGCGTTGGTTCAAGAGCAGCTCAACCTGGTCGAGCTGCTCTTGAGAGATGGCCGACAGGTCGGTCCCTCGCGGGAAGTATTGTCGCAGGAGCAGATTTGTATTTTCATTCGTTCCACGTTGCCAGGGGCTTTGCGGATCGCAGAAGTAGACCTGCACATTCGTAGCTACCGTAAACTCCTTGTGCTTGGCCATCTCCAACCCGCGATCCCAGGTCAGCGAGCGGCGCAAGGTCGCCGGAAGTTTACGAACGTGTTTGCTCAACGCCGCCACGACCACCGCCGTATCTTTGCTCCGCACCTTGATCAGCATGAGAAAGCGTGAATGCCGCTCCACCAGCGTTGCAATGTAGCTGTTCTTTCCTCCGGCCAGCAGATCGCCTTCCCAATGGCCAGGAACCGCTCGGTCTTCCGCCTCCGCTGGCCGTTCGCGGATCGAGATGGCATCGACGATCTGCCCCCTTGAATGTCCATGTTCGCTGAAATGGCGCGAGCGACGCATGCGCCGCTTCGATCGCAGATGGTCCATCAGCTCTTTTTTCAATACGCCACGCGCTTGAACGAACAAGCTGCGGTAAATGGTTTCGTGCGACACGCGCATGCTCTCGTCGTTGGGATACCGATTCTTCAACCACCCGGAAATTTGTTCCGGCGACCAGTCCAAAATCAGTTTACTCGCAACGATATCCCGCAACTTGCGGTTCATGTCCAGCAGGCAGCGCTTGGGTCGCAAAGCCGACTGCCAAGCTTGTCCGTCCGCATCATGGGCACGATAGGCAAAACGGCCGCCATGGCGTACGATCTCTCGGCTCACTGTCGAGGTGGCACGACTCAGACCACGGGCGATCTCGCGAATCGACGAGCTGGAAGCGATCCCTCGCGAAATATCTTCTCGCTCAGCAAGGGTGAGTGCTCGCCGCGAGCGGCGACGAGCAATGGGAGCGATGCCCCCACGTGGCAACAACAGCTTGCGAATGGTGGGATGTGGCCGGCCATAAGCGCGCCCAATCGCATGCATGGACTGCCCGGCCTTCCAGCGACTCCAAATGTCGTTCTTCTCAGTGGGAGAAAGTCTCGACCGCTTCACGTGGACCATACACACCATCCTTAAACAGATCAGTTCTTTGATGGTGTTGCATCGACCTATTGAATGCACCCGCCTAACCGGACATTGAGGATCGGGCCGATTTCACTTGTACGGCAACGGCGTTTGCCAGGCATCTAGATTACTTCCGGGTGTCCACAATCCGCGGGAAACCTCAAATGAAGCTCCCAACCTCTCACAAGCGGGCTTCTAACCAGGTACGCGAAATGCGAGTCCGGGAAGAAACCGGTGCCCGGTTGCATCACGTTACACATTGGCGCACCCTTTGTTCTTATTCCTTGCGGCAACCTGCCGGCATGCACCAAACTTAATTTGCAGTCAACAGCGATACGAGCCTGATACGTCCTTCCCCGGTTCGTGACGTCCCCTTTCTCGAAAGTCTTTGCACGCCCTTGTGGCGGGGGATCATCATGGCCAGTTTTGCGGAACACCTATCCACGAATAGAAGCCTACCCATTGGCGGTGCGTTCTGGAACCTTCTGCGAGTCAAGGCAGCGCCTGCCGCGGGGAGAATAGTGGAGAAGTATCAGAGTAGTTTCTCCGTGATTAAGCTTTTGATTGTACGGGCGATTATGTCTCTGCTGTCGTTCGGACACACCGCTTCCAAACCCAAGAATTCTTGCAGACGCCTCTCGCACTATTCTGGCTGCCGCGCCACTCAACGAGCACTTACCTTGGTCCTGCTTTGTCTTCTATCTTTCTTGGCCTCAACCCGCGCGTTTGCTCAGAAAAAGGAGGAAACTCCAAACTTGCTCGACATGAGTCTTGAGGACTTGATGGCGCTCGATATTGATTCCGTCTCCGGTGTCTCCGGCTTCAAGCAGAAGGTCACGGAAGCGCCTGCCTCCGTCACGATCATTACCGCGGAAGAAATCCAAAGATACGGCTACCGGACTCTTGCCGACATCCTTCGCAACGTACGCGGTTTTTACGTCAGCAACGATCGAAACTATAGCTACTTGGGCGTGCGCGGATACGGACTTCCGGGAGACTACAACAGTCGCATCACACTGCTGGTTGACGGCCACCGACTCAACGATAACATTTTCGACGCAGCTATGATTGGAACAGAGTTCCCCCTTGACGTCGACTTGATTGACCGTGTCGAAGTCATCCGCGGTCCTAACTCCTCTCTTTATATCGCCAGTGCCTTCCTGGGCGTCATTAATGTAATTACAAAGCGGGGACGGGATTCGCAAAAAGTGAGTGTGGCAGGTAGCGTGGCCAGCTACGGCACCTACCAGGGCCGGGTCAGCTACGGCAATCAGTTCAAGAACGGTTTGGAGCTGCTTCTTTCTGGTTCTTTCTATGATTCCCATGGACAGGATCAGCTCTTCTTCCCACAATTCGACACACCCGCCACCAACAACGGCATTGCACTGAACGCGGACGATGACGAGTCTCACCAGATCCTTGCAAATCTCTCCTGGGGGCACTTCACATTGCAGGGCGTGTTTGGGTCTCGTGACAAGGGGATCCCAACGGCTCCCTTCGGATCCGTCTTCAACGTCACCGGAACTCACACCATCGATGCCCGTGGCTACCTAGATCTGCAATACGACGGCAAGCTTGGCAGCGGCTGGAGCCTCACCAATCGCCTCTACTTCGATCAGTACAACAACGACGGCACTTATATTTACGATTACTCCGAGTCCGGTGGACCTTCCCGCGTGATGAACAGGAACTTTGCCCACGGCAAATGGTGGGGGGATGAGGTGGCTTTCTCCAAGCAGGTCTTTGCCAGACAGCGATTAACCTTTGGCGCCGAATTCCAGGACAACTTTCAGCAGGATCAGGGAAATTATGACCTTCAACCCTTTGTCCAGTATTTCACTAGCTACAGGACCTCGGATATATTTTCTGTTTACGCTCAAGACGAAATTCACCTTGGCAAAAACCTCGTTTTGAATCTTGGCCTTCGCTACGACCACTATTCGACTTTTGGTGGCACTACCAACCCGCGCGCCGCTCTCATCTATAGCCCCCGGGAGAAGTCTACCTTCAAGCTCCTTTACGGCCAGTCCTTCCGTGCTCCCAACTTTTTCGAGCTTTACTATGCCGCCCCCGGAAACGAACCCAACCCTTCTCTCCGGCCCGAAACTGTCAAGACCATGGAACTGGTGTGGGAGCAATACTTTGCGAATCACTTCCGCATGACCGTGTCTGGATTCTATTACCCCATCCGTGGCTTGATCAGCGAGCAAGTTGACCTCGCAACTGGGAATGCTTTCTTCACCAACGCCGGATCGCTGGATCTTCGAGGCGTCGATTTTGAATTTGCTAGAAAACTGTCCGACGGCCTGGAAGGGACGGTCAGTTACTCCTTTCAGGACGGACGGAGCCCGAGCACCCCAATGCCTCTCACCAATTCCCCCAAACACCTCGTCCAAGCAAGCCTGAGTGTTCCGCTCTTCCAGCGAAAGATCTTCGCTAGCATGGATCTTCAATATGTCAGTAAGAGAGCGACCCTGGCGGGTCAATATACACCAGGCTACGTTGTTCCCAATTTCACACTATTCAGCCGAAAGATCTTAAAGGGATGGGAACTGTCGGCAAGTCTCTATAATGCGTTTAAGCAGAAGTATGCCGACCCTGGCGGCGCCGGCCTGGCGGAGGACTCTATCGTCCAGGATGGCCGAAATTTTCGAATCAAAGTCGGATACAACTTTCAATGACGAATCCTCAATTGCAGAAGCATAGTGGAGGGAGATCGTGTCGCGCTTGGCGCTCCGCGTTTGGGGTTGATTCGCGCCAAATCTGGCGAACTTCCATATTCGGTGTCATCGCCGGGTGGCTCTTCCTTACTGCTTCCCCCAAAGCCTTTTCGCAAAAAGAAGAGGGCGCGGAATACCCCGTCAAACTCGCCTTTCTGTACAACTTTACAAAGTTCGTCGAGTGGCCGCCCGACTCCTACCGCGCCCCGAGCGCCCCCCTGCTGATCTGCATCGTTGGTCATGATCCATTTAGCCAAATCCTCGAGGCTGAGTTACGCACCAGGAATGTGGGAGGCCATCCCGTAGAGGTCAGGGCGCTGAAACCAAATGACAAACTCAGTCTGTGCCAGATTGTATTTGTGCCAGCCACGGAAAAACAACACGCTGGCAGGATTGTGAGTGGCCTCAAGGGATCAAATACATTGACGGTTGGCGAAACCGACGGATTCGCTGTCCAGGGTGGGATCATCAATCTGACGGTCGAAGCGAACAATGTCCATTTTGAGATCAACCGACTCGCGGCAGAGCGCGCTGGCCTGAAGATCAGCTCTAGGCTCCTCAGCATTGCGAAAATCGTGCATGAATAGGATTAGACAACCAAAAATGACATTGGCGGCTTCTCGAACTAGTCGCTAATTCGGCAATTGGACCCATTGTCCGACGATGTGACTCTCCATAAACTTGTTGATAAGCCTGACTCGGGGAGGGAATAAAAACTTTTCTGGTCATTCCTGTATTGAATCGAGCTACAAATGGAAAATGGAGAGAAACGGGTCAGGTCCTACGCGACACTATTTGCGTCGGCGCGTCGGACCACTTGGCCTGCCACTTGACCCCAAGCTGGGGCTGGGCAGAGGTGTCGTACGAATGGAAT
>Ga0207053_10030_pt1 | contig 33246 bp, 41 predicted proteins | sample Alteio_BWMinCont_59_FD_153290 | JGI IMG/M metagenome (GOLD analysis project Ga0207053, IMG submission 153290) | Enriched cells from forest soil in Barre Woods Harvard Forest LTER site, Petersham, Massachusetts, United States -... | ecosystem: Environmental > Terrestrial > Soil > Temperate forest >...
ATACATGGTCGCGTCGTTGTATCGATATTGTTTATGGGTAAAGTGTCCAGGCGAAGTGTCGAAACCAGGATCTGGATCGAAGTATGGATTCGACCCCTTGCTAATAACGCTATTCGGATCGGAACCAAGACTATTTATAGCCATGAGACAGCTATCCACACTGAAGGGAATATTGGACCCGTCGTAAACGAGAGTGGGCAGTTCCCCAGCCAAAAGAATGATGTCGATATTTGTCCGCCCCAGGGCGGCAAGTGCATTTTGAATGGGGACAACCATCTCTGAATAGAATGTGCCGTATTGTCCCGTTCCATAAAAGGAGCCAACCGAGATGTTCAGCCCCAGTAAATTAGCGGAGGGTACCCCTCGCTTCGCGGCGTAATAGTTTGCGAGTTGGAGCGAATCGGGAACACCGTTACCGTCAGTGTCTGCCGAATTGCTCTTATAAACCACGAGGATTCGCGATGGATTGGACGTTGCGGCGGCGGGCTGCAGTGGAATCAGAACAAAAGCAGCCAAGAGGACTAGAGATGTATTTCGGAAGTACTCCCGGGAGCCATTGATTACCGCTCTGACCAGCGCCGCTTTCAGAGTGTGACAGATCGATTGCGAGGACGACTTGAATAGCGTTCGGCCGAGCGCCCAAGCCATTGCCCTGGCTTCCACGGGGACCTCCCGTTGGTTTCTGATTTTCGGCGAGCCTACCGATGGGCTATGTCGGCGCGCGAATCGGAGAGCGAGTCCCATGTGGCCAAGACTAAGGCGAGGTCAGACAACGCATCCACTGGTACGAGGACTAGTTTCGGTACGAGGATCGGTACAGGTTGGAGATGGCCAAATTACCAGACAGAGCGTACAGAAAACAGGGATCCCTTCAGAGATCACCGCCCGCTGAACGCGTGGCACCCCCTAACGTACTGATTGATATCGTGCCTATGTGAAAGCGGAGAGCGCTACAGCTGAACGTAATCAAGGACGACCTGAAGTAGGAATGCCTGGTCACGCTTGTTTGTCGGAATAGTCGGACGCAGCGTTGACTGGGACCACGATCTTGCTGCCTATGGCGAGTTCCACCCTCCCGCGCCAATAACGTCGGACACTACGACGTCAGTCTGTTGAGCCACAAAAGCAACACATCCGTGCGAAATGGCATGATCGCGTCGAGCGCCATCCAGCATCGGCCGGAGTGCGATGATGCGTGCAGTCTTCGGAGGCGTGCGCGGCCAATTGAGCTAGTCGACGCTAACAGGGAGCAACTTCATTTTCGAATGGATCTTTCGGTGGCATTCCCAACAGAGGGTGATGAGATTTTCTTCAGCGTCGTGGCCTAGCTTACTTCGCGGCGTGATGTGGTGAACTTCCAATCCTGCCCGTGAGCCGCACGATTGGCAACGCCATCCGTCGCGTTCCAATACCGAGCGATGCAGGGCCTGATAGGATTCCGGATCGAGGCGAAGCCTCGGATCCTTAGCAAGCTTCGTCATTTGGCGATCGGTAGGCCTTCGAAGTTGGCTCCCGCCAGAAAATCCGCACAGATCATCTCCAAGCAGTAGCCCCTGGATTTATCGCTCCCCAGCATCAATGCAGCCGTCTCGAGCGCCCGCTCCAATACCGGCAGTTGGCTCTTGTACAGCTTGAAGTAAATGATCTCCCAGGGCTCGGTTTCCTGGCCCGTCAGGTGTTTTTCCACTTCGCGTTTGAACTCTTCCTTGGGCAGTTCCGTGGCTTTGTGCAACCAGGTTGCACAGTCGAACTGATCTCGATCCCGCCGAGCCACCTTGACCAGTTCTGTGGCCTTGCTCCATCCCACCTGCTTGAGATCAGGTTTGGAGATCTTTGGCAGATGCTCGTGAATGGCCATCAGGTAGTAAGCCTTCCGCCGCGATTCCGGGAACTTTCTTTCCAGGTACTCATCAAACGAGCGTAGGTTGTCTAGCCGCCAGTACTGTCCTGCCCGTGCTTCACAGAGATAACGACCGAGTTCCACGAAATGGGTGTCTCGCTCCCGGTCCGAGCTTTTCTCCCAGGCCAAGATCTCATCGATCTTCGACAGCACCACTGCAGCCCGCCGTCGATTAAGGTTCGGTGGCACCAGGTGCCTTCCGTTAATCGTCAAGCTGGTCAAGCCAATCAAGGTCGCTGGCTCCAGGTTTGCGGATGAGTTTCGAAGCGATAAGCTGTACAAGAGCCAACTGCCGGTATTGGAGCGGGCGACCTACCTCAATCTGGCTAACGCTCGTTTCGACTAACTGCCCGTATTCCTGGCGTTGCTTGTCACTGATTGTGGCCTTCAGGTATTGGATCTCAGAGAACCGCTTGCGCACGAAAGCCACCACGGCCACATCAGCAATTCCGCTCATCCAGGAGTAGCAGATCAATTGGGGATCAAGCGCCAACAGTCCGTCAGGTTCCTCGGGATACCGTGCCGTAGTCGTTTTCCATTCGAGCAAACAGGGCTTGCTGTCGAGATCTCCCATGGCATCGATGTAGGCTACGAATTGGCTCCCATTGGGAAGCGAGCGTAGGAGCTTCACCTGCATGTTCTTCTGTGGATGGCGGATCTGAATGCGGTTATCTTGCGCTAGTCGTTCGAGCAGCTGAACGCCCTGGCGGAACATCCGTTCCCAACTGTCTCCACGAGAATATTGGATTTGGGCGTCTTGATATGTGCTCCATTCGCTGAACAGAACCGCTGAGCTGTCCTGCCCTGAAAAGAAAGCCGCCAGGCCCTGCTCGAAGCAGCGACCAAACAGCAAAGCCGGACGATTGTCTTTCTCTCGCCAGCCATCCAGATAGCGATGCCGATAGCTTCTGGGGCAGCGCAAATACGAAGCGATTTGGGTGTAACTGTAGGTCATCGCTCGTGTACCGTGCTCGTGGCAGAAGGAGAGAGTTCTTCCCAATCAGCAGCGGGAGCAAAGCCGTCGAGATTAAGGAAGCAGCGGCCGTTCAGGATGGTGCGTGAGGTTCGGACAATGCCTTGGAGACCAAAAAGCGCCCGCTGATCGACTTCGTCTCTGCCAAGAAGGTCAGGGTCATAGCCAAAATCGCGCAGGAACCAGCTGAGTTTCCATAGGGCTCGGGGAGTGCAATAGAGCCGGCCGGTAAGCGATTGGCCCTGATGTTCTTTCGGTTCAAGAATGCCGAACCGAATTGAATAGAACGGTCTCTGCGGATGCCAGCGATAGAAGGCGCGCTCTACCCGGACCAGGAAGACACCTTCCAGCACGTCGTCACTATTGCGGTTTTCAAAATGCAGGCCCGGGATGTGCCGCTTCATGAGCTCACCTCCTGAGGCTTGGCGAAGCTGTTCAGGTGACAAAGGAGGGCCTCCTAGCGACGGCCTTTATCGCCAATGAAAAGCTCAAAAGCCGGTACGCACGCCTGGAGTTTCAGCTCAGCTTGCTTTTCCTTTCTCTGTTTTGCTTCATGATTTTCATCTTGCCCGTGGTGCTCCACGCCATGGGACGTTTGGTCTTCGTGCTCAGCGGAGCCTTAAGCCTGGTGTTGTGGTGGCTTTTTGTTCGCGTCCTGCGAGAACGCGCCAAAGAGAGCTTCTCTTATCACACAGAGACCGTTGTCGCCTCTAGTGCGGCCATCTTCATCCTCATGAACGTTCTGTATTTTATGAATGTCATTCCTCCGCTTCCACTCTCGCTGCAGGACGCCAGTGTTCATCATTCCGTCATGCGAACGGAGAGTGGAGCCTACCTCGTACAATCCGAAAGCCAGGGCTGGCTGGGTTTCTTCCGGCTCACCCCCAGATTTCATTCGGCCGCAGGAGTTCCGATCTATTTTTACAGTGCAGTCTTCTCCCCCACATCTTTGAATACCAACATCATTCATGAGTGGCAGACCTACGACAGCAAAGGCGGCTGGATCACCGCTGACCGCATCCCGCTTTCCGTTCGGGGCGGACGCGATGGCGGTTATCGCACCTATTCGATGAAGAGCGGTATCAAGCCTGGCGCGTGGCGCGTCAATGTGGAAACTCCCACCGGAGCCATCCTCGGCCGCTTCCGCTTCAATGTTTTGTCCCAATCCGGTTTGCCGGCGCCACTCACAACCGAACTCAAGGATTGAGAGCCTGCTGCTAACCGCAAGACGAACCCTCGCCACTTTCACATTCTCATTCAATTCGCTCTCAATGAGGGACCTTGAAACGATCGCCGCGTGCGAAAGTCGTAGCGTGGCTCAGATTGCGATGCGTTTTTGAAAGCTAGATCGGAAGCCTATCGGAAAAACGGCCCGAAATACCTTCAGCGTTTTCTCTCCCGCCAGAAAAAAGAAGATTCCGAATAACTTTAATTGGCTGGAGCCCCACCAAACGGAATGTCCCTGGGCAGGGTGGGGCAGAAGGCATCTAGAATTTTTGTTCGTGCCCGACCAGGAATCTCGCGGTTTTTGCCTTGGACTTTCGGAGGCTCTTTGGTAAACTCGGCTAGCGAATATAAAGCGAACATGCCCGGGTAGTCAGATTGTGCACCCTGGTGCACACCTACGGAGGAAACTAAGAACAGAGCGGGAGGTAATGCAGACCACCCGAGGGAATTTGTTCTAGGCACCTAACCGGGCAGCAGACGCCACGGTGCCTTGAGCGATTAAGAATCGCTCGATGTGCGGAACCCAGAGTTCCGCCACTGGCTTCATCCGCGCCCTGGTACTTGCCCCTGCAGTTAAAACATGCGGAACGAACACCGTCGCGCACCCCACCATCTCCTCGGAGGTGCGCGCGCGTATGATTTTACGTAAAGATTAAACTCGAAATCTGAGATTCTGGATGCAATATTCAGTTGTGGCGCGAGGAGCCGGATCAATGCTCATTCCCATGGTCATCGAAGAGACTACGCGAGGCGAGCGAGCGTACGACATCTATTCGCGGCTGCTGAAGGATCATATCCTGTTCATTGGCACGGAGATTGACGACCACGTCGCCAATTTGGTTACGGCCCAACTGTTGTTTCTGGAAGCGGAAGACCCGGGGAAGGATATTCAACTCTATATTAATTCGCCCGGCGGCTCGATTACGGCCGGCATGGCGATTTACGACACGATGCAGTACGTTCGGGCCGACGTGGTGACGACCTGCGTCGGGGAGGCCGCCTCGATGGCTGCCTTGCTGCTGACCGCGGGTGCTCCCAAGAAACGCTTCTCGCTGCCCCACTCGCGCATCCTCATCCATCAGCCCTCGATGTCGGGGCTTTCGGGCCAGGCGACCGATATTGCCATCCAGGCGAAGGAGATTTTGCGGATGAGGTCGGTGATCAACCAGCTCTTGGCTGACCACAGTGGGCAGTCGATCAAGAAAATCGAACAAGACGTGGAGCGCGATTTTATTATGTCGGCTCGGCAGGCCAAGGAGTACGGCCTGATCGATGAGATCATTCACAAGCACCGTTAGCGCCGCCCGTGATCGTTGCGGGGCGCTTTCGCAGCTCAGTGCGTTGGCATCGATCCGGGTTTTCTCTATTGGCGGTCCGCGCTTGCGCACTAAAAGGCATTTGGTACTGGCGCGGTGACTCGACAATTCGAATCTAGCTGCTGATGTTCGCTCGTTTCGCGCTTATTCTTACTTACTGGTAATCTTTTTCGTTGACGCCGAAGAGATCAGTTCTTTGTTCTTTCCGTTCTTCCGGGGCGGGATATTCGTGTCCACCCAGTTCAGGATGACGTCCGCGACTTCGAGGTTATTTGTGCCCAGCATCATCATGTGCGTCGTGCCCTTGAACACTGGATTGCCGAGTTCGCCCAGCTTGATGTATTCAGCCTTAGCGCTTCCTTGACCGGCGGAGCGCCGGGCATTGATTGCGTCCACGGTGCCTTGGCACACTTCGCTCGTTGGCGTGTAGTCTCCTTTGAGCGCGAGGTAGGGAATATTGTCAAAGTCCTCCGCTTTGAGCCCGCTATTCGAGAGCGAGCAGGATCCCTCGATCGTAATCAGGCCCTTCAGCATATCCAAATGACCCCGCTCTTTGAGGATACGGACCATGTGATGTCCCATGATTCCTGATTGGGAGTGCGTGGCCACGATTGCTCCACCGAGCTTTTCGACTAGCAGTGCGAGATCCAGTGGCGTCCAGGTATTGGCGGGCGCGATCGTCGTCGGATCACAGGCGGCGCAGACAGAGCCCGGCAGCGTAACCTCCGCGTTAGGAACTAACTGCTTGTAATACTCCAGCGCCAGATAATTGTCCGGCCCTTTAGGCGGCTCGCCGACCGCCCCTGTGCGTGAGACAATGGTCGGATCCAGGGTGCCAATCGGGTACGCCGGAAAGTAGTTGTCCGCATGTCTGGCATCGTCCGGGTCTCCATGGCGCACAAGCGTGCCGGTTAGAATAGTCGAGCCCTGCGGGACGAGTTGGCCGAACCAATTCGTCCAGGAGCCATTGTCAGTAATCCTGCCAAACGCCGGCATCAACGCCGCGCCGTTCTGGATGTCTCCGGCCTTGAGCATGGCTGCGGCCTCGTGAATGACGGATTCGTCGAATCCCGAACGTCCGCGCCCCGCCTGGTCGACTAAATATGTCGAGATGCCTTTGCGCACGAAATATGGATACCAACCCTCCCGCCCATCAGGTGTGGATTCCAAACAAACCGCCGTGTGCGAGGAGCCGTGCACCATGATTACGGGCGGTGAGTTGCGCTTCTTGTTCACCGGTACCTCGAACTCGACGTACATCTGGCCAATGATGATTTGATTGGGGAGGGGCTGTTGATTCGCCGCAGGCACGGTGGCGTAGTTCGTGACCTTCGGCACGCCGCCAACGAAAAAGCTTCCCTGATCCTCGATCATCAGCGGCTTCGTCAGGAACTTCTTCATTTTGGGCCCTTCTTGTGCGGCCAGGCTTCCCACCGCAACAAACAGCAGAAGGCCAAAAATCACTCGGCAGACAACTTTTCGCATCGGGGGATTCTCGTGTCTCATGGGGCCCTCCTTAGTGGACGGATTCTTCAACGCCGGCTCGCTCTTGTCAATGATCGGCTTTCATCGGCTTCCCGGACGTGGTGGACTTTGCCTTTAGCACAACCCATATGCCAGTCACACTGCCTTCCTCCGCCAATTTAGTGCGCCCAACTTATCAGCGGAGCATCGTTGAGGTTTTTGCGTAAAGCAGGACAGAATTTTGGCGAACCACAGATAAACGGGAGAGTTGATTACCTTCAAATTCGCAGAGCCAATTCAATCAGAGAAAAGACAGGATCACGCTAATCGGATGGCCAGGCGTGGCAGGCGATGCAGGTGGTCTGAGCTTTATTCGATGCGTGGCAACCGATACAGCTCGCCATGGATGTAACGCTCGTAGTCTGGGCCATGGCGTCCAATTGGGCGACGTCACCCTGGCACATCCCGCAGGCCATGCTCGCCTGTAAGTGTTTGCGATGTGACCAAGTCACTCCTGGTGTGAGTTGATAAATGCGCACCCAAGGAACCGGCTGGTTTGGCTTGGCCAAAGCCGCGAGTTTCATGATTGCAGGCTTATCCTTGTCGATAACCGCGTGACAGTTCATGCATGTGGTGGAAGCCGGAAAAGTCATAAGGTTGCCCGGCTCCGGGTTCGTGTGGCATCTCTGGCATTGCAGCCCGATTGCAAGGTGCGTTTTATGGCTGTAGGGAACGGGCTGCATTGGAGCTGGATGCGGCGCGAGATTGTCCGGCACCTCTTGTCTAGCCACCTGAGTTCGCTGTTGCGCGCGAATCGGGACAGCGCGACTGCCACGATGAGGCCCAGTGCAACACGCCTCACCTGGCGGCGTTTCGGTGTACGTCTTGTATTCAGGGACCAATCGCCTGAACGTATCCGCGTCTTTCTTCGACACCTTGGCGATGGATTCATAAGTGCGATCCAGGCCATGCCAAACGGTTATGGATGCGCCGTCCAAGAATGGAATATGCATGACCGGGTCGGGCTCGGTCCATTCGCCGTAGCCGTAGTCACGAATATTCAGCTCGTTATCCCGAAGCAGCGGATTATTGCGAAATCCTCCATGCTTGGTTGAACAAAGGTCTTCTTTAAATCCTGGTAGGCATACTTCCGCGGTCTTGCAGCCGCCCCCAATTGTGGGCCGGCCCTCCAACACGAGGACCTTGTAGCCTGCTTTCGCCAAATAGACGAGCAGACCAAGCTATTGTGCCCCGCGCCCGCAACAACGAAATCAAACCTGTCGCCGGAAGCCGCTGTTGTCTGTTGCCTCATCACCGGAAGGTCTGCAAAAGCAAATGGCGTCAATGCCGCACCCGTTACAAACCCGCGAATACCGCTCCCGCATCGCGAGACCCGGATGACAACAGTGCCATGGCGGCTTGCTCCAATAACCGAGGTCCATTTCTTCGCCCTAATCAACGCAAGAGCAGGGCCGAACTCACTTTGAGCTGATTGACCGGCATTTTCGCTCGATCCAAAAAGAACCTCTCCGCGGCAATAAAGTTCTTCCCTGCCTTTGGTAGCAGTTTGGAGTTGCCGTTCGGTCTCGGATGAACCAGTTCTTTGAGCCGGTAGTCGATTGCAGTTACGTCATTAAATAGGTCTCGGTAGATGGTGTAGCGCTTCCCCCAGATTCGCCTGTGAGCAACAATCTCTGATTGGAGATCTTTACGCAATTCTACGAGCTGACCCGCCAGGTCGTTGATCTTCCCGTTATATTCGTTGCTCGAAAGGTAGTCATAGACTTTCTGGACGGCTCTCTCCTTTGCCTGATTGGTGATTTTCAGGCTCGCCATTCGGATCAGGCTCTCCCGCAGCGTGTAGGTCACTGGTTCCAGACTAATTGGGCTGATCACGAACACCGCCTTTTCGACAAAGTAGTACTGCCTTTTTGAGGGAAACGCATTGGTGACCAGCACGGCGAAATCCGCCTGGCGTTGCTGCCGCGCTTTTCTTGTCTGTTCAATGTGGGCCCGCGCAAAGCATTTCACTCTCTTACACTCATAAACGATTTTTCCTAACGCTCGACCGCGTTCGAAAACGATCTGAATGATGTCGCCCTGTTTCCCCGGATGTTCGAATCTGTCATGAGGAAACAGTTGCTGCAGTTTCTCTAATAACTTTCCTTCCTCCAGCAGACCTTCGATCTGCGGGGTAATACCCTTTTGAATCTGCTCCTTAAGTCGCTCGATTTGTTCATTGGCATCCTGATTTCTCCCAACGGCAAGGCGAAGGCTCTTCTCGAGCTGGGCCATCTTGTTTTTTGTTTTACTCAGCTCTGCCTGGCGGCTCAGGTATTCCTTCTTCTCCTCCACGATCCCCTGATCGATACCCCGTTTGACCTCCGCCTTGATCTTGAGCTGAAAGGATCTTTCCACGGCTGCCCGTTCCTTATCGAGCCTTCGCGCGAACTCTTGCTCGCGTATTGCGGCCCGCCTCTGGAGCAACAGTTCTTTCCGTTGTAATTTTGCGTATCCCGCTTCCAGGCGCCTGATGTGTTCCTGCTTATGCCCCCACAAGCCCAGAGCCCGATCGTGTTCGCCTTGCGTAAGTGGTTTCCCACAAACTGGGCACCTGTAAGACGCTTTGATGGATGAAAGTGCTCTGATCCGCATTCGGTTCATAAATCAACCTCTTTTGGCTCGGTGTCGCCACGGAGCTTTGAGAGCGGTGCCTGTCTTTGGCGGTGCATTAAGCTTTCGATCCTCGTTTAACCTATTACATTAGCATACATATGCCGCGTAGCGCTTGTCAAGGCCGCGCATTGGCAAAATACATTTGTTCTCTTACAATCGCTCAAATGAGAAAAGATGCCCCTTTGGCTTTTCGCATTCCGACCGAACTGAAGAGGAAACTGCAGGAGATAGCGAGCCATGAGGCCAGGAGTATTTCTCAGACTTGCGAAATGTTCTTAAGGCTGGGCGTAGAGGGGTACCAAAAAGAAGGCCCTAAATATCTACAGCGCTTCCTCTCGCGCCGCAAGAAAGAGGACGTCTCCGACTAAAGCTCACATTGCGCTGCAGGAATCACGAGCCGGCAGACAATCGATTGAATTTGGCTTCAGCGTGTGATAGTTTGTTGGGGTAGTTTTTTTTGACTGCTTTAATTGCCGATTTTCAGATCCTTTCGATTCTCAGAACGCTTTACTCTCATCCTCGACCGTATCTTCTAAGCAAGGTGCCAACCTCTTCGGAGGTAGCTTATGTCCGCTACTTTTTCGAATGAATCACGCGCGCATCGAAGGCGGAGAACAGGGCCAAAGCGACGACGAGGGTTGCAGGCAAGAGACAAGAATCCTCCTGAATTGTGGAGACGTCACAAAAACTCCGCAGATTTATTCGGCTCTATTGCGCCGCTAATCGTAGGCGCATATTTAGTGGGTAATTGAATAGGGCGGCGTTGCGATTACTTGCCGCGCTCCATTGTATAGGATGCTCCATGACACGCGATCAGCAGTATCCGGCGTTCGATTCAGCGCTCAGAGAGCAAGGTCGTGCCGGACTTCGAAGACTGGAGCGGGATTTACGAGAACGCCTTAGCGCTTTACTCGGTTGGGTAAAAGGGAAGGAGAGGTTCTTATTAGAACTCCGGATCCGCGAGGTAGCTCAAAATGCGTGGTCTATAGGCGAGCTCCTGGCCATCTCGGTAAAGGGGAGGAGAAGTTATCAGCGATACCGGCAGCAAATGCGCGACATGCTCCGCCCGCTTGGGGCAGATGATGATGACAGCGTCGACGAGATGCTGTCTTTGATTTGGCCCAGGCGGGGATATCGAAAAGGATGCAGCAAAAGACGTAGACGTAAAGGAGGAAGAGATGACTGAAAACGAGGGACCTGAATCGAAGCCAGCACGAATTCGAATCAACATTAAAGTGATTGACCGGCTTTCGCTGACAGATGGCTTGAGCTTAGCCGGATATCCGGAGGACCCCCGCGTCACCGCCAACACTCCAGCTGAGGAAGGCGGAATTCCTCGGGGGCCATCGGTGGGTCAAACGGAACCGCCAGGGCGCTCGATACGTCGACGAGGTGGCCCCAGGACGCCCGCCGGCAAGGAAAGGAGCAAGTACAACGCTTTCAAGCACGGCTTCTTCGCGGAAGAGTCGGTTATCGATACCCCTTTTTACCAGGATTCGAAGGAATACCGCAGACTCCTCCGGGAATACATCAGAGACAAGGAACCAGTGGGGATTACCCAGATGCACCAAGTTGAGATTCTGGCGGAGCAACACCTGAACAGCGAGCGATTATCACGCGTTTGGGAGGCTTTTATAGCGGAGCGCCACACTCCAATGCCGAGGAATGACCTGGGCGGTTTGAACAAGCAGCTCCAGGATCTTATTCTCAAAAATGTCACGTCCCCAGCTCAGGGATCCAGCGTCATCGAAGAGACCGTCCGCCAAAAAACGGAAGACGCCGCCATGAAAGCGAAGCGCATTCGTATAGATGCTATGAGGAAATCCTTGCCTAGCTTTGATGACTTGGAATCGCTGCAGAGGTTTGAGGCACATATCATGCGCCAATACAACCGAGCGCTCTATGAACTCGAACGGCTACAGAACTTAGCTCGCGGCGTCCCTGTGCCCCCAAGACTCACAATTTCACGAGAATAGGGCAATTGCCGATTAGGGGATATGGGGATTGCTCGCAAGAGGGCAAAACTACAGAACGAAGTCCAGTTTCTCTCTTGTGACTAGTTAGTTGGCGTCTGCATAGTCGCGATGGAGGCTTGGTCGGTTCCCCGCCTCCCAAGATTCCGTGGGTGGGACACACACTCTCGGCCCTTAAGTAGGACTTTGTCGCTCTCAAGCCACCCCAAGAACCGCAGGCCAAAGGCCAGGGCTTGAGGAGGACGCTGATCCCCGCCGGATTAGGGGAAAGATTGGGGCCGGAAATCGATCCTGAAAATAAGGGAGTGGCTTTGCCTCCAGGTACAGCCTCGGAACTGTAAGAGATCAACGCTGGCTCTTCAGCTGCAGTGCCACTGCTGAAAATCTCCGTTGTTGGTAGTTGGAGCGTCGTTACGTCCCGATTTGTCAAATTTCACGATTTGGAAGCAGCGAAATTCCTTTTGAGGTGAGCATGCGGGCGTCGGCCGTTAACCGGAGTTAGATCGAATACTTTGGCGGTGGCCGCGAGAAATGCGTCAGCCGGATCTCGGTGGGACAGGCGCGTCCTGCTGGTTGCGACCCCAACCTCCGCAGTGAGGGGCTCTTCCTTGAAGCAAAAGTGCAAAACGAACTCGGGCTATTCTCATTGAATCAGATACTTAGCTCTTTTATCCGTCGCGAAATCTATGCGATTTCAGCAACTTTTCAGGGGTTTGATCTTCGTGTCGTTCCGTTGCGGTACCTCGCAGGAAACCCGCTTCGGAACGGTCACGTCGAATCCGGCCGGCGCCTGCTGAATACCAGGCGCAAGTTTCGTCGCTCGCCCTCAGGACGATAGGGTCCACGTAGGAGCAGAGATACTCTTGAGCATCAGCAAAGGGTTTGGAACGTCCATCGAGTGGCTCCTGACTGGTGAGGATAAAAAGTAGGAGTTGCCTTCTTTCGAACATAATCATGCGCCGAGACGTTAGGCCGAACGTCAAAGCAAGTGCGCGGATTTGATCCAATCAAGAAACGTTCGAAGAGCTGTTGGGAATCAGCCAGAGTCAGATCTCGAAACACAAACAAGATTGCGAAAGTGACCAGTTATAGTCATAATAGGGTCATGAAAAAAGTGGGGGTTGCTGATCTCAAGGCACGGCTGAGTGAGTACCTTCGCGCGGTGCGTCGCGGCGAGACTATCGCCGTTCTGGATCGACAGACACCGATTGCACAAATCGTACCAGTGCGGCAGGCGCCGCTAGATGTTCAGGAGCCGGCGCCCGGCACTCCAGCGCCCAACAAAATTCCGCTGCCCAAGCCTCTGAAACTCCGAATAGATATCGTGCAGCTCCTTCTTGAAGAGAGGCAGAGACTCCGGTGATTGCTTATGTAGATGCCTCAGTGCTGCTTCGTTTCGCGCTCGGACAGCCGGACGTTCTGCGGGAATGGCGGCAGATTGAAAAGGGAGTCTCGAGCGCACTCGTCAGGACCGAGAGTCTGCGCACGCTGGATCGCTTGCGGCTGCGAGCAAGCCTTCCGGACGCGGAGATCGCGACGCGGCGAGCGACCGTCCTGGCGGTCATCGCCTCGCTTGAGGTAGTGGACATCGGAGCGGCTATCCTCGATCGAGCAGCTCAGCCAACGCCCACTGAACTTGGTACCCTCGATGCCATTCATCTCGCTACAGCTTTGCTTTGGAAACAGATGAGAGGTGTAGATCTCGTAATGGCAACCCACGACGAGGCTCTTGCACTAGGCGCGCAGGCGCACGGCATGTCGGTTGTAGGCGTGATGCTGAGCTGACCAAGAACCGAACAGACGGCGTGCTGGTGAGGGTCATTGCGCCTGGGTCCACGTAGGAGCAGAGATACTCTTGAACATTGCCAGAGAATTTGGAACGTCCATCGAGTGGCTGCTGACTGGCGAGGATAAAAAGTAGGAGTTACCTTGCGGTCGCTACCGTTAAACGGCCTGAGGTTCACATTCTCATTCAATTCGCTCTCAGACGGACCAACCATCAGGCCGAACAGGAACGCAACATTTGCCGAGGAAGGACCCAGAAGTCCGTGGCCCTCGGAGCAAGCGAGAACGGTCCCTGACAGTGACCCTCTGTGGCGTGCTGGTCGAAGTCGGGCAATACTGTACCCGTATGTTGAATATATTTGCAGTGTTGTGCAATGCCTCGGTGGGCAAGGCCTGTATTCTCAGGCATGGCGAGATTGGAAACGAATGTGCCCCTAAAAACTAGATTCCCTGCACTAAGTGTGTTTTTGACTGTCCCCTCTGCGGACAGGAGGAGGGATACGGGAAGATGCGAAGAACTTGGTGTGTCATCCCCCAGAAGTCACACTGGCTGATGACATTGTCGGTTTTGGTGCTCTCGTGCGGCGTGGTCCGCGCAGATACAGTTTCGTCGTACACAGGTACGCTCACCTCGTCCGAGGACTATTTCAGCGTTGCCGTCACCGTGGCCGCCCCCGGAAGCACGCTCGATGTCCAGACTTGGAGCTTTGGAGGCGGGACGAATGCCGCAGGAACGGTGATTGCGCCCGGAAGCTTCATCCCTTTGGTGGTGCTCTACTCCGGGGCAAACATCAACGCTTCCTCGATTGTCACGGTTGACTACGTCGCGAACCTGGCAGGGACGCTGGTGATCAGCGATACCTACGACACCAGCGGGGCAAATCCTGCGGTCAGTGCCGATACGCTATTATCCGGGAGTGGGGCGGCGTTGAGCGGGCAATGCCCGCCCGGAAACCCAGGGGTCGGTGGCGAGTGCGGCGATGCCACCTTGATTGTCACGGGGTTGCCTGCCGGAAGTTACCAGTTGCTCCTCGCTGATGGCTCCTATCAGCCGTACTCGGTGAACCCGGGGCCGCCAATGTCCACGTTGTTCTCCGATGGCTTCGGGGACCTAACCGGCGGCTCGTTTACCGACTGCGATCCCAGTGCCACCACCTGCGGGAATTGGGCAATGGATGTCAGCCTGACAAGCACTGTCCCTGTCCCCACGCCGGAACCCAGCACGTTGCTCTTGATGGGAAGCGGATTGCTGTTTGTAGCGAGTCTGCGGAAGCGGTGGCGGTGGAACCGTCCCTGATCTCGCAACCCAGAATGGCGAAAGGACAAAGCCAGCCGAGCCAGGTCGTCACATTCTTACACTCATGGTGGAGGCAATTTAACTTGAACCCTCCGCCGCAGAGTTCAGTTGCTCACGAGGAGAATTAGGATGAAGCGAATCGGAAACGTATTGATGTTGACTTTGAGTCTCCTGGGACTGGCCCTCGTGCTGGGTGTGGCTATGTCGCACTCGGTGCGCGCCGCAGTAAGCACATTGGTCACCGTCTCGAACACAACCGCAAATCCGGCGGCAACGTTGGACGCGGATCGGGCCACGCGCATCCCGTACTCTAGCACTTCATTCTCCCCCTTTGGGACTGGCCAGTGCTTTAGTGGAAATTGTAATTTTTTTTTCTCGGCAGCCCCGGCGGGCTACCGGTTGGTGGTCGAGAACGTTAACGCCTACTTGAGTGTCACCGGGACACACGCGCCGGTCGGATATTTGGTAGCGGGAGCAGAAAGCTTTCGGGGGGTCTCCGGCATCGCCAACGCGAACGACGGCGCGATAATCAATCAACCGATCGTGGCGTACTTCGAACCGTCGGACGGCACCCCGCAGTTTACCGTCTTTGCCGATTTTGGGGCGGCAGCATCTGCAGGTCAATACGCCACGTTGACCGGTTATCTGATCGATTGCTCCGTGGCAAGCTGCCCGCCGATTCAGCACTAGGGGAGTAAAACGGTCGCGATGCGCCTCAGGATTTCCTCCCTCGGCGCATCTCGCTCATGAAGCCGGGCAACCCGTCCTCGAAATGCTTCCGATACCGATGGGGCAACGACGTTCACGCCTTGCTTCGGAATCGCAAACCCGAGCTACAATGATCTCGCCGAAACGGCGGAATACTCACTAACGGAGAGCGCCCTCAAATAGTTTCGTAAAGCCACACTTGCTGATCATGGCGCGCACTTGCTCCCGCCACGCAGCCATCAACCCAGTGTCCTCTCCTTCGCATGCGCTTCCGAGCTGGTTGGGATGCTTCTTATTCCAGAGTGTCTCCCACATAAAGAACGACTCTCAGGTCGTTACGGACGGCCATCAGTGGAACTATCATAATTTCTGCACGTACTGCGTGCATGGGCTTCCGAATACGGAGTCGCTGCTCCAGTCGCCCCCCAATTGAGATCCCAGAAAAACTGCGCGACCGTGCGTTCGAATCCGGCATAGAATTGGCGCCGGCGCCAGGGAGAGGGTCAATTTTTAATTGAAGCGGCGCGACTGGATAGAGTCACATGGCTGCCGTGAACTTGATTGGTTCATACAACTACTCGCTTGTGGCGCTTTCGGTGTTGATCGCCATCTTTGCATCGTACGCTGCGCTGGATCTTGCAGGTCGTGTAACGGCCGCGGGCGGTTGGACTCGCGGAGTTTGGCTGCTGGGCGGGGCCTGTGCGATGGGGACTGGCATTTGGTCCATGCACTACATTGGCATGCTGGCGCTCATCCTACCGATTCCCGTGGCCTACCATTGGCCCACCGTTCTGCTGTCACTGGTGGCGGCCATTCTCGCTTCGGTCGTTGCGCTGGGCGTGGTGAGCCGACAGAAAATGGGTGCGTTCCGAGCCCTCGCCGGAAGTGTGCTGATGGGTGCGGGTATTTCGAGCATGCATTACATTGGCATGGCCGCTATGCGTTTATCTGCCGAATGCCACTTTAATTCTTTTCTCGTCGTCCTGTCGGTCACGTTCGCGGTTCTGATTTCTCTCGCCGCGCTATGGATTACCTTTCACCTCCGAGATGAGAAAAAGGGGATCGACTGGAGAAAGTTAGCCGGAGCCGTCGTGATGGGCGCCGCGATCCCCGTCATGCATTACACTGGCATGGCCGCTGCTAGTTTCACGCCCTCCGGCATGCCGGCGAACCTGGCTCATGCCGTAAGCATCTCCGCGCTTGGCACCGCCGGAATTGCCGCCGTCACCTTTATCGTCCTTGGACTGGCTCTGCTGACTTCCTGGATGGATAGGCGATCGGCTGCCCAGACTTTGGAACGGCAGGAAGAGAAGCTGCAGCAAAGCGAGAGTTATCTGGCGGAAGCACAGAGGCTCACGCATACGGGGAGTTGGGCTTGGCGGTTAGCGGGAAGAGAGGCCTTGCATCTGTCCGAGGAATGGTATCGCATACATGGCTTCGATTTAGAAGAGGGCATACCTGCTTGGGAAGAACAGGTGCAGCGCATTCATCCGGAGGATCGAGCCAAGTGGCAAGGGGCAATCGATCGAGCAATAGCTGAAACGGCGGATTACGAAGTGGAATTCCGGATCCTCCTTCCGGGCGGCTCGGTCAAATACATACGCACCGTCGGCCATCCTGTTTTGAACGCATCCAGGGATTTGGTGCAATTCGTGGGTAGCTCGACGGACATCACCGAACGCAAGCGGGCCGAAGAAGCGCTACGCCAGACGCAAGCGGATCTTGCGCGGGTGAGCCGATTGACCACGATGGGGGAGCTAACTGCCTCCCTGGCGCACGAGATCAAGCAGCCGATTTCTGCGGCGGTCACCGACGCTCGGACCTGCTCGCGATGGCTTGATCGCGACGACCCCGATCTGGCAGAGGCGCGCGAAGCGGCATCCAGAATGGTCAAAGACGTTACACGCGCCGCCGATATCATTAACAGAATCAGCTTGCTGTTCAACAAGGGATCTCTGCAGCGGGAGTTGGTTGACGTAAATGAGCTCGTTCGAGAAATGATTGTCCTACTGCGCAGCGAGGCGAACCGCTACTCGATTTCCATCCGACCCGAGCTTGCCGAAGATCTTCCCAGGGTCATGGCAGACCCCGTCCAATTGCAGCAGGTTTTCATGAACCTCATGCTCAACGGCATCGATGCCATGAAGGAAACAACCGGCCGACGTGAACTTACCATCAAGTCAGAAGTGGCCAATGGTCAACTGTTGATCTCGGTCAGCGATACCGGCGTGGGATTGCTCACTGAGCAGGCAGAACAGATCTTCAAGGCATTCTTTACGACCAAGGATAACGGGACTGGTATGGGGCTGCCAATCAGTCGTTCGATCATTGAGTCGCATGGCGGCCGTTTGTGGGTCGCTGGCGCCTCCGAGCTGGGCGCAACTTTTCAGTTCGCCCTGCCCGCCACGCTCGCGGCGCACGCATAACCTCCCCACCTGCTCCCAACCGGCAGCGAACGTTTGTTTTTCATCTGGGCTATCGCACACAGTCGGAGCACGCCAGTCTAGGCCTCGGCCCAGGCCGTGCTCGTTTGAACGATTGGCAGGGCCCATAGTCTGCGTTCGGTTCCATGCGCGCCAGCGTTTTGCTCTTCCCAACCTAGGCAAACACGAAGCGGTTGACTGGGAATCGCAACAATACCCGGTTGCACTTTCGGCTACGCGACTTAGCCTTTGGGAAGAATAATCTCGAAGCGCTAAGCTAGAATCCTTCGCATGCTTCGCTGCAACAAGCGCGCTGCGTGGCGCATCCCTCCTTCAAGACCGGCCGAGCGTCTGTCTTCGTATTACCGACTCGACTGTGAGTACGGAACTTCGTTGATGACGTGCTGGCAGGGTGGGGGAACCGGTCTGCTTTACGTTTGCGAGGACCATGCAAAAACCTTGAGTTCGAAAACCATTCAAGCGGTCCCCGGCACTGGCAACGAATAGACGGCCAGTTACCAAGAAGGTTTATCGGGAAGTGGGTAATTCGTGTTCGATCAGGCGGTGGTGAATGGCATAAAGAGCAAGTTCCAACCGATCGGAGACGCCAAGTTTGTCGAAGATGCTATGCAGGTGATTTTTGACAGTTTGTTCGCTGATGAAGAGTTTTGCTCCGATCTCTTTGTTCCGATAACCTTGCGCCACCAATTGCACGACCTCCTTTTCGCGATCGCTGAGCAGTGGTTTATCCCGCCGCGGCCCATTATCGGAACTCCCGGCGAAAGCTTTCATCACCTCGGCCGTGATGCGATTGTCCATCCAAATTTCGCCGCCGTGGACCCGGTGGATGCTCTTGACCAGCAAATCGCTCGCGGATTGCTTCAGAACGATGCCGCGGGCCCCTAGGCGCATCGCCCGCACCGCGTCGCGCTCATCTTCAGCCGCCGTTAGGACGATGATGCGAGTGGCGAGGGAATCAAGATTGGTTTCCTCGAGGACAGCCAACCCATCTTTGCCCGGCATGCGCAAATCGAGAAGGAGGATGTTTGGTTTGAGCTTGTTGAGCATGTGGACACACTCGTTGCCATTCGACGCCTCGCCCACAATCTTGATGTCGTCTTCGCTCTCGAGAAGTTTCCGCAAGCCGTCGCGGAAGATCATATGGTCGTCGGCCATGAGGACCCGGATCGTTTGTTTCGGTTGAGCCATATTTGCCTACGGAACTTCAATGGTCAGCTAGGTCAAGTCAATCTAGTATCAAAGAATCTCGACGTCCTGCGACATAAAACAGATAGGGTGATATTGAGGTGATAAACCCCGCAATTGACAGAATGTTTCTGGGGATACCGCGGAGAAGCCGTCTTTTCGGAATGTAGCCGCCAGTTGCCCTCCGCCTTATCGCCATGGGCTTCTCCCATTCATTGACTCGAACCGTTGCATCTCGCATCGAATCGTTAGAAGTAGAAAAAGCTCTAGAGCCATGGGAGGAGAATGACTCCACCTGCTTTAGAAATGAACCACCACTTAAAAGGGCACCGCTGACGCGGTGCGCGCATGCGGCCTCTTATCGAAGCCGCGATGCAAAAAGCAAAGTGATGCAAAGGGGGCCGCTAGGTCCCTTTTGCGTTTCTTGCCACGCTAGCTTCCGAAAATCCCGTGTATAAGGTCGTCGCCATTGCGCGGAGTCAAGGGCGCCTCGCGAAGCGGGGCGCCCTTGACTCCGCTCCCGACTCCCAACGCTAGAGGTGTAAGTGGAGCTGCATGAAAAACCCTTTGACATCGCCGCCGACGTCATAGACGGGACTTGGGCGTGGAAGCCAAACACAGGGCAAGTCACCCGCACGTCACTAGCGAACTGTCGGCCTTCCAGCCATGAACACATGGCTTAATCCCCGGGAACTCCAGAAACAGTTTGTTTTTGGGCAGGCTCACAGGGCCAGAATAAGTTCTTCGGTCGGAATTTCGAAATGCAACGAGCGCCATGCCCGATTCTGTCTACGGCATTCGACCCACAGGCGCTACACCGACCGTGGGTGTCCAACTCAATTTCCGCGAGACAGCTAACACACCACCACTGCTTCTCCATCATCCCTCCCATTTACGCTCTGGGATTACTGTTGAAACGCGCTGAGCGCAGGCCAAATCCCTCGCGCGTAATCACGATCTTTCCATCCACTAGCTTCGCCGAGCGCCGGAAGAACCGACAAGCCCTGCCGCCGTTCAAGCCGCTCCGTACCTTAGTGGCCTCTTCGGTCGGGTCGCCTTCGCATTTAAGAACGATGCTCTCGCTGTCCTGAAGCTTCGCCACACGCTCACCTAAGCTCGCCCATTTCGAAGTGCGCCCCAGTAGTCGAGTGGTTGGCATCGGCGCTTGAAGGGAAGCAATGACTAGGCCAGCAGACTGGTAAGAGCAGTTTTTCCTTCAAGCGTGTGTTCGGTTGGTGATAGGCAGACTAAACGAAAACGCTGGACTTACTTCGCGCTAAGACGTGATGTGTCGATTCAATCAGTAACGTCCGATCAGCACCGTTCAAGGCTAGTGCGCGCCCAAATGTAAAAAGTGGGGGTAATAGGAACGATTTACCAAAAGCGCCGGGGAACTAGCCAGATGTCGAGAGTATCCTTACTTCCAGGGTTGCCCGATTTAGGCGCGACAAAGCGGGCGTTTTGCACCCAAGGCAACCCTAACTCCCGATAAACGGGGGTGTTCTCGGAATCTGGAACCTTATCAGCCCAAGGGACAGGGATCACCCTGCTCTACTTCCAGCGCCTGCCTTGTACGCAAACTGGACCTCCCACCAGTTGAGTCTTTCTCGACGAGGAACGTATACCCGTGGCCAAACCCTCGATTGCGGAGCGCCGATGGCCCATGACGAGTGGATAAAGAGTCTCCCGGATGGAAGGGTTGCCAAATACGTCTACGACGAAATCGCTAGGGTGTGCTCGGCCAGCATCGAAATCGGAGAATATTCAAAGAGTTATTCAAGCCTCGCAGGCCCACTCACGCGAGAACAGGTCGAGGAACTCTTTGAGGTGCGACGACTAGCAAGCCATTCGTAGCAGCACGGGCAACTATTTCATAAACCTGCCAAGTCCTGATGAACGGGGTGGTCTCAATGGGTCAACGCAACACTCGCTCGAAGCCTACTCGCAAGATCTTCAAAACCCTAGATTCTTCGGGGGTGTGGAATAGACCGGCCTGCCCTCCAAAAGGGCCAACAATCGGCTGTTTTGCACTGCAGGAGGCCCTGCAAGATTCACACGGGCCAAGAAAACCACCTGTTTAGAAAGAACTTCAAGTTCAGATGGTGTTGCATCGACCGGTTGAGCTAGCACGACTTCTCGGGAGTTGGCTCGTAGCCGTCCTTTTCGGCACTCCTGCGTCGTTTTGCTTCATCTTGCTCAAGAGCTGTGAAGGGTTGTTTATGGCCGCAGGAGCACCATGAAAATCACGAGAACGCCTATCGCAACAATTACCAGCGCTACCGTGTCCGCGCTGCGCCAGTGAAAGCGATGCCATGCCGCACGCGCGTCCTTGCCGATTCCCCACAGTCGTTGGCTCCAGCGAAGCGTTTGCCCAGTAGAACGGGACCCATAGTCTTGATGCATTATTGCACCTCCGGATGGTTTTCCGGGCGTCTGCAAAGATTTTCTAGGCAGCTGGTTTACTTATTCGATGTGACCGGGGGCACGCGCGGACACTTGAATCGTGTCCCTCAAGGGGCAGCGTGCGGTGCGTTTGGCGTGCACTCCATATTTGCTGATGAACGGAACTATGGAAACTCCAAGTGCGCTACAAAAGCCAGTTAATGGGATGGTCCGCCGCCGAGACTCTTAAGTGTAGAGTCCGGGGCAAGGAGGCATTCCATGAAACTACATGTACTCGGCATCAATCTGGGTAAGACGGTTTTCCATCTGGTGGGTTTGGATGGAGGACCAGAACCCCAGATTCCGAAAACGCGACTTCGGGACTTACCGACCAACTCCGATATTTTTGGCACACGCGGGCCGCAATGATCGCTAGGAAGCGGACAGCCCCTTGAGCAAAGCCTGCCCCTTTCGAAACCACGGCCGCTCGATCCGTTGCCAGTAGCGCGGCAGGGTGCGTTTCTTTTGCAAAAGCTGCCGCACCAATTCGCGCGCTTCCTCGGTTCGGTTTTGCGATTTCAAGAATGCTGCGAACGTATAGAGCGTCTCCGGAGTGTTTGAATGCTGCACGACCTCGGCGAAAAGTGCTGCCGCTTCCTGTTCGCGTCCCGTTGACGCGTAAGCCTCCGCCAACATCAGCTTGGCGCGATAGGAATCGAATTTCGCATCGCCGCGAACGACGTACTCGAAATCCGGCAGAGCCGCCGCCGGCTGGCCCAGCGCCATCAGGCACAGCCCGCGTCGGTAAAAGCAATGGGGTGAATCGCTCCGGATGGCAATGGCGCGCTCAAATGCCTGCCGCGCCTTTGCGTATTGCTTTTCGTCCCAATACAGCTCGCCGAGTTCCTCGAAATTCGCAGCGGAAGGATTGTCGATAACGGCTCTTTCAACCACGGCGATGCGTGACTTCCGGCCATATCCCCGATACACGTTCTGCAGGAAACCGGCATCCGGCAGCATTTCCGCCACGATGTACACCAAAGCACCCGGGAAACCCCCGATGAAGATGACCCACAGCCAGAATCCGTCCGGCCTGCGACGAACGAAATGCACCAGCGCCACCAATTGCACGATGAGTCCCCAGGGATAAAAAAGATAGCTCAGACGGAAGAGTCCAAACATTACGCGGCGTCACCTCGCGGGTTCCTTTTGTGGGGCTCTCGCACCCGGGATCGCAGCGACATTGTAGAGGAGAATGCGCGCGCCTGGGCAGCCGAGGATGCCCGGAAATGTGTCGGTCCTCAGTCTAATTCTGGTCGCGAATTGGTTGTGCTGAGCACGGGGGGCGGAGTACGATGCGCAAGCCTAGGTCCAAAGCACCCAGGACGAACCCAAACGGGACCAAAGTTCTCGACGATGGATCTCCGTAAGGACTATGGTTTGCAAGAGACTCGCGCCGCAATTCGACCGAGCCCCATAAACGACAGCGCAAAAAACGAATAGATCGAGGGATAATTCCGCTGACTGAGCGGAACGCGGTTCCGCACTGCTGTCACAACCCCAAAGGGAGGTGAATCGTGTTTCGCCATACCATTCCGATTGGGTGCGTCCTTGGAATACCTATCGATTTGGACTACTCCTGGTTCTTGATCGCTGCCCTGATTACCTGGATCTTGGCCGTCAACTTACTATCCGGCTGAGTTCAAGGGCGGCACGACCGTCGAATACTGGTTGATGGGCGCTGTGACGGCGGTACTGTTTTTTGGCAGCATTCTTGTGCACGAACTGGCTCATTCGTGGGTGGCCCTTCGCTACAAAATATCGGTACACCGGATCACTCTGTTCATCTTTGGCGGCGTGTCTCAGATCGCGGGCGAACCCCCGAGCGCCAGCGCGGAATTCCTGATTGCGGTTGTGGGGCCGCTCACTAGCTTCGCGCTGGCAGCTCTCTTTTTCCTTTTGGAGCCATTGCTCGTGAATATCACGCCGGCCCTGGCGGTGGCCAAGTATCTCGCGCTCATCAACGGCATGTTGGGCCTGTTCAACCTGATTCCCGGATTCCCCCTGGATGGAGGTCGCGTGTTTCGCGCGATCGTTTGGGGAGTGAACAAGAACTTCCGCCGTGCCACTCTGATCGCCGCAAGTACGGGCCGCTTCTTTGGCTTCCTTTTTATTGTTGCGGGCGTATTCCAAGCACTGAGAGGAAACGTCATCAATGGATTGTGGATCGCCTTCATCGGCTGGTTTCTGGAAAGCGCGGCCGGGGCTCAAGTACAGCAGCAAATGGTGCAAGGCCTATTAGGGGGCCACAAAGTATCCGAAGCGATGGGAAATGAGTGTGCCCATGTATCGGGAGACGCCTCATTACAAAAGGTAATCGATCAAGAGGTTTTGACACACGGCCGACAGTGCTTCCTGGTGGACCGGGGAGACCGAGTGGTTGGATTGCTGACCTTGCACCACATCAAGGAGGTTCCTCGAACCTCATGGCCCACGACCACCGCGGCCCAAGCCATGGTACCGCTTGAGAAGTTGAGCGGGATCGATCCCAGCGCGGAACTGTGGACGGCAATGGAAAAATTGGGCCGGGACGGAATGAATCAAATGCCTGTCATGCTGGGGGACAAACTCGTCGGGATGATTTCGACGGCCGACATCGTCAAATACCTTCGAACTCTGCAGCTGGTCGGCACGTGAAGAAATAAGCGTCACGAGTCTGCGCACCTTGGCAATAACTCCCGAAAGACGGTGCCAGTTCAACCGGTTCAACCGGTCGACGCAACACCATCTGCTATAAATCTTTTCTCTAAAGGTGGTGTTTATGGCGTATGCGAGACGAGGGAAGCTTTCGGCGGCGCAGCGGGCCGACCTGTGGAGCCGTTGGAAGGCGGGACAGTCCTTGCATGAGATTGGTCGCGCTCTCGGCCAGGACCATGTGGTCACTCACTTTTTGTTGGCGCGTCATGGCGGGATTGCTCCGGCCGCCCGTCGGAGTTCGCTGCGAACTCGCAATCGGAGCTGGACGAGATCGCTCTGCGACTCAATACCCGGCCACGACAAACCTTGGGATTTCGAACTCCGGCGGATAAACTGCAGGCCAGTGTTGCGTCCACCCCTTGAGACCACCCGCGATTTCGGAAACTACGCATCCCCGAATCGCAGTTAGCGAAAACGCCGTTCCCAGGAGTTGAGAATCTCAATAGAAAGCCGCTCGTGACACCGTAACTGGACGCTATGACTCAGACGAGACTCGTCACCTAATCATCGAAGGCGTCAATTATGCTGCCTGTCGGCGAGACGGATTTCTCGCTCCACGATTACACAACGGCTGTGCTATGATTCGCGGCGCCGCGCATTCGGCTTGAGGACGTTCTGCCCTTTTCAAGCCAGGCTCGGCGGTTCCCGATCTTTGGTCTGGAGGGCAGCGGCTGCGATCCCCAAGCATTCAATCCCTGATTCTAATCTTCTCAATTGCTTTGCTGGCGTCCCTTGTCGTTTGGCCCGTTGCTGCGCAAAAGCAGGGCGGTAGCGCTGCGCCAGTTTCGGTAGGCGTTCTTGACGCGTCCAAACTGCCGGACATCAGCGGGCTCCGTCTGGGAATTTCTCTGGCGGAGTCGACCGCGCTCATGAAAAAAATGTACCCGCGCGGCGTCGGCCAGGAGAACGGCGGCCCTTTCGGACCTCAGAATCAGACTGCGGTGGGCGTACTGCGCGGTCAAGGGGATGGCAGGGATGCGGCGGGCGTGGATTTGACGATGCCGCCTAACCCACAGGTGGTCTGGCATATGGCGCGCGACCTTGTCCAACCGAACGTAGCCCATAACGTCCTGGTCGCCGGTTTGCGGCAGAAATACGGCAAGGAGACATACGCGACCGGCCCCGGGGGGCCGGTTACAGACGACAGTCAGATTCAACAAATGTGGTGGGTGTTTGACGAACAAGGTCATCTGATGCCGCAAGCGCCAATCATCAGAGGAGTGCCGTTCGGCTGCGGCGGCACGTACTTCAACGTGACCACGGGCGTCCCTTTCAGCTATTATCGAGCGATTATGTCGGGAGGCAATCCCGATTCGCTGCCCACCATTTGTGCTTCCTCCTATGTCGGCGTTGTAGCGACGATGTCGAATCAGCCGATTCTTATGGATCTGAACATGGACATTGTTGACATGCCCTTGCTGACGCGCTCCGCCGCGGCCACGGGCGCGTGGGTCAAAGGTCAAGATGACAAAGCTCGCCAGGAGAACCTGCAACGATCGCAGCAGCAGAAGCCGCAGCTGTAAGGGAGGAAGCAGATTCGGGCTCTCTCTTAAACGTTCTTCTTTATTAATTCTTGGAGGTCAGAATGCGCATATCAGCTGGTTTAGTCACGAAGCCCATTGTGGCTCTCGCCCTGTTCGTCGCGTTCACGTTTTGCCCATCGATCCATGCGCAAGACCAGGCGCAAACGCCACAGTGCACAAGCACAACGGCGTCATCTGGCACGGCTCAGAACAGTTCCTCGCCGAGCGTCTCCCAGAGTGCGCAAAACGTGGCGAACGCGGCGAAGAGCCTCGGCTCAATTTTCAAAAAGAAGGCCCCGGCTAATTCTACGGCGGCAACTCCTTGCCCTCCCGCCGCCACGCCCACGCCTGCGCCGGGAGCTCCAAATGCCAATGCGCCGAATACGGCGGCAGCGCCTGCTCAACCTGCTCCAGCCGCAACTCCCGACAGTTCGACACCAGCCGCGGTGGGAGCCGCTTCACAAGGCTCCGCGCTATGGCAACCTCCTTCGAGCTCGCCCAGCACGGCTGCTCCTGCCGGCCCACTTGACCCCGCCAAGCTTCCGGACGTTCTCGGAATCCACCTGGGAGCGCCGCGTGAGGACGCTTCGGCGATGCTCCTGAAACTCTATCCTGGGAATCCAGTTCGCCCCGAGGGTCCGGACACCGTCGCCGGCATGGGCATCATTAACATCAATCTCCCCGGCGGCAGCGGCTCCGATAACGTCCACCTGGAATTTACGCTGCCTCCGGCCAAACAAAAGGTCTACTTCATCGAGCGCAGCGTCCTTTACAAGCAGCAGATGAGCCGCGACAATGTGATGGCCTCACTGCACCAGAAATACGGCCAGCAGATCTACGAAGATACGAACGGGCGAGCGGGAGAGATGATCTGGCTCTTCGACGAGCAAGGCCATGCCATTCCTCCAGACAAAAACTCCCGTGGAGCCCCATACGGCTGCGATACCGATGATGCGGCCGAAAGGGGGCTCTTCCATAACCAGATCAATGCCTATCTCCACGGCAACTTGCCCCCGGCCTCGTATTGCGATGGGCTGATCGTCCTTCATGTCACGGTTGCGGAGGAAAGTCTGGTTGACAGGATCTTTACCCGCCTCGAAGACCGGGCGCTCTTACGACGTGAGGTGACAGCCGCAGCCGAAGCGCAGAAAAACCAAAATCAGCAACAACAACAACAGGATCTCAAGAACGCTCAGCAGGCAAAACCTAATTTTTGAGGACCCATCCATGCGCAAAACGTTCCTTCGACAGATTGCGGCCGGCCTCTTTGCCGTCGTTTTGTTCGGGGCGGTCCTTGTGGCAATGGCACAGGCTCCCGCTCCGGCGACCGGCGACAAGGGGCCGGATATTCTTGGCCTGCGGGTCGGGATGACGCCGCAAGAGGTGTACGCCCTGCTCCAGAGCATTGATGAGACGCACCGGGTCACTGTGGGCCAGGTTCTCATCCCGCCGATCCTTGGTAATCAGCCAGCAGTTTATGGAATGGCGCCGGAAACCCTGGGCGCCAGCAATTCCTCGGAGTCTCTTGCCGTATCTTTCAGCTTGCCGCCGAACCCGCAGCAAGTCTTCTTGATCCACCGCCAGCTGAACCAAACGATCCACACGACGGTGGATCAGATTGTTGCTTCGCTGCGCCAGAAATACGGCCAGGAATCCGTGCCGCCGGTCGGAGGTCCAAATAATCCGAACTTCGTGTGGGTCTACAACGAACAAGGTCAGCTGGCGAGCCCGTCGGTGGCCGCAACGACAATGCACGACTGCGGAAATACCGGACTGACGTTCGTCTCCACAGGGAACATGCCCCCTACGGGAATGCCGCCGCCGGCGGGAGTTCTTCCCCAGGCGAACGCGATCGTCAGCCCTTTTCCGCTGCCGACAATTCCGGATCCCTCGAAAAACCCTCAATGCCAGGGGTGGGTGTTGGTTCGCGCCATCGTCACCGGTAAAATTGAGAATGGCACCTACAATGACAGCCTCGACGTCACCATCAGCGCATACGGCATACAGAAACGTGCGGCGTACGCCCTCGGCAACGCACTCAACGCTGTAGCCAAGGGGCAACAACAGCAAGACCTGGATAAGGCGCGTCAACAGTCGGTGCCGAAGCTATAAGACGCCACCTGTCAGAGTTGCGTCGACTCCGAGAGTCGATGGTAGCGGCATCTGGCAACGAGGAGGTGCCTATGAAAAAACTCATTTGGCAGGCAGTGCTCCCGCTGGCCTTTTCTTTTGCTGTGGTTTGCGTCTCCTGCGGCGGTGGTTCCTCGAATCAACCTTCCCCGGCCTCTTCCGCCAGCAGCCGCAACGGCACGTACATGATCTGCTATACCAGCTCCAATGCGCACGGCGTTACCGTCAGCGCAGTTTTCCATGTGCCGCCCGTTGACCAAGTCACGATGCTCGAAGAGCCGTGGGCAAAGGATTTCCGGCGCTATGTCGGGCAGTCCGGCGATGAGGGAGCGATCTCGGTGACCTGCACCCAAGTTGATCCCCAAAATCCCGACGCGGCGCTGAAAGAAAAAATCGACGCATGGCGGAAACAAGGGATTTCGGTGGCTCAAGTCAACTGGAAGTACGCAGGCGGCTAACCCCATAGCTACGACCTGCTTCCATATCTCCGCCTGGCCCTTACCCTGCCTCTCCCGGTTTCGATTCTCAATTGTGTAGTATTCGCGTTGTGGTGGTGTTTTCGGATCGCGCCCGGTAAGTCGGGATTTCGGAAACCACGCGTCCCGAATCGCAGTTAGCGAAAATCCCGTTTGTCAGGAATTGGCGATTCTGGGTCATTCCGACCGCGAGCCCCGAACAGGGTCTCTGCAGACTACCGTTTCTCCGGTATTGCACAGGCAAGAATCCGGGCAGGACTATAAATTGTATGCGCTGGGAAGCCTGGTGGCTCCGGTCCACATGTTCTTTGCACAGCTTGGAAAGCGATTGAGTTGATAACCGGTTGAAGCTTGGCGTCGACGCCCAGCATCGGATACATGCAGAAGGAGATTGTCATGAAAGACAAATCACATCAAACGATGCGGGCGGTAGCGATTGATGAATTTGGGGGAATCGAGAAGATGAAGCCGCGGGAACTGCCGGTACCGGAGGTGGCGACGGATGAGGTCCTGATCCGGGTGGATAGCGCCGGGGTCGGCGTATGGGATCCGTTTGAACGCGAGGGCGGGTTCGCTAAAGAGTTCGGCATGCAACCCAGCTTTCCTTATGTGCTGGGGTCGGATGGCGCTGGAACTGTGGAAGAGGTGGGCGATGATGTTCACAATCTTAAGCCCGGCGACCGGGTTTACGGTGTCAATTTCATGAGTCCCAAGGGCGGCTTTTACGCGGAGTATACGGCGATCAAAGCCAAGAATGTGGCGAAGATCCCGTCAGCATTGTCCACACGAGATGCCGGTGTCCTGGCGGTTGATGGCGTCATCGCGCTGGATGGTCTGGATAAGGCGCTACGGCTCAAAGCCGGTGAATCCATTCTGATCCTCGGCGCCAGCGGCGGCGTCGGCCATTTGGCGGTTCAACTGGCCAAGCGCATGAAGGCTCGGGTTCTGGCCGTGGCCTCCGGCCGGGATGGCGTGGAGTTCGTGAAAAGGCTGGGCGCCGACAAAGTCATCGACGGGCATCGAGAGGATATTCTCAAAGCGGCGCATGAATTTGCGCCCAAGGGTCTGGATGCCGCTTTATTGACGGCTGGCGGGAAGGCGGCGGAGCAGGCGATTACGGCGCTGCGGAAAGGTGGCCGGGCCGCTCACCCCGACGGTGTGGACGTTCCTCAGACACGTGACGACGCGAAGGTCGTGAGCTACACCTACGAGGGTGACCCGCAGGCGTTTGCCAAACTGAATGAATTGATCGATGGAGGGCCGTTTGAAGTTCACATTGCGAAGACCTTTAAGTTAGAAGATGCGGCCAAGGCTCAGCAGGCACTCAACGATCATTACCTCGGCAAGCTGGCTCTGGTTCTGGGCTGATTGGAAGGGCAACTGCGTCCTGGGGACTTTCCTGCATGTGGAGTTTGGGCCTTGCCGGGAAGCCCGTCTTACGGGAGCCGTATTCGTAGAAACCGCGTCAGTTTCCGAATAATCCGAACCCCCACGCGGCAATAGTTTCCATCGCCTCGCCTTCATGAATACACCTTTGAAAAAGACTTCTACTTAGGTAGTGTTGCATCGACCGGTTGAACCGGCACGCGTTTTCGGAAGGTGGCTCGGTCTGGAAAGCAGACCTATTTCGTAAAATACTTCTCAAAGAGATCTTGCGACCGCCTCGCACCTTCCTCAGTTCAACAAAACAGATTTTGCTTTCGTTGCTGGATCCGAAATGTAGCCCTTCTGATGCAGACGACCGAGAACATCCCAATTGTGACTTTCCCATGCCCTCAACCTTAGCTTGTCTGTATGCGTAGTCAGATACAGCAGCGCTAGTACCATTCATCGATCTTTTCTTCATCAATTTCCATGAGACACCCCTACTCAAAGGATGCCACAACTTCAGCAATCGGAAACGGACTGGGACAGAGCGATCGAATTTCAGAACAGCAGATCGCCACTTTCCAGGTTGCCGTTTACCAGGAGTTAGTCTGCGGGCGAGTTTACCGACAAAGTGATAAAATTGGCGAACTCAGCGACACGGGCAGCAGTCAGTTCGCCACGCTTCCTTTCGCAGGTCGAAAAACGAACTCATCAAGCATGCGGACCGCCAAATGTTCCCCCATCATCGTACCGAACCCTTGAAGGACCATTCCCGCACCGCGGTTCGCGCTGGGATAGTAAGCGTTTGAAATGGCAGCAGAGGCCAGATTGCCACCAAGGCCCGAATAGTTCGGCTGCCATTCCCCGTTATCTCCCTTCGTAACGATCAAGCTGTACAGCACATGGGCAGCGCGGGCCTTCCTTGTGCCCGTCCCCTTGTAAAAGTACCGGGGATCCTGGTGTAGAAGTGATGGAAAGATCGCGCCCTCGAGCATGATGTCAGTAAAGCTGTTCGCGTAATTGGCTGCAAATCTTTCGCCGTAGCCCTTGGCCCCCAGCACGTAAGCTGGATGATCCGCTGCCTGTCCGACTCCGGCCACCATGGCTACTCCTGCAAAGGTGAATGGGTCTCTGGCAACTCTGAGTGCGAGACGGTATTTTAGTCTCGTATTCATCGGCGCGGGATTAGAGACGTACGCTGCGTAGAAATTAGGGATGATGCCGAAGCCGCGCTGCGTCTCTTCAGACTTGACCTGTTCAGTGGCGATTTCGTCGGAGCTTGCGGGCGTCACCGTGACGCTAGTCTGCACTTCTTCGATCCGCAAGTTAGCTACGTCCAGGATTGTAGACTGGCCCGGACTAAGAGTTAGCGTGGGTGCATCCCATTCCGCGAAGCCCGCGGCGCGGACCTTGACCTCATACGGACGTCCCACCGCAACATCACGGATTTCATAGAATCCATTCTCGTTGGTCGTGACCGAGCGGACATCGCTGGAATCACTCCCTTGGAGGATAACTACGGCGCCAGGGACTGGCGCTTCGCTGACGTCCGTTATTGTCCCCATGACGGTTCCGGTCTGCGAAACCGAACTTTGCTCGCCGTCTTGATTCTGTGGCGGAGGCGAATGGCGCGCGGCCTGGTCTGATTGCTGAGGTTGGTTTCGCAATTCCACTTCTTCGGTGCGAGTGATCGAGACGGTCTCCTTTGGCAGTGTCGGGGCCGTCCCTTGTGCAAGTAGCGAAGCGGGGGCAAAGGTGGAAACCACAATTGTGAACAGAATCAAAATTTTGTGCAGTCTTGTCATCTGCCTATTAAACGGAACTGACTGCCATGCATGGCGCCGGTTATGACCATCCTCAAGCCGGCGCTTTACAGTCGATTTATCCCGTTCTGCTCCTTTCGTATGGCATGACCCTTGCTAGGTTCGGGGCCATTCCTAACTAAGTTCCGCGACCTGCAAACGCCTGTTTCGGTTGAAGCCCGCGACCTGATTGCCGGACTCCCCAACCGTGTATCTGCATGCAAATTGCCAATCTCCGCGTTCATCGTAATCACGGTATTTCCTTTAACTTCCGTGCGATGTCCTGCCCAGAGACGACGCGCAAGCGCGAAACAGAAGTTGACAGATGCCAACCTGCTGGCACGCTGCCGACGTTTCGGCAGGAGCAATAGGCACGGCCCAGCAGCCCATAAGAGTGTTTGGTTTGAGCCGCGTGGCTGAAAATGCAACCGCGCACGGCCGCGAATCCCACCTTCCGAAAAATCCCGGTTATCAAGAGTTGCGCCTAATCCCGCGCGAACGAAGAATCAGCGGCTTACGCACGACACGACAGCCGAGCTTTTCTAATCGCCTATTGCTGTTTGCTGATCTTTTCCGTTCCTCTCGCGTCTAATCTGCGGCTCGTAACATCGCGCACAAGCGGTCTTCGTTGCAGTGTTCGCGTTTCCACAACGCGGGCAGATCCAAGCCCGAGAAAGTAGCGGTGTGGGCAATTCGAATGGCACGCCAAATAGGTCTGCGTTCATGGTGCGCATACTCCAGACGATATCCAATTACCTATCCAATTCTGCGATGCCCAGCACGTGCTCAACGCTTCACCCATTCGCAAGATTATTCTGTCTTGAACGAACGCAGCGACGGCAACCGGAGTCAAGGAGGTTCGCTCGTTAGCTGCGGGCCAGCTACCAATCCCGTGCATGGGGATTTGCGCTGCACGGTTTGCACTGCCTCGGTTTCACCTAGAGGATCCACAATTCGGTTGCGCTTATCCACAATTGCGGGATGGCCTGAGACACCAGCGAGGCCCAAACCCAGGGTTTGCCGGAGGCGTGTGATCCTAGTGATTTTGCGACGCCTCTGTTGGTCTTAGCGCCGCAGCTCCGAAATTCACGCTGAATCGTTTGCACCATATGGATACCGCGCGGTATTTCACCAGGTCCAAGTCGGTGCCAAACTTATAGTTTTGGTCACCGATGTTTCCCTTGAGGACTCCCAGATCAATGAATCCGGCCTGTTGCACTGTCGCTACGTCCTTTGCATCGTCGGCGGCGACCATGTAGACGTGGACATCAGGACCGTTAGATGTGCGGAAGTCCGTAAGCCGAAGAACACGAGTTCCATCTCCCATCTGGTAGATGGTTGCGGTACCTTCCGTCGGGTGCAAAATGCCGTAGAAGCGTCCTGAGACAAGAGGTTGTGCCGACGAACCAGCTTGTGCGGTCGGGAATGCTTCGTCAACATGGCGGTTGACGAAAAGCCGCTCCGGTCGAAATTCGTACCAGGCAATAAACAGTGCAACCGCAAGCAATGGGACAACAATTTTCCATGTTTTCATTTTCCTTTCTCCTGTGGCGCGGGTCCATTCCAAAAGCCAATGTCGGAACCGAATTGATTTCTGCTATCAACGGTTTCCTGGAACATTAGCACCTCCTACCTCCAAACTGAACATAGTACCGAAGGGAATAAAAGATTCTCAGGGTTTGTACAACGAGGACAGCGCTGTCTTGATGTACAGGTTCCCGTGTGCACAACCCTGTACGAATTTCGCGTCGCCAAGCCCGCCCCGTGCGCCTAGAGTGATTCTCCGAAACCTCCTGCGCCCGCCCCAGGAGATCAGGAGGACTTCGCATGTGGACCAAGCAGACCGAATCGCAGCCCCCA
>Ga0207053_10032_pt1 | contig 32656 bp, 33 predicted proteins | sample Alteio_BWMinCont_59_FD_153290 | JGI IMG/M metagenome (GOLD analysis project Ga0207053, IMG submission 153290) | Enriched cells from forest soil in Barre Woods Harvard Forest LTER site, Petersham, Massachusetts, United States -... | ecosystem: Environmental > Terrestrial > Soil > Temperate forest >...
AGTATTGTCCACCGGGGCCGTGCTGACCCATGGGAGTAATCCCAAATCTATGGAGTTTACCCCGGAAGAATTGGATGCCGCCGTGGATGAGGCGAGCCACTTCCGTCTGCGGGTGGCGGCACATGCCCACGCGGCAGAAGGTATTAAGAATGCAATTCGCGCGGGCGTGGCGTCGGTAGAACACGCGACCTTGATTGACGATGAAGGCATTGCGCTCGCCAAGCAGCACGGCACCTATCTGGTGATGGATATTTATGACGAGGAGTGTATTCAGGCGGACGGAAAGAACGGGACCGTGCCCGCAGATTTTCTGGAGCATGACCGCGAACTCGGTGAGGTACAACGCGAGAACTTCCGAAAAGCCGTCAAGGCGGGAGTAAAGCTCGCGTTCGGTACGGACGCAGGCGTCTGCGCCTATGGGACCTCAGCCAAGCAGTTCGCTTTCATGGTGAGGTACGGGATGACTCCAATGGAGGCAATTCAGGCGGCGACTTCCGGAGCGGCCGATTTGATCGGACGCAGCAATGAATTCGGATCCATCAAGCCTGGGAAGTATGCCGATGTCGTAGCGGTTTCAGGCGATCCATTGAAAGACATAAGCCTGCTGGAAAATGTGCGGTTCGTAATGAAAGACGGCTTGGTGTACAAGCAGAAGTGATTTTTGAGCTACTGTTTGAAAAGCTTTTAACCGCAGAGCGCGCGGAGAAAACTCGCAGAGTTCGCCAAGTAATGCGAAAGACCAACGTCGCTGTGCTGCCGTAGCTCACGCTAATACTTCATAGCTAAAAGCTAAGGGCTAACCGCTAACAGCTGCCCCTCGCTTCCATCCAGTTCTGCAGGATCAAAATCGCCGCCATGCGGTCAACGGCCTGGCCGCGCTTCCTGATCGAGAGATCGGTTTCGCGCAGCAGCCGGTTAGCCTGGCTTGAGGTAAGGCGCTCGTCCCACAGGTGAACCGGCAGTCCGAACTTCTTGCGCAATTCCTCAGCAAAAAGCTGCATCTTCTCCGATTGAATGCCTTCCATGCCACTCAGGCGAAGCGGGTATCCGACCACGATTTCCGAGACCTGATAGTCGCCGACTACCTTGGCCAACTGCTCGAAATCCAGCCGCTTATTCTGCCGTTGTAGGGTCGGCAGGCCTTGCGCAGTAAGGCCCAGCGGATCAGAAATAGCCATCCCAATCCTCCGTGAACCGACATCTAAGCCCAAGATTCGCGGTTTCAGCGCGCTTGTCGGGCTGCCGTGATCCATGCTGCGATTATATGGCCCACACAATTACGAACATCGAGAACAAGGGAGGCGAAAGAGACTCCTCCGGACGTTGCAGCACATCCCGTTGAGTCTGGCTATCCCGATCACTGCCGGAATGAAGATCGTAGTTGACCACGTGGAACCGCTCAAACCCTTCGGGGCGTGGTTAGGCGGATAACAGCCGCCAAACGGAGATACGCACTAGAACTGGCTGGTTAGGATTGCAGCTCGGTGGCGTCGGGGAACTTGAGGTTCGTCTTAGAAAGCGCCTTGTCCAGAATTAGCTCGACATTCGCTTCTTCGGTATTTCTTGCCATTGCCAGTTCGCTCACCAGCAAATAGCGGGCTCGTTCCAGCATTTTCTTTTCGCGGAAAGACAGGCCTTTGGTTTCTTTAAGCACCAACAGACTCTTCAGCACCGCCGCAACTTCCAGTAAAGATCCCGTCCGCATGCGGTCGGAGTTTTCTTTGAACCGGTCCTTCCAGTCGGTGGCGCTGTCGCCGTTCCCGTCCGAGAGGTAATCGAGGATCTTCTGGATCTCGCCATTCCTCACGACGCGGCGCAAACCCACAGCCCCGACACTATGGAATGGGACGGTTACCTTGAGATTACTGGATTTGATATTGAGGAGGTAGTACTTCTCGACCTGCTGCCCAAGCGTGCGGCTGCCGACTTGTTCAATGACTCCCACGCCGTGGTTTGGGTAAACCACCCGGTCACCAATGTGGAAATCACCGTTACCGTTGAGGCTCATACGGAGGACAGCCCACGAAAGCTACCAGTACATTCTATCTGAAGCCTTCAGCTTTCACAATCGTCGGAATAGCAGTGTCTTTATTCTCAAATACTTAGTGACAATCGGCGGAAGCGACTTCTGCCCCTTTCGAGGCGATTATGCAATTAACGTCTGCCGCTGTGAACTAGCTGACCATCCCGGATTGGGCCAGAAAACCCCACTCTCGTGCAGCCGAAAGTATTCGACCCAAACGGTTTATAATTTCACCACGATGACCGAGCTGATCAAAAGAAAGTTGCAGGACGAGATCGACGCGCTCGAACACGAACTTATCCACGAACTGCCCAAAGAGATTAAGAAGGCTGCAGCCTTGGGCGACCTGAGCGAGAACGCCGAGTATCACATGGCGAAGCAGCGCCAGGAGTACGTGAAGGCCCGGGTCCGCCAGCTCGGCAAGCGCCTCGCCGATCTGTCCATGGTCAACATGAATAACATTCCCAAGGACAAAGTTGGTCTAGGCTCGACGGTGAAGGTTTACGATAGTACCAAGAACGAGGAAGTTGAGTATAACCTCGTTACTAGCGAGGAGTCGGACGGGGGGACGGGGAAAATCTCGACCACTTCGCCGATCGGTCGCGCGCTGCTGAATAAAAAAGTCGGGGACACCGCAGTCGTAGTTACTCCGAATGGCCAGCGTGAATTGGAGATTTTGAGCCTGATCACGATCCACGACGGCGCGGCAGCAGGATAAAGTTCAAAGCTGGCTCGGGCTTTCTTCGGCTTCGTTTTCATACAAGCTACGCCCGTAGCCGAGTCTTACCCAGAGGCTTCACATTTACAAAGCACTATGACCTGGACTAGCGCTTTCGGCCGCGCCTGCGGAGTTCTGCTGAAGACAATTGTCCGCTGGCTGGCGCTCACCCGAATCAATCCGAATGTTCTGACCTTCATGGGCCTGGTGGTAAACGCCTGGGCTGCATTTCTGTTCGGCTATGCCACCGCGGGAAACCAGCAGCGCATGTTCTTCTACGCCGGTTTGATTATCATCGGCTCGGGTTTTTTTGATCTCGTCGACGGCGAAGTTGCACGCGCTCAGAATCGCGTGACCCGCTTCGGGGCGTTCTTCGATTCTGTCATCGACCGCTACAGCGATGCGTCACAATTTTTTGGCCTATTGGTTTTCTTCGCGCGCGGGGACCGATTTTTTTACGTCGTCCTGACCGCCTTCGTGATGGTCAGCGCCATCATGGTCAGCTATACGCGGGCCCGTGCTGAGTCGCTGATTGGCTCCTGCCGCGTAGGATTTATGGAGCGCCCTGAGCGCCTGGTTTTGGTGATCATCGGCGCGCTTTTCAACCGAATGGCGCCGGTATTGTGGATCATCGCCGTGCTCTCGACGATTACTGTCATTCACCGCATTCACTACACCTGGGCGCGCACCAACGGCCCCGAAGCGACCAAAACCGGCCAAGCCGCCTAACGACTTAACTCTATCGTGAACCCACGGTGGCTGCCATCGTCTTTGGCTGCTGCTTGGGCTGCGCGGACTTCTGCATGGCGACGATCTTATCCAGCAAATGCTGCATATCGCTCCCAGTATCAATATTTCCATCCACGTAGGGATGCCGCGAGCCGTCGGTATGCAGGACCAAAACCTTGGCTCCGGCTTGCATCTTTTTCACCATATAAGGAAGATGATGGCGATCATCGCGGGTCAGGGTCTGGCCAAGCACCACCAGGTCAACAGTCTCCTTCTTCAACGCCTCCATCATGCCTTTGCGGCCGACCGCGGTCTGAACAGCGTATCCGGCTTTCTGCAAGTCGGCGGCCTGTGAGGCCAGCACTTCCTCGTCTAATTCTCCGTAAAGAAGTTTCAGCTTGGACATTTGGCGGCTTTCTCCCTGTCCAAACGGTAGCAACCCCCAGACTCCTTGAGAACGTAACCGAAGATCAGGCCCGACCGGGCTGGCTTTTGATCTGTGACCTCTGTGTCCTCTGTGGTTTCAGGGATTTTGATCCCAGAGGAATACAGACAGATCGAGAAGCATGGATTTTGAGCCTTTCGTGAAGCCTGGGGAGAAATTACTCAACGAATTCTGCGTTCAATTGCCCACGCAGTGTTAAATTATTGCGGAAAGGAAATCCTACAGATGCGCACGCCCACTTCCCTGGCTCCGGCAGTCATAGGTTTGTTCGTCATAGCTTCAGCGGCAAATGTTTTTGCTCAAGACGCTCAGACTTACTGCAATTTCACTGACGGCAATCAGGTCACAATTCAATACCATCCAACCGTCAAGGAAGAGCCGAGGAACGGCCGGGTGTGGTCGCCAGGAATTACTCTTTACGTACAGACTCCACTTACCCTCGGCGGGCGTGAAATTCCGCTGGGCGCTTACACGATTTACCTGACGCCGGACAGAAAAAATTGGACGCTCACTGTTAACAAGAACGTCACTGCGGGCGCAGCTTACAACTCAGCGCAGGATGTAGCGCATGCACCGATGGAGATCGGCGAGATCCCCGAGCCCACGAAACAACTCCAGCTTTCTTTCGCTCACATGGCGCCCAAGCAATGTAGCCTGCGCGTTTACTACCAGAAGACCGGCGCGTTCGTGGACTTCATGGAAGAGTAGCTCTATCGGCTCGAAACAAGCTTTAAGCCGCCCCGGGGTATCTCTAAACACCGGCGATTCAAGTGCGGTTCCTGGAGGCTGCCCCACCCTTCGCGGGGGTTTTTCGAAGGGGTGGGATACCACAACTATATTCAGTCGTCACAGACAGCCCGGTGCATTCTTCTCAGTGACCGCCACCAGCAGAGTACTAAGTAGCCCACCCTTCGGGCTGGCGGCGCGCTTTCCTAAAAAAAACAGGTGCTCACTTAACGAAAGCGGAGTACAATTCCGGCGACTTCGCGTTCGATTTTCCAGAGACTTGATTTCGGGCCTGATCCGCTGCGTTGAAGGGTGAAATGCGCCTGCATTTATTTTGCGAGCGTCGTTGTCATTCGCCTCGCTGCCGGTCCTGACCGGAATCACTCCTGGAGAAGCTTTCATTTTCGGCAGCCAAAAAAAACGTAGCCGAATCAGGCTATGTCCCCCTGGCGGCTGCTGATTGGGTTCCCGTCCGCGCAACAAATTCTAGCGAGGAGACGAATATGTACAACGTGAGAGTACGCACGATGCAAATCCTGACGCTCGCGGCAACCATCGGGTTGACCGCACCGTCAGTGCTTGCCCAGGGAAAACGGCAACCGGCTCAGCCGGCCGTTCAGACGCAGCAGCAGAATTCCAATCAAACCCAAGCCCCCGCAACCGCTCAGACCTCGCTTTGTGCGAACCGCCCGCTTTGCTACGAAGGCAATGACTTCGTGGCGACGGTCACCGAATTCCGCACCAGTACTGATCCTCGCGGGATCAGAATCATAGACGCAATGATGCACTTCCAAAATAAAACTAATCAGCAGATAAGTCTCGGCTACGTGGACGGCTCCGGATCAGCCATCGACGACATGGGCAATCGCTTGGGACTCAATACCTATAACGGTGGTGTCCGAGGCATGGGAATCGTTGCCGGGAACAACGTGGATCCAAAATTTTCTTTGCCTCCCGGCAGCGGTGGCGACGCTCGCTTTGAGATGTATTGGGTTCCCGGAGGCAAGCTCTCGGGTGTGAACTATGAAATGGAATTGTCTATCCGCGAAATGAATCGCGTAGAGGGCAATCAGTGGACCCTCGGAGACGAGACCTTGCTGCACTATCAGGGACTCGCCAACGGAATGGGCGTGGCTCCGCTTTCAAATGTAAACTCCGCCGGCATGGGCTCCTCCGGTATGAGTTCGGGAACGGGGGCGACCGTCGGTTCTACCGTCAACGCCTTCGCGCCGGGACAGGCGAATGCTTCCGTGCCTTCGGGTCAACCTATGATGGCCACCTCAGGGCAGCAGCCTTGCCCGCCCGGAGCAACCACCCCGGGAACCTTAACCAACGTCGCGAATTCGGCGGGAGCGCAAAACAACGACGCCAACAACGCGGTTACAAACGCCTCCGCGGCAATTTCTAATCTGGGATCGATATTTGGACGCAAGAAGAAGCCTGCGGCTGCCCCAGCTACCGCCAACGCGGCAGCACCCTGCACTCCCGCGGCGACCGCAAATGCGAAGGGCGGTGTGGTCGGAAATCCTGCGGCCAACACTGCTTTGACGCAGCCCGCTGGCAGCGTCCCAGCAGCTAACACAAATGCAATAATGCCACCCACCGCTACGGCGGCTACCACGACCACACCCGCGACGCGCGCTTCTGTAACGACGGCCGTAAGCCGACGAACCGTCGCAACCACCGCGGCTCAGCCGACCGCAGCCGCAGCGGTTACGAAAACTTCGCTGAAGCAGCCGGCTCCGGCGACCACCAAAACGCCGGCTCCAGCCGCGAAGAAGCCCGCACAAACTCCCGTTGCCACCAACGGCACGGGTGAAAGTAAATGACCGGGTGAAAGCTTCACTGAGGAACGGGTGACCCACTCAAGCCCGCGGTTGGCTTGAGTGGGGAAGTTAAGCACTCCAGAATCGCGCTTGAGTGGGCCACTCGCCTCAATTCTTTCTGAACGCTACATGTGGGCTTCAGAACCTGAGGGCTGTTAGCGTGGACTGACTTGCTACACATTCCCAGTGGTTGTTTTGGAAAATCCACGTATCCGTGAATCGGACACGGCGATCCACGTCCTTCCCCTTGATTTTCATTTTCTCGAGGTAGACTCCGATCACCACCACGGCGTCGCCATAAGCACGGGCATTCTGCTCGACGTTAGACAAGTGCTGATATTCCTTCGCTGGGCTCTGGACTTTTCTCAGCCATTGGTCCCGATCCATAATAGTTCCGTCATAGTCTGTGTACACAAATGTTTCGGCCAGCAATAACCTCAGAGCAACCCCGTCATGCCGCTCTTCGGCGTAGTTCCATGCGTTTTCAAGATTGATAACCGCCTCGGACTTGTCTTCGGCAGTCTTCGCCGCCTGGGCTTCCATCAGGGGAAACGCTAGGAGCAGTACACCAGCCAACGCAATTGGGCGCCGCATTTGGCCTCCTTGTCCGTCTCGGCGATGCCGCGGATAGCTTCAATGCTAGTCCCCTACCGGATGCATGACCACGAACTAAAGGAGCCCCACCCCCAAGGTAGCCCCCGGAGCAATTGAGGGGTTTCGCGGAACGCGGGCGCGGGCGGGACTGCGCGGTTTTGGGTCCATGCGAACAAAAAAAGTCGACAAGGACGGTAAATAAAACCTTGCGCAACGGAACCTGACTGAAACAGCTCTGTGGCAGCACATCCACACCGAGCGTTCAGATAGTCCGCACTATTCCCACAGTAGTTGATGTAAACAGGCGTTTCACTCACAACTCCGCCAGTGAGCGAAATGGCGATATTTCACCAACGATACAAACTGCGCTACCATGTTCGCCTGCCGTAACATTGTGAATTTACTTCCCACCGTAAGCTAAAAGGCTTTGCGATCAAATGTGATGGAGGCCCCTTATGAATCGTCGTGACGCGATAAGCTCTTTCGCTCTCGCTGCCGGAGCTTCGCTGCTTGCGTCGACGCCGTTATCGGCCGACGTTCTCGCGCCGACAGTTGACGCCGGTTACGCTCGAGCGCTGATCGGCACGCCGCAGGTGAAGATCCGCGACATCAAAACGATCCTGACGGCGCCGAATGGTATCCGGCTGGTTGTCGTGAAAATCGAAACCACCGAGCCGGGCCTTGCAGGCTGGGGCTGCGCAACCTTCACGCAGCGCGCGTTGGTGGTGCAGACGGCTCTCGAACAGTATCTGAAGCCGTTTTTGGTCGGCCGTAACGTCGACGAAATTGAGGACATCTGGCAGTCGAGTTATGTGAGCTCTTATTGGCGCAACGGTCCGGTGCTTTTCAATGCGATGAGTGGAGTAGACATCGCCCTCTGGGACATCAAAGCCAAACGTGCCCAGATGCCGCTCTATCAATTGCTCGGCGGCAAGGTGCGGCGCGGCGCGGATTGTTACTTTCACGCCAGCGGAAACAGTTTTTCCGAAGTGGAAGAGAGCGCCCGGCAAGCGATGGAGCAGGGCTTCCGCCACGTGCGCGTGCAGGTCGCGACGCCGGGCTATGCCGGCTACGGGGCGCGCGGCAATGCACCCACGGCCGACGGCGCGAGGAACGAAGTGGTAGGTCCGACCAGCCTGAGAGACATCTGGGAGTCGGCGCCATACGTGCGAATGGTGCCGAAGTTATTTGAACACCTGCGCAATAAGCTCGGCGACGACGTCGAACTAATCCATGACGTGCATGAGCGCGTGACCTTGAATCAGGCTATTAACCTGGCCAAGTCGCTCGAACCCTATCGCTTGTTTTTTCTGGAAGATCCATTGCCGCCGGAAGACAATGATCACTTCCGTTTGCTGCGCCAGCAGACGAGCACTCCGCTGGCAATGGGGGAACTGTTCAATACACAACACGAATACGTGCCCCTCATCAAAGAGCGGCTGATTGATTTCATCCGTATTCACATTTCCCAGATCGGGGGTTTGAGTCCGGCGCGCAAGGTCGCCGCGCTCTGCGAGTTCTTCGGCGTCCGCACGGCTTGGCATGGGCCGGGAGACGCGTCGCCACTGGCGCACGCCGCACAGTTGGCGCTCGAGCTGGTGAGCTACAACTTCGGCGTCCACGAAGGTAGCGGCTTCCCGCAAGAAACGCAGGAAGTATTTGTGGGCTGCCCCGAAGTCAAGAACGGATACATGCTGGCGCAGGAGAAGCCCGGCCTGGGCATTGAAGTTGACGAGAAGCTCGCGGCGAAGTTCCCGATCCCGAATGGTCCGCCGAATTTCGATTATTCCTGGGGGACCACGCGGCGACGTGATGGCACCGTCATCAGGCCCTGACACGATTGCCGGAAGACGACTATTGTTGCCAGTAAGATTACTGTTCACTCACAACCCGGGTGTGATTGAAAAGGTGAGGGAGGCCAGCCCCCTCTCGCTTCCCGGGTTAGCCGAAAGTCAAGCGATCCGCTAGGCCGCTTCCAGCACCGACAAGATATTCCCCGCTGGATCCTTGAACCACGCGATCGTCGGCCCATTCCCGCGAGAAATCCCGCGCGTGTCCGTCTTCAAGTTGGGTTCGTTATAGACTTCAAATCGCACGCCGCGTTGGCTCAGTTCATCCACAGCTTTTTCTACGCTGTCTACGGGAAAATTCAAGACCGTGAAAGTGGCGGGCTGGTGATTGGGTTTAGGGTACATCAGAGCTTTGGTGCCGCCGGCAAGGGGCACAAGCAGGGTGCCTTCCGGACCGTTGGAAAGTTCGAGCCCCAGCGTCTTGCCATAAAATTCCCTGGCCTTCTGAATATCGTTCACCGAAAAACTGCTGAATGCCTTGCTTATGTTGAGCATGGATGCACTCCTAGAGTTTTAGCGTTCTGACTTCGATGCGGAATCAGCTTTCGCGGTTTTCGAATGCGGGGCCCCGGCTCAGAATGAGGGTGCCCCATTTTCTCGCCTCCTTTGCGAGAGTGGGACGATGACAGATATAGGAGCAACGAGCTAGGTTCTGAAGATCAAGACTTTGGTCGCGGAAAGGACATCATTGACCAAAACCCACTTCTCCCAAAACCAGGGAGAAGCGGGCGACCCTCAGTTTATTCACCGACGAGAAGTAGGCCACCTGCCTCCCTAGAGTGGTTCACGTTCAGTTACTGTTCTTTCGCTGGTAATTTTCCGCGTTTATCACTCCGCGGAAGTCCGAGTGCAACGTTCGCAAGCTTGATGTAGTGATCCAGTCGCGATTCCGCGCGCTGTTTCTCTTCTAGAGGTAAAAGCCGTGGGCCTTCGTCGCGCGCCTCAGGGTTACTAGGCGGAATTGCGCGCACTCTGGGCTTTTTTCTGCGGGGTCTGGCCATTGCAGTGCGCGTTACTGCCTAGCTTTCGCAGGATCGCGCAATAGGCGAGTTTCTTTATCGTCAAGCATTCGGTCGATTTGTTTGACCAGTTCCAAAAGCTTGGCGGGATCTTCCTCAGCTGCGGCCTGCTCGCACAGCTGCTGCCAGACTTCTTTCGTCTTGCCCTGCACGGCGTAGGCCTCCATTGTGGCAGAACGGGAGGGCTGTCGAGCTACACTGACTTCCATAATTATCCCTCCTAACTGGCGTGTCGTGAACACTGTTTTTGTTGCACGGAACAGACCAAAAATCAGAGCTGAATACCCCTTACTCCGGCAGGCACTTACAGCGGCGTACTTCAGCAGCTCAGGAACTTTTCGGCAGGGTCAGAAGATTCTCCACGAGACAATGCAGAATCGCTCTACGGCTTTAAATTATGAGCAAAATTGTGCATATTCCGGCTGGGAAGCGTTGCATGATATTGCCATCAAAAGCAGAGACCTCACCTCGGAACAGATGGCCTCCGTGCCTTGTCCCACTTGCGGCGCAGCCATCGGTGAAGATTGCGAACTGAATTCCGGTGCCTTGCGCTTCGAGCCTCATCGAGATAGGAGGCTTGCCGCAGCCGATGCTCTGGAAGCGAAGCCCACAAACAACACATAACTGTAAGCGCACCCTTCAGAATCCGAACCCACGGTAGAAACCAGCAACGCCACGAACGCCGCGATGCCGCACAAATCGTCTTGAACAATAATTGTTTTCAGGCGGTGGAACCTTGCATCCTAGTCACAGATGAAAAGCAGGGAAACCACGCGACGTTCAGAACTGGCCGCTGAAATCGCCGAATTGCAAAACCAGCAGTTGGAATCTTTTGCTGCCGCAACGTTCGCTGGTTTTACGCCGGAACAAAACACTGCGCACCTGAAACGATCCGACCGTATGGAAGCCCTTCAGCGCGCATTGAGCCTGCAGCGCTTCAAGTAGCATTCCTATTCCCCACAAATGAAACTGCTTCGGCACCTGTCAATGAGTGTAATGGCGATGTTACAACCGTTGCGGACGAGATCATCGCGTGTTGGGTAAACAACTTGAAGGGTCTCTTGAGTGTCACGCAGCGCGCCGATACTTTTCTCCCCACGTCATGATTGAATCGTCGGAGTTACCAGTTGCGAGGAACCGCAATTCGGTTTTCGGCGTGGTAAACCGCGAAAAGCCACAATCCAGACAGATCAGAATCTGGGGGAAAACCAAAACATTGGGTGTATCCAGATTTTCCAAGCCTCGCAAACGAATGCTGAGCTCGCCAGAAAATTCAGCGACGTTGCTCGACGCACATAATAAACAAGACATAACGCACCTTCGCGCCTCGAAACTTATCCGTTGATGAACACTACTGCGAGAGATGCAGTTTGTCGATGCAGCACAGACCGCATTTACAAATCGCTACAAACTGGGTTGGCGTTGTCGGGCTTGGTGGCTACGTTGATGGCGTCGTCCGCCCTCAGGGCCGGTGAGATCATTACCAGCAAGCTGGCACTGACAAACCGCCCGTCATCCAGAGCGGCCTCAACGGCAGGCAACAGTTCGCCTGCGGCTTCAGACTTGACGACATAGCCAGCCGCGCCTGTGTACAAAGCTTTCTCTACGATTTCAGGGCAGCGATTTTCACTTACAAAGAGAATTTTGGACTTGGGGGAAAGTTCTCGGATTCGGCGTCCGGCCTCGATTCCATTCAGTTTCGGAAGTCCGATGTCCAGCAAGATTAGGTCTGGTTGTAGTTGTTGGGCCTTCTGAACCGCTTCCAATCCGTCTAATGCTTCGCTGATGATCTCCAATTTCGGTTTCCTCTGGAGCGCTGTTGAAACATAGAGACGCCAAGGCTCGAAATCATCTACCACAAGGATCCGAGTAGTTGATGCTTCCAACGCAGTCCCTCCCAAGTTCAGCTCCTCCGTCTCCGAGGATAGTTGCTGAACAGGATGTCGTCGGTGGTGCGAGCCCGAGGCTTACAGACGGCCAAAACGAACATTAACGGCAATTCCAGCCCTGCAGCAACTGTCAAGAATCACAGTGCCGATGGCAGGGGCAATGTCGGACCGAGCCGCCGATAGTGGCGAACAAATGGCGAATATGCTAGCCATCCCTCGATGGACGAAAGCCGCAAGCGCGTGATCGGGATCATGGCCGCGATCCTGGCCGCGCGTAAGCTCGCACAGCAGGACAGCACGAAGCCCTCGCCTGCGTCGAATTGTGCGATACACGATGCGGTCGTTTTCGCCGAGCGGATTATGCGCGTGATTGACGAGAGGTTTCCGGTTTCCTCCCCCGTTGATCGTCTTACGTAAAGTAAACTCAGGTGGTGGGAAGGTAAGTTGATATGTGGGAAGGCCGACGACTACGCGATGTCATTGAGGCTGAATGTCAGTGACCGCACTTCTCACGGGAGGAAAGATATGCTCGACGTAATCTCAACGCGAAAGAGACTCTCGTCATTCGATTCTACGCGCTGATCCTCAGCCGTCACACCGTCACAACATTGATGTTTAGCGTAAAGTACGCGACGACCTTCTCGGAGGGATTTTACCGCACGGAAGACGGTTGTGCGCGAGGCTATGACGGCCCGCAATTGAGACAAGGAAGCGCCGATTGTGAAGTTCTCAACTGTCGCTATCAGGCGTTAGCACAAGTTTGCGCTATTTCTTCGCCGGGATATACCACCAAGCTGGGGAGGGAGCATTTTGCCGTCGCCATACGCTACCCCAGTAGCCATTTGACCCCTCACCACCGACCCCTTAAACTTGCTCTCCTACAGGTTTTCTCCTTTGATTGGTTCAACTGTCTCGCATTACAAAATTGTTCGTGAGATCGGTCGCGGCGGCATGGGCGTCGTCTATGAAGCCGAAGACCTCACTCTGGGACGCCGGGTCGCGCTGAAATTTCTTCCACGAGACATAGCGCTAAGTCCGCAATCACTCGAGCGCTTTCGCATGGAGGCCCGCACTGCATCGTCGATCAATCACGAAAACATTTGCACGATTTATGAGATCAGCGAACACGACGGCCAACCGTTTATCTCCATGGAACTGCTGGAAGGTGAATCGTTGGCCGAGCGAATGTTATCGCGGCCCTTCACCAACGATCAGCTTCTGGACATAGCAATTCAGGTTGCCGACGCCCTCGACGCCGCCCATCGCAAAGGCATCGTCCATCGCGACATCAAGCCGGCGAACATCTTTATTACTACCCGCGGCCGAGCCAAGGTCCTCGATTTCGGCCTAGCGAAACTTGCCCGCGAGCATGAACAGGCTGCGGTCGCCGCTGGCGCCACCCTTGATAGTCCGCTGCTCACCAGCCCGGGCTCAACCGTCGGCACCGTCGCTTATATGTCTCCCGAGCAAGCGCGCGGCGAACCGCTTGACGCTCGCACCGACCTGTTCAGCTTCGGGGCCGTGCTGTATCAAATGTCAACCGGCCGGCTTCCCTTCGACGGAGCGACGTCAGCGGTCATCTTCCATGCCATTCTTGAGAAGGAACCTCAGCCGCCGACCGAACTGAATCCGATGCTGCCGCCAGCCCTCAACGAAGTCACCCTCAAGTGCCTGGAAAAAGAACCAGACTTGCGCTGCCAATCGGCTGCCGAGCTGCGCGCCGATTTGAAGCGCATTAAACGTGGATCCGGCGCATCATCAGGAAAGCTCGCCTCCGTTTCCGAAACGCACACAGCGGCTTCTTCCTCTTCGTCCGTTTCAGTCGCGCTGCCACCTTCGAATGCCGCGGTCTTGGCCGAAGCTAAACGCCACAAGTGGCGATTAATCCTTCTGCCGGTTCTTACCGCGCTGCTGATCACCGCCTTTGCACTGTATAAGCATTTCTCGTACACCCCATCGGTCATCAATCCTCTGACCATGCAAATTTCCAAGCTGACCGAGAACGGCGCGGCTAGCGACGGAGCAATTTCACCGGACGGCCGCTACCTTGCTTATGTAAAGCGGGGCGCGAGTCCGAGCCTCTGGATGAAGCAGATCGCGACCGGAAGCGAAGCCCAGGTCGTGCCACCGGGAGCGGGATACTTTCTGTTTCGTCCGACCTTTTCCCCGGATGGAAATTACATTTATTACCAGCACAGCGATCCGCAAAATGAAGACGAAATTGTCCTGTTCTCGGTTCCCAGCCTTGGTGGCACGCCACAGCGCATTCTCGGCGATTTGGGCACTCCCGTCAGCTTCTCGCCGGATGGCAAGCAGATCGTCTTCGCCCATCGCGATCCTGGGGAGAAGAATTCTGAGCTTGTGATTGCGGGCAGTGATGGATCAAATCGGCACACTATAGCGGAACGTCCGGACTTGGCCGTGAACGGTGCGGCCCCTTCCTGGTCCGGAGACGGGCGATTAATTGCCGTCAGCGAATATAACCTCGCTAGCACGAATCTAAGCTCAGTTGTGGTTTTCACACCGACCGGCGAATTAGTGAAATCAATCCCGCTTCCGCTATTAGTTGATGGAATTGCATGGCTGCCGGATTCGACTGGAATGTTCCTGCAAACCCGCTCCCCGGAGATGAACTTTCGTAGTCAGATCAAATTTCAGCCTTATCCTTCCGGCGCCTTGCAAAATGTAACTAACGATTTGAACGAATATCAAAACGTCACCATAACCGCCGATGGAAAGGTCCTGGCGACGGTCCAGAAGCAGAAATCTTCTGGCGTTTACCTCGGCGCTGCGCCGGCAAAATGGCCGGCGGAGATCAACGTAGGTTCAAGTCCAGTGACTACCGGACAAGCCGAGGGTGGTTGGCTGCAGTGGGGCACAGACGGCAAACTGTTTTTCGACGACGAAGATTTCCACTCCTTCAAAATGAATCCCGATGGGAGCTCGCGCGCACGCGTCCCCGACCGCGACACCAACTCCGAGTATGCGGTTTCCTGCGGCCCTGACGCTTTGGTTTTTGCTCTCTTGCGCGACAACAAGTTGAACCTTTTCCGTTATTCCGTCTCCGCTCGCGAAACTAAGCAAATGACCTTCGAACGCGATGCCGAGTGGCCCGTCTGCACAAACGACGGAAAGACGCTCTATTACTTCGATAATCTCGAGGGGCCTTCGTTGAAGCGAGTTTCCACGATCGGCGGCTCGCCCGAGTTGGTCGCCGCCAATTCCGCCAACGGCGCTTCCTTATCTCCGGACGCAACACGCATCACCTTTTTTCAGTTTTCAGGCACCGGCAGCGCCCACAAAGTTCAGATCGTGGTTCAAAACATAAATGGCGGGAATCAGATTTTCTTACCGTCCACCGAAGTTGTTCGCGGACCGCAGTGGGCGCCGGATGGCCGCGCCCTCCTCCTCGATAAGAAAACCGGGGCCGGTTCAAATTTGTTCTACCAACCGCTCGACGGAAGCAAGCCAACGCAACTCACACATTTCAACACCGAACCGCTTTGGATTTCCGCTTACGCACTCTCCCCGGATCGCAAACAATGCGCCATCACCCGTGCCCGCGTCAACGACTCTGATCTAGTCATGTTCAGTAGTTTTCGGTAGCCGACCTAGGGCCTCAGAGTTCCTCTCCTGCGTTAAACCATTGTTAATTCGCCGAGAACTCACAGCAGCACTCCAGCAGCAACACACAACGCCGAACGAAGCAGCTACATCTTAGGTTCAGCTTGTCAGGTCTTAATGTTTGACTGAGGTGTCCAATGTTGCGGTTATTCCTTCCTGTCGTACTTCTTCTTACCCTTTGCGCGAACTCATTAGCTCAAACGTCTTCAACCGTCGAAGTTTTATATGTTGCCGGGCCGCAGGGCACATCAAGCGTGTCCCTACATACTTATAACGTCAACCTGCAAACTGCCGTCGCCACCCAACTCGGTTCAGCCATACCCGTGCACAGAGGGTCAATCGATCCGCTGACCATCGGCACTAGCCATTACATTTACTTGTGGAATTCAAACAATGTCTGGCTATACCCGACTAATGCCAATGGCGTTCCGACAACCATACCGTCCCAGCATCTCTATTTTGCTTTTGGCCGTAATGTGAATTCGTTCTTAGTAAATCCAAACGGCAAATTCGCTTACGCAGCGATGGCATGGGGTTCTTACCCGAACAATTATGCGTCAATTGTTCTGTTTACCATCGATCAGTCGACGGGGAAGCTGACCAACACACACCAGGTTGTGGCCTCGTACTCGCATCCTTACATTGGCTTCACGACGTTTCTGTTCGGATCGCAAGGTGGAAAGCTATTTGCGAGATGGCTCGACGACGGACCGCACACCGGCGCCATCGGATTTGACTATTATCCTGTGAATCAAACCACCGGCCAGCTTGGAAAGCTGCAATCTCTCTTCTACGCGCAAACCTTTGAGTGCCAGACTTCGTGCGATGTAACAGTAACCGGCGCGCTGAGCGCTGCAGATGGTGTTTGTTGTGGGCCCGGCAGCGGATCTATTGAAATCTCCCACAATTCAGGCGGGCCAAATTTTGGTTGTGGCGCTTCTGACCAGACCTTCTGTGGAGACGACGTTGGGGGTCTGGCAATCGATCCAGCCAACACCAACCTTTTCTTTGCCGATGCTACGGTGAACGAAACCGTTATCGGCAACATCGATTTCACAACCTCGAAACTGACGCCCAGCGGCTCGACCATTCCCGGTATTCCGTCAGTCTACTTCAGCCCCGACAGTCGGCTCGTTTACGCGGTGAACTCGAATGACATCGGTATCTATTCCCTCCATACGAGCACTGGCGCATTGACGGCCAATACGACGCTGCCCGATTCAGGCACCGTTAACATTGCAACAGCTACGCTGCACAACTAAGCAGAACGCAACGTATTCATTTGCGCATGCTGCTCCGGTTAGTGAGGAGAAGTGAAACGTGATCAGACGTGCAACGAACCCCATATGGGGTTCGTTCGCGTTTTGCACCTGACTCGTTGCCGGCGAACACGAGCCGCTGTCCCGGCATAGAATTTAGTTCATGCAAGCCGCAGTGCTCTCCGCTCCCTCTTCGATCTCTCAATCTCCTCTCAAGATCGAAGACATTCCCACGCCGGAGCCGAAACCCGGCCACGTCCTATTGAAAGTGTTGGCATGCGGTGTCTGCCGCACCGATTTGCATATTGTGGAAGGCGAACTCCCGCCCCGCAAGCCGCGAGTCGTACCCGGTCACCAGATCGTCGGCGAGGTTATTGCCGGGGACTTTGACGGCAATACAGACCGTGTGGGTCGGACACTCTTGTCCGACAAAGAAAAAAGAAGTGGAGGGACGAGCACCCGTGTGGAAACGGGTGGCAATGTGGAAACGGGTGGCAATGTGGAAACGCGTGGCCATATGGGGACCGGTGGCCATGTGGGGACGGGCGCCCTCGCCCGTCCAATCTCGCCAACCGTCCATGTGGGGACGGGCGTCCACGCCCGTCCGGTCGAGCCAAGCTCGACGGAATTACCCAGTGAACTCCGCCGAGGAACTCGCGTCGGTGTCTCCTGGATTGGCGGCATCGACGGCACCTGCTCTTACTGCCGCCGCAACATGGAAAACCTCTGTGACTTTCCAACCTTCACCGGATACACCGTCGACGGTGGCTACGCCGAATACGCTTTGGCCCGCGCCGATTTTTGTTTTCCTATTCCTGCGCAGCTCGACGATGTCCATGCCGCGCCGCTGCTCTGCGCCGGAATCATCGGCTTCCGGGCGCTTCGAGTTGCCGGCGTTGAAAAAGGAGAGCGCGTCGGACTCTTCGGCTTCGGCGCCTCCGCCCATCTCGCAATTGCCGTGCTGCAAGCCTGGAAGTGCGAAGTTTACGTTTCCACCCGCGGCGAGTCTCACCGCAAACTAGCTGCCGAGCTTGGCGCGACTTGGGTCGGCACCGAAAACGAAAAGCCGCCCGCTGAGCTCGATCGCGCCATCACCTTCGCCCCAAGCGGAGACGTGGTCATTGCTGCCCTCTCAAGCCTACGCAAAGGGGGCGTAGTCGCCATCAATGCCATCCATCTCGACCGCATTCCGCAATTCGACTACGACCACCTGCTCTGGGGAGAACGTCAGCTCCGCAGCGTCGCTAACATGACCCGCGCCGATGCCCGCGATTTTCTACAACTCGCCGCCGAAATCAAGCTGAAACCGAAGGTGACATCGTTTCCGCTGGAAAAGGCGAACGAGGCGCTGATGGCAGTGAAGCGTGATTCGATTGATGGGGCGGCCGTGATTCTGCCGTAACAGTTGCCTTCATGAGTAGGAATGTCATTCCCGACATGCTCTACAGCAGCGGCTTCAGCGCCGATTCAAAGTTGTCTGTGTACTCAAATCCAATTACCTTCTTGTGAAGTATTCCCTGGCGGTCATAGATCATGGTGGTTGGCAATCCTTCGATGCCGCCAAACTTTTGAACTACGTCGGGCGATGCAACCGCCAGCGGGTAATGCACCCCGATCTCTTTTGCAAATCGGATTGGATCTTCCGTATCCATCATGATCTCCGATTTAAGTCCCACCGCGGCAAATCCGCGCGATCCATACTTGTCGAGAAGTTTCTGATAACCCGGCATCTCTTTCTTGCACGGCTGGCACCACGTTGCCCAAATATCAATGAGCACTACTTTGCCGCGAAGTCGTGCCGACGAGATTTCGTTCCCTTGCAGATCTTTCAAAGCGAAATCCGGCAGACGCGAACCAACCTCGCCCGCCGCGACTGCAGCCCGTGGCTGATTAAGACTCGCCGGATTCTGATTGCATCCGGCGAGTCCAACTAAAATCACAAGCAACAAACATTTCCCGTTCATCTATTCCTTCTTCTGTATTTCAAGCACCACAAGCTTCAGCGGCACTGAAGTATCCGCTTTCTTCTTTCCCGCAGGCTTCTTGTACAACTGACCATGCACAGTGACGACCGTCGCGGAACCCACGAGCGGCTCGAGCTCCTTTGATAATTCATTTGGAGCAATCGTGAAAGATTGGTTGGGTTCGGCTTGCAAGGCCAAATTGCCGGACGCATCCTTTACGATTTTTCCCCGGACCGTCATGTCCAATTCCGCCACGCTGACACCACTGTCGTATGTCGCCTTTAGAAGTTGGGCCGGATCAATGCGCCCATCTTCCTTTGGTGTGACATCGACTTTTCCATCACGCAAACTCACTTCCACGTTTTGAACGCCAGCCTGGCGCCCGAGGTGCTGTTTCACCCCGTAGGCTCAAAAGTTTCATGTCATGCCTTCGACCCGCATTTCGACGTGCTTGATCTCCGCCTGTGACTGAGGCACCAGCGGCGAAACAAACAGCAGCAATAGCGCGAGTTGTTTCTTGGTCATCATTCCCTCCTTATCTTTTTCAAAGATGGATTCGGAACTGTTGCGTAATTCCAAAACTGATGTGACGCCGAATCGGCATGAACTGCGCGCCTGTCGAGTGCGCGACGTCCCAATCCGCGCCCAGCCAGACGTGCATTCCGGGACGCACGCCAACATATGTCGTAATTCCGGCCAGCAAAAGGTCGCCGCCACTCCCACTCTGCGTAATCCCGGCCACGCGATCGTCCTGCGAGTGCTGCCAGGTCAACACCGGCCCAATAAACCATTCGCGCGCCACGTTCCTCGATTCATATGGCCGGTAGGACAACCAGAAACGCGACTCGATATCGCTGCCGAGCCGGGTCTTCTGTGTTCCCTGCGAGCGCAGAAGCGCATGGAAGTCCTCATCCGCAACCAGACGTCGCAGATTGAAGAGCCCCGTGTAAGTCCAGTTTGCCGCGACGAATAAATCAGTTGATCCCGAACCGGGTTGCAAACTGGCCGGAAGCAGATTGTCGTTCCCGTCAACCAGACTTGTGCGTCCGGTCGGCAATTTAGGGCCGATAGTAAAAGAGGCCTGCGTCGTTCCTCGCGCGGAGTCTCGACGGTAGAAACGGTACTTCGCGAGCAGCATTGCATCGCCGAGGCCGGTTCCCCGAGCGGACACGCCGCTCATCTCAAACTCATTTGTGACTATCGGAACTAAAATCGTCAAATCAAAATCGTGGTGAAAACCCCACGTGAAGTTGAAGTCGCCCTCATGCTCAAATGTGGGTCGCGCTGTCGGTGAAATAAAGCCGGAAGGGCCTTGCATTGGACCGCGCGTAGTAAAGATCGAGTTATAAGACACGAGCCCACCGCCAGGAAAGAGCGGTGGCGCGGTTTCAGGCGCTGGCCCCTGCGCCCTTGCCTTAGCTGCAAGTAGCGCAATGACGAACGCGATCAATATTGATATTCGAGCCTGACCCAATAGACTTCTCACAGTTGTCCTCCAGCGGGCCGCTGGCCGAGCACAGCACGTGTGGGGCCTGCCCTGAGCGAAGCCGAAGGGTCGGACATTCCTGTCCGACGCCGTTGACTTTGCCCTTTGCCGAAATTAGTGACGATTGCCGGATGGTGGAAGACATGCATCCGGAAGCGGGTATCCGAACTGGAGTGAAAGCTAGATTCGCAGAGTTAGTACAGGCGGGGAGAAAATTCCCGGCGGGGCGTGAGAGTGCGGGGCCGGTGTGGCTGCGGAAGTTTCCAAATCGCCAGAGCAATTCAAGATTGCAAGTAGTCCGACTACCGAGCGTGAGGAAGAAACAATTGGCGCTGACGAGGGCTGGCCAAGCGCAACCCGCGCGCTCGGCATTGTCTTACAACAATCCATCCCATGATGGCCATGCGAAGAGCACCGCATGGAATGGCAGCATTGCATCGCCTGTTGCGGGGTCGCCGCGACGCAATCAACCGCATATGCTGCGAGCGCAATTGTCAGCGCCGCTACAATACCTGGTCTTGCAAACCGCATCCCGATCAGACTAGAAGGGATCGGCTCCTGAGTCAAGCAACTCGATGGCTAATGTGAGATGCAGCATGAAATCCTTCCGACACTCCGCGGCATGGGAGGCAGTTGCCTTCTTTGATTCCGCTGGAGTACTTCTCCCACTACAGAGCGCGGTTGTGTCGGCTGTCAGATCGCGAGCCTATGAAAAGAGTTGAGTATCAACATCTCGATCCCACCTCTTACCATATTGGTTCGTCGTGCCGTCTACCGACTCTGGTTCCAGGCTAGACACGATCCCGCCGACGCGATAAAACCAACTGCATGACCGGAGCATGGGTTGTCTTCGTTTTCGTGGTGGCGATGTCAGCCGCGATCCTTGCGCTGTTGCACTACACGCGGGCCGGCGATTTGCTGCGCCGGAACATACCCGATACTCCTCGGCGGCGCATTCTGCTCTCCTCAATCGCATTCTTTCTCACATTCGCGGGTGTGCGCGCGCTTACTTGGTCCATTCATAACGGCGTTGGACCGTTTCATGACATTCATATGGGTGGACGGCACATTCATCACCTGGTCTTTGGCATTCTCATGCTGCTGATCGTGGGCTACGGTTGGATGATCGACGCTGGAGGGGAGGCGAAGGGCTGGAGGTTGGCTGTGCGGCGCCTGCTGTGCGTTCTTTACGGCGCTGCCGCCGCGCTCACCTTAGACGAGTTCGCACTGTGGCTGAATCTGCGAGACGTGTATTGGGCCCGAGAAGGCCGTGCGAGTCTCGACGCCGTGGTGCTATTTGCCGCATTTCTGATGATCGGCGTCGCAGGTGCGCCCCTTTGGAAGGGCTTGGTGCACGAATTCAGAAAGGCGAAATAGAGTACTAATTCACGCCCTCAGTTGCGATCATTCGCGAATGTTCAGGTCCGCGCACCGGCGTTCCATCCTGTTGCGAAATCGAAGAGGAAGGAGATTGTTAACGACTCTGGTTCCGGCCCAAAAAGAGAGTCCCACTTTGCCTGTGGTTTCGGCCAACATGCTTCGCGGCCGCGTTGTGATCGCAGGCCTAGAATGTTGTTCTGTTCCACCGGATAACTGGTTTGGTTCAGCGGGCGGCTGAAACAGCGACGCGAGACTTCCATTTTGCACTCGGAGACATTTCCAGTTTCGATAGTCAAGGCTAGATCTACGCAAACTCCGAGTCCCCGCAGGGACGATAGATAGCTAGCCCAGGACGTAAGTCCTGGGTAGCGGATGAATTGCTCAAAGATTGTGGCTTTCGGATTTAGACGCTAATTCAAAACTTGGAAAACTTGAATACGGTCGGGAGTACGCCCTTCCTGACCACTCCGACAATCGTCTCGCCTCCCGCCTTATCTGGACTGAACTCGTCTGTCACTTGGATAAGAGCGGCAGCGGTTCCAACGATATTGTGGAGGGCTGGTGGGGCATCGGACAAGAGGGTCGCGGCGGAAGCGATCGTTTTAGGCTGCAACTCGGAGAATCTGTGCGCTTGGAGAGTTCCGGCACTCAAGGCTTTTTCCATATCCTCGGGCATACTAAGCGGATACAGGACAAAGGTGGTTGGACTGGCAGACTTCCACTGTGGAGTTATGCATTCGGGGTGGGAATAGATGAGCCGATGTATACTCTTGTCGACTTTGAGATCAATGAAGCAGACTTGCGGGGTCTCGCCGCTATATCCAATTACCTGAAACCGCACCAAGCTATCAGGGGCGTAATTGCCGTTCCAATACGGCTCTGTTCTCAAGAAGAAATTCATCTCGCGGAAGGTAATCCGCGCCTGTTTTTGGATAAGGTTGGAGAACTCAAGTGGAGAGGTAGCATGAGTTCCTCCCGCGAGAGTGGAAACCCAATGCTCAAATTCGTATTCGACTTTCCGCCCACTCTTGTTGATATGGAGCGGATTCTGGCCAGCCATTCCACAAACAAAACGTCCGCCACAAATGGCAATTTTCGGTAACGAAGCCTCCTTTATTGACAAAATGCGGTGGGATGGATTGGCCTGTTGCGAAAGCGCCATTCCATCAGCCGCCATTACTAAACCATCTTTGGCCCCCAATGTTGCGACAACAGTTGCATGCGCAAAGCAACTAAGGGCCAACACAACAGATAGGAACTTCATAGTGCCGCGAATTATATCCTCAGTATTACAAAACAAAAGGGTCGAATCTTGGGACGATGTCCGCAACGATTTTGACAAAATCCTCCAGCGTCCGCTCAACAGGTTCGGGTGGCATAAAGGTATCCTGCCACGTTACGCAGACGGTAGCCTGAGTGTTCACCTTCGGCTCATAGTAAGCGGGGTCATCGGTGAGAATTGGTGGGAATTTAGAGTTGCGAGAAATGGTGATAACGTCAGTGGTCATCGTCTCGATATCCCCAATCACGACCAAGGGGAGCCTGTGTTTGTCAGCATTGGCCAATTCACGGAAAAAGGACAAAGGCTCATACCCAGGGTGATACGGTTGCACCAATTCGAGGCACCGAATTAACGCGTCGGTGAGTTTGTAATTCCGCTTTGGACTATTCAGGGAAGAAATCGTCTGAGTGAAGCTAGTGGGGTTTTGGCAGATGGGAAAGTAAATTCTGTCATCTCCATGCGGGGGCGGGACCAGAACTCTGCCTGCACAAGTGCCAACGACCTCCCACATGGTGTAATCAAGCGCACTACTGAGGTTGTGAAGGCAGTCCCCGATGATCGCCTAACAATAGGGTCGGGATGCTCCGTAATGTCGGCCCTCCCGCTCCATTCATCAGGGCTCTTCTCGATGCTGACCACGTATGGCTTAAGGCCCTTATATTTGAGGACTGCGGACTTGAGGGAGTTCAGATGTTCCTTCGCCCTGACGACTTTGAGACGTGCACCATCTAATGGATGTGACATGTTAATCCGCGCTATACAATGCCTTTATGAGACCAAGTACTGAATATGAAAAGTTCACTGGAGCACTGAAGAAGTGGTCCAGGTACCGCACAGTGAAATTAAAGCTAAGTTGGATGCCGAGAAGCAAGCAAGGAAACCGCGCGCGAACGGGCTTCCGGCCACCTTTCCCAATGGTTGTTGGTTAGGTAGCAGATGAAGTTGATTTAACCGCGAGGCTCTGCCGACCGACGGCTGAGATGTCTTCAGTTAATTCATGCGGGATAGATACTGCCGCTCGAATATTCTCGGGTTCATCACGTGTGTCCACCCTACTCAGGACTTACATCCTGGGTTGGCAATCGTCCCTTCTGAACCCACGCACGGAGCGCCGATTCTCGCCGCAGAATCAAACTAGCGTATTCTCATTGCCGCCCGATCTTCTCGATCTCTTTCTTGATTGCCAGCTTGTCGATTGACGCAAGAGGCAGAGAAAGAAATAGACCGATCCTCCGCTCGAGGATCGAAAACGCTTCGCGAAAAGCGCGCTCCACTTCTTGCGGAGAACCTTTGACGGCAGCCGGATCAGGAACTCCCCAATGCGCCGTCATCGGCTGGCCCGGCCAGATTGGGCAAACTTCGTTTGCGGCGTTGTCGCAGACGGTAAAAACAAAATCGAGCTTGGGCGCGCCCGGCTTCGCGAATTCATCCCAACTCTTGCTACGCAGACCTTCTGTCGGCATTCTGCCAGCTTCAAGCCGCATAATCGCCTCCGGCCGAACCGCTCCTGACGGATGACTCCCAGCGCTATAAGCCATAAATCTGGGCTTGCCCTTGAAGTTCAGGATCGCTTCGGCCATGATCGAGCGCGCCGAATTTCCGGTGCAAAGGAACAGAACGTTGTAATGCTCTTGCATTGGCCGTGTGGGTCGGACATTCTTGTCCGACCGCTCCTTTCACAGGTCCACACTCAGACCTTTTCATAATGTAAAGAGGTCGAAGCCCAAACTCGCTGGGGCGATTCCTCTGTGATGATTTGCTCTGTGAAACTACGTGCCCTCTGTGGTTGTTGTTTAGTTGCAGCAGCTAGGTCCACAACAACTTTTCGCAACCGGCTTCACCGCCCGCACAAACGCGCTCATGATTTTCCCGTCAATTTCGGGCGCGATCGCTCCCACATCAACTCCCGCCGAAGACAGAAACTCGCGCGCATCTTCCACGCGGTAAACCCGCGTAGGCTCGATCATGATCTGTTCAAATCCAGCGTTCCTCAGCTTTGCACCGTAATCGATTTCGTCAAGCGCTCCGGCCACGCAACCTACCCACAAAAGCACACTCTTTCGAATCGCATCATTGATTTCGCCGCGAGTCACAACATCCGACACCGCGAACCGACCGCCGGGCTTCAACACCCGAAACGCCTCGCGCAGCACTCGGTCTTTGTCCGCAGAAAGATTGACCACGCAGTTGGAGATAATTACATCCACAGAATTGTCCGGCAGCGGAATATTTTCGATCTCGCCTCTCAGAAACTCCACGTTTTGTGTACCAGCCTTGCGCTTGTTGTCATTCGCCAGCGCGAACATCTCGTCCGTCATGTCGAGACCGTAAGCTTTACCCGTCGGCCCGACTCGCTTAGCAGAAAGCAGCACATCGATCCCACCGCCCGAGCCCAAATCGAGGACCACGTCTCCCGGATTCAGCTTCGCCAGCGCCGTCGGATTTCCGCAGCCCAGAGACGCAAGCACCGCTTCTTCGGGAAGCGCTCCAGTCTGTGCCGCATCATAAAGATTCGAAGTAATCGGATCGCAATTCAGTCCGCTCGCCGGGGTGGCGCCGCAGCAACTACTGCCGCCTTGATTCACGCGCAGGGCCGCCTCGCCATATTTTGCTTTTACGATTTCCTTTACGTCAGCGCTATTCACCGGAAACTCCTCGTCTGTCCCGCTTGCATCGGGGTTTGTATCAGGGCACGTCTTCAGACGTGCCGCAAAACGTTTATTTAGAGTGAACGCGGCTTTTAAGCCGCCGCAGTTGACCCTTCTTAGCCCTGCACCCGCTGCTGCATCTTTCCTCACCTACAGATCCGCACAATCTCCTGCGGCTTTACTGCTTGATTTCGCGTGCAGCACTCCGCATACAAGAACTGCAACAGATCTCGCAGCGCCTCGGTGTTGGCCGTGTACCGCAAGAACGTGCTCTCCCGCTGAACGTTGATCAGGCCTTCATTCCTAAGCTTGTCCAAGTGGTGGGAAAGCGTGGAGTTCGGAATTTCCAGCCCCGCTTGAATTTCATTCACCACCAAACCTTCGGGATGGGCGGACAACAACAATTGCATGATGCGAAGCCGCGGCTCGGCTCCAATCGCCGAAAACATGTCGGCATACTTCGTGACTTGTGCATTGTCGCTCATCTATATTTCGATATTTGCAGAAGTATAGATTAAACGTCAAGTCGAATTTTTGTCGAGGCCTTCTGCGAATGAATCCAAGCAACACAGGCGCAAACTTTCAGTCGCGCTCGAAGCTTGATCTACAATGCAAACTCAATGACTCGCCAGCCGACAACGAACTCGGTAGAGATAAATAAAGATCGAATCGCAGATATTCTGGTGCCGTTTATCGGACCGGCGGCGCTTTCAGCTTTGCAGCTGGACGCAGTTCAGGACTACCTCGATCTCCTGCTCCGCTGGAACGCCAAGCTCAACCTGACTGCGATCCGCGATCCGGAGGAAATTGTTACCAGGCACTTTGGCGAGTCCCTATTCGCCGCGAAGCAGCTATTCCCTGCTGGCGATTCTCGAGTAACCGCAATTGATATCGGATCGGGTGCCGGCTTTCCCGGCCTGCCGCTGAAGCTGTGGTCCCAGTCTTTGGATTTAACATTGATCGAATCCAATCACCGCAAGGCCACATTCCTGCGCGAGGTAGTTCGAACACTCAACCTCAGTTCGGTCTTAGTTCTTACTGAAAGAGCCGAGAGAGTTTCGCTCAACGCGGACTTGGTCACGTTTCGAGCTGTGGAACGCTTCGAACGGATTCTGCCGATTGCATTCAGTCTCATGAAGCTACAAGGAGAAATAGCGATCCTCGTGGGGAGCGAGCAGGCCGGATTGGCTCAGTCCACTCTAACGACGATAGATTGGAAAGCGCCGACACCGATTCCGCTTTCTAAAAGTAGAACTCTGCTGGTCGGCAGCCGCCGCAATTCCGTTACACCGACGTGATCATTGGCGCGATCTGGCGGAGAATGGTTCCGTGCGGTGGATTTTTCGGAGCACATCTCTCGTCAAAGCACTATGTTCCACGTGGAACATTTCCGCTGAGGCGAGATCCGCTGAACCAGTAATCGGCCCCTGGAGTCCCTAAGTGTTCCACGTGGAACAATTCATGTGTGGGAAAGCTGGCGCGTAACAGCTGCAACTGTCGCAATCGAAGCAGAATAGAATTCTTTAGTTCATGCACTCGAATCCGGCATTGCAAAAGCCGCTGATTCGAACTATGCTGCGCTCAAGTCTCTGGGTTCTCCCTAAAATCAAATGGCACGAATTATCGCTGTCGCCAATCAAAAAGGTGGCGTCGGGAAGACTACGACTGCCATAAATCTTGCGGCTTCGTTCGCCGCGGCCAAGCTGAACACGCTGCTCGTCGATTGCGATCCGCAGTCGAATTCGACCAGCGGGGTCGGTCTAGGCAAAGACGCCGAGCGAAATAGCACCTACAAGTTGCTGGTCGGCGAATGCGACGCCGCAGCCACTTTGCAAAAAACCGAACTCGAACATCTTTCTATTATTCCGGCGCACAAAAACCTGGTTGGCGTGAATTTCGAGCTGATTGACGCCGAGAACAGGGAATTTCGGCTTCGCGACGCGCTCACCCCACTGCGCGAAAAATTCAGCTTCATCATCATTGATTGTCCGCCGGCGCTGGATCTGCTCACTCTGAATTCGTTGGTGGCGGCGGATTCGGTCCTGATCACCATGCAGGCGGAGTATTTTGCGCTCGAAGGAATCTCCGAGCTGCTCGATACCATCGAGCGCATACGCGGCGCTTTGAATCCCGGGTTGGAGATTGAAGGTGTGCTGCTGACCATGTTTGACGATCGGACGAACCTGGCGCAACAGGTAACGGCTGAACTGAAGCGCTTCTTCGGCGACAAACTCTTCGCGACGACGGTCCCGCGAAATGTGCGTTTGGCTGAAGCTCCGAGCCACGGCAAGCCTGTGCTGCTCTACGATCCGAAGTCGCGCGGTTCTGAAAGCTATCTTCAGCTCGCGAAGGAAATCATCCCGAAGCACGTGCCGGGATTTGTAGCGTTCCCGGAGCCAGCGAAAGAGGAAACGCCCGCTGAAGAAGTTTTGGTAGTAGAAGAAAAGCAGGTGGTGAATGCGCCGAAGTGGCGACGCTGGCGCGATCGGAACAAGTTGGTGACGATGAATTTGAAATGACCAACTGCGTCGTTCGTCGTTGGCCGTGCGTCGTTGGCAAAACCCCAACAGCCGGTTCCTCGACTTGAGATTCGTTCGCGAAGTGAACGAATCTGCGGCGCTCGGAATGACAGTTCTATTTTTAAAATTGGATTCGGAATGACAGTTTTAAGTTCTTAGTTGGATCATGCGGACGTGGCGTCGTTGGTCGTTGGCAAATGCTCCTAGGCGATGACGAACGGCCAACGACGAAAGGCGAATATATCGTCACACGATATATTCTCCGAAGAGCTGAGGGGATAGGAGAGATGAATGGCTGCCATCGAAGAACATAAGCCAGCAGAGAAGCGGCGCGCACTGGGAAGAGGGCTGGATTCGCTATTGCCATCAGGGCCGCGCGTGGTTGCGGCTGCGCCGGCGACTGCAGTTGCACCAGCCCCAGTTGTTCCGCCGCAGGTTGTGCCAGGTAGCGTTGCTCCGGTTGTTGTGCCCACAACGGGTCCGGCGATTGTCCCGCAGCCTGCGGTGCCGGGGGAGATTGCCGAGCTAAATGCGAGCCGCGAAAAATTCCCGCCCAAGCAGGGTTTGGACGGGGCACCCCAGGGAGACGTGATCCAGCAGATCCCGCTCGATCTCATCGACGAAAACCCTTATCAGACGCGGCGTACGTTCAATGCCGACGCGTTGAACGAGCTTGCGGAATCGATCAAAGCCAGCGGCATGGCGCAACCGATCGTGGTTCGTCCCGGAGCGAATGGTCGCTACGTGCTGGTGCTGGGAGAGCGTCGCTGCCGCGCGTCCAAGCTGGCAGAGAACGCCACAGTCCCGGCAATCGTGCGCACGCTCGGCGACGAGCAAGCCGCCGAGATGACCATTGTCGAAAACCTGCAGCGGCAGGACCTGAATTGCCTGGAGCAGGCCCAAGCCTTTGCCCGCTTGAGCCGCGAATTTAATCTGACGCAGGAGCAGATTGGCAAACGTACAGGAGCTTCGCGGGAGTCGGTGGCGAACTACATGCGCCTGCTGAAGCTGCCGCCAAGCGTGCTTGATCTCGTCGGCCAAGGCAAGATCGGATTCAGCGAAGCGCGGCTTCTGCTTGAGGCTTCTTCGTATATGGACGTTGACGCTCTCGAACTTTTGGCTAAGACCACGGTCGAGCAGGGCTTCACGGTTAAGGAGCTTAAAGAGCGCGTGGAGCGTCTGCGCTATCCTGAGATGGATGCAGAACCGCGACCCCCAAAGGCGGTCGATCCGAACGTCCGCGCCGCCGAGAGCGAACTGCAGCGACTGCTCGGCACCCGCGTGCACATCACGGACAACAAGGGCAAAGGAAGAATCGTGATTGAGTACCGGAACCTCTCCGACTTCGACCGCGTGCTCGAACTGCTGCATCGGGACTGATGCCGAATCACGCGAGGCAAGAATCAAGAGAGTAAAAGTGGGAAGATGCCGTCGAATCGTCCGCTTGAGTGGCAAGTTTCCCTATCCATTCTCTCTGCCGCAGGTCACCCTTGACCGCTATGCTATAAATGACCTTCTTCCCCGCCGTGTACGCGGCGATTCACTCGTAATCTCCATGTGGAACTATGTTTGAACAGGCGTTCAAAAACATTGATGACGTTCTTCGCAAGGAAGCCGGCTGCACCACCGAGCTCGACTACACCGAGCAGACCTCGTGGCTCCTATTCCTGAAATACCTCGACAACCTTGAGGACGAGCGGGCCAACATTGCCAAGCTGGAAGGCAAAAAATACAGCCCTATCCTCGACAAGGCCTATCAATGGGAGAACTGGGCCGCACCCAAGGGAAAAGACGGCAAGCTCGACCACAACAAGGTCCGCGTCGGCGACGACCTTACGAAATTCGTGAACGCGGATCTCTTTCCCTACCTGCAAAGATTCAAGCAGAAGGCCAGCGGCCCGAACACTATCGAATACAAAATTGGACAGATCTTTGGCGAGATCAAGAACAAGATTCAAAGCGGCTACAACCTGCGCGAAATCCTCGACCACATTGACGAACTGCGGTTCCGCTCGCAAACCCAGAAGCACGAACTGTCCCATCTCTATGAAGCCAAAATTCGGAACATGGGCAACGCGGGGCGCAACGGCGGCGAGTATTACACTCCGCGTCCGCTCATCCGAGCAATCGTCCAAGTGGTTAAGCCGCGCATCGGCGACCGCATCTACGACGGCGCTGTCGGTTCCGCTGGATTCTTGTGCGAGTCCTACGAGTACCTCACGAAAAATAAAAACCTGACCACCGCGGACGTGAGAACACTTCAGGAACGGACGTTCTACGGAAAGGAGAAAAAGTCTCTCGCTTACGTGATTGCCATCATGAACATGATCCTGCATGGCATCGAGGCACCCAACATACTTCATTTCAACACGCTTACTGAAAGTGTCAGAGATATTCAGGAAAAAGATCGCGTCGAAGTCATCATGGCCAATCCGCCCTTCGGCGGCAGTGAGCGCAAGGAGATACAGCAGAATTTCCTCATCCGCAGTAGCGAGACTGCTTACCTCTTTCTCCAGCACTTCATCCGAATGCTCAAGGCGGGCGGCCGCGCCGGAGTGGTCATCAAGAATACCTTCCTGTCGAACACCGACAATGCGTCGGTCAGCCTACGCAAAATGCTACTTGAAGACTGCAAGCTGCACACGGTACTGGACTGTCCGCAGGGAACGTTTCAAGGCTCTGGCGTGAGGACGGTCGTGCTCTTTTTCGAGAAAGGCGCGCCCACGCGCAAAATCTGGTACTACCAGCTCGATCCCGGCCGTAATCTTGGCAAAACCAACCCGCTCAACGACGATGATCTGCCCGAGTTCATAAAGCTGCAAAAGACGTTTGCCGACTCTCCGAAGAGCTGGACGGTGGATGCCAAGAGCATCGACCAGACGACGTTCGAGCTTTCGGTGAAGAACCCGAACGGGGCTGAGGAGGTCGCGCACCGGAGCCCCAGGGAGATCATGAAGGAAATTGCGATGCTCGATGCTGAGAGTGCGAAGGTGTTAGGTGATATCAGCGCACTTCTATGAATAATGGCTGGCAGAAAAAAACCCTAGGCGAAGTTTGCGAATTCAGAGGTGGTGGAACTCCGTCTAAAGCCATCGATGGGTATTGGAGTGGAGATATTCCCTGGGTCTCGCCGAAGGACATGAAGTCCAACATCGTGTCTGAGTCAATAGACCATATCTCTCAAGAGGCTATTCACGCCAGCGCGGCCTGTCTGATTCCGAAAAACTCGGTGCTGGTGGTCGTCAGGTCAGGCATCCTCGCAAGAACAGTGCCCATTGCCATTACGGGGCGCGCGCTCACGATCAATCAAGACCTGAAGGCACTATGTCCCAACGGGGCGGTTGATTCTCGGTTTCTATATCATCTGCTCACTTCGCAAATGGAGAGGCTTTTGTCGATGGTTAGCCGAGGCGCCACGGTTCATCGCCTTACTACTGGGCAGCTTCGCTCGCTGGATTTCATTGTTCCGCCACTTCCGGAACAGCGGCGGATCGTCGGCATTCTGGACGAAGCGTTTGAGGGCCTCGCCACCGCCAAGGCCAGCGCCGAAAAGAACCTGCAAAACGCTTGCGCCCTCTTTGAAAGCCAGCTCAAGTCCGTGTTCACGAAGTGCGCGTCGGCGTGGGTTAAGAAAAAACTCGGGGATATTGCAGAGGTCCAAAGCGGAGGAACGCCGCTGGTGTCGCAAAAATCAAACTGGGGCGGCAATATTCCCTGGTATTCGTCAGGGGAGTTGAACGGGCTATTCACGACAGATCCCGAAAGATACCTGACGCGCATGGGACTTGATACGTCCAACGCGAAACTGTTTCCCCGGGGGTCATTGCTGATAGGGATGTACGACACCGCTGCCCTGAAAATGTCGATTCTCGACCGCAGCGGCGCATTCAATCAGGCGATCGCAGGAGTAAAACCAAACAATGGCGTCGAAATGGAGTTCATCCTCCACGCAATTAACGCGATGAAGCCAAAACTATTGCTTGAGCGACGAGGTGTCCGTCAAAAGAACCTTAGCCTGAGCAAAATTAAGGATATTGAGGTCCCACTTCCGAAACTGTCAGAACAGCGGGCAGCTCTTTCACATCTCAAAGCGTTAGGCGCTGAAACCCAGCATCTCCAATCGAACTATGAGCAGAAGCTCGCCGCGCTGGAGGCGCTGAAGAAATCCCTGCTGCACCAGGCGTTCACTGGCAAGTTGTAACTATGAACGAAGCCGAAACCAGAGCCGAGCATATTGATCCCGCGCTAAAGCGCGCGGGCTGGGGCGTGGTTGATGGCAGTCGTGTCCGGCGCGACTACTGGATCGCTCCCGGCCGCATCGAAGGCGCGGGTCGTCACGGAGAGCCGCTCCGCGCGGACTACGTGCTGGAATATCGCAACACCAAAATCGGGATCATCGAAGCGAAGGCATGGGACAAAGCACTTACTGAGGGGTTGGGGCAGGCGAAGAATTACGCCGAGAAGATGGCCATCCGCTACACCTACTGCACAAATGGCCAGGGCGTTTACGGCGTCGACATGGAGAGCGGCAAAGAAGGCAAGCTGCCGGTCTATCCCACGCCCGACGAACTTTGGAACCTAACGTTCGCGAAAGTTAACGCTTGGCGCGACCGCTTCGCTGCTGTGCCGTATCCAGATAAGAGCGGCACGTGGGACATTCGGTTCTACCAGGAGA
>Ga0207053_10034_pt1 | contig 31865 bp, 36 predicted proteins | sample Alteio_BWMinCont_59_FD_153290 | JGI IMG/M metagenome (GOLD analysis project Ga0207053, IMG submission 153290) | Enriched cells from forest soil in Barre Woods Harvard Forest LTER site, Petersham, Massachusetts, United States -... | ecosystem: Environmental > Terrestrial > Soil > Temperate forest >...
GGCGGCGGAATTTGTATGGGCGCGTCGGTTGATGGATCGCATCAAGCATGAGGGCGGGCGCCTGAAAGATGCTGTCCTGCGCCAGGGGAAGTAAACAAAACACCTTCTTGGAGGTCACTTTGTCACAGGCGATGACACCGACGGCGGGCAACTGGTTTGGCAAATGGGCGCTCATTACGGGAGCAAGCGCGGGGATTGGCGTGGCCTTCGCCGAGGAGTTGGCTGCTGGCGGAACGAAGCTTGTTTTGACCGCGCGTCGCAAGGATCGCCTGGAGGCCTTGGCGAAAAAATTAACGGAAAGCTACAAAGTTCAGACGGAAGTATTTGCCGCCGATTTGGCGGAGCCGAGTGCGCCGGAAAAAATCTTTGCGTTTACGAAAGAAAAAGGAATCGAGATCGATCTTCTGATTAACAATGCCGGCTTTGGCCAATATGGTGAGCTCCCGTCGGTCGACCCGCAACGATTGCTGGATATGGTGCAAGTGAATTGCAGCGCCGTCGTGCACCTTACGCGGCTGTTTCTGCCGCCGATGATCGCGCGGCGAAAGGGCGATGTGCTGATTCTGGCATCTACAGCGTCTTTCCAGGCGGTGCCATATATTTCGACGTATGCGGCTACGAAAGCGTTCGATCTTCTGTTTGCGGAAGGACTCGCGGAAGAGATGAAGCCACATGGCATTCGCGTTTGCGCGTTGTGCCCGGGCTCGACAGAATCCGAGTTTCATGTGGTTGCAGGGCAGGACAAGTTCATTCCAAACGCAGAGACGGCGGAAAAGGTAGCGCATACCGGCCTCAAAGCGCTGGCGGCAGGAAAGAGCTATGTAATCTCGGGTCTCGGCAACTACCTCGGCGCCCACGGGGAGCGGCTGGTGCCGCGCCGCTTCGTCACCAAAGTGGCCGCGGGAATGTTCAAGCCGAAAACAAAATAGCGGTTCCTATCTTTCCGTTTGTGAGATGCTCGCACTAGGAAGCTGGCTGGCTGAAGCCGTTCGTCTTCTGCCGCCCGACACGCATCCGGCCATTGCCACGTCTAACCCGTCGTGGAATCAAAGACTTCCAGCCTGGGCGCAGGTGCGCACAGATCTGGCGGGAACTTTTTACTCCGGGGCGAGGAAATGTTAGATAAGGCCGGGCAGAATGTCTTACCAGGAGAGATGGGGATCGCTGAGCAAGAGAGAGACGGCGTTCTGTTGCGGCGGGCTGCCAAAGGCGATGAGGATGCATTTGCGCTCCTCTACCGGCGGCACCAGGCGGCTCTGTACCGTTTTGCGCTGCGCATGACGGGAAGCGCTTGGGCCGCGGAAGAGATTGTGCAGGACATATTCATGACCTTGATGCGCGACCCAAAGAAATATGACGCCGAGCGTGGGACGCTGGGCGCGTTTCTTTATGGAGTTGGACGGAACCGCATCATGAAGTACCTGGAACGCCTGCCTCGAGAAGTATCGCTGGAAGAAAAGAATGAAGACGGCAGCGGCGGGGGAATCGTTTTGCAGGATGTTTTTACCCCGGGAATGTGGGCGGAGCAGCGCGAACGACGCGAACAGGTGCGAGCCGCGGTGTTGGAGCTGCCCACGGAATTCCGCGAGGCTGTAGTGCTGTGTGAGCTCGAAGAGATGAGCTACGAAGAAGCGGCGCAGACGGCGGGATGCCCGATCGGGACAATCCGTTCGAGGCTGCATCGAGGGCGCGCGCTGCTGCTGGCGAAGCTGGAGATGCTGCGGGATGTGCCGCGGCGAGCCACGGCGGCGCGGTGAATTTTCGAATGAAGTTTGGTGAATGGTTTGCGGTGCCGAGAGCAAGGGAAGTGAAAAATGAAGTGCGAAGAATTTGAAGCGATTGGATTGGATGCGGAGCGCGACGCTTCGGTGAGCGAAGTGGAGTGGGCGGCGGCGCGGGAGCACGCCAGCACGTGTTCACGGTGCGCGGCGTTGCAGGATTCCTGGCAGGTGGCGCGCCTGGAGATGGTGGCACTTGCGGAAGATACGGATTTGGCGCAGGCCCCGGCACGTGTTGAGATGCGCTTGCGGCAAGAGTTCCGCACGCGGCATCGCACATTGAAAGTGCGGCGCGCGGCGGTGATAGCCACGTGGGCGTTGGCGACCGCGGCGGTTCTTGTGGGTGCGGTGAGCTGGCGAGATTGGAGAATCAGCCAGCGAGAGGAAGCCGCGAAGCACGCGAACTCCGTGCAGATTGCGAACGCAGCGGCTGGGAATCACGAACCTCTGTCACCGGGCGCCGCTGCAAGCGCGGATTCTTTGGTGGCGGACAACGAGATGAATGATTTCACGTTTTTGCCCGGAGCTTTGCCCGCGGATACCGACGATGCCGCAATCGTGCGCGTGCGCATGCAACGCAGCACATTGGGTGCGCTGGGTTTACCGGTGAACGAAGAGCGCGCGGGCGAATGGATTCAAGTGGATCTGCTGGTGGGAAATGACGGGTTGCCGCAGGCAGTCCGATTGCTGCAATAGAGATTCGCCGAAGAAGATTGCAGGGCGGCGAGCAGTGCGTTTCGGAGAGGGATGGACTCATGGGAGCGCCAGCGTTCTGGGAAAAGATACGCCCCATGGTTCGGAATGAAGTGCATGAGCAGCGAGATTGGTTTTCGGAATGGACGGCGCGAGTGAAGACGGCTGTAGCCGACATCGCCGCAACAAAGAGTTCACAACGGCTCGGGAGAGAAGAGGAGAAAGAATGATGAATCACAGATTAACCTTGAGCTTGTTTCTGGGCGGGACACTGATGTTGACCGCTGGAATGGCGCGCGCACAGCAGGGGCCGCCTCCAGGCGGGGAGATGGCGCACGGCGGTCCGGGTGGCGGCTGGATGGCGCCGCCGATTGGCGAGCGAATTGAATTGCTGGGCTTTGAAGGCATGCACGGCGGCAAGGTCGTGACGGGCGCGCCGTTCAGCGCTGTGGCTGTTTCCGTCTCGACGCAAACTCTCTCGGATGGCAACCAGATCACGAGGACAACGCATACGAGTCTTTTCCGCGACAGCCAGGGACGGTTCCGGAAAGAAGTGAATTTTTCCGCGATTGGAACGGTGGCGGAAGCGGGACAGCCGCGAACGTTTATCATGATTCACGATCCGGTGGCGCAAGTAGCTTTCGCACTGCAGCCCGACCAAAAAGTGGCGCACAAGATGGCGTTTTCCGGTCCCAGATCCGCGGCAGGCGGCAATGGGCAGAGCCGATTCGAGAGCCGCATGCAAAAAGAATTGGCCAACGGAACCTTGAAGAAAGAAGAACTCGGCACGCAGACTATTGATGGCGTGCTGGCGACGGGAACGCGCTACACGCATACGATTGTGGCGGGGCAAATCGGAAACGAGAAGCCTATCTCGGTGGTATCCGAGCAGTGGTATTCCGCCGATCTGCAAATGGTGGTGAAGAGCACGCGAACCGATCCGCGGTCGGGCACCACGACGTACACCGTCACCAGTATTCAGAGGAGCGAGCCGGCGGCGTCGCTCTTTGCCGTGCCTTCGGACTACTCGGTTACGGAAGGCGGGCCTCGCGGCGGCCATGCGCATGGCGGTGCGAGACAGGCGCCTCCAACGGATCCGCAGTAAGAACGCCGAAGTTTTCGGCGAGCTGTTTAACGATCTTCTCTCCTGAAGACGGCATGCCCTTTTCGCAGCAGCCCCCATCGCTGCGAGAAGGGCGTTGCCGTTTTTGGACAGGAAGAAAAAATGAAGTAAAGAAGTAACGAGGTAACGATAAGCGGAAATGCAGCGTGCGGATGGACCTGTGCGCTGCGGTTTCATGCGCGCATGCTTCGGTCGAGGAGTTCGACGACGTGGAGGACTTCCTGGTTGGTGCGATGGAGGGCGGCGCCGGCGCGGAGTTGGAGGAGGCAGCCGGGGTTGGCGGTGGCGATGATTTGGGCGCGGGTGGATTGGGCGTGATGCATTTTTTCGGCGAGTAGCTCCAGCGAGGTTTCGGTTTGCGTGACGTTGTAGATTCCGGCGGAGCCGCAGCAAATTTCCGAGTAGGGCAATTCCACAAAATCGAGATTGGGGATGGCACGCAGAAGTGTGCGCGGAGCTTCGCGGATTTTTTGCCCGTGGAGGAGGTGGCAGGAATCCTGGTAGGTAACCCGCAGCGGGAGCGGGTTTAGTTTCGCGGTGAGGCCAAGCGTGGCAAGAAATTCGGTGATGTCGCGGACGTTTTCGGAAAATGAGCGCGCCGGCGCGAACTCTTCTTCGTGGGGCGAAAACAGGTGATCGTATTCCTTGAGCGTGGAACCGCAGCCGGCGGCGTTGGTGATGATGGCGTCGAAATCTTCGCGGAGGAAAATGGCGAGGTTTTTTCTGGCGAGATCGCGTGCGGCATCGCGAACACCGGAATGCGCGGCGAGGGCGCCGCAGCAGCGCTGTCCCGCGGGGACGACAACTTCGCAGCCGTTGGCGGTGAGGACGCGAACCGTGGCCTCGTTGAGCTGGGAGAAGGTGACGTTGGCGACGCATCCGGCAAAGAATGCGACGCGAGCGCGGCGCGGTCCGGCCGCGGGATAAGTCCAGCCGAAGCGGCTGTAGAAAAAACGATCGTCGATGCGCGGGAGGAGCGCTTCGCGTTCGGCGAGGCCGAGAAGTTTGAGGACGCCGATGCCGCGCGCGATGGCTTGCAAACCCGAGCGCTGATAAAGGCGAATGACGCGGGCGAAGTCCGTGATGCGGTGCGGATCGGGGAGTAAATGATGGAAAACGAAATTGCGTGTGGTGCGCGCGAGCCAGGAGCGCTCATGGTCGCGCTCAATGCGTGCGCGGGCGTCCTCGACGAGCTTGCCGTACTCGACGCCGGAGGGGCAGGCGGTTTCGCAGGCGCGGCAGTCGAGGCATTTATCAATGTGATCGACGAAGGAGTCGGTGATGGGAGTGCCGTTCTGCGAGACGTTCATCATCTGGCGGATGCGGCCGCGCGGGGAGTCGGCTTCGAGACTCCAGAGGCGGTAGGTGGGGCAAGCGTTGAGGCAGAGCCCGCAGTGGACGCAGCGGGCGTAGTCCTCGTAGACGGGGGCTGGGCCAGGGATGGGGGACGTGGGCATGGGTCGGGTTGCGGTGAAGGAAGGATGATAAGGCTGTGGCGGATGGATAGGAAGAACTCTTGGTCGTGTGCGGGGCTGGGTTGGCAAAGGCGCACCGCCAGGAGTGGCTGTGCTACAAAAGCTTCAGGAGCCGGTTTCGAAATGGGGAGCTTTGGCATACACCCGGCAGTTTTCGTCCCGCAGAACCGTCCGGGATGCACAATTCGCATAAGAGTGGCAAATACAGGAGTTACCCGCCACGGCGGGCAGGCGGGATACGTAGCTTGGAAGAGTGGGTAAGGTGATGAAAAGAAAGGGTTGAAAAAGCGGGCTTCCGATTTTGCTTGGAGGGCCGAACGCCAATCGGGAGATTGGCGCTCCCGGGGACCCCACCCCTATGGTTTTTATAAGATGTTGAGGGGTAAGACTTTAGGGTGTGGGGGTTGCTAAGAATGTGCAGCGTAAGGAGTTAGGGCGAGGATCGTTTGCAGGTTTGCAAATTGGAAGGATTGCGGGTTTCAAGACCACGGCGGACCCATTCCCCCGGTTTTTTGTAAGTGTTGCATTTAAAGGGGTTAGCCTTTGCGTAAGTCTTTTGTTTGCAACACTTGCGGGGAGGTCTATAAGTGTTGTAGCTAAAGGATTTAGGCGAACGGATTGTTGGCGAGAAGGTAACGCTCCTGGATTCGAAGATTTTGAGGGAGCTGCAAGGACTACCGGGCGGGCGCACATTGTGACTGTAGCGCGAAAAAGAATCTCGCCTACTACGTCATTTATTATAACATATAGGTACAGTTAGTCAAGGATTAGTTTAAGCGGTTTAGATGCTATGGGATGGCGGGATGTCTATTTGATTCGGGATTATGGAAAAGTCAAAAACCCCAGGTGCCGTGACGCGGTCGGGGTAAACGCCACCGGCACCTGGGGAACCCGCCTTCAAGCGCTTCTGAACACACACGCTGGGACTCTAAGATGCCGCCGCGTCGCTGGCAAGGACTCGAATCGCCTGGGGCTGAGGACGCAGCAGCAAATAGAATGCGGTGACGTGGGTGATCATCAGCAGGGGCACGTAGATGATCGGGATGGCGTATGTCGCGCCCAACTGTCCCGCCAGGGCGGGAAGGCCGACCTGGACGGCGTGGTAATAGTCGAGGATTAGGTCAATCGTCCCAACGAGATTGAAGGCGACGACGAACAGCCAAAAGAGGGGACGTATCCTTGCCGTGAGAAGCGCCAGGATGGCGAGCACCCCGGTTGCAAGGTCCCAGTAGGCGGCGAAGGTGGCAAAGCCAGCGGCGGGCAGATTCGGGCCGACGATGCCTGGAAGAATAAAGACGAGCCCGAAGAAGCGGAAGCTGTGCAACGTAGCGATGGCGCGTTGCGCTGCGACCAGGTCCATCGACTTGAATCGCGGCAGGATGTACACGCCGAAGCAAAGCAGCCACGCGACATAGCCTAGAATGAGATGCAGATTGAAGATGATTTGCGGCGACATTTTGGCCTCCTATCGGATTGATGGGTTCACTTATTGGTTGGGTTATCGCGCAATAGTATCCCGAGCGGCAAGAGTGGCCCGACGGGGATGAGCTGCTCGTCCATGAGGTTTTCCTTCGAGAGAGGCAGGCTTTCGATGAGGGCCCGAGCCTCCGCCACGTCCTTGCAGTTCATTATGAAGATGACGCCGCGGCCGTCGCCGCGCGTGAACCACTGCTGAATCTTGCCTTCGAGATACAGGGGAACGGTGGCACGAATTTCGGCGGGCATGATTTTCATGACTTGCTCGACCGTAACCCCCGGTTTTGGCGAAAGCATCGCCAGCACGGCGGTGATCTTTGGCTGGGGCGGCGTGGACTGACCTTGCGCCACTGTCGCCAGGACCGTCGCGAACGCCAGCAGCGTGTAGAACATTGCAATCTTCATTGTTCAGCTCCTTTGATTCCCTCGCGGAATTAGATGCTGTGTTGGTACCGTTGGATACCACACTCTGATAAGACGCAAGAGCTTGGCGAAAGTTTCATGATTCGCAAAAGTGTTTTCTGCCGGCAGGCCAAACGCAAGCCCCTGTGGTACTATGAGGTACCAGAGTCGTGAAGGAGAGGGTGGTGGCTAAGGCATCGGTGTCAAAACGCCGCCGGGAAGGCGTGGACGAAACCGCGGTGCGCGAGCGCATCCTTAAGGCGGCCTTTGCGGCGTTCATGAAGAGCGGCTACGCAACGGCCAGCACGCTTGAGATCGCGACGCGCGCGCGCGTTTCGAAAAGAGAGCTTTACGCGCTAGTTGGCAACAAACAGGAAATGCTGATCGCCTGTATCAGCGAGCGCGCCAAGCGGCTGGTCGCGCCCGCAGACCTGCCCGTGCTGCGCGATCGCGAGACCCTGGAGCGGGTGCTGGTTTCTTTCGGGACGAAGTTCGTCCGCGAGGTGAGCGATCCCACGGTCGTTGCGGTATTCCGACTGGCGATCGGCGAGGCGGTCCAGGCCCCCGAAGTGGCGCGTGCGCTCGACTCCATAGGACGCGAGGCAGGCCGCGCCGCCCTGCGCAAAATCATGGCCGAGGCCCAGGCGTCTGCCTGCTCACGGGCCGTCCTGCCGAACTTGCCGGGCAGTTCGCCGGGCTGCTCTGGCGCGACTTGATGGTCAGCCTGCTGCTCGGCGTCGCCAAGCGACCGAACCCCCGCGAAATCGCGGGGCGTGCCCGCGACGCCGCAGCCGCCTTCCTGCAACTTCATCCGCTACCGAATGGCGGCTAAGTGGAGATTTTCCGAATGGGGTAGCTTCCAGGTCTGTCTCCGCTGAGTTAAGGCTGGTGTGTGCCAGTACCAAGTACAAGGTTGAGGTTTGCAGCCACGGCGAATGAGCGGAAGTCCCGGTCGCGCGTTTTGAGAGGAATGCTTTGGTCGATGCAACTCTGGGCGATCAGGGCATCACCGAGACGGGCTCTGCGTCGCGTCGCGAGTACCTTAGCCCGCAACGCTCCGGCCCGCTGCCAATAGCCAGAGGCGACTTCGAGCAGAGGTACATCTGAAACTGTTTCGGCGACATGGGAAGGGAGGCGCGGGTCACTTAAGAGCTCCGTGAGCACCACGGGGACCATTACCACCTGGCGATCTTGTAAGGCGCGATCGAGCAGGTTGACGTCCTCACCGCCGCTCCCTTCGAGAAAGGCAATCCAACTACTGGTGTCGGCGGCGATCACCGGTCGGCCTTCAGCTCTGCCGAGGTGCGCGAGAAGCGCACCTTGCCCCGGAGTTTGCGCAGGCGAGCATACGTCCGCGAAGCGGCAACGAGTTGCAGCCCAGTGCGGACGGTCTGGGTGACACCGGTACCGCTAGCTTGCTGCGCCTTTTCAAGAAGGGCCAGCGGAACCTCCACCGTAATCTTCCGTGCAGTTTCCATCGTGGCTTTGATTATACCATATTGGAGACCAGCACCGAATATGGTGTCTCATGCCCTGTAGCTTCGAGGTAGACGCCCTCGGAGCATGTGGCGCTCAGAAGACGCCTAGAAATTATCGTCGCTGCCACCGCCCGAGGACGATGGACCCGAGTTGCCGGAGAGTTTACGCGGTATCTGGTTCCGGGGTGAGGTAGAATCGCGGGGCGAGCTTGCGAGGAGGTCGAGATCATGGGAAGCAATCGAGTGATACAGAGTGTGGTGCGCCGGAACTTCAGGATGTTGGTGGCGCTCGTGAGTGTGACGGCTGGGATGCTGTTGGCTGGCGCGGCGGCCCGCGGGCAAGAGGGCTATCAGAAGCCGCCGAAGGCGGTGTTGGATGTGTTGAATGCGCCGGTGACGCCGCGGGTTAGCGTTGGGCGGGCGCGCGATGTGGTGCTGCTGTATTCGCCTGAACCGTATCCGCCGATTGCGGATGTGGCGCAGCCGTTCGCGCGGCTGGCGGGGCTGCGGATTGACGAGGCCACGAACGGGCCACACAACGCCCCGCGCTTTGACAATTTGGTGCTGAAGAAGGTGGAAGACGGAAGCGAGACGAAGATTGTTCTCCCCGCCGGAATGTTTGTCTCGCAGCCGTTCTGGTCGCCGGACGGACGGAAGATCGCGTTCACTCTGGCCACGGACAATAAAATCGAGCTGTGGGTTGCCGATGCGAAAACGGGGCAGGCGCGTCCGGTTTCGGGCGTGCGATTGAACGCCGCGCTGAGCACGCCGGGATTCCGCGACGAGAATCCGCCGTGCCACTGGTTGCCGGGAAGCAAGACGCTGCTCTGCCAGACGATCCCCGCGGGGCGAGGAGCGCTGCCGAAGGCGCCGACGGTGCCGGTGGGGCCGCGCGTGCAGCAAAGCTTCGGAAAGGCCGCGCCGGTGGCGACCTTCGAAGATCTTCTGGAGAATGAATACGACGCGAAACTTTTCGAGTACTACGCAACGTCGCAGCTGGCGGTGATTGATATCGAGAGCGGAAGCATTACACCGGTTGGCGCGCCGGGGATTTTCGGGATGGCTGATCCGGCGCCGGATGGAACGCATGTTCTGGTGGGGCGGATTCATCGCCCGTTTTCCTACATCGTGACGGCGGATAATTTCCCGCGCGATGTGGAGGTTTGGGATTTGACGGGACATGTGGTTTACAAGGTGGCGAGCTTGCCGCTGCAGGAGAACGTCCCGATTGGCGGAGTGCCGACGGGAGCGCGAGACATCAGCTGGCATCCGAACAAGCCGGGGACGGTGGCTTGGGTGGAAGCGCTGGATGACGGCGATCCCAAGAAAAAGGTGAAGGAACGCGACAAGGTGATGTGGATTCACGAACCGTTCGCGGGCGAGCCGGTGGAGCTGGCGCGGACGGAGAAGCGCTTTGCGGGGCTGGCGTTTGGCGAACGCGGGGATTTTGCGATTCTGCGGGATTTTGACCGGGACACGCTGCGGGGGCGGGCTTGGTTTTTTAATCCGGAGCCGACGCCAGGCAAAGCGGGGACGTTTCACGCCGATAAGCCGAGTGAAAAGACGCTGGTGTGGGACCTGAGCACACAAGACCGATATCACAATCCGGGGGCTCCGGTGCAGTGGCCGCTGGAGAATGGGCACAGCGCGATCCTGCAGGACAGTAATTTTATTTTCTTGATTGGAGCGGGAGCTTCACCAGATGGGGAGCGGCCGTTCCTGGACCGGCTCGATATCAACACCAGGGAGGTGAAGAGGATTTATCAGGGAGAAGCGAAGACTTATGAAGAGATCGTGGCCCTGCTCTCTTCGAACGGCTCGAGTTTGCTGACGCGGCGTGAGACTCCGACGGATCCGCCGAACTACTTGATTCGCCGCTCGCCGGACTCCGCAGGGAATGCTAGCCAGCCAGGATCGCTGGATAAGGTTACGGAGTTCACGAAATTTCCAGATCCGACGCCGTCGCTGCGAGCGATCCAGAAACAACTCGTCACGTACAAGCGGGCGGATGGTGTGGATCTCTCGATGACGGTATATTTGCCGCCTGACTACAAGCAAGGTGAGCGGCGGCCGGCGGTGATCTGGGCTTACCCGTTGGAGTTCACCGACGCGAGCGTGGCGGGCCAGGTAAGCGGGTCGCAGTATCGATTCACGACTATAACTGGGCCGTCGCCGCTGTTTTTCTTGCTGGATGGATATGTGGTGTTGGACGGCGCTTCGATGCCGGTGGTGGGGAATCCGGAGACGGTAAACAACACCTACATCGAGCAAATCACGTCGAGCGCAAAAGCGGCTATTGATAAGGCTGCGGAGATGGGAGTGATTGATCCGAACCGCGTCGGGGTGGGCGGTCATAGTTATGGCGCATTTATGACGGCGAATCTGCTGGCGCATTCGACGCTATTTCGCGCGGGGATCGCACGCAGTGGCGCATACAACCGAACGTTGACGCCGTTTGGATTTCAGAGCGAGCGGCGGACTTTGTGGCAGGCGCCGGAATTGTATCTGAAGGTTTCGCCGTTTATGTTCGCGGACAAAATCAAAGCGCCGATTCTCTTGATTCATGGAGAAGCGGACAGCAATTCCGGGACGTTTCCGATTCAGTCGGATCGCATGTACCGGGCGATCAAAGGGAACGGAGGCGCGGTGCGCTACGTGACGTTGCCGGATGAGGCGCATGGATACTCGGCGAGAGAATCGATCGAAGACACGATATGGGAAATGCTGACTTGGTTTGACAAATTTGTGAAAAATGCCGACAACGGCGCGGCAAGCCCTTCGACGACAGCGGCACAATAGGAAAAAGTCGAGTCAAGAAACTCCCGTACTGCTGCGGCCGAACGGAGCTGGCGAGCGACATGTATTTTCTAAAGAGGCCGAACACGGAGTTCATCCAGGCCTTCCTTGCTGACCAGCGGAATTGTTCCTTTTCCTACTCCCAAGTAGGAGCTTCACGGCAAAGTGCGCCGAAGGGTTACACCGTCGATCACAACCGGCTGCTGCTTGGCAACGGGCCTGAGTGCTTTGAAAGAGCGGCGCAAGCCATCCGGCAGTGGAAGATGTTTGACATGCCGTGGGTCAACCTTTGCTGGCCAGACACGCCGATCCAGGAAGGCGTCACGGTCGCTGTGTTAATCTCGCATTTCGGTTTTTGGTCACTAAATGCCTGCCGAATCGTGTACCTGATCGAGGAACATGGGGCGACGGAAAGGTTCGGCTTTGCCTACGGAACCTTGATGGAACACGGCGAGCAGGGCGAGGAACGCTTTTCTGTCGAATACCATACCAACGACGGATCGGTATGGTACGACCTTTACGCGATTTCCCGGCCAAATCTGTTGGCCCGCTTGGGGTACCCCTTGGCAAGATCGCTGCAGAAGCGGTTTGCGAGAGAGTCGAAGATTGCGATGCAAACAGCCGCCAGCGCTCCTGACGAACTTCAAGAGCGCTGCGGTTCCAATTGATAGGCAATCCTAGACAGAGCGGCTCAGCGTAGCGCTGGCCTCGCCTCTGCCTAGATTCCTAGCGACGCGTTAATCGTGATCTGGATGGCTGTGGCGCCAGTTCCAGTAGCCTCTCTGCACTCTGACATTCTGGTGGCCGTATTCACGATAGGATCTGTGCTGTTCCACGAGGTAACCCCTGTAGGCGTGGTCTTCGCGGTCATCCCAGTTGTGGTAGTCGCGGTGGTCCCGGTCATAAACTCGGACCTGCACACCCACTTGAGGCTTGGGAGCCGCCACGAGGGCGACCGGGACGACTAGGGCAGCAGCGAAGAGCAGTGACCTGATGTATCGATTCAAATTGTTCACGATGAATTCCTCCAAATCCGAGAGACTCAGATTCGGAATCCCGGTAATTAGGACTATGCACTTTTAGAACGGCAATGAATGTCCCTTACAGCACCTATTTGAGAATTATAATTCATCGGAATAGTTTCGCCGTTTACCGCCATGTTGCCGCTTTCAGGATGCGTTGACATTCCTTCGTGTTGGCACCTACCATGGCAGCGGAAATTCCCGCGCTTGATGGACTCCTTTTGAAGGTGGACGCAAATGAAAACGTGGCGGGTTTGTGGTTTGGCATATCTGGGGCTGGCGATTGGGGCGGCGATTGCGCTTCATACTTCGGCGGACACCGGTGCGCGAGCGGGCGATGTGACGGAGGCGAGGGTCGCTTCGGACGCGGCCAGCGGAAACAATTGGCTGCTCAACGGCCGCACAAACGACGGAAAGCATTTCAGCCCGTTGCAGCAGATCACGGACAAAAATATCGGGGGACTGGGATTGGCGTGGTCTTTGGATATTGAGAGCGGTATGGGCGTGGTGTCGGAGCCGATCGTTGTGGATGGGGTGATTTACGTGAGCGCGCCGCTGTCGATTGTGTACGCCGTGGATGCGGTTTCGGGAAAAGTGCTGTGGAGGTTTGATCCGAAAGTGCGGCTGAATCAGGCGATCAATGGATCGTATTCGGCGCGGACCAATGGCGGCGTGGCGGTGTGGAACGGAAAAGTGTACGTCGGCACGGGAGATTGCCGGCTGGTGGCCATTGATGCGGCGACGGCGAAGCAGGTTTGGGAGGCGCAAGTTTGCGAGCCAACACAAACGGGAATTACCGGGGCGCCGCATGTGGCCAGGGGAAAAATCTTGATGGGCTACAACGGTTCGGACGACGGCGTGCGCGGCGCGTTGATTGCTTACGACGCGGAAACTGGAAAGGAGGCGTGGCGCTTCTGGACGGTGCCGGGCGATCCGTCGAAGCCGTTCGAAACGAAGGCGCTGGAAATGGCGGCGAAGACCTGGGGAGGCACGGATTGGTGGAAGGTCGGCGGCGGTGATGTCTGGAACGCGATTACTTATGACGACGCGACGGGCCTGGTACTTTTCGGGACGGCAGGAGTGGGCGTGGACTACGGCGAGTTCCGGAATATCAAGGCGACCGGTGACCGGCTTTTTGGCGAATGCATTATTGCGGTGAAGGCCGACAACGGCGAATACGCCTGGCACTACCAGACCGGGACGGAAGGAATTCATTCGGAAAACAATCACATTTTGATGGCGGACCTGGTGATTGATGGGGAGAAGCGGCATGTGGCGATGACCGCACCGAAGAACGGTTTCTTTTTCGTGCTGGACGCCAAGACCGGGAAACTTCTGTCCGCGAAACCGCTCGTGAACGTGGTTTGGGCGAAGTCCATTGATCTACAGACGGGGCGTGCGGTGCTCGTGCCGCGCTCGGAAGGCGGCGGGCGGCAATGGACGGTCCACAATTGGTGGCCGATGAGCTATAGCTCACTCACAGGATTGGTGTACGTGCCGACGACCGATCGGCACGCCGATTCGAAAGCGGAGGTGGAAGCTGGTGAAGGCGGCGCGGGCCTCTTTGGGCGGCTGATCGCGTGGGATCCGGTGAGCCAGTCGGCGCGATGGTCGGTTGACGAGGAGATCGCTGTCAATGGCGGAGTGCTTTCCACGGCGGGCAATCTTGTGTTTCAGGGACAGGGGACGGGCGAATTTGCGGGGTACGCCGCGGACAGCGGGAAAAAAGTTTGGTCAGTGAAAACGGGATCGGCGATCGAATCGATTCCGGTGACTTTTTCCGTGAAGGGCGAACAGTATGTGATTACTCCGGTGGGATGGGGATCAGGTTCGCGGTTATTTGCTCCCGCGCGCACGATGGCTACGCCGGAGTCGAAGCGTGGGCCGGTGCGGTTGCTGGCGTTCAAGCTTGGAGCTACCACGCCATTTCCCTATCCGAAGATTACGATTCCGCCGGTGCCGAAGCCGCCGGAGCAAAAAGCGAGCGCGGAAGTGATTCGCAAGGGTGAAAAGCTTTACGCGACTTTTGTTTGCGATGGTTGTCATTCGCCGGAGCTGGACGGCAGCGGAGCGTGGGTGCTGAATGGCGCGATTCCCGATCTTCGTTACATGCCGCCGGATATCCACAAAGATTGGTATCAAATTGTGCTGGGCGGGTCGCATTGGGACAAGGGCATGCCGGGCTTTGCCGATCCGCCAAAGTTTGCGTTTCCTCATGACAAGATGACCGTAGCCGATGCAGATGCGATTCATGCGTACGTGATTGATGGGGCCTGGAAGGCCTACAAGGCCGAACACGAGAAGTCAGCCGCGAAGAACTAACTCTCCACAGACTGCCGTTTTACTAAATTCCCCCGACGAAGCGGCCGGGGGAGAAGACATTTTGCGGATCGAAAGCGGATTTGAGGCGGCGCATCAGGGCGAGGTCGGAGCCGGGCGATCCCCAGACCGTGGTACCCCTCTTGATGCTTGCCGGAGCAAAGAGAAGCGAAGCACGGCCACCCGAGGCGGAACTGAAATCGAAGATTTGCGCGATGCATGGCGAGAGACGCGCGGAGGTGTCTTCGTCCGAGGCGGCCAGAAGCAACGCAAAATAGATGGTGCTGCTAGCACGCGCGACGAATGCATGTGGGAGGCTGGCGTCGGCGGCGACTTTTCGCAGGCTTGCGAAGACGGCGGCGTGATGGCTGGGAAGAATGCTGATCTTGAAGATGAGCGACGCTGGAGAGAATTCGATAAGCATGGAGAGAGTTTCGCGGAGGCGGCCCCAGAGCGTGGGGCGCGTGGTGTCATCCAAAACGTTTGTGCTGGTGGCGTTGGAGTTGGCTGCAAAACGCATGAGGTCGCGCTCATAGCGTGCGAGTACTTCCGGAGTGCCGGCGAAGGCAGCGCAGAGTTGCCATTCGTTTGAGCGAATCCAATTTCCGATAGGCGGAAGCGATTTCGATGCTAAGGCTTGGTTTTCTCCTGCGAAGACAGCGACTTCGGGAGTTGCAGGCGCTCGCGTGGCGAAGAGTTGGGCAAGTTCGGGGCTCACAATGTCCAATGTGAGCGGTGTCAGGGGAGACTCGGTGATTACGCGACGAAGAGTCACCGCGCCTTCTGCGTTCGGAAAAGAGGCGACGAAACCGCGACTCGCGAGCGGCGATGGAAATGTCCGGAAGTTGAGGCGCGTGATAATGGCGAGCGTGCCGAGCGAGCCGATCAGGAGCTTGTGGAGGTCGTAGCCGCTGACGTTTTTCACCACGCGGCCGCCGCTCTTGCAGAGTTTTCCGGTGCCGTCCGCAAATTCGGCGCCGATGAGGAAGTCGCGCGTGGTGCCATAAAACTGGCGGAGAGGCGAATCGATTCCCGACGCGATGGTGCCGCCGATGGTGCTGCGGGAATACCAGGGAACGAGCAGCGGCAGAAATTGGTTGTGCTCGAAGAGAGCAGCGTTCAATTTTGCCAGAGGCATGCCGGCGTCCACGCCGAGTGTGAGGTCGCCCGGGTCGTAATGGGCGATTCTGTTAAGCGTGGTTATGTCGAGGGCGATGTTGTAGCGCGAAGGCGGCATGCCAATGCCGAGCTTGGTGCGATTGCCGCAGGGAATGACCGCGAGTTTTTCGAGAGCGGCGAAGCGAATGAGTTCGGCGACCTCTTCGGCATTGGCGGGTTTTGCTACAGCGGCTGGAATCTTTTCATCGACGGCATAGGGAGCACACGACGCAGGATCGGTGAGAACCCGGGAGGCGCCGACGATGGATTCCAGATTCGCGGCGAAGTTTGCGGAAGTCGTCGTCATAGATGGACTGCTATTGCGCCAACGTGTTTGCGGACGCGGATTTCGCCGCAACCTTTGTTGAGTGGGAAAATCTTCCCAGGATTCAAGGAGGAATCGGGATTGAAGGCGTCATGGATCCGGCGCATGAGATCGAAGTCGGCGTCGGAGAAAAGCAGAGGCATGAGTTCGGATTTTTCCATGCCGACGCCGTGCTCGCCCGTGAGTGCTCCGCCGACTTCGACACAGTAGCGGATGATGTGGGCAGCAGCTTCGCGAGCGCGTTCGAATTGAGCGGCATCGCGCGGATCGTAGAGAATGATGGGATGAAGGTTGCCGTCGCCGGCGTGAAAAATATTTCCGATTGGAAAGCCGGATTGCTCGCCGATTTGCTGGATGCGGCGAAGTGCTTGCGGAAGTTTCGAACGCGGAATGACGCCGTCGAGGACATAGTTGCTGGGTGCCATACGCCCGAGCGCGCCGAAGGCGTTTTTTTCGGCCTTTCCAGAGGAGATCGCGCTCGGCATTGTCGCTCGCGACGCGAACCTCGCGGGCGTGATGCGCGTTGCAAACCTCCGTGATGGCGGAGACCTGCTCGGAGGCGGCTTCGGTCAGGCCTTCGACCTCGATGAGAAGAACGGCGGCGCTGTCCATCGGAAAGCCGGCGTGGATGTAGTCTTCGACGGTGCGGAGGGTCCAACCGTCAAGCATTTCGCACGCGGAAGGGGTGATGGCGCGCGCGGTGATGTCCACAACGGTGTCCGCGGCGTCATCCACGGTGTCGAAGATCGCCAGCAGCGTTTTGACGGCTTCGGGTTTGCGCGAAAGCTTGACGGTGATTTCGGAGATCAGGGCGAGCGTGCCTTCGGAGCCGACGAAGAGGCCGGTGAGATCGTAACCGAGAGTGTGACCGTCTTTGCTGCCGACCCGCACGATTTCGCCATCGGGAAGCACAAGCTCGAGCGCGGTGACGTGATTGGTGGTGACGCCGTAGGCGAGCGTGTGCGGGCCGCCAGCGTTTTCGGCAACGTTGCCGCCGATAGTGCAGGATTTCCAACTCGAGGGATCGGGCGCGAAATACAGGCCGTGAGGCTCGGCGGCGCGCGTGAGTTCGTAGTTGACGACGCCGGGCTGGACAACCGCGCGCTGATTTTCCGCGTCGAGCTCGAGAATGCGATTCATGCGCGCGAAGACAATCATCACGCCGCCGGTGCGGGCGAGCGCGCCTCCGGAAAGGCCGGTGCCGGCGCCGCGGCCGACGATGGGAACATTGTATTTGGCAGCCAGCTTGACGATCTCCGAAACCTTTTCCGTGGATTCAGGGAAAACAACAATATCGGGGCGACCTTTTTCGACGGAGCCATCGAATTCATAAAGAAGTGTGTCCTCCGGCTGATAAAGAACTGAAGAGGAGCCGAGCAGTTTTTCGAGTTCGTCGACGATGCCGGGATTCATAGCGCGCACACAAGCCGATCCGCTACTTGCACTATAGTGAGAGATGCGGGGCTGGCGCAACGGCAAGATAGGCCGGGAGGATAAGGGTGTGTTAGTGTAATTTTCCCAAAATTTGAGACGAGGAAATGATGGCCAAGCCGAAAGTGTTTGCGACCCACGAGCTGTTCGAAGATGCGCGGCAAATTCTTGGAGAAAACTGTGAGATGGAGTATTGGGCCAAGGCGGAACGTCCGCCGCGGGAGGAGTTGTTGCGGCGGGTGCAGGGCAAAGAGGGGCTGATTTGCCTGCTAACGGAAAAAATAAACGATGAGTTTTTGCGAGCGGCGCCAAAGCTTAGGATTGTGGCGAACGTGGCCGTGGGATTTGACAATATTGACGTCGCTGCGTGCACCAAACACGGCGTGGCGGCGACGAATACGCCGGGAGTATTGGATGAAACGACGGCGGATTTTGCGTGGACATTGTTGATGGCCGTGGCGCGACGGTTGGGAGAAGGAGAAGCGCTGGCGCGCTCTGGGAATTGGAAAGGCTGGGACCTGGACCAGCTGGTCGGAACCGACGTGTGGGGGAAGACGCTGGGGATCGTAGGATTCGGGCGAATCGGAAGAGCGGTGGCGCGGCGAGCCGGCGGATTCCAGATGAAAGTGATTTACACGGATGCACTCAGAGTGCCAGAGAGCGTGGAGAAGGAATTGAATGCCGCATTTTGCGACATGAATACCCTCCTAGCGGAGTCTGACTTTATCAGCGTGCATGTGCCGCTGCTGCCGGAGACACGCGGCCTGTTTGACTCCCCGAAATTTTACAGGATGAAGCCGACGGCATTTTTGATTAACACGTCGCGCGGGCCGGTGGTGGACGAGGCAGCGCTGGTGGCAGCCTTGGAGGAAAGAAAAATCGCGGGCGCAGCGCTGGACGTGTATGAGAATGAACCGTTCATCCACCCAGGACTGAAACGCGCGAACGTAGTGCTGGCGCCGCATATTGCTTCGGCGTCACTGGAAACGCGGACGAAAATGGCGTGCATCGCGGCCAACAATGTCGTCTCCCTCTTCGCGGGGCAAAGGCCACCGAACATTCTCAATCCGGAAGTGTTGAAAGCAACTTGATGCGTTCTTCGACTGACCTCCCATGGCGGATCTGAAGCAACTCGCCCGGCAGATTTTCCAAGAGACATTGGCAGCGATTGATATTCCCGCGACCATGCAGCGGAAGCTACGGCGCGAGGGAACGCGATTGCTATTTAATGGGACGAGCATCGAGCTGCACAACTTCGAGAAACTGCGCGTAGTTGCGATCGGAAAAGCGGCGCACGCGATGGTGAACGGCCTTGGACAAGTGCTGGCGCCGTTCGTGAAATTCGAAGGAGTCGTTTCCGCGCCGACACCACCGAAGAAGCCCGTAGCAGGCATGAAATATTTTGTGGGCGGGCATCCGATCCCCAATGAAGAAAGCTGGAAAGCCGGGGAATCGATTCTGGCGCTGCTAAAGAAATGCGATGAAAAGACGCTGGTTTTCTTTCTGCTTTCCGGTGGCGGATCGGCTCTTGTGGAATTGCCGCTGGACGCTGCGCAAACGCTTGGTGATGTGCAGCAAGTTTACCGCGCGCTGGTGACCTGCGGCGCGCCGATCGAAGAAATGAATACAGTGCGAAAACATATTTCCGCGGTGAAGGGCGGGCGGCTCGCGGCTGCAGCGAATGGTGCTACGAAGATAACGCTGGCTGTCAGCGACGTGCCTGCGGGACGGGAGACGGCGCTGGCCTCGGGGCCGACGCTCCCCGACCCAACAACGATTGCGTATGTTCAGCGCATCCTCCGGGAATACTCGCTGCGCGACAAATTTCCGCAAACGCTGCGGCGTTGGTTGGACGCTGGAAAAATGCCGGAGACGCCGAAGGCGGGCGACCGGGCATTTGGAAAGTCGCACTTCTTGCTGCTGCTCGGAATGGACGATTTGTTTCATCCCGCTCATCACGCGGCGGAAGCGAAGGGATTCATCGCGTGCTGCGATAATGCGACCGACGATTGGCCGGTGGAGAAGGCAGCAAAGTTCCTGCTGGAGCAGCTCGATGAATTGCGCAAGACGCATGCGGGTCAGCGCGTGGCCATACTCGCGGATGGCGAGGTGAGCTCGCCGGTGACTGGGGACGGAATTGGGGGAAGGAATTCAGCGTTTGTGCTGGCGTGCGTGGAGAAGATTGCAGGGAAAAAGATTGCCGTGCTCAGCGCGGGCACGGATGGGATTGATGGGAACAGTCCCGCCGCGGGAGCGGTTGCGGACGGCGAGACGCTGGAGATGGCGCGGGCGATTGGCCTTGATCCGGCCGATGCGTTTCGACGAAGCGGTGCGTTCACATTTTTTGCGCACTTCGAGGATGTGATTGTTACAGGTCCGACCGGGAACAATTTGCGGGACTTGCGAATATTGATTGCGGAGTCGTGACAGCAAAAATCCCAAGAGAAATGCTTAACGCAGAGAACTCAGAGGACACAGAGTTCACAGAGAAGAGAAGGGACAGACCGCATCGCCGGCCCTTCTCTTCCACTGCAGCTCGCTATTGCTTCGGAGGTGGGAGACGGGTTTCCATGGACTTTAGGCGGTCGTTCATTTCTTGAACGAGCCGTTCGAGTTTTTCCAGACGCTGGTCGGTAGTTAACTTCGTTTCATCTGCTTCCGAGTCCATGTACGCTTGGTCTTCGTCGCCTCTCTCGTGGCGAGGACTTGGTTTTCCATCGGAAGGTTTTTTCAGGCGCGCAAGCTGCCCTTTGATCATCGGCACCATTTCGATGCTGAGGTCATCACTTTTCAGAAGCGCTTCGAGCGCCGGTATGGCGGTGGCATCGCCGCGAGCTCCCAGCGCATACACGGAAGCGATGCGGACGGAGAAACGTGGCTCTGAGAGGTAGGAGGCCAGCTGCTTGGTGATCTCTTTGTTGTCCTTCTGCAGGCGCCCCAGGCTATTGATGGCGGCGGTGCGCGTTTCCACCGGCTTGCCGACGGCGGACCATTGCAGGAGAAGCGGTACGGCTCTATCCTCGCCCAGCGGGCCAAGCGCGCGAAGCGCGGCGTTGCGGAGGAAGTTGTCCGGAGAATCAGCGGCGATGGCGGCTTCGAGTGTGGCGAACGCGTCCGGCGTTTTAAGGCGTCCGATATCTTGCAAAGCAGCCGCGCGGGCGCGATACGAGCTGTCCTCTTTCGCGATCGAGTTAAGCTTCGCCATTATCGCCGGGTCGTCTTTGAAATTCCCCAGCGCTGTGACGATCCGATTCCGAAGCCAAGCTTCCTTGGCGTTATCGAGCGCGGCGATAAGATGCTTCGACGCGGCTGAGCCGCCAACCTTTCCCAGCGCGTCGGCAGCGAGGGCGCGGATTTCCCATGTTTTGTCATCGCGCAGCGCGGCGCCGAGCGCGGCGATCACTTCGTCATCGCCCTTGATTTTCCCCAGTGCAACAACGGCATCGGCGCGATCGGCGAGTTCACTGGCGTTTTTCAACTGATAGAGCCACTCCTTCTTTTCCTTGTGAAAATCGGCGCTCTTGAGAACGTGGCCGCCTTTATCGAACAGCACCATAAGTGGAGCCGTGTCCGAAGGAAACGTAAAGATCTGACTGGTCTTCCAAACCGTGATGGGATAGAGCTTCGGCCCGCTGGCATTGGTGATTTCCACTTCTGTGGGAACGCGGAAGATACCGACGCGTCCTTCCACTTTCTGTACTTGCTTCACGGTCAAAGCCACCTGGTGTTTTTCGCTGTCATACGCATAGCTCAAATCGAATTTCGGCGCGCCAGCGCCGTAAATCCACTGGCTGAAGAATTGGTCCACGTTGGTGTGCGTGGCTTCTTCCATGGCTTTGGTGAGATCCGCGGTGACGACGTTTTTTCCGCGATTGACCTCCAAATAATGCTTCAGCCCATGATAGAAGGCATCTTCTCCCAGTTGATGGCGCAACATGTTTAGGACCCAGCCGCCTTTGTCGTACGCGTTGTCATCGAATTCGCTGGAGTCGTCGAAATCGTGGCGCACGATGGGTTTGCCCCAGACATTGCTGTTTTCGAACCATCCGCGCGCGCCATTCCAGCGCTGGTAGTCGGCCTGGTCTTTGCCAAAGTGCGCCTCCGTCCACACCGCTTCCATGAACGTGGCAAAGCCCTCGTTGAGCCAGATATCTCCCCAATCCTTGCAAGTCACCAAGTCGCCGAACCATTGATGGCCGAGCTCGTGAGAAATCAAATCATCCTGGCCGGTGGGATATTCGGAAGCAAGCTTGGGATGAACGAGAGAGTTGCTGGTGTTGGTGGTGGCGCTGGAATTTTCCATGCCGCCGGCAACAAAATCATCCACCATGGCCTGCGCATATTTTTCCCAGGGATAGTCCACACCGATCTTCTTACTGAAGAGATCGATCATCGCGGGGGTGCGCCCGTAATTCAGGGGCAGGCGGTCGCCGCGGCCCTTCGGTGCGTAGTAGGTGACGGGAATACCGTGCCAACTGTCCTTCGTTTCCTCGAATTCTCCCGCGACGACGGTGATCAAATACGTGGAACTAGGCACGGATTCTTTCCAGGTCCACGTTTTGAGACCTTTGCCGGCTTCCGTCACGCTGATGAGCTTGCCGTTGGCGACCGTCATCCATGATGCAGGAACGGTGAGAATCGTTTCGGTCGTGAGCCGATCGTTGGGGTAGTCGTAGGTCGGCAGATAGTAGCGTGTGTCTTCGGATTCTCCTTGCGACCAGATTTGGTTTGGTCGATCCGGGTAGTCCTTGTCCGGCAAGATGAAGTAGAGACCCTTGGAAGGTTTGCCTTCGTACTGGATGGCGATGTCGAATTTGTCTCCGGCTTTTGCAGGAGCGCTAAGCGGAATGATTAATTTGTCCGCCGTGGTTTCAAATTTTGCCGCGGACTTGTTGAGCGTCACGCTGTGGATGGTGAGCCCGACGGAATCGAAAACAATTTTCATGGTGCCATCGCGGAGAATAATAAGAGAGTGCGTGACATCGCCGAGAACTTTTTTCTGCTCGAGATCAAATCGCAATGAAATTTTCGAGTGCTGCAAATCGTACTCGCGGCTGCGCGCGTAAGGTTCGTCAGCGTGCACTTGTGGCGCGGTGATGAACATGGCCAGAAGCGCGGCGATACCCAGAAACCCTGGGCGACTGCTATGGTGCTTGGTGCTACGAAGGAATCGCATGATCATTCAGCATTGCTCCTGTGAATTGTGTGTCCTGCCTGTTCCAATGCGGCGATGGCCGCCGAAAGAGTTGCGGAAGCTACCAGCAGGTAATCCGTATCGAACGTGGAAACGGCAAACAAACTGATTCTTGCTTTGGCAAGAGGCCCGGCGAGCGCGGAGAGAACACCGATCTCCGACAATACAAATGGACCATGAACTTTGAAGACGCGCCAGCCGGACTGCGATTGCACGCCGACAGGAACGAGCGCGAGTTCACAGACAATCGAGAGCTCATCCCCGGTGCGCGTCACAGAGAAGAAGCGGCCTTGTGTCGCCCAGTTGGGAATGGGGGCATCGGCGGCCAACCGCGAAATGGCGAAGCGCTCAGGCAGAAGAGTGAGTTCGAAGCGGCGGGTCGAAGCGTCCATAGAGAGCTAGAACATGCCTCTCAACGGGCCATTCACCGCGTGCTGCTGTGGGGCAGCCGAGGCGGTGGTAATCAGACAACAACTCTTATTCCTCTGCATGCGCGGAAGAATTCCCTTCTCACAAGAAACACTATTCATCGGAAGCTGGCCGGGGTCGGGGCGCCAGAAATCCAGATGGAGCTCACTATCCAACTTAGACGGAGGCCCGGCCAATTTGGTAACACCTGGCGGGAGCGGCGTGGGCACAGCTCTGACGGTGGAAGCGACGTATGTAACTATTGAAGATTCAGCGACATAGGTGGCAGCACCGAAGGTCTTGCCGGAGACAACTCGTGGCGTAATCCTGGCTGAGCTACCCAGACTGCTTGTGCCATGAGCAGCGGGAGCAGAGCAACGAACAATTGCTCGATTGGCGGTCGCGACGGGACCGCGGTAGCATGCAACTCCCAGACGCATCCTGGCACCTTCTCCAAAACTTCAATCGTCTCGCGAAACCGGAAATGCTTCAAACTGGGGCCTCTGAGTATGCCGACGGAAAATTCGTTTGCCTGCCGCGGGGTGCGGCACTAAGATGCATTCCATTTAGTGACTGTGGAGGCGCCTATGCGACGGACCCGGTGGTTGATAGGGATTCTTGTTCTGGTGGTGTGTTCCACGAACTCAGCGATTGCGCAACAGATTGGCAAATACGTCCCGATCCAGGCGGGCTCGGACGCGGACCACGCGCTCACGGAAATCAGTGCGACAACCGACGCGGCCCATAAGCTCGTGCTTATTGATAAATTCGCCGCCGGGGCCGGGAAGGAGGGCGACTATCCCCTGGTCGTGGATGGCCTGTACGTGGACTATTACATCGCGCAGAAAAATTACGACAAAGCCTTCGAATATGGCGACAAACTCTTCGCGCTGGACCCCGAAAGTTTCACGAATGCCATGAGCATGATTCGCGCGGCCTCGGAAAAAGGCGACGCCGACCGCCTGATTTCCTACGCCGAGAAAGCCCAAGGAATCTTGACGCGATACAAAGCCGCACCCGCGCCTGCGGGCATGGAGGCTCCGCAGTGGGATCAGCAGAAAGCGCAAACCCTGGAGGCCAACAAGGACGGCATCGCCTACATGCAACAGGCGGCCATCAGCGGCGCGTATCAAGTGAAGGATGCCGCGAAACGTGCGGCCCTGCTGACCAAGTTCGCGGAGATCTTCACGGATTCGCACTACGCGAACCAGGCCCTCGGAGTCGCCGCGACCTCCTATCAGCAGGCGCAGAACGCGCCGAAAATGCTCGAAGTGGCAAACGGACTATTGGTGAAGGATCCGAACAATCTAGGGATGTTGCTCCTGCTCTCTGACTATTACAGCGAGAAAGGCGAGCAACTTGATAAAGCCGACGCTTATGCCAAGAAGGCGATCACGGCGCTGGACACGGCCCAGAAGCCGGAGGGTATGGATGACGACCAATGGGCGCAGCAGAAATCGCTGCAAAAGGGGATCGCGCTGAGCTCGCTGGGCCAAGTCAATATTCAGAAAAAAGACAACGCCAAGGCCGTGGACAACTTGAAGGCGGCGGCACCCTTGTTGAAGTCTGATGACGGGAGTTATGCTCGAAATCAGTATCGCCTGGGCTTTGCGCTGCTGAACTTGAAGAGGAATGCCGAGGCCAAGGACGCTTTTACGCAGGCGGCCTCGGTGAATAGCCCGTACAAAGGCCCGGCCCAGGACAAGTTAAAGGCCATGGCGACGCCGGCAAAACGCAAAGCGTCCTAGCTCGCCATCCGAAACTTTGGAGGTGGCTGGTGCATCTAAGACCGGTACTAGAAGCGTATTGAGGATCCCATGCAAAAGGATATATCCATGACAGAGATTGCGACATTTGGGGCCGGGTGCTTCTGGGGCGTCGAGGCGGCGTTTCAGGGCGTGCCTGGGGTGATTGATACCGCGGTCGGCTACAGCGGCGGGGAAACGCCTAATCCGACCTACAAAGATGTGTGCACCGACGAAACGGGACACGCGGAAGTGGTGCAAGTGACATTTGATCCAGCAAAAGTAAGCTACGAGAAACTGCTCGACGTGTTCTGGAAGGCGCACGATCCCACACAGGTGAACCGCCAGGGGCCGGACTTCGGCAGCCAGTACCGCACCGCGATTTTCTTTCACTCGCCCGAGCAGGAAGCTATCGCCAAGAAATCCCGCGCGGCCCTGGAAACCAGCGGCAAGTTCAAGCGCGCGATCGCCACGGAAATCACGCCCGCGGATACTTTCTATCGCGCCGAAGAATACCACCAGAAGTACCTGCAAAAACGCGGTGCCGCGTCCTGCCATTTCTGAAGAAATCGCAAAACTCATAACTGTCAAAGGCCGAGCAGATGCTCGGCCTTTATCATTTATATCGATGGTGTGCAGCCTGTGAGTGGCCCGACACATAGGTGACAGTTTGTACCGGACACATGGGTGACACTTTTTCCCTTTAGGGGAGGGAGTGATGGCTTGGAAGGAGTGTTCGGTTATGGATGAACGTGTTCGTTTTGTGGCGCGCTTGCTGGACGGTGAGAAGATGGCGGCGCTCTGTCGCGAGTTCGCCGTCTCGCGCAAGACCGGTTATAAGATATTCGAGCGCTATAAAGAGTCCGGTCTGGAAGCGCTGACGGATCTTTCCCGCCGGCCCTGGCGTTACGGCAACCAACTGCCCCAGCAGGTGGAGGCAGCGATCCTGAATCTCAAACGGGACAAGCCCTACTGGGGGGCGCGCAAGATTCGCGAACGTTTGCTGCGTCGCTTTTCCTGTGAGGTGAAGGTTCCTGCCCGCAGCACCATCCACGCCGTGCTCGATCGTCATGGGCTAGTTCAACGCCGTGGGCGCAAGCGCCACCATGCGCAGGGCACACCCTTGTCACTCGGACAGAAGCCCAACGAGCTGTGGTGCACCGACTATAAAGGCGAGTTTCTATTGGGCAACAAAAAATATTGCTATCCACTGACCGTCACCGATCACGCTTCACGCTATCTGCTCCTCTGTGAAGCTCTGGAATCTACCTGTGAAGCTCTCGCTTTTACGGCTTTTGAGCGTTTGTTTAAAGAGCGCGGTCTGCCGGCCAGCATCCGCTCGGACAACGGCGTGCCCTTCGCCTCGCCCAATTCGTTGTTCAACCTCTCCAAACTTTCCGTCTGGTGGTTGCGTCTGGGCATCACTATCGAACGCATCCAGCCTGGTCATCCGCAGCAGAACGGGCGGCATGAACGCATGCACCTTACGCTCAAAATGCAAACCACTCGCCTGCGGGTCTGAACAGCCTGCAGCAGCAAAGCAAATTCGATGATTTTCTCGAAGAGTTCAACAACGAGCGGCCTCATGAGGCGCTCGCCATGAAGTGTCCCGCGGAAATCTACACGCCGGCCATCCGCCCCTATCGCGGCCTGCCGGAACTTGCTTACCCGTTTCACGACCACACCATCCACGTCACCCACTGTGGGCGTATTTGTCTGCACCGCAAAAAAATTAATCTCAGCACGGTCTTTGCGGGACAAGCCCTGGGGATCAAAGAAGTGGAAGAAGGTATTTGGCTGGTCAGCTTTATGGAGTACGATCTCGGCTACATCGATCTGGAGGAAAAAACTCTGCAGCCTCTCGACAACCCTTTTGGCCCAAAAGTGTTACCGATGTAGCCGGTACGTTCTGTTACCTATGTGTCCGGGTCGGACCCACTTGAAAATGGCGGAGAGGGTGGGATTCGAACCCACGGTAGGGGTTAACCTACACACGCTTTCCAAGCGTGCGCCTTAAACCGCTCGGCCACCTCTCCCGCGATGGAAGCAACCTTACCAATTTAGCAGAAACTATGTCCCCGCGCACATTAGCGGTAATCAGCAGTCACTTCTTTCTTGCACAGACCGCTTATTCGTAGCGGAGAGCTTCGACGGGGTCGAGGCGGGCGGCTTTGATGGCGGGATACATGCCGAAGAAGAGGCCGACACTCATGGAGACGGCCACGGCAAGAATGATGGACCAGAGTGGGATGGAAGATGGGAGGCTGGGCACAACGAGATTGATGAGAAGGCTGATAGCACCGCCGAGCAAAACGCCGATGACGCCTCCCGCACCGGTGAGCACGACGGCTTCCGTCAAGAACTGCCAGATGACGTCGCGACGGCGTGCACCGATGGCTTTGCGCACGCCGATTTCGCGAGTTCGCTGCGTGACCGACATCAGCATGATGTTCATTACGCCCACGCCGCCAACGAGAAGCCCGATCGAGCTGATCACGGAAATCAAGAGAGCCACGGACGACGTAATCTGCCGAAACTGGTCGGCGATCTGCTGCGCGCTGGAAATGCCGAAATTGTCGGGCTTACTGAAAGGCACGTTTCTGCGGCGGCGCAACACGCCGCGGATTTGGTCCTCCGCTTCCGACATCTGACCGGGGTACGCCACTGCGCCGATGAAATGCTCGTCGTCCTCAGGGTTATGTTTGCGATAGCTGCGGTACGGCACCATCACCGCTCTGTCCGCGGACTGATCCTTGACGAACCCGCCCTTGCGCGGTTCCAGGACGCCAATCACTTCGTAGGTCACGCCCGTGATCATGATGGGTTTTCCTAGCGGATCCATATCCGGATACAAAGTCTTGGCTATGTCCGAGCCAATCAGGGCGACGTCCGCGCGGTGCAAGTTTTCCGCGTCGCTGAAGAAGCGTCCCTTTTCCGGATGAGCGTTGAAGACTTCCTCATTGGACGGAAGCGTCCCGTAATAATCCACGCCGGCCACTTCCTTGCTCAAATAGCGGGCGGTCACGATCCTCTGCGGAGGGCCTTCCGTCTGGACAATTCGCGGGAAGACCGTGGCCGTGACGGACTTCACCGCCGGACAGGACTGCCCGATGGCTTCCTCATCCTCCAAGGTAAGAGGTTTGCGCGCGCGTTCGTCGGCAGTAAGCCGGCCGGAATGGATGCCCGGATCGAAGCGAAAGATGAACAGTGTCTCCGGGCCGTAGTCGGAGAGGTACGCATTCACGTTCCCGTACACACCCACGAGAATAGAAACAACGGAGAGCAACGCGGTAATGCCAATCACCACCCCCAACACGGTGAGAAACGAGCGCATCTTGTTCTCACGCAGCGTGGTGAGAGCCATCTGTGCGTTTTCGCGGATGTGCATGCTCATTCCAATATCACCTGTCGCTAGGCTTCCTGCCGCAGCGCTTCAATGGGCGGCAAGGAAGCGGCCTTCTTTGCGGGATACACGCCGAAGAACACGCCCACGGCAGCGGAGATGACTTCAGCGATGACCACCGCAGAAAACGGGACGGACATGGGCACGGAGGTGGTCGCCTTGGTCAGCCCAGCGATGGCGTAGGCGAGGGTCACGCCCATAGCCCCGCCGATGGCCGCCATCACCGTCGCTTCCACCAAAAATTGCAGCATGATGTCACTCCGCCGTGCCCCCATCGCTTTGCGAATGCCAATCTCGCGCGTGCGCTCGGTGACCGTGGCGAGCATCACGTTCATAATGACCACGCCGCCAATCACCAGGAAAACCGAAACGACACCGACCATCGCCGTGGCGATCACACCTGTGAGGTTTTTCCAGAGGTCCATCAGCGTCGCAGAATCAAAGATGCCAAAGTTATCTTTTTCGTTCGGTGACAAATGCCGCCGCGCACGCATCAGCGCACGCGCTTCATCCTGCGTCCGCTCCATCCACTCCGCCCCTCGTGCTTGGATGTTCAGCCAAATCGTGTCGTTGGTGCCATACATTTTGAAATACATCTGAATTGGAATATACGCAAAGTTATCCTGAGACTGACCGAAAGCGGTCCCGATGGTTTTCGCCACGCCAACCACCTGGAACGGCCGCCCCTCGATCAAGATTTCGTGACCGATGGGGTCCACGCTGGGAAAGAGTTTCTTGGCAAGGTCATTTCCGATCATCGTTACCTGCGCGCGGCTCTGATCGTCGCCATCGGAGATGTAGCGGCCGTCCGCGGGTGTCACGATATCAATATCCACCATATTGGCGGTCACGCCGCGAATGTTGGTGTCGTCAATACTCTGCGAGCCGACGCGCACTTTTCCGCCCGTGCGGAGCTCTACACCCACTCGCAGGGGCAGCTTCATGTTTTCGCGAAGCGATTCGTAGTCGTCCCAGGTCACCTTCTTATTCCGCCGGTTGGCCTTCACAAACTCTTCCACGTCGGTGATCAGTGGAAAGCGCGTGAGCAGAAACACATTCGAACCCAGATTGGCAACGCGTTCGGCAATATAGCGATTCACTCCTGAAATCAAGGCAATCACAACGATGAGCGTGGATACCGAGAGGATAATTCCCAGCAGCATGAGAAATGACCGCATCTTATGCACGCGCAGCGTCTCCAGCGCTACCCCGATAGGTTCCCGCAGCGGCACACGCCCTCTCATCGGTACGGACTCTCCTGCGTGCATTCTACGCGAATCCCGCGCAAACCATGTTCACGAATTGGCCACCTATCCGCACCTGTCCACATTTGCGCGCCTCTGCTACAATTCTGAAATCAATTCCGGGATCGTCTAATCGGTAGGACATCAGCCTTTGGAGCTGAGTATCGTGGTTCGAGTCCACGTCCCGGAACCATCCCTCTTCTACTCTTACGCAGGGCCTTCCGAGATGTAGCATGGAGGCTCGTTCTCTAGCCTTAAATAAGGTTCCGGTACGGAAGGCCACTGAGTTCTAGTGGTCCTGGATGCTCACCCAACGGCGCAATCGCCTTTGCTCCCAAGCAACATATCGTGCGTGGATTCGAAGAAAAGCTGCATCGCATCACTTTTATTTATGCTAGAATGCGCCACGTTGAGCCACTACCAACGAGCGACGTTCCGGGGCCACGGCCAGGGGGATGGCGGATCTCGAAAACATAGACCCAATACCACTTAGGCCATGACACGATGGCGGGCTCGAACGCCATCCAATGGAAGCGTCTCTCACCAGAAAGGGGGCTCTCAAAAATGAATCGGATCCCGGTTCCCTCGACGGAAATAACCCAGGTGGGCTATCACGAAGACTCGGAGACGTTGGAAATCAAGTTTGTGCAAGGTGGGATCTATCAGTTTTTCAACGTGCCTTCGAAGGTGTACGACGAATTAATTCACTCTGCTTCCGTTGAGAAATACTACCATTCGAAGATTGGCGAGCGCTTCCCCTGCTCGCGCGTTAAGTAAAACTACCTGGCCCGGATAGAGGCCTCCCTCCGCAGATTGCGGAGGCCTTCTCTCCAAACCAGTTAGAGGCTGGCTCAACTTAGTAACCCGCCGCAGCAATCAGGCCTGCGCCGCACGCGTTGAAGTATACTCCGCTTGTTTTTCCGCTGAGCAGGACGCTCGCGGCCCACCCAGAAAATAGCTGCCTCAGCAGTTCTCTAAATCCCGTCTCTTTCCGTAGCGAAACGCCAGCGCGACCCCTAGGGTCATAAACCCAATCGGAGGAGCCACAAGTACGAGGACGCCTTTGCCGATAGCTCTCTGCCCTTCCTTGGATGTCGCCGCGGCCGAGCTGCGGCACATCGCGCAGCCCTGGCTGAACGCCGGCGTGGCAGACAAAAAGATTCCCAGAAGCAACAGTGCCGCGCGTACCTTCATTTCACCCCAATATGTAAAATGCGAAACGCGTCTGGGAAGAAAAAAATCGTCATGATGATCAGGCAACCGACCACGGAACATATCGTCGCCCACTTCATGACACTTACCTCGTACTTCAGGTGCATGAAGTAGCCGATGATCAAGGCCGCCTTGATAAACGACAATCCCAGCAGAATCGTCAGCATCTTCACCGGTGGCAGATTCTGATACGTTAGATAGACTTCGATCGCCGTCATCACTAGCAGCGCGGCCCACACATAAAAGAACAGCGGCTTGCTGTGATGCCGATGCTCCTCGGCAACCCGTTCCTCAATGGCGAGTTGAGTAGTGTCCATATCTCTCAGGCTCCTAGAGAATCTTTGCCGACATCAGATAGACCAGCGGGAAAATAAACATCCAGACGAGGTCCACGAAGTGCCAGTACAAGCCGGCGACTTCCACGTCGGACGAATCGTAGACCTTGGGCTTCAGCCACAAAATAATCGAGATCACGATGGCTGCGATCAAAAGCACGTGCGCGCCATAGTGGAACGGGCTATACACCGGCGTTCCCAGCCAGGCGACAAGCCAGAGCACCAGCAGAATCGGAATGAATTTTCGCCGCAGCGCGACGACTCCAAGATAAATCACGCCCAGCGTGACGTGCAGCATGTGCATTCCGGTCAGTCCAAAAAATGTAGCCGCAAATTGCGGAACCGTCTTGGAAACGTTCACAAATTCGCTAGCCGCTTCATGTCCCGGAACCGCTGGAAACATCGGCAGCGTCAGCCCCTCCGCGATCAAATTGCTCCACTCGCGCCCGTGAAGAACGATAAACCCGACTCCGCAAACCATGGTCGCAAGCAGCCACAGCGTCTGCGCCTTGGCGTTACGGTCCACCGAAGCTCGCACCGCCAGCACCATCGTTAGCGAACTCGTGAGCAAAAACGCCGTCATGACGGTGGCGTTGACAATGCTCGCCGAATGAAAGGGTGTGGGCCAATTCGCCGTGGAAATCCGCCCGTAGCTGTACGCGTAGAGCAGCGCGCCAAACGTCAGCGAATCGGAGAGCAGAAACAGCCACATCCCGATTTTCTTCGAGTACGTCCCGAACAATGACGGTTCGTAGACCGACGGGATGTCGTGCAGCGCGGATTCAGCCATGCGTTCGGCCTCCTGGTCAAAAATCTGCTCTTAGCTGGCAAACTCCAGCAAACACAAA
>Ga0207053_10037_pt1 | contig 31108 bp, 20 predicted proteins | sample Alteio_BWMinCont_59_FD_153290 | JGI IMG/M metagenome (GOLD analysis project Ga0207053, IMG submission 153290) | Enriched cells from forest soil in Barre Woods Harvard Forest LTER site, Petersham, Massachusetts, United States -... | ecosystem: Environmental > Terrestrial > Soil > Temperate forest >...
GATCACAGCTCCCTACTCGATTTCCTGGAACACGGCCACAGCCAGCAATGGCACGCACACGTTAACCGCCATGGCTCAGGACACATCCGGCAATGTAGCTGTCTCAAGTCCGGTAAGTGTTACCGTGGATAATACCGCTCCGCCCGTCATTTCCAATATTTCGGCTGCCTTCCTAACACCTTCGGGTATTACGATCACTTGGACCACGAATGAAGTTGCCGATACCCAGGTTGCGTACGGATTGACCAGCGTGTATGGTTCCGCTTCTATTCTCAGGTCTTCATTAGTAACTGCACACTCGGTCACGCTCACAGGACTGGCAGCGTCTACTACCTACCATTTCCAAGTCCTATCGAGCGACGCGAGCGGCAATCTTGGTGTCTCTGTGGACAATACATTTGTAACGGCCGCGGCTCCTTCCTGGCCGGTCGGATGGACAGACTTATCTAACACACAGCTCCAGAATGTCTGTCCAGCTAACTATTTCGACGGACAAGACTATGCCTTTTATTATAACTGTTACAAAGTCATCGTTGCTTGGAGTGGGGGTATCGCGGATACCCTAAGAAACCGAATGCTGATTTGGGGCGGAGGGCACGACAACTATTATGGAAACGAAGTCTATTCTCTGAACTTGAACGACAATCCGGTCACGCTGACCCGCCTGACCGATCCCAGCCCGATTAACCCGCCGGGCAGTCCCGATTGCCCTGCCGCTTTGGCCGATGGTAATCCGAATGCCAGAGAGACGAGCGATAATCTTGCGTATTTTGCTAACACCGATCTGATGTTCGTTTTTAACGGTGGCTTGGCGTGCGCAAATGGCGATCATGCCAACGACACCTGGACGCTCGATCTGGCGAGTCTGCAGTGGCAGCGCATGGACCCGGCCAACGGCCCCATTGCCGCCGCTTCAAGTGGCCCTTACTATACTATTTCTGGTTACGACACGAATACCCAGACCGTGTTCGTGGGCTGGGCGGGTTCTCTTTTTCAGTATACCTATCAAACTAATACCTACACTCTTTTGAGCAGCAATTCTTACCTGCCTTATGCTGGCACTGGAGTCATAGATCCTAAGCGTAATCTATTCATCATTATGGGGACGGACTATCAGAGCACTGTCCCACACATCTATACAATCGATTTATCGGGAGCAGGAGGCTATGATTCGTCAGAATGGACCGCACAGGTTAGTGGGTGCGATGCCCTGGCAGGTGCCGCCTATCCGGGTTTGGCCTACGACTTCGCGTTAGATCGGATTGTTGGTTACCCGAATACGGGCAATACCGTCTACATATTTGATCCCGACACCAAAAGCTGTACGACACAAACCTATCCTAGTGGCCCGCAAAATACACCTGATGCCATGGCGTCATGGGGCACTTTCGGCCGGTTCCAGTATTTTCCCGCCCTGGATGCGTTCGCAGTCGTCAATGCGGCCGATGACGATGCCTACTTACTGAGGTTGAGCACCAACGGCGTCGTCGATACAGAGCCTCCTAGTACGCCAGCGAACTTAGCTGGCACACCGACGGGGCCATATCAAATCAACCTTTCCTGGTCAGCGAGCACTGATAACATCGGGGTAGAGGGGTACCAGATATTTCGAAACGGCATACAGGTCGCCACTTCGTCTGTACCATCTTATTCTGACATTGGTCTCGCGTCAGCTACCCGCTATACGTATTGGGTAACCGCTTTCGACGCCGCCGGAAATATTTCCGGACCGTCGGCGCCCGTAAGCGCGATGACCTTAGCGGCAGATATGACCCCGCCGGTTATTTCGATAACTGCTCCCGGCCAGTCATCTACCAATTCAGGCATAGTAACGCTCTCCGCCACCGTCTCGGATCAGGTCGCTCTTGAATCTGTGCAGTTTGAGGTGGATGGAGCTAACCTCGGTTCGCCGCTTCCCCCGTCCGCCAATTCTAGCGTTTATTCGGTCTCTTGGGATACTCTCGCCGTTTCCGATGGCTTACATACAATTGGTGCCGTCGCGGAAGATGTTTATGACAACGTGGGTACTTCCTCTCCTGTCAGTGTACTCGTCAATAATTCCGTCACGCAGGGCTTGATCGGGTATTGGAACTTTGATGAGGATTCTGGGAGCATTCTGCACGACAGCTCTGGATCTGGGTACAACGGAATGATCAATGGGGCCACTTGGGCAACGGGAAATATAACTTACGCGTTGAGTTTCAATGGAGCCACGGATGATGTGGTTACTCCCAATATTCCTTTAGGCAGCGCCTTTTCCGTTTCCGCCTGGGTCAATCCGGCAGTCACGAAGGAAGGTGCGTACTCCAGAATTCTAGAAACCCAGTATAACGGCGGGTTGTATTTGGGCACGAATGCGTCGGGCGCGGCTTACAAGTTCATCGTCAATACGGGACTCGGTAGCACGGGCGCCTGCGGGGCAGCTTATGGCTGCGCGGAAGGTGGAGCAATTAGCAGCGGGTGGCACCTGATAACGGGCACCTATGACGGGACGATAGCAACGCTTTATGTGGATGGGGCCGTGGTCGCCAGCGATACGTTTACCGCCCCGGGCAGCACGGACTACCCGCTCTACATGGGCCGGTATTACGCGGGGAATGGCTATGGGTGGAATGGGGCGATCGATGAAGTGCGGCTTTATAACCGCGCGCTGACAGCCGCCGAGGTTTCCAATATATACATTTATCCTGAAATCTCGAGCATCTCGGCGATTGGAGGGACACCGCAGAGTACCACGGTGAACACAGGGTTCGGGGCGGCCCTGGAGGCCGTGGTGAGTGATGGAGGCGGGAACGCGGTAAGCGGAGCGATGGTAACGTTCACGGTCCCGGAAAACGGGGCGAGCGGAAGTTTTGCGGGAGGTGCGCGGACGTTCACAGAAATGACCGACGGTTCCGGAGTGGCCGCGGCGACAGCCTTCACGGCAAACACGATCGCGGGCAGCTACCAGGTTACGGCGGCGGTGGCGGGTGTAACGACGCCCGCGGGCTTCCAGCTGACGAACGCGGCGGGAGCGCCGGCCACGATTATGACGACGGGAGGAGCGGGGCAAAGCGCGGCAGTCGGAACACAATTTGGGAGCCTGCTCGAAGTGACTGTCACTGACCAGTACGGCAACCCGGTAAGCGGAGTGACAGTCACGTTCACGGTGCCCGGAAGCGGGGCGGGCGGAAGCTTTGCGGGGGGAGCGAACACAACGGTAACGAATGCGCTGGGGCAGGCGACGTCGGCGCCGTTCACGGCGAATGCGTTCGTGGGGAGCTATGCGGTCATAGCCTCGACGGCCGGGGTGACGGCTCCCGCAATTTCCCTCCTGACGAACGTGGCGGGAGTGGTGCTGGCGGGGTTTGAGGTGACCGGCAACCTGAATACCGCGCGCGCATCCCACACGGCGACGCTATTGAATAACGGCCTGGTGCTGATTGTCGGAGGCACTGGATCCAGCGGCGATTCCTTGGCCAGTGTGGAGCTGTACAATCCGGCGATGGGGACGTTTGCCGCCACCGGCAGTCTGAACACCGCACGCGCATACCACACGGCGACGCTATTGAACAACGGCATGGTGCTGATTGCCGGAGGAATTGACTCTAGCTTCTCTCAAGTGTCGAGTGCGGAGCTTTACGATCCGGTGACGGCGACGTTCACCGCGACGGGCAGCTTGAACACCGCGCGCGGAGTCGCTACGGCGACGCTATTGAACAGCGGGATGGTGCTGGTTGTCGGAGGCATCAGCTCCGGCGGACCCTTGGCCAGTGCCGAACTCTATGATCCTGTGGCCGGGACATTCACCGCGACCGGCAACCTGAACACCGCGCGGGACGATCAGACAGCGACGTTGTTGAACGACGGCATGGTACTGATTGCTGGAGGGTATAACGGCAGTATCTTGGCCAGTGCCGAGCTGTACGATTCCGCGACGGGGACGTTCACAGAGACGAGCACGCTAAGCACCGCGCGCTCAGACCATACCGCGACGCTATTGAACAACGGCATGGTGCTGATGGCCGGAGGCGCTAACTCTAATGGGAATTCTTTGTCCAGTGCGGAACTGTACAATCCGGCGACAGGGATGTTCACGGCGACGGGCAGTCTGAACACCGAGCGTGATGCCCACACGGCGACACTGTTGAACAACGGCACGGTGCTGATGGCTGGAGGCTCTGGCTCCAGCGGTCCTTTGGCCGATGCGGAAGTATATGATCCGACAGCGGGGACTTTTACATACACCGGCAGCCTGAACATGGCGCGTTACCAGGCCACGGCGACGCTGTTGAACAGCGGCATGGTGCTGATGGCCGGAGGTCAAGGCTCCAACGGTGTTTTGGCCAGTGCCGAGTTGTACGAACCGGCGACGCTAACCCCGCCCAATCTCGTTTCCATCACGGTGACCCCGGCGAGCACGACGATTGCTTTGGATACAGCCCAGCAGTTCATCGCCACGGGCACGTTCAGTGACAGCAGCACCGAGCAACTTGCTTCGGTCACTTGGAGTTCGTCTAACAATGCTGTTGCGACAATTACGAACGATTCCAGCAATCTAGGCAATGCCTATGGCGTGGCGCAGGGAACGGCAACTCTGAGCGCGTGCGCGGGGTCAGTGTGCGGCTTGACCCCGGTGAAGGTGGGCTCTGCGGCGCTAGCGTCGATTATGGTTAGCCCAGCGAATGGGATGGTGGCGGCCGGACTGACGGAGCAATTCCATGCGACCGGTGCCTATACGGATGGGAGCACGCAGGACCTGACCTCGTCAGTGACGTGGAGTTCATCGGCGAGCGGTATAGCGACGATCAACTCGGCGGGATTGGCAACAGGGGTCACGGTGGGCAGCACGACGATCACAGCCATTTCGGGATCGATCACGGGCACAGCGACACTGACAGTGACTTCGGCGGTGCCGTCATCGATCAGCATCAGTCCGGCGTACGCTTCGTTGGCCCTGGGGTACACGCAGCAGTTCACGGCCACGGGGACGTATAGCGACGGCTCGACGCAGAACCTGACTTCGTCGGTGACGTGGAGTTCGTCGGCAACGAATGTAGCCACGATAAGCGCTGTTGGAGTGGCGAGCAGTGTGGCGCAGGGGAGCACGACGATCGGGGCCAGTGTGAACTCTATCAGCGGGACGACGACCCTGACGGTGACGACTCCGGTATTGGTTTCGATTGCCGTGACGCCTACGAATCCTTCGATCGTAATCGGCAGCGCGGAGCAGTTTACCGGTACGGGGACATACAGCGACGGCTCGACGCAAGATTTGACGAGTACAGCGGCATGGAGTTCGTCGGCAACTAACATGGCCACGATCAGCAGTATGGGCTTGGCGACTGCTATGAGTGCGGGACAGACGACTATCCAAGCAGCGTCCGGCGGGATCAGCGGCTCGGCGACATTGACGGTGACAGCGGGATTTGTGCTGGCGGGCAACCTGAACATGGCGCGCGACCTCGCCACGGCGACGCTATTGAACAACGGAATGGTGCTGATTGCCGGAGGCGCTGACTCTAGTGGTAATTCCTTGGTCAGTGCGGAGCTGTACAATCCAGCGACGGGGGCGTTCATAGCCACTGGCAGCCTGAACACCGCACGCGCGTACCACACGGCGACGCTATTGAACAACGGGATGGTGCTGATTGCCGGAGGCGAGAGCTCCAGCGGTACCTTGGCCAATGCGGAGCTTTACGATCCGGCGACGGGGATCTTCACCGCGACGGGCAGTCTGAACACGGCGCGCATGTATCACACGGCGACGCTATTGAACAACGGCACGGTGCTAATGGCTGGAGGCTCTGGCTCCAGCGGTATCTTGTCCAGTGCGGAGCTGTACAATCCAGCGACGGAGGCGTTCACAGCCACCAGCAGTCTGAACACTGCACGCGCTTACCACACGGCGACGCTATTGAACAACGGCATGGTGCTGATTGCCGGAGGCTCTGGCTCCAGCGGTCCTTTGGCCGATGCGGAAGTATATGATCCGACAGCGGGGACTTTTACATACACCGGCAGCCTGAACACGGCGCGTTACCAGGCCACGGCGACGCTGTTGAACAACGGCACGGTGTTGATTGCCGGAGGCTCTGGCTCCAGCGGTCCTTTGGCCGATGCGGAAGTATATGATCCGACAGCGGGGACTTTTACATACACCGGCAGCCTGAACACGGCGCGTTACCAGGCCACGGCGACGCTGTTGAACAACGGCACGGTGTTGATTGCCGGAGGCTCTGGCTCCAGCGGTCCTTTGGCCGATGCGGAAGTATATGATCCGACAGCGGGGACTTTTACATACACCGGCAGCCTGAACACGGCGCGTTACCAGGCCACGGCGACGCTGTTGAACAACGGCACGGTGTTGATTGCCGGAGGCTCTGGCTCCAGCGGTCCTTTGGCCGATGCGGAAGTATATGATCCGACAGCGGGGACTTTTACATACACCGGCAGCCTGAACATGGCGCGTTACCAGGCCACGGCGACGCTGTTGAACAGCGGCATGGTGCTGATGGCCGGAGGTCAAGGCTCCAACGGTGTTTTGGCCAGTGCCGAGTTGTACGAACCGGCGACGCTAACCCCGCCCAATCTCGTTTCCATCACGGTGACCCCGGCGAGCACGACGATTGCTTTGGATACAGCCCAGCAGTTCATCGCCACGGGCACGTTCAGCGACAGCACCACCGAGCAGCTTGCCTCCGTGACGTGGAACTCCTCAGACGCGACCGTCGCGCAGATCTCAAGTGATGCGAGCAATCCCGGCGCTGTCATTGCCATTGCGGCAGGGACCGTGACCATCACCGCCGCGGCAGGGGCGGTCAGCGGTTCGGCGACGCTGATGGTGACGCAGCCGACCCTCGAGTCCATTGCGGTGACGCCGGCGAATCCTTCGATTGCAGTCGGGACCGCGGAGCAATTCACGGCGACAGGAATGTACAGCGACGGCAGCACGCAGAATCTCACCAGCACGGCAACGTGGAGTTCGTCGGCGTCTACTGTAGCGACGATCAATGCAACAGGTCTAGCGATGGGGGTGGCACAAGGCAGCACGTCTATTATGGCGGCCTTCGGTTCCATCAATGGCGCGACGACGCTGACGAGCAGCGCACCGGCAACCTTCACCGTGGGTGGAAGTGTGTCAGACCTTGTGGGCTCTGGGCTTGTACTTCAAGACAACGGTGGAGACAACCTCGCGGCTTTCGCTAACGGACCGTTTACTTTCACGACCGCGCTTGTCAATGGCACCGGCTATAGCGTCACAGTCTTCAGCCAGCCAACCAATCCCAGCCAGAGCTGCGCAGTGACGTCAGGCGGCGGTGTGGTGAGCAGCAATATCACCAACATCTCAGTATCCTGCACAACGGATACCTTCGCCGTGGAAGGAAACATGTCAGGCCTTGCGGGCTCTGGGCTTGTCCTTCAAGACAACGGCGGAGACAATCTCCCGACGTCGGTTAACGGGCCGTTTACCTTCGTGACCTCGATCGCCAGTGGTACCGCGTTTAATGTCACTGTATTGACCCAGCCAACCAGTCCTATGCAGACCTGCAGCGTCACGAATGGAAGCGGTATCGTGACAACTGGCGTGATAAGTACCGTGGCTGTGGCGTGCCTTCCCACAACGAGTTTTCTGATCGTGCCTGATAACGCAAACAACCGTGTGCTAATCTACGACTTTCCGTTTGGCACCGGCCAAAACGCCGACGTTGTCCTGGGACAGCCTAACTTCACTACAGCGACTGCTGGCACAACGCCAATCACAATGAACGGCCCTGCGTCCGTCGCCGTTGATGGTAGCGGCAATATCTATGTAGCTGAGAATGGTAACTGCCGGGTGACTCAATTTGAGCCGCCGTTCAGCAACGGCATGAGCGCCAGCGCCGTGTTCGGACAACCAGACTTGAGCACTGCCAATTGCCCGGCCGCGACTAGCGCGAGCAGCCTGGGAGGGGTTTATGGCGTAAGTGTGGACGGCAACGCCGATGTTTGGGTCGCTGACTCCGGTAGCAACCGGGTGCTGGAATACCTGGTCCCCTTTAGCAACGGCATGGCGGCAACTATCACGATTGGCCAGGCGGATCTCACTTCTGGTGGTTCAGGGGCCACCCCGACCAGTCTTTCTAATCCCCGTTATCCGGTCTTCGATTCTTCGGGGAACCTTTGGATACCCGACTTTGGCAATAATCGCCTATTGGAGTTTACTGCCCCGTTTACAACAGGGATGGCAGCGAGCCTGGTGCTGGGCCAGGCGGACTTCAGCCACAACTCTGCCAACCAGGGAGTGGCCGCCGGACCAAATACGCTCTTTGGCGCAGAGGGTGTCGCCTTCGACAGTTCAGGGAACCTCTGGATGGCCGACGCCTTAAATAGCCGGGTATTGGAGTTCCAACCTCCTTTTAGCAATAATATGAATGCCAGCCTCGTGCTTGGCCAGGAGGACTTCACCGATGGCTCAGCCAACCAAGGAGGCGAGGCTCCGACCGGCGCAACACTCAACGTACCCACTCAAGTCGCGTTTGACGTCAGCGGAAGATTATTTGTGAGTGATTCAGGAAACAACCGTACGCTGGTATTCGCGCCGCCGTTCAGCAACGGCATGAACGCGAGCCTCGTGATCGGACAGGCAGACTTCGCATCAGCCATACCAGCGACGACTCCTGCTGGACAGAATTCTCCCACTGGCGTGATCACGGCGCCGCCACTCTACTAACAGCTAGATCACGCATTAGAATAAGTGCATCACTGCAACTCCTACACGGCATTAGCAGTCCGCGCGGCAATCGTCAGTGTCAAGCAATCGATATGAGCTGGACGGGTGTTGCAAACTGCGCATAGTGCTGGTCTTCACACTACCCCGATTTCGGAGTGCGCCTGACCTTTGGTTTGGTGAATTAGGGAGTGCTCCCTACGGCGTCGTTTAACACTCGAACATCGGCCTGTCCTCAATGTTATATCTTCGTACAAATCGATATAGAACCTCAGGACAGACACAGAACCTGTTCCTTTCTTGTCCCTAAGACCAGTAGGAAGTCGCAGCGCCTGCTCACTATCATCCCAAGTATGATTGTCCATGGCTCAGGACGTATTCATTCGCGCAGGACTAACCGCTACCATTTCAACTGTTCCTTCGTGCTAATAGCTGTCTTGCTTGTGACTATCAGCGAATCAGGATGTGCCGGACTGGCGAGCCAAGCGCCTTCGTCTTCGACTACGTCTTCATCTTCCACTACGTCTTCATCCTCCACTACGACTTCGTCTTCCGCTTCGGCCCTGACCCAGATTCAAGGCTTGGGCGCCTCCTTTATCACGAACAGCGGCGCTTGCCTGGACGAAGACGGTGATGGCTATGGCGTAGGTCCGGCGTGTCTTGGACCTGATGCTGATGACAACGATTCCGCTGTACATTCTGCTAGTGATGTAGTGGCAAAATACGGATCACTTAATGCTTTCCTCATTCATCTGGGTTACCAGTCGGCGACAGCATCAGCAACAGTATGGTGCATCTCTCCCTCGGGCAGCGATGCCACAGGGGCTTCGAGCACGAATGCGGATATCGCTTGTAATCATCCGTTCCTCACGTTGGGAGGGGCCTACAGCCATTTGGTCACTCCATATATTGTGATCTTCCGCGCCGGAACCTATGGCCAGCAGATTTATCTTCCTCCGAGCGGGACCTCTACATCTCAAAACGTAATCATGCAATATCCAGGCGAACTTGCGGTAATTGACGGCTCGCAGTTCAACTATGCTGTGGCATTTAAGCTTGACGGCATTAGCTACGTAACTGTCGATGGCTTCAAAGTTATCAACGTCGATAGCGGCGCGGCCTATTTGGGGGGAACATATTGTCCCTTGCCTTGTTCCGGTTCGATTGCTTTCGTGGGCGATGTACTCAGCCACATGGAAGGTGAGAACGGAGGAGAGGACTCCAACGTCGATGCGGATAATATTCAAAACTTCCTGATGCAGTACAACGTTTTCCATGACCCGGACATAGAAGTCGGCCAGCACAACGTCTATCTAGGCTCGAATAGCTTAGCGAGCAGCAACGTCACGGTTCGATCTAACATCCTCTACAACGACCACAATTCTTACCCAAACTTTCAGTTCAATGGCCGAGTTACAAATCTCGTCCTAGAGGGAAACTTAATCTACAACAGCTACGGCACGGGCATATCGCTTCTTCAGGGCGTGTCAGATTCGTCTATCGAAGGCAATCTCGTCTTTAATTCGGCCTATGAAGCCTTAAAAATTTTCGATTACGAAAGCGGTCAGTGTCAGGTGAATGGCCTTCCTTCGATTTGTCCCTACGATCAGACGGGAAACTTGATACAGGACAATGTGTTCTGGGTGGGTACGACCGTACCCGGCAACAGCAGCTACATTGCTCCTGGAGAAGGTCAGCTCAATGCTGGCGGGATGACCTATGCGGCGATCAAATTCGACAATGCGACAACCAGTACAAGTTGCAGTGTGTTCTCACTCGCAGCACCGTGTCGGAATCTCGGTGGCAACACGTTCGCTGACAATATTATCGTGGGAAGCGGCCCTTCCCTCGCTGGTGGCTCCTGGCCGCCTATCATCTATGCCTTCACAACTCCGAATTATGCGTCCACCAGCACCTTCAAGAATAACGTTATTTGGACTCAGGACGGAGCGAGCGGGGACAATTACGTGGTTGGATTCGGCCCTGGACCTAGTTTTGCCTATCAAGGCTATACGTGCGTTCAACTCGCCTCTATCGCAATAGTTAGCAACTGCATCAATGCAAACCCATTATTCATTTCGGCTTCCCCAGCCTTCTACAATACGCCGGCATCCTTCAACTTCCAGTTACAACCTTCCTCGCCCGCCATTGGACAGCTGACTTTGACTGGCCTACCCTAGAACCGACGTAGCACCGCCTTGTAATTTCTCAGTGCGGCGTCGCAGGAGCACAGCTAGAGCCGCTGATTAGTAATCCGCCTCAGGTGAATCGTTATGGTCCCAGCCTCAGCTTTATAGCGCCTCCGCGGGCGCCGGTCGCACGGCAGTCCGTGATTGTCTCCGCCAAGCGGCATGGGGTGGGTCCACGTAGGAAAGCGCAATGAGACAATTCTCTTGGTATCATTGGCCATGTCTCAGGGCGTATTCACTTCATGCGGTTATACATCGCACTTTAAAGGGTGCTTCGCGCTAACAGTTGTCTTCCTCGCGATTATCAGCGAGTTAGGATCTGATGGGTGGGCGAGAAAAAAAACGTTACCCCTATCTCCGCCTTCCGCCTCGGCCCAAACACAAGTCCAAGGCCTTGGCGCCTCCTTTATCACTAATACGGGCGCTTGCCTGGACAAAGACGGTGACGGCTATGGAGTAGGCCCAGCGTGCCTCGGGCCTGATGCTGATGACAACGATGCCGCCGTACACTCTGCCAGTGATGTGGTCGCAAAATATGGATCAGTTGATGCTTTTCTCATTCATCTCGGCTACCGGTCGGCAACGTCGCCTTCAACGGTTTGGTGCATCTCTCCATCCGGCAACAATGTCACAGGCGCTTCGAACAAGAATGCAGACGCCGCGTGCACCAAACCATTCCTGAACTGGCAAGGGGTCAACAGCCATTTGGTGACTCCCTATATCGTGATTTTCCGGGCGGGAATTTATGGCCAGCAGATTTATCTTCCGCCGGGCGGCACCTCTTCGTCACAAAACGTAATCATGCAGTATCCTGGCGAACTTGCGGTAGTCGACGGCTCGCAGTTCAGCTACGGCGTAGCCTTTAAGCTTGACGGCATTAGCTATGTAACAGTGGATGGCTTTAAGGTCATCAACGTCGATAGCGGAGCGGCCTACGCGGGGGGGACATATTGTCCCCTGCCATGTTCCGGTTCCATTAAATTCGTAGGGGATATCCTCCGTCATATGGAGGGGCAGAGCGGGGGCGAGGACTCCAACGTCGATGCCGATAATATTCAAAACTTCCTTTTGGAAGAAAACGTCTTTCACGACCCGGACACGAGCGTTGGCCAGCACAACGTTTACCTCGGCTCGAATAGCTTAGCGAGCAGCAATGTAACGGTCAGGCGCAATATCTTATACGACGACAAAACAGGTTATCCCTCTTTTCAGTTCAATGGCCGAGTCACCAATCTCATCCTGAGCCAGAACTTGATCTACAACAGCGCTGGCGTGGGCATCGCATTCTTACAGGGCGTGTCAAACTCTTTGGTAGAAAGCAATCTGGTCTTTAACTCGGCGTACGAGGCCTTAAAAATCTTTGATTATGAAAGTGGCCAATGCAACGTAAAGGGTCTTCCGTCCATTTGCCCCTACGATCAGACAGGCAATCTGATCGAGAACAATACGTTTTGGGTGGGCACCACCAGCACCTATACCGCTAACGGCAAGACCAATGCAGTCTTCACTCCACCCGGATCGGGGCAGCTTGGCGGCATCACTTATGGGGCCATCAACGTCCAAAACGCTACGACCAGTGCAAGCTGTGGCTCGACACCGTTGCCATGCGGGAACCTGGGCGGCAACACCTTCAGGAATAATATCGTGGTAGGAAGCGGCCCGCGCCTTCCCGGCGGCTCTTATCCGCCCATCATCTTCACTTTGAAGAGCCCGAATTACCTATCCACCAGCACGTTCACGAACAACGTCATTTGGGCTCAGGACGGATCGAGCGGAGATAATTTTGTGGTTGGATTCGGTCCCGGGCCAAGCTTTGGCTATCAAGGCTATACATGCACTCAATTCGCCGCACTCGCAATAGTTACGAACTGCATCAATGCGGATCCATTATTTGTCTCGGCTTCTCCGAAATTCTTCAACACACCGGCCTCGTTCAACTTCCACCTACAACCTGCCTCGCCCGCGATTGGCAAAGGGGCTTCGGTGGGCCTTCCACTCTTAGACCTCACCGGCGATGGCTGGAATTCCCCGCCATCGATTGGAGCACTCGAAGCGGTGAGTATCTTGACTCCGCAGCGAATCGCCAGCACTCTGACGGCGACCGGGCAGGTGGGAACCCCCTTTTCGTATTCGATCAGCGAGAACAATGCCCCGACGAGATTTGCGACGAGTCCCTTGCCGGCCGGACTGACGGTGAACCCCGCGACGGGAGTGATTACGGGGACGCCACTGGCTACGGGCACCACGAGTGTGACTTTGAGTGCAACTAACGTCGTGGGAACAAATCAAACCGCTATCCTCACGTTGACGATTGTAGCGCAACCTCCTCCGGGCTGGACGGATTTGGGCAGCACGACGCAAATGCAAAACGTCTGCCCTCCCAAGGATGCTAACGGGAACAGCTACAATTTTCCTTTTTATTGTGCCAATGATGTCAGAGCCTGGAGCGGTGGAATCGCCGATACAAAACGTAACCGGCTGATTGTGTGGGGCGGGGGGCACGTCGATTCTTCCGACAATTCGGTCTACTCGCTGAGTCTATCGGCTAACCCGCCCGCGATGACCAGGATTTGGGGGCCGGGCTCGCAAGTGTATCCAAATTGTGCGAATGAGCCAGGGTTGAACGGAGTTGATCCATCCGCCCTCAGCGATGGTTCGCCAAACAGTCGTCATACTTGGTACAACTTGACTTATATTCCTACCGCCGATGCGATGTTTTCTTTTTCCGGTGGTTTGGCGAATTGCGGTTGGCACACAAACGATACGTGGCTACTGAATATGTCCACGCTGAAGTGGACTCAGATGGATCCTGTGAATGGTTTCAATCCGTATACGGGAAGTTCCACCACTTCGAGCAGCACCTTTTACGCTGTCGCGGACTATGATCCCAATACGGACGCCGTGTTCGTGGCTTGGAGCAACACAGCGTTGTTGCAGTACAATTGGAGAACTAATACCTACTCGCTCCTGAGCAGGAATACCATTTATCCTTACAGTGCCGGCGGGGTGATCGACAGCAAGCGCAAGAGATTTTGGTTTTTCGGCTCGAATTATCAGTCAACTACCTTAATCGCCGGATATGTCAACCTGACAGGTTCTGACTCATACGTATTCCATGACGTAACTTCCTCGACGAGGGGTTGCAGCGGGATTTCTCCATCTAGCCGCCCGTCAGACGGCGCTTATCCTGGATTAGCATATGTGCCCACAATGGACAAGATCGTAGCCTGGCCAATCTGGGGAGGGAATACCGTCTATGTTTTCGATCCTGCTACACTAGCTTGCAGCACGCAAACATTTCCGGGAGGTCCAACTAATACAAAAGCCACGGGCGTTTTCGGGCGCTGGCGTTATTTCCCCGCTCTGAATGAATTCGCAGTCGTCAGCGATTCTAACCAAGATTCGTACGTGTTCAAACTTCCTTGATGGTCGTCTTGGTGGACGCCGGTGGTGAGTCGGCGGACGATGCAAAATACGGAGTTCTGGATCACAGACTCATCGGGGAGTGCGAATCAGATGTCGACAGTAAGTGACAACGTCTCAATGGTTTTCTTTTCTCAAACAGAAATTTGACCAGGGTTTGAAGAGCTCCGTCAGTGGCGTGTTATAAAGTTTTAGGGTTCCCGGCCGAGCTAGTTTCTGCACCTCCCAAACAGTAAAATCAACCGTGCGAGCGTGCAAGAGCTTTGGGAAATAGTTCCAACCCCATTTCGGATTCCCATTCCACCAGGAGTGCACCTCAAACGGATAAAGCCGATTTGGACCCGAAACAAACAAGAGTCCTCCCGGCACGATCAGGCGCGCCATTTCCTGCACGCAGAATTTCCGCGCGTCTTTATCGGTTACATATTCCAGAACGGAGGAACACAAACAGAAATCAAATGAAGCATCTGGGAAAGGCAACGGCTCGTTTTCCCCGACGGGAAGGAATTGGCAGCGCTCCTGTACACCATAAAGCTTCGCCCTCTGAAGAGCAACATTCACCTCATTGTCGTCCACGTCGGTACCGAAGCACTGAATTTCTGGGAAGACCATGGCGAGCGCGATGGCCGAACCCCCGGATCCGCACCCGAAATCCAGCGCCCGTCTGACATTCGACCCTATGTAGCTTTGCATGAGAGGAATAAGGTGCCTCAAGTGATGGTCCACGATCCGCAAATAGTCGCGCTCGATCACACTAGAATCGCTTTGGAATCGCCGTGGGTACTTCTCACGTAGGGCCATTAAAAACTCTTCATACTCGCCAGATTTGCTGACCGTTTCCGCCTTTTGGAGCGCATCCTGCAACGAGATTAGAGGGTTGCTGTTCATCGGTTAATCCACTTTCTCACGGCCGCTCCCATATCACACCCAGGGAATGCGGTTCACCAATTGAACCATAGTGCGCATCCCGGGCTGCAGCCAGCCGACGAACGGAACGACCTGCGGCTGAGGAAATGCGATGGAAGCCAAATCTACTTCTCCCAAGACACCAACTTCGATTTCACTGCTCAGTTCTGAAAGAACGGCGCAAAGCTTCCGCAAACGCCGGATAACAATATGATCCGGACGGTAGTTGTCATATCGTATGCCGAGGTTCTTGAGGAGACTAAAGGAGTGAAGCGATAGCACTACATCGCGGCAGCCCGCTTCTTGCAAGCCGCGAATCGTCGCAATGATCTCCTTCACGGAAACAGCGTGGATTTCGAGGCTTCTGGTGCCGGATGCAGCGGCGCCACGAAATACGGTCACCGGGAATTCATGAACTCCCTCGATCAGTGTGGGCGCATTCAGGGGCGACGCCTGAAACCCGCAGGTCTTCCCTAAAAAAGCCAGGTTATAGCTGGAATCGATCTCCACTCCGTTTTCGCGCAGAGCCCTTAGTGTAATCTCCGAGGCGCCATAACAGCCCGCCCTGTAAGCGCGGGGCGGTTTCCCATTCAACTGGCAGAACAGCCCGACTCCCTCCCGAATCAATTCCCGCTGTTCGTCCGATGACAACCGGAACATTAAATCGATTTCACGGCGTGGCATTCCCTGCAAAAAGTCGCGATAGAAACGAAACACCGGATGCAAGTGAAGCTGGGGGTCATGGCCGCGTTCTCGAATCCGCCGAAAGACCTTTTCGACCTCCTCGAATCCCACCAGATAGCCGCAGAACACCTCTGTGAAAAACGTAGCGCGGAAACCGTGTTCTTCCAATATATCCATCAAGAGCGGAATCCCGTAAAACCGGGAGTTATATAAACCCAACATTGAACGCTCCAGCGGCAAGGGAGAATATTGAGGGTTCCGCCATGCTCCCCCCATGGAGGTTTCGGTATCCACGGTGAAATAGACTCTCATCTTGTCTGTCGCCATCGTGATCAACCTTCCCTATTGAGATATTGAGCTATGTCCTCTAATTTCAGCCAACGGCTCAGCACGGCAATTACTGGGGAACCGTTTAAGTCAATGCCGGCGTGGGAACCGGACCTGTCCACCCAATGGCCAGGCGAGTCCCTCGAATGGCATAGACTCTGATCTGCTTAGCGGTCTCATCTACTGCGCGGCTAACATCCTTGAAATCTCCGTAGTCATGCCACACGATCACACCACCGGGCCGGAGGCATTTGAGCGCGTTCTCCGTATCTCTCTTCACGTAGTCGTAATAATGGCACCCATCGACAAAGATCAGATCAAAGGGAGGATCGAGGGCCCACCAATCGAGACGGGCAGAATCCCCCAGTACCTGCTTGATCCGGGATTCATAGGACGTCTGCCGGTATTGAATGCCAACTCGATTTCCGTCACTGACGTTCCAGTGACTATTCGGCACGTCGTAGACGAACTGGCCATCCCAATCTGGGGGCAAATCTACGGTCGTCACTCGTCCTCCGCCAATAAGGTTGGCGGCAAGATTCAAAGCCGTATTGCCGTCGTAAGTCCCAATTTCCAAGACATTTTTGGCGCAAATGAATCGCTCAATAGCACAAAGGTTCAACAGTTCCCCCGCGTCGATTGAGAGTCCGATCTTCCTTTGGAAGACGTTGACCATGGTTACATCGACACCTTCGATTCCAGGTAAGATCTTTGTAAGGTGAAGACGCGGTAGGCGGCCATGGTGCCAACTGCTGATGCGATAAGCTTCGAGATCTTTGAACGGAATCCCGAATGGGACGGCGCGGCGAAGAAGAAACATCGCCGCCTGCCCCGGGGAATTCATAGCTTGCTTCCAGTAACTGACGAGATTTCTATTCAGCGAGCGTCTCATAGTTGCGACCTGCGCATCTGGAAAAGCTGAGTTCAAATCGATCCGCCAGGGAGCTTTATTACTACAGCATGCCCGTTCAGATTGTGTACGACCATGCGATCCGGCTTGCGGCGCTCTTCGTTGACAAACTGCGTGATTCCGGAGCAACTGTAAAAGCCATAATCGTCATAAACGATGATGCCTCCGGGGACCAACCGGGTCCACATCCAATTAACAATGTCTCGGGCGGATGCATACACGTCGACATCAACATGGCAAAAGCGGAAAGGCCGGTCTCTCAACAGCACGCCTGAATCATCTGGGAAAATGCCTTCTAGAACTTGGACCCGATCTAGGCTGAGGCGATCGCACAATCCGAGTACCGCCTCTTTACTGGTGTCGGCATGTTCGCCGCCTGAATAGGTAGAGTCCCGTTCCCCCGCTTTTACGACGCCGCGGAACGTATCGCAGAGGTAGACTGTGTTCTGGATTCCGAGGAGCTTGCATTTACTGGCAATGAGAGCTCCCGTTCCGCCCCTCCATACTCCGACTTCGAGGAAATCTCCGTCCTCAAGTTTCGCCGCCTCACTGACCAATTGCCACAGCTCGTAACACCGATAGCGATCCACTAATGTGCTACTCTGAACAACGTTAAAGACGCGTTGGAAGTCACCGTCCGAGAGCCATGGGGAATACGTAGCTGCCGGGAAAATCTCCGCGTGGCGGATATCATCGGCTTGCCGCGGGAGTTCCTTTGTTCGCCGCACCTCATATCCCGCCGCTGTTACGACGTGTTTCGCGATTTCCTTGACACGGTACTTTAATGATCTGCGATGGCCTAAGGAGTTCTTCATATTGCGGCATTACTCCACTTGAGGAACGAGCCCGAAAGTCCGTGAGAATCTCGCACGAATACTGTCCAGCATAGAGACCACAGTGCCCATCTCGGACGGGGAGAGAATGCCGGTCTTGCAAACGAGAAGAGGAAATACCGCTAGGATAGATCCCTTTTCCAGCAGAGTAATCCCCATCGATTGCGGATTCCACCACCGGGGAAGCAGAGCGAAGCAGATACAGAAAGCCAACGCCACCGCAATGCGGCCTAAGGCCAATGGCAGAGGGAGCAGTCGTTGAGAGAGCCAGTAGTTGGCGATGGCAATCGCCAAGAAACTGAGCAGCGTCGCCCAGGCCGCGCCTAACATGCCATAACGGAGGACCAGAAAATAGTTCAACCCGATATTTAGAACCGCAGCTGCAGTGCCAATGATTCCGATCAAATTCGTCTTATTTGTGAGATACATTCCGAGTTGAGCGTAAAAGCCGATCCCCCAAAAGACATAAGCGAACGCCACTAGAGGAATCACGTGCTGGCTCGCAGCGAATTTTGGACCAACCATCACACGCACGATCTCGGGGCTCAGCACCGAAAGCACCAGCGCCGCATACATCAGGATGAGCGCATAGAGCACAAATATACGGCCAAAAATCCGACGATGGTCCGGGTGAGCGTGAAGGTTATACATTCGGGCCTGCCACATCGTAGCGAACGGCGCGACGAGAAGAAAATTCATCATGAAACCGAATTTGTAGCCAACGGCATAAACTCCTACTACATCCAGCGACCGTAGATGCTGCAGGAAGAAACGGTCCGAAAAATTCAGCGCAAAGAGAGCTAAGTTCGACAACGTCAGCGGCCAGCCATAGGCCAGCATGTTCTGCAAATGAGGCATGCTAAATTTGATTCCTGTTCTTTTGACGACCCAAGCACAGAGCAACAGCATCTGGACGGCAGCTATCACGAAGCTGCTCCATAGGAGCCCGAGTACGCCCATCTTCAGCACGGCTATGAAGTAGATATTCAAGGCCAGCGCGGTAACTGTGCCAACGAGTTGCACAACAAGAATGGTGCCCGACAGCTCCAGCGCACGAAAGTACGTGCCCGGAACGCTGGTGATGTACAGGAGAGCAAAGGAGGAGAATGAGAGCAGAAGATATGTGGCCGGCACTTTGGGACCCAGCAAATGCGCGGACACGGGGCGAACCAGCCCGAGCCCCAGAATGAATATGACGAGTCCTGTTGCTGCTACAAAGAGGAAGGCAGTGCTGATCACCTTTCGTTTCTCTTCGAGCGATTCCGCGGCGGCATAGCGGCGCAATATCGCCACCGTCAATCCCATGTTCAGAAACATTCCGAACAAAGTCATACTCAGGTCGAGAATCTCCACGATTCCATACTCGGTCGGATTCAGGTAATGCGTGTAAAACGGAAGCATTAGGAAACCGACCGCCTTCGCCAATACGTTTGTGAGGCCGTAGACGGTCGTGTGCCGAAGCGCAGTCCGAATTTCCTGCGTTATGCTTTCTCGTTCCTGAACACTTTCCACGAATCCTCGATCCTGGCTAACACGCTTCAACGGCTCTCGGCCGCCATCCTGCTGATCTCTTGCTCACAGCCGGTGCGACAGGTCACATGAACGACGCTATTTCGGGATAGATCATGGCGCCGCACCTCTCTCGTAAAATCCTCATCCCCCTCCAGTTTCTCAAATCGCGCCGCTTGCAGAGATTGCCAGGCTGGCTGGTTGCGGCTGGTTTCCTTGAAATTCACTCGCAACGTTCTGGCGCTTTCCGGATTGTGGTGTCCCTCCAGGTGTGAAAAGAAAGCATCCTCGACCATTTTTCCCTGCACCCGGCACGATAACATCAGGTCCTCTATTTTAATTTCGCCACCATCGCGCCTCACCAGTGCGAACCCTATCAACCCATAGGAGCCGAATTTGTCGGAGCAATGAAGGCTGTATTTCTCAAGGTTCGGGTCATCCAAAACCTCACGGAGTTGAGCGCGCTCGTACTTTCGACCCGAGAAATTGAGCTGATTAGTTCTCTGCACCAACTCTGCCACCCTGTCGAAATCGTCGGCACGATACCCCGCGACCTCCAAACGGATTTCGCAATACGCTAGAAATCGTAGGTAATCGCTCCCAAACTCCGCCTGTTTTTCCTCGCGAACGATCGCCTCTTGGTAGTACTGACGGCGGTTGTGGGCATCCGCGGTCTTGCTCCCTTGAAATCTTTCTTGCTCGAGAAGGCCCTCCACATCTCGAATATCAATACACGCCACCTCTGGCACCACTGCCGCCACCTCGTTCAGCTCAAATGGGTTGTCATCCACAAAGGCCAAAGTGTCCACTCCGATGTTTAGTTTTTTGGCGATGGTCTTAATATTCTCGCTCTTGGGAGCCCAATTAATCTGGGGAGATAAGAAATACTGCGAAATTCCGAGCGCCTCTAGGCGTCTCCATGCCAAGTCATGATCGTTCTTGCTTGAAATGCTCAACAGGATTCCGCGCTGGTCGAGCGTTTCCAGGATCTCCTTTACACCCGGTTTCAAGCTGACCTCGTCATTTTCAATAAGGACGCCGTTCCAGACACTGTTGTCCAGGTCCCACACTACGCATTTAATTGGCGGCGTCTTACCCGAGACTTTTTTGTTTCGATAGGTCACGAAGTCGGCCGAAAGAAACACTAGCTTCGCAGAGCTGTCCGCCTCTGGAGTAAGCGATATAGTGAACGGAAGTCCGGTTTCTGTGACACTTTGAAATAGCCGGCGCTCGAAATCGTACCGTGAATAACCCGTTGGCAACGTTATGCTGGTGCGAAACCGAGGTTTGATCTGCACGGCTTTTGCGAGTTCTTTTCGTCCTTGCGGATCATAATCCATCACTAATTGCATTCGGACTTCCGCCCCGGGATTGTAAATTTCCAATACAAATGCATCCGGCTTAGAACGCCCCTTGTTACGCCGGTGCAGCCAGGAAGATAGGCGCCGAGAAAGGACAAACGTGAGAGAGTCCCATCGATCATCCGCGGTTATCCAATGGATGAAGGGGCCTGCGGCATTTATGACCCGCGCCGCCAGCCCGATCAACCGCTCCTCCCAAACCAGCCGGAAGCGCGATTCCATGCAGGTATTTCCCATAGCTGCGATTACAGCCCATTTCTTGAAGGAGACCTCGGCTCCGTAGCCTCGTAATGATGGAAACTGGCGATTCTTATAAATGCCAAAGGTGAACCGACGGCATTTTGTATCCGGTCGGGCCTGATAGAGATCACATGTCTGATAGCAAGCCGGAGCCGCGCATTCGATGCAATGCTCGCCCCAAACGAGAAATGACATTTCTGCCACATCGTTGCTCGGTTTGTAGGGAAGCGCCGGAAGCGCCGGCGGATCCTTGTGCCACCGCTTCTCATATTGATCAAATTCGAACATCCCAAATCTCCCCTAGCGCCTTCAACCCGTTCATTCAAGCGTTTGCCAGTAAGACCGGCAAGCTCCTCAGTTTCTACGCAAGGTATTGCCAGGACGCGGCTAACTCGAGCTGTTCTGTGCTCGAATTATCTTCTTCAGTGCGCTTTTCAAGCGTAACCCGTCCATAAACGCCGATATCGTCTTCGTGGCGAGTTGGCACGCCCGGTGGCCTTCTTGTACCAAGCGCAAATAAGCTCCCGGACGAAAAAGAAAAACGTTGCTCTCTAGATAGCTTTCGGTAGAAAGCACCTCTTTGTACCTGTTGTAGACGCCCAGATCGTAAACCTCCGGCCGATTACGGTTGAAAAGGTCCTCGATAACCATCAAGTGCAGCGACGTCCCGGGCGAGAATTTCGACAATGTCGGATCAAAGCCGATTTCGTCTATAACGAAGCGGCTGCCGCATTGGTATCCAACCAAAAAAGCGCAGGGGGTGCCTCCGCAAAACAGCAAGTAACAGCGCATCCAGCTATTTTCAGCGGCGAAAAGCAGACGTTGCCTTAACAGCTCCGTCGCGCTCAAGCCCCTATGATGTAGCTTCCACTGGTAGGTCTTTTTTGAAATCTCCACGGCCGGCTCGAGAAAGAGCGGCACTTGGTCGGGCCTCGTATATTGCTCAAAGCGCATCTCGCCGACTATTCCCTCGCGTATTTTCGTTACCTGCCGGAGCAGATTTTTCCTTTGTTTCGGTGAAAATTTCTTCATATAGTCACTGAAAGAACCACGGAAACGGAGCTGCAGATGCGGCAGAGGCAGGTCTGGAAAATAGGCGCGAAAGTGCTCGTGGACGAGAGTGCTGGTCTTCAAATAATTCCAAAGAAAAGAATCTAGTGGAACCCCCTCCAGGTAAATGGCGTCAAACGCGTTCTTCTGTTTAGCCAATTCTGTGAAGAGCAGATCGTAAGCAGATGCATCTTCAGGGATGCCAGGTGTGGCACCGAGAAGCCGAAGGCGTCGCAATGGAAATTGCGCAGCCGTTAGTTCGCCGAGGTGCCATTTGAGAGGCCAATCCCTAGACAGAAACGGAGCGACGCCCTGCAAAGAGCCGGACTGGTACACGAAATAAGCGCTCAGCTTCTCAAGCTGCCCAGCGAAGTATCCCTGCAGCCAGTCCGGATTGTGCATCATGGGTTCCGAGGCGCTGCCTGCCGCAAAAGCCTTCCAGTCAGTTAGGAGAGGCTCTCCCGCACTGTTCGAGCGAACCCTCTGAATCGAGTATTGATCGGTCCCCGGCTCAGTTGCTAAAGCCGTCTCGGTCATAGTTTTACCAGGTGTCATGTTTCCCGCTATTTTCTGGGCAAGTGGCATGCCATAAAATTCACCGTAAGCAGTTGAAAACAATAGGCCCTTTCTCGGTAACTACTCCTGGAGCGCATCAAAAAATGGCAATTTCCTGTCACTTTGTGCTCAGAGAGTCGCCCTAATAGGGAGGATTGGGGAAGAACTGGCTTCCGGACTGCGCTTATCACGTTCGGGGGTTACATCACCAAGTGAAGAACGCTATGCAAAAGATCGCTGACGTCTTTGAATTCATTGCCAACCTCGAACAACCAAAGGAAAAAGATCACCCGAAAGATTGTTGCTTGACTCGATGCCAGGCTTTCGAGTCGCGGTAGCGACCTGACTAAAACCTTAGCCCCTTGCAGGGAGCAGAATCCGATCAATACGCCAGCGAGGATGTCAGTGGGATAGTGTCCTCCAACGAATATCCTGAGCGGTCCTATGAAGATCAGGAGCCAGCCAAGCAGTGCCATGCCAAGTTTGCGATTCCATGCAGCCATGCCGAAAGCCACGGTGGAATACAATATCGCGGAGTCGCTCGGAAACGAATTAGAATTGGGGCTAAGTGGGGAGTGAAGGATGTATAGAGATTTCAGAGGAGGATACGCGGCGGGGGGCGGCCAGCGGATCAACTGTTGTAACGCCAGGCTACAGAGAGCGCCGAACAGAGTTCCGATCAAGATCGTGAGCATTATTCGCTGCACTCGGACTTGACCGCTGTCCTCAGAAAAATGCCAGAAGAGAAAGAGCGCGGCAGCATAGATGAATCCGTTCACCAGCGCGTTTTGGGACAAGAGATCAATTGTGTCCACGAAGAATGGCTTTACCTGCAATGGCGCGAGCAATTGAATGAGTTTTAAATCCAGGAAAGTGGGCGTCACGTGGCGATTCTATCTCGGTAAGGCGTTACCACGAAGTGATGAAAATGGGCAACGTCAAGCATTTGTGTAAATCTGATTTTTTCCCCCGGGTAACCATTCACCGAAGTGACTGAGCCGTTTCCCTGTCGTCCGACATAGGCGATCCCAATATATCGATAGCAGGTCGATAGCAGATTGTAGATGAGCGGACCTGATCACCGGGGACGAAAACGTAGGAAGTACCAAGCCAACTTGAGCAACTCGCTTAGAACGTACTTCCGACCGAACACCGACCGCCACCAGTCCGACTCTCGAAACGAACTGCATGCCTCCGGAACCGGGTAATAGCGGATCTGGCAAGGCCGCAAACGGCGAATGCGACGGCAACAGAGACGCACGCGTCGCGTGTGGATGGTCGTGCTTACTATGCCGATTCGCAGCCCAGCTTCGGGCAGTGAGCGCGCAAATGCCCACAGCTCGGCGAACGTTCCCGAACCGTCCAGTTCGGCCGGTTGCCATGTCGCTCTGTTTGCAGTCGCTTCGACGAAGAGGTGCCGTTGCCCGGGTGGAAGGCTTCGGGCGCGATCGATCATGGTTGGATCGCCCAGCGGGCTAGCGGCGAATTTCCGAATCTCGAAGCGCGCCACACTGAGCACAAGCCTCGGTGTTATTCCGCCCCGCAGCAGTTTGAGCCCATAGGTTTTTCGCTCTGGCAAGCCGGCAAGGACGAAGATCACGTCGCAGGGCTCGACAGGATCACGAACAGTCAGTATCTCAGGGATACGTGCCAATAAGGCTAGGCGCATGGCGGGAAACCATTTAAGCACGGGTAACCCAGCGGTGGAATCCCTGAGAAGAACTTGGCCACAATCCCATAAGGCCTCGATCATCTATTGCCGCGGGGGGGAGCACGGAGTGACTTACTACCGGACAAGGGGCTGGCCCGCGACTAGACGACATGGGATAGGCTGTAGATGCCGTCTTTTGGTGCTTGTGGCACACTTTTTCCACAAATAAGCAAATTCGCGAAAAATGGCCAGCTTCGATTTTACCTGCGGCCTAGCCACTTTCCGTTGTGTTTTCAATTACTTAGCAAAATAAATTCAAAGGTCCGCCAATTGCTTAGGCAGGGGGTGGTGGATTAGGAGGCGATGGAGTTCGCACCGTATCCGCGGGGACTGAGCTCGAGTGCCGTCGAACTGTAGCTGACGGCGATTGACTGTCCGCTGGTCATTTTAGTAGTCTCCCCGGGCCATTGATTATGCAGCCCATAATGCTTTTTCTGAAGCGGCATAGCAAAGCACTAGTCATTGCTGCCTCAATCCTCATTCTGTACCGACAAGTTTTGTACGATCTGGCGATCGAGTGGTATAACAATCCAGATTACAATCACGGGTTAGTGTTGCCGATCGTGATCTTTTACTTGGTTTGGCGACAGCGTGAAAAGCTGTCTGCTACCCCAGTCGCCCCAAGGAACACTGGTTTACTGGTCATGCTGGCCGGTCTAGGCGTTTTGTTCGGCGGCGAACTAGGCGCCGAATTTTTTCTTACGCGGATATCTCTCCTGATTCTCATTGCCGGAATAATTATTTTTTTGTGGGGTTCAAAGCATCTTCGGATCGTTGCTTTTCCGCTGAGCCTGTTTATCCTGGCTATTCCTCTGCCAGCGATCATTTTTTACCAGCTGACCTTCCCGCTCCAGTTGATTGCCTCGAAGATGGGCGCCGGTTTTCTCGAAGCCTTCCGAGTGCCTGTCTTGCGCGAGGGGAATCTCATTATATTGCCGAATATCACGCTTGAAGTCGCCGAAGCCTGCAGCGGAATCCGCTCCTTATTTTCGCTGATTACTCTGACCGTTCTTTATGCTTACTTCCTGGACGATACGGCGTTCTGGCGAGTCATCTTGGTAGGCTTATCCATTCCTTTGGCCCTGTTATGCAACGGCCTTCGAATCATGGGTACCGGCATGTTGACTCAGTATGTGGATCCTCAAGCGGCAGAAGGCTTCTTTCATGCTTTTTCCGGCTGGTTCATCTTTGTGACGGCCTTGTTCTTCCTATTCGTTATGCACCAAGGTTTGACTCTGGTTAGGAATTCACTAGGGGTCCGAAAATGTCCTACTTAGGGGCCATATGGAGCGATAGCAAGCGCGAGTGGCGCCTGCTGCTTACTCTCAGCCTGATCTTCGCATCGAGCGCTGGATTGAGCATCCTTGCACACGGAGCTCCAGTACCTCTGCGGAAACAGATGGTCGACTTTCCCCAGACCTTTGGAGAATGGAAAGGAATCGATGTGCCGATCGAGGATCGGACGCAAGAAATATTGGGCGCGACGGATTTGCTCAACCGCGTTTACCTGAACCCGCAAAAAGAGTCGGTTAGTTTCTTCGTTGCCTTCTTTTCCAGTCAGAGGAAGGGAGGAGCAGTTCACTCGCCTAAGAACTGCCTCCCTGGGGCAGGATGGTGGGTCTCGAAAAGCGATACGGTTACGGTATCGCTTCCTGACCATCCCCAGCCTTTGACGGTTAACCAATACATTATTCAGAAGGATCTCGATCGTGAGCTGGTCTTGTATTGGTACCAGTCTCAGGGTCGGGTGATTGCGAGCGAATACTCCGCAAAGTTTTATCTGATCTGGGATGCGCTCAGCAAGAACCGCACAGATGGTGCCTTGGTACGGGTCATCGCGCCGATACGAAATGGAGACGAGTCGGCCGCCCGGACAGAAGCGGAAAGCTTTGTCCAAACCACCTTTTCTCCCTTGACGAACTATATTCCGAATTAATCTCAAGCTGCTTTTGGACTCGCCGCTCTAAATATTTCTCCCTTGCTGTGCTGATCGAACTATCGGAGAGGGTTGGCTTAGTTTTTCGTTCTAGCGTCACTTTAACGTCTTAGAAGAGCTACTGTTCGGGCGTACCTGAGGTCTCTAGTTACCCTGTTGAACAGGCCCAAACGCCTGTCCCTCTTCTGTACGCTCGACCGGTAGAGTCTCATCACGTTTGGTTTGTAGACTGGTCACCGAATGACTTCCCCAACGTGTAAGGGCAACATATCGATCCGCATCCCCAGAGCCGCGCGCCGATTTGTTTTCGCCTTATCCGCTGCGCTCTTCCTGGTAGCCATCCTCCAGGGAGGATGCGCAGGCGTCACCTCGAGCAAAAACGGCTCCGCTGCAGGGCAAACGACCAGCGCGACGACGTCCGCTGCGCCGCTACCAACCGGCACGACAGGCTCCGGGGGACAGCTAACGACCAATCCGGCGAGCCTCTACTTTAATAACATAAGCGTAGGCAATAACAGCAACCTCAGCGTGACGCTCACTAATGCCGGCAGCTCCACAATCACAATCTCGAGTATCACGAGTTCGGGCGCGAGCTTCACGGGGTACGGCATCGCTGTCGGGCGTATCATCCAGCCTGGACAGGTCGCCACGTTGAATGTGACCTTTGCTCCAACCTCACCGGGAACGGCGACAGGCAACGTTACGATTGCGAGCAACGCGTCAAATTCGCCTATGTCCATCAGTTTGTTAGGGAATGGCGTCCAACTGTCAGCCGGGCAGACCTACCAGCCAGGATGGACCGATCTTGGCAGCGGAACACAAATTCAGGGTGTTTGTCCGCCCACGAATGCGAATGGGAATACTTATGATTTCCCGTTCTATTGCGGGGGTGCCGTCAGAGCATGGAGCGGCGGGATAGCTGATACGAAGCGAAACCGTCTGATCGTGTGGGGCGGAGGTCACGTCGACTATTCTGGCAACGAAGTTTATTCTCTGAACTTATCGGACAATCCTCCTACGATGACCAGAATTTGGGGACCGGGTTCGCAAGTGTATCCAAATTGTGCGAATGAGCCAGGGCTGGACGGAGTTGATCCATCCGCGCTCAGCGACGGTTCGCCAAACAGTCGCCATACTTGGTATAACCTCACCTATATTCCTACGGCCGATGCGATGTTCTCGTTCACCGGTGGATTAGCGAACTGCGGCTCCCACACGAACGATACGTGGATGTTGAACCTGTCCACCTTGCAGTGGACGCAGATGAACCCTGTGAACGGTTTTGATCCCTATACGGGCAGCTCCACAACTTTCAGCGGATTCTTTTATGCGGTCAGCGACTACGATCCGAATACTGACACCGTATTCGTGGCGTGGAGCAATTGTTGCCTTTTGCAATACAATTGGCACACGAATACATACACTGTCCTTAGCACCAATACCGCGTATCCCTACAGTTCAGGCGGCGTGATCGATAGCAATCGAAAAAGGTTCTGGTTTTTTGGAGCAGCGTATGAATCGACGACCCTGATCGCAGGCTATGTCGATCTGACGGGGAGCGACGGCTACATATTCCATGACATAACATCATCCACTAGCGGTTGCAATGGCCTTTCTCCGTCGAGCCGTCCCGCTGACGGTGCTTACCCTGGTTTGGCATATGATTCGACAATCGATGAAATCGTAGGGTGGCCGGTCTGGGGGGGGAATACCGCCTATATTTTTGATCCTGATACTCTGGCCTGCACGACCCAAATTTCCCCAAGTGGGCCTGCAAACACCAGTGCGACGGGTGTGTTCGGACGGTGGCGCTATTTTCCTGGATTGGACGTCTTCGCGGTTGTGAACGATTATGACCAGGATGCGTATGTGTTCAAGCTTGACGGGCCGTGATCATCATGTGCTGCGTGGCTCCCGTTGTGCATTGATTTCGCCCACCTGTTACACAAATTGACCCGCCTAGATGTCGCTGACTTGCCTCGTCGATCTGGTCATATTCCTGACGCTGCTTGTCTGTTACGATCGCTCGCCATACGTTCAGCCATTGAGCCGACCCGACGTTTACTTCGCAAGCTTTTAACATCCTTGAAGTACGTGTTCAGGGATTGAACCTGCTCCGTAATTCGGAAGGTATGATCGGACATAGATCGTCTTTGCGTCCCCATATCCAGTATCGGTTACGGGAGATGACGTCATATCCGAAGTCGCGCGCCGTCTGGGGGACGATGGCAAGAACCCAGGCTACAACTCCCCAAGGGCCGCCGAGTTCGCGGAAAATATAAATCCAAGCTGTTGATTTTCGGAGAAGGTTTCCATCCGGCTGCTGCAGTACTAGCGTATCCCCAATTCGGGCCCTTTGCTGGACAGAAACGCATTGCAGAAAAGTGCTTCCCTGAAGCGGAGCAAATGAAAACCGATTCCCTACCCGGTCGTGCCTCAAAATGAACTTTACCGCTCCATGGCACATACCGCAATGGCCATCGTAATACACCATGTTTGCGTTCATTTTGCCAAGATGCCTGAGATATAGTCACCGAGCTTAACGGTCCCGGAGTCCACGGGAGTTGTCCATTCGACCCATGGATTACCCCGAAGCACAATCCTTCCAATTTCATGCCATGGCCGCGCCGCGTTTTGGGCAAACAGTTTGGGATTTATGCCCCGCATCTCAAGCTCTTGCGGACGAGCTTCGATTTTCACCGTATCATTTGGGCTGTAATAGATTTCGGCCCAATGAATAAGGTTTTCCTCCGCTACTGCCAACGCAAAGCAGGCGCCTCCGTTCGCTTCCACCATTGCTCCCATACGCGATCGCGGACCGACCACATGAACAGGCCGTCTGGCCTATCGTAGGGAATCATTTCTTCACCATCTGACAGCCGCAACTGATACCTGTAAGCAGTGAACATGCCATCCGCAAAAACTTCATGGCTCGCGACACCGGTCGTCATATACACCGCTTTACGAATAGCTTTTAGGGGGAGCTCCAATGATTGTGGGCGAATGTATTCTGGAGCATACGCAGCCGTCACACAGAGAATCCAAACACAGAGTACCGCGGATGGCTTCACTGCAAGCTTCAGCGGTGCAGGAGCGTCCCGCAAACGTCCATACCATCGGTCCGGGAGTAGGGCGGTGTAAAGAGCGACCATTAGCCCAGCAAATACCGGTATTGGGTACACGACGCCAATCCCGACGTGCAGTGCGGCTCCAGCGAGCACCGCTAGGACTCTGGTTGGCTGCCAGAAGTAAAGAGCGGGGAACAGCACTTCAAAGGCAACAACGCCGTATCCCAAGGCGTGGAGAACAGAATGCGGAAACCACGCGAGCCAAGCCGCATTAGTCCACACAAGGCTGGGAAGTTCCATTGGAGTGGTGATGCCAAAGCCCGAACTCCACATGGGAGAAAATAATTTGTGCACGCCGGAGTCAATATAAATCGAGCAAAGGTACAGAGCTGCGAGGATGCGCGTTCCGGCCCCGTTCGTCGCTTGAAGAACCACGAGAAGCAGGCTCGCCCCGATTATCACGGAATCACCAGCGGCCTGTTGAAAGCCTCCGTTTGGTGCCAACAGCCCGAAAATTACTGCGGCCAAAGTGTAGTTGATCAGGAGCGCGACTTTGCTGTGCCAGCCGACAATTGCGCAGAGGAGCGCCGCGATCCATATTGGCAACGCTACGTTTAGAATCGGCCTCCACGCCGTCAGGTGCGGAAAAACATTCAGATGTGCATAGAGGTGGCCGAGGTCCGCTATGAGAACCACGCTCAAAACGGCCCTGAAGACCATGAAACGCGACCCATCTGTAGGCACGGACAAAATGCGGTCCTGAGGGTGGCGATCTCTTTGAGAATGCGCCCCCGCTGTAGAAGTGGCGGAACTCATTGCTTTTCGCTCGCTGCCGAAGATAACGCAAACCGCTGGGGGCGGAAAAAGAAAATGCCAGGTGATTTCGCTAAGAAGAACGAGCCGAAGTCTTATTGGTCGGGACCGGTGCCCGTGAACTGGTTGATGATGTCGTCGGAAACATCGTAGCCGCCGAAGGTCAGGTACTCGTAAGCGCTTAGATCGAACAGCGCCGACCAGTTCGCAGTGGGAGGCATGTAGGGCATGGACTGCACAGCGTCCCGTTCAGATATAGTTTGGCGGTTCGACGGCCTCGCTGTCCAATCATTTTGCCAAGATGTCGGAGAATATAGTCCTTGAGTTTAACATTCTTCGAGGCCCGTCAACTTGCCCTCCACCCGCTGTCGCCGTGCATTGCCTGGTATCGAGGGCAGCCTCACGTCAGGGAGCGCCAGTGTAATCATAAATGCTGGTGACTTCCGAGCTTGTCAGTGCGCGGTTATAAAGCCGCACTTCGTCGATCGACCCATTCCACCCGTAGCCGTTGCCCCCGTAATAACGGCCGATGTAAAGAGGAAAACTGGTGATTCCCGGCGCCGTAAACGTATCGCTGGCGACCACGGCTCCGTCCACGTAAAGGATTGCCGTCGTCCCGTCATAAGTGGCGGTCAACAGGTGCCAACCGCTGGTAATCGTCCCACCTTCCGCGCAGCCATAAGCTGCTCCGCAGGAGCCTGTGGCGCCGTATCCAGTATTGACAATGAACTGGTAATTCGAGCCAGACGCACCTGTTCCCAAATAGAGCCCGCCATTATATTGCGTTTCCAAAATCCTGGAATATGCGCCTTGCTTCGTGACGGCCGGATTGACCCAGGCCGAGACGGAGAAGGCGTTGGCTAAGGGAATGGAGGGAGTAACTACATCGTTCGTGGTTCCGTTA
>Ga0207053_10038_pt1 | contig 31091 bp, 25 predicted proteins | sample Alteio_BWMinCont_59_FD_153290 | JGI IMG/M metagenome (GOLD analysis project Ga0207053, IMG submission 153290) | Enriched cells from forest soil in Barre Woods Harvard Forest LTER site, Petersham, Massachusetts, United States -... | ecosystem: Environmental > Terrestrial > Soil > Temperate forest >...
CAGCCCTTCGAGCGTGAGAAATTCGTCCACTTGCTGGATGTGCCGCGACGCTTGGGCGATCAACGATGCCTGGCCGCCCGTGGCGATCACACGCGCCTCTTTGCCCAGCGCGGTTTTGATGCGCTCCAGGATTCCGTCCACCAAATCCGTGAAGCCATAGAAAAGGCCGGCCTGCATCGAGTGCGCCGTATTCGTCCCAATAATCTTTCCGGGATCGCGGATCTCCACGGGCCAGAGCCGCGCCGCGCGCGAAAAGAGCGCTTCGGCGGAAACGCCGATTCCCGGCGCGAGCGCCCCGCCCAGGTATTCGCCGCGCTCGGAAACAACGTCGAAATTGATCGCCGTCCCAAAATCGACCACGATACACGGCCCCCCGTACTTCGCAAACGCGGCGATGCTGTTGACGATGCGGTCGGCGCCTACCTCTTGTGGATTGTCGTAATGCACCGGCATGCCCGTACGGATGCCGGGCTCGACGAAAAGCGCCTTGGTGTGAAAATACCGTTCGGCCATCCCGGCAAGCGTGGAGTTAAGCGGCGGCACCACCGAGCTGATGATCACGCCGCGAATTTGCTGGGGATCGAGCTTGGCGATGGTAAAAAGATCGCGCGTCAGAATGCCGTATTCATCGACGGTCTGATCTCGCGCCGTCGTCAGCCGCCAATTGGCGATCAGCTCGGCGCCGCGAAAGACGCCCAGCACCGTGTTGGTATTGCCCACGTCAACCGCAAGCAGCATCAATTCGCCTCGGAAACATCGCCGGAGATGACCACCGAGCTTTGCCCATCGTCGCGGCGCACGCGCAGAAGCCCGTTCGGCTCCAGTCCATCCGTGGTCCCCACGTAGGATTCGGTCCCCGTGGTGATGCGTACGCGCTTGCCGCGCGCATAAGTGGATACCTCGGCGAACCGCGCCAGGATCGGCTGGGCGCCTTCGGCCAAAAATCGATTGTAGTAGGTCTCCAGGTGGCGCAGCAACCGCACCAGCAGTTGCAGGCGCGATACCGGCTTGCCCGCGACGATGCGCAGCGACGTAGCGATGCCCGCGAGTTCCGCGGGTATCGCGGCATGATTGACGTTGATCCCGATGCCCACAATTACGAAACGCACCTGGCTCGGCTCCGCGTACATTTCCGTCAAAATGCCGCAGAATTTTCTTCCCTCCGCCAGCAGATCGTTCGGCCAACGCATATCGGCGGAAATCCCCGTCTCCTCTTCCACCGCGTCTCTCACGGCCAGCCCGGCCACCATGGTGATCACGGGCGCGACGATGGGCGAAATTGGCGGACGCAGCAGCACACTCATATAAATTCCGCTCGTCTTCTCGGAATGCCACGTTCGTCCGGCCCGGCCCCTTCCTCCGCTCTGCTCTTCCGCGATCACCAGCGTGCCGTGCGGTTCGCCGGCCTGCCCCAGCTCGAGACCGATGCTGTTGGTCGAAGCGGTTTTGAAGTAATGATAAATGTGCTTGCCAAATGGCGAATTGCGCAGGCGCCGCCGCAACAAGCTGGGCGAGAGCACGTCCGGCACCCGTTCGATTCGGTACCCGGTTCTGGGATGGCCCTTCACGCGCACGCCCAGCGCGCGGAGCCGCTGCGTCCAGCGCCAAACCGCCGAGCGGCTCACGCCGATCTGCCGCGCGATCTTTTCGCCGCTGATCACGATCATGGGATTTTCCGAAAGCAGCGTAAGCAGCGCGTCGATGCGCCGGTCCGTGATCCCAGCCCGGTCGGCAGTTCCAGAAAGTTTCCGCGCTGGCATGGGATGGGAGGCGAAGCTAGCTGCCCGCCGGGCTGTCCGCGCCTTTTTCGAGCTGGGCCAGGCGCTCCGTGAGCTTATCGAACTCCAGCCGGCGCTCCGCGAATGTCGCTTCGAGCTGCCGCACGATCTCCGCGGGCGCGCGGCTGCGGAAGGTCTCGTCGGCCAGCCGGCCCTGCTTGGATTCCAAATCGCGCGCCAGGCGCTCTTTCTCCTTGCGCAGACGGGCGAGTTCCGCGCCCCGTTCGACGGTTTCGCCGTAAGCAATCTGCAGGTCGAATTGTGGCGTCGAGCGCACGGGGCCGGCCGTGGGTTCGAGCCTGGCGTCGGAAAAGCGCAAATCCGCCAGTGACGCGAGCCGCAGCACCACGCCGCGATTCTTCTCCAACACCTCGCGCACCGCGGGATCCGCTGCGCCAAAATCCGCGGCCACGCGCCGCTTGGGATCGAGTTTCAGTTCCGCGCGAACGTTGCGCGCCGCCACAATCACATCCTGCAGCAGCTTCACGTCTTGCTCCGCGTCGAGATCGGACCATTGCGGCGCGGGCCGTGGGAACGGCTGCAGAGCGATGGATCGCGCGTTTTTGTCTTCTTCCGGCGTACGCTGCGGCAACCGGTGCCATAACTCCTCGGTGAGAAAAGGCATAAACGGATGCAGCAGCCGCAGCGCCGCTTCGAATACGGCAAAAAGATTGCGCCACGCCGGCACGGCGGTCTCGAGATTGGCATCCGCCATGGCCGGCTTGATCCACTCGATGTACCAATCGCAAAAATCGCCCCAGAAGAAGTGATAGACGACGTGCGCGGCCTCGTGGAACCGGAAATTTTCGAGCGCGTCATCCACTCTGGCGATGGCTTCGGCCAGCCGCGAGAAAATCCAGCGGTCGGCCAGGCTGGCTTCGTTCCCCGTGGGATATGGCGCCCCAGCGCGAACTTGCGGCGCGGCAAGCTCTTCGATGCTCATTCCCGTCGCGGACTGGAATTTTTCCAGATTCACGAAGACGAATCGCGCCGCGTTCCAAATCTTATTCGCGAACGCCCGGTAACCCACGACGGCGTCTTCGCTCAGCGCGATATTCGTGCCCGGCGCCGCTTTGATGGCCAGCGTGAACCGAAGTGCATCGGTGCCGTGTTTCTCCATCCATTCGAGCGGGTCGACTACGTTCCCGCGCATCTTGGACATTTTCTGTCCCTGCGCGTCGAGAACCAGCGAGTGCAGGTAAAGCGTACGGAAGGGAATCCGTTCGGAGGGCGTCTTCCCGGGCGCGAGATGCAGGCACAGCATGACCATGCGAGCATCCCAGAAAAATAAAATATCGTAGCCGCTGATGAGCAAGGTCGTGGGGTAAAACGCGTGCAGATCCGGCGTATCGTCCGGCCAGCCGAGCGTCGAGAGCGGCCAAAGGCCCGAACTGAACCAGGTGTCCAGTACGTCGGGGTCCTGCTCCAGCTTCTCGCCGCCGCATCGCCCGCATTTCTCGGGAGGGCTGGCGGGCAGCGCGCGGCCGTCAACGATGGCCACCTGGGAATCCCGTGCAGGCGTGATCCCGCCGCAAGGGCAGTGCCAGATTGGTATGCGATGGCCCCACCAAAGCTGGCGCGAGATGCACCAGTCCCGAATATTTGCCAGCCAATCGACGAACACTTTGCGCTGTGGGTTTTCGGGGACGATGCGGACGTCGCCCGCTTCGACTGCGGCAAGGGCAGCGTCAGCCAGGGGGCGCATCTTGCAGAACCATTGCATCGAGACGCGCGGCTCGACCACGGTTTTGCACCTGTCGCACACGCCCACGGCGTGCATATGGTCGTCCACTTTGACGAGCAGGCCCTGCGCTTCCAGGTCGGCCACGACGCGCTTCCGCGCGTCGAACCGGTCCAGACCGGCATACGGTCCCGCGGCCGCGCTCATCTTTGCGTCGTCGGTCATGACATCGATCTGCGGCAGGTCGTGCCGCCGGCCCATTTCAAAATCATTGGGATCGTGCGCCGGAGTCACTTTGACCGCGCCGGTGCCGAACTCTCGATCGACATACACGTCTGCGATAATGGGAATCTCGCGGTTCATGAGCGGCAGCAGAACGCTCTTGCCAATCAAGTGCCGGTAGCGCTCGTCCTCGGGATACACGGCTACGGCCGTGTCGCCCAGCATCGTCTCGGGCCGCGTCGTGGCTACGACAAGCGATTCGCTCGAGCCCTTCACCGGATAACGAATGTGCCAAAGGTGCCCGTCGCGCTCCTCGTGTACCGTCTCGAGGTCGCTTAGCGCGGTTTGGCAGCGCGGGCACCAGTTGACGATATACCGGCCGCGGTAAATCAGCCCTTCGTGATAAAGCCGTAGAAACGCTTCTAAAACCGCGCGGTAAAGCGGCGGATCGAGCGTGAACCTTTCGCGCGACCAGTCGCACGAATCGCCCAGCCGGATCATCTGTTTTTTGATCGTGCCGCCGCTGTATGCCTTCCATTCCCAGATGCGCCGTTCGAACTCCTCCCGCCCCAGCGCCCTGCGCGTCAGGTTTTGCTTGGCGAGTTCGCGCTCCACGACAACCTGTGTTGAGATTCCCGCGTGATCCATGCCAGGCAGCCACAGCGTCCGCTCGCCGCGCATGCGATGCCAGCGCGCGAGCACGTCGATTTGCGTGTGCTCGAGCATGTGGCCGATGTGTATGTACCCGGTGACATTCGGCGGCGGGATGACGATGGAAAACACTTCGCCGGGCGCCTCGGCATCGGCGCGAAAGAGCTGTTCGTCTACCCAGGCCTTTGCCCAGCGCGGCTCAATGAGCTGCGGCTCATAAACCTTGGGGAATTCCGCCGCGCTGGCGGCGCCTTTTGACGGTTCCTTTGAGTGATGATCCGGCACGTGTCTTCTCGCGCTCCGGCCGAAGCCGGATTCTAGCCCTGGATTCAGCGCTGGACTCGAGCGATGAGTAAACCACTTACTATAAGGAGGGTTGCCGGAGGGGTCAAATCCGAATCAAATCTGAAGCTGATGGCGGCTCGAACCCTGGACGCCTTTTTCTTCTCTTAGCTCTTCTTCTCCAAAATAAGCACGTCCTGGCCCGAATAGGCCGGGCTTTCCCCAGTCCATGAACCCCGCTTTACAGGCTGCGTTAGTTCGAGCTTTGCACTTCGCAGATTTTCGAGCAGCCACTCGACTGGATAGGCCACCGCCTTTTCCGGGTTGTTCGGCTTGGTCGTCAGCGCGATTCCATCGAGTGGGTGATCGAATTTGAAAGCACTGTTCGCTGAGCGGTTTCCATTTTCAATCAAAAAAGCTGTAACAAATAATTTTCCTCCCGGCTTCAGAACCCGCGCCGACTGAACTATGTAATTTTGAGCGGAGGCCGGCCGCAAATGCGTAAAAACGGACGTTGCCACGACAAGATCGAATTGGCCGGTCTCGAAGGGAAATTTATAGTCTTCGGCCCTCTGTGATTGGCGGGGATTGTAGTTGCTGTTTTGTACTGCGCAACGCACGAAGCGAAAGTGCGGAAAACGAGCGCTGATGTTGCGCCGGCACCAGCGAACCATCGACGGAATGATTTCCAAGCCCACGTATAGACCCGATGGCCCGATAACTTCAGTTAAGGGAATTGCCAGGCGGCCACAGCCGCTGCCGATATCGAGTACCCGGCTCGCCGAATTCAGGCCGGCATCGCGCTGCAGCTTGGCTTGAAAGTGCCGCCCGGTGAATTCGAAGTGCCGGCCGTAAATATCCCACGGCCCCTCGCCGACCCTCCAGCGCATATGCGCCGGAGGCCGCAGGTGGCCGGGCTGGAATACCGCTCGTATGCGATCGATTAAGAACGCTTCGATTCTGGTAAGAGAGGCCAGTTCGATTTCCGGTCGCCGCGGCCTGCGCCCGAAGAGCCCCTGGAATTCCGCGCTCGCCATAAGTTCCTGCACGATCTCCGCGCGGCTCAGAAATCCGCTCGACAGTCCTTTGTCGGCGCGCGAGATCTCTTCCTCGGACGCATGCCGCGCGAGCAACGCCTCATAGGCTCGCGCGATGAATATTTTGTCTGAATTGGGAACTGCATCCGCTTCGAGCAATAGCACCAGCGTGCCTAATAGCGGTGCGGTTCCGCGCCGAATTCCTCCCAAAGCCTCCTCGGCATGCTGCGGCGATATGCGCGTGAGAATGCATCGCAAGTCCCGCGTGGCGAATTCGGTCCCTGCACACATGGCGCTCAGAACGGCTCCGGGCCGCCGCAGTGTGGGTATGTTTAGCGTTCGAGCCTCGTGGCGCTCTGGTCCGCGCCCGAGCGGTTAAATGTTGTATTCATGTCCGCGGTACGAGCTCCATAGATGCCGAGACGTCGATTTGTGTAGCCGATAAATGTTTAACTCTGTTTCCCGGTTGTTCGCAAGGGGAGAGGCGAATGGCTACACCTTTCCTTCGGCGCATTGAGGGTTACTGTATTTCGGTGCAGTGAGGTGGACGGAAGGCGGCGGGCGTCGCGGCGAACTGCGGGCTCAGCTCTTTTCCATTTCGCGGCGAACCATCGCTTCGATTGCCGGCCGCAGAACTTCGCGATTCACAACTTCCATGACTTGGGGCTGCATGCGCTCCAGCACGCGATTTACCAATGCTTCGATCATCTCCGGCGTGGCCGCCGCCGCTTCTACATGCGCAACGCTAAATGGCGAATCCCGCTGCCCGTCTTCGGCCTGCTTTCGATCTTCGAAAGGATTGTGGGCGGGGACCGGCGGCATCTCCGTTCCCGCCGCATTTCCATTCAAGTTCCCGGTTGAAGGGTCGGAATCCACGAAAGTACTCAGCTCTGAGAACGCCATTCGGGCAGCTTCCGCGGCCGCCGTAATCACCGCATCTTGATTCGGAAGCGGCTTCAAATCCATATCCGCCGGCTGTATTTCTCCGTGAAACTCCACAGGCGCGAGAGGCGCGGCAGGCGTATCCACCATTGAATCCGCCGGCGCGGGCCACGAAAGCGTCGCGGCTTCATCGTTCGCCGGCAATTCCAGCGGTTGTAGCTCCAGCGCGGCAGCATTGTCCGTCTCGGCTGACGCCTGCGTCATTGGAACGGAGGGTAGTTCAGGGAGAACCATTGTCGGCAATGCATCCGCCGGCTCCTCTTCCGTTTCCGCGGAGGCCGCGAACGTCAGCGTGGGGTCAAACTGGAAAGGCTCAACTGTCGTTTCGTCCGGTGCAGGCGCGGAGGACGCGGATTCGCTCTTGGAGCGCGCTTCAACCTGGTTGACGGCATCCTCGTCCGTTGTGGCAGGCCGCGAATTGGCTGCTTGCGGAACGGCAGTTTCGATTTCCGAAGTGGCCCCTTCATTTTCAGCAAGGGCAGCGGCCAACTTGCCTTTGTCAAACGAGGCTAACTCGGGCCGAAAACGAGGGCCGTCGTCTCGCTCTACAGACGAGTCTTTGCCGAACGAATGCAAGTCGATTATGTCTTCCGGCTCGGTCGCCGATTGCTCCTCCGGCTCCTCGGACTCCTCGGGTTCCGCTGGAGCAGCCCAGAAAGGTTCGCCCAAATTCGGATCGCGCGCAGCCGTGGTGACTTCGTCCGGCTCGTCCAAGTTGGCCGGTTCGGGCGCGGGCTTTTGCGCGCGAGCCACGAAGGCGGGCGGCTCCTGTTGTGGGGAAGAGTTCGTTCTGGTTTCCCGTTCCGCCAATTGTTCCGGAGGCGCGACCTTATCGTTGCTGGAATAACTTTGCCTCGCGGCCGGCGGAGCCGCGGGCGCCACCTGCGGCGGCGGTTCTGGTTTAGCTGAAGGCGCCGTCATCACGGGCGCGGGCTTCTGCCCGTTCGATTTGGCGAGCAGCGTCTTGACCATGTTGATCAAGGGATCGGGCGGAACGAAGGGCTTCTTCAGAACCCCATCCGCGCGCACCCGCTGCGTCTCTTCTTCGTCAAGTGGATCGAACGCGCCGACCAGCAGTACCACCGGCGTGTTCATGAAGCGCGAGTCGCTTTTTACGAATTCGCAAACTTCGTAACCGTTGCGCACGGGCATGAAAATGTCCGCAAGAATGAGATCGGGGCGGAGATCGGGAATCTTCCGCATGGCCGCATCGCCATTGCCCACGGCCACGACGTCGATGCCCTCGTCCTTCAGGGCCAAAGCGACCATCTTTTGAATGTTGCTGTTGTCGTCGGCAACGAGTATGCGCGACACCCGGTGCTCCTTCGTGAGACACGTGCTCTGATCGCGGTCTAAGCAAGCCGCTGCCATCAGATTGGCTTATTGGAGCACCGGTGTCGAAGTGAGTCAACGAGCTTCGAACGCAAGTGTGCCGGAGCGTAACCTCGTGCGTGGCCGAATCTTGGCGGGTTTTACTGAGCCTGGGGCTGAGGCTGGGATTGAGCCTGAGGCTGGGGCTGTGCCTGAGGCTGAGGTGGAGACTGCGACTGCGTTTGCTTCTTGTTCTTTTTCTTCTTCTTGCTGGACGACTCGTCCTGATTCGTCGCCTGGCTCGATTGGCTTGCCGGGTCGGCGTTGCCACTCGCATTTTGGCCGGAATTTGTCGTCACGGCCTGCCCGCTCTGGCCAGACTGACCCTGGGCGGAATCGCCTGCGGCCGATGAATCGCTCGCTCCCGTGCCGGATCCGGAATCGGCAGCGGCCGCCGGGGAGCCAGGATCAGCGGCTCCGGGCGACACCGTCTGCACATAGGTTCCTGTTCCCTCGGAACTGCTCCCGCTGGGAGCGCCCGAAGCCACCACGGTCAACCTTGCCCCTGGCGAGAGCGTTTCGGTGGCGTCTTCGCTCTCCGGTGTCAACGTGGGCATTCCGACTCTTGCCGCGGCGCTGATGTCCGGTCCGCTCTTGATGAGTTCGCCCGGCCGCCTTAGGAAATTAGGCCGGTCCCGGGGAGTCTGTTGTTCTTTTTGCATGCGAGCCAGCGCCATCGGATCGGGCTGTGGCACGGGATCGCCAAATTTGACGAGCTTTGCTTTCGCCTCGGCCGCAAGAGGCGACAGCGGATATTCCTTCACGAGCTTCGTGTAGTACGTCGCCGCCACGTCATTGTGCTCGTTCCGTTCGTAAATCGACGCCAGCATCGCATTCGCCCGGTCGGCTTCGCTGTAGAGCGGATAACGATTCACGAGATCGATCAGCCGCGGAGCCGCGGCTTTATCGATCCGCCGCAGGTAATAGAAGCTGGCAATACGGTAATCGCCGTCGGCCAGAATCTCCTGCACCTCGCGCAGGCGCTGCTCGGCTTTGGGCGTGAGCTCCGTATTGGGGTATTTCTGCAAAAATGTTTGGAACGCGGCCTCCGCCTCGAGTGCTTCGCTGCGGTCTCGGTCCGATTTTTCCATCCGTCGATAGTGCGCCATGGCGACCTGCATCTGCGCGTAAGACGCTTCTTCGAGGAACGGGAAAAACGTGATGAAATCCTGATACTCCGCCACCGCCTGTGCGAGTCCCGTGGTCCCGCCCTCTTTGTAATAGGAATCCGCGATCGCCAGTTTCGCTTTGGCCAGGTATTCGCTGTCGGGATAGGTATTGATCAGCGTCTGCAGGCCCAGCCGCGCCAATTCGAAGCGGCTGTGCTGCAGATCGTTCATCGCCTTCTCGTACAGAACCTTGTCCGCCTCTGCCGACTCGTTGGCAGTTGGGGAGGCCGCCGCCTGGGTCCGGGCTTTTTTCTGCGCCGCACAGGTCCCCGTAAAGATCACGACGGCGACAAACGCCGCCAGCCAGTTATATTTCCTCGTATGCATCCGGTTCAGACAGCCTTTCTTACTTTTTGCGCCAAAGCTTCACTGGCTAAATGCGCCATTTCGCGAACTGCCGCCGCTGGATCGGCGGTATGGAATACGGAAGTGCCCGCAACCAGAATCTGCGCGCCCGCGCGCACCACCTCGGCCACGTTTTCCGGGCCGATCCCCCCATCCACTTCGATTCGGTACCTATAATGATGCCGATCGCGAAGGTCCCGCAACTCTCTTATTTTCTCCGTAGCCTCGGGAATGAATGCTTGCCCGCCGAATCCAGGATTGACAGACATCACCAGCACGTGATCCACCTTGCCCAGCACCTCCGAAAGCATCATCACCGGCGTGCCGGGATTAATCACCGCTCCCGGTTTGCACCCGTGCTCGCGAATCATCGAGAGCGCGCGGTCGAGGTGCGGTGTGGCCTCTTGATGCACCGAAATCATGTCCGCGCCGGCGCTCGCGAATTCCCCGATGTATCGCTCCGGATTTTCGATCATGAGATGCACATCGAGCTGCAGCTTGGTTGCCTTGCGAAGCGAAGCGACTACCGGGATGCCGATGGATATATTGGGAACGAAGTGGCCATCCATCACATCGACATGAAGCAGGGAAACGCCGCCGCGTTCCACGGCACGTATGGCATCCCCCAGACATGCAAAGTCCGCTGCTAAGATCGACGGGGCGACTTCAACGGCAGACGTCACGCTCACTGGCGAAATTCTATCATAGGGGATCGAGGCTTCCCGGGGTCTTTTCGGAGGATCTTTGCCTCCTGGGAAGGGGCTGGCAATCGCGCCGCCTCTCACTCCGCGATGCCCAGTTCCACTATTGTATCCGCCGCAATGGGCTCACCCCCAGGCGGATTTTGTCCCACGATCGTGCCCTTTTGGGCGCCGGCTTGACCGATGTGGTTCACCTTCGCGATTCGCAATCCCGCCGCTGACAGTGTTCGGCTCGCCTCCTGCTGTTCCAGGCCCACCACGTTGGGCATGACGTAAAACGGCTGCCGATCGGCCCCCGATACCAGCAGGTCGACGTGCGGACTCGACGCCGTTGTCCCTTGCGGCGGATCCTGCTTCAGCACGATGTCGGGCTGCGTTCCAGGCAGATAGATCGTCGTTACCTCGCCAAGCTGCAGCCCCGCTTGAAGCAAGGAAATCCGCGCCGCGCGCATCGTCTGGCCTTCCAACCCCGGAATCTTCACCGTCTGCTGTCCGAGGCTCAAGACGACGTGCGCGTCCTGCGAAATCTTCATCTCTTCGCCGGGTGGCGGGCTCTGCCTCACGACCGCATTTACCGGCAGCGGGCTATACACGCGGTCGGCCACACGCAATTGCAGGCCGCGCGCCCCAAGCATCCGTTGCGCTTCCGGCGCCATTTGCCCGACGAGGTTTGGCATGCTTACGATGCGCCCGCGAATGGCCAGGCGGATCGTCGTTACCGCGCTCAGGAACCCCGCCGCGGCCAGCACAAAAACCAGAAGTGAGAAGCGCAAAAGGCGCTCCAGCTGTTCTCGCCAACTCTGCATCATGGGTCTTGCCGCGAAAGTCACCATCTTCCGCAAAAAGGCTACCAACAGGATGCGCTTTTTGCCGGTCACACAGTCGAGAGTTCAACTCTTGAGTGAAGTTCAGGCTAACACGCCGAAGCTACCACCTCAAACGCCCTCTCGCCGCACAAACACCGCGGCAAAGAATCCGTCGGTCCCGTGCTCCGGTGGAAACGTGCGAAACGCCGCGTCGGCTGCGAAAAACCTCCCGGCTGCCGCCCCATCGCGCAAATGCGGCTCCAATGCCGCCCGGCCCGAAATCGCTCGCCAACCCGGCGCTTGCGATAGCGCCTCCGCGACCACGCCTTCATTCTCCTCGGGCTCCAGCGAGCAGGTCGAGTACACCACCCGGCCGGATTCGCCGGCAGCGGCCAGCCCGTTTCGCAACAGCGCTGTCTGCCAGCGATGCGCGCTGTCCAACTCCTCTGGCTTGAGCCGCCAGCGGATTTCCGGATTGCGCGAAAGCGTGCCCGTCCCCGAACACGGCGCGTCGATCAGCACGCGGTCGAACTTTTGCGAAAATGGCCAAGGCCCCGTGGCATCGAGCGCGACCAGTTGGACATTTGTCGTTCTCGTCCGCGTCAATTGTTGCCGCAGGGCGCGCAAGCGGTGCTCCCGCAAATCCCCTGCGACCACGCGCCCGCTCGCGCCGGCGCCGCGCGCCAGAAGAATCGTCTTGCCGCCCGGCGCCGCGCACGCGTCCAGTATGCTCTGCGAAGCGCGAGCGTCCACAAGATGCGCCACCATCTGCGAGGCTTCATCCTGAAAATTGATCTGGCCGGCGCGATACGCTGCGCTCGACGCCGGATCGCCTCCGGAAATTTGCAACGCCCCGCGCAACCATCGTCCCGGCGTGACCTCAAAGCCGGATTTGCGCAGCGATTCCGCGGCCGCCTCGCTCGCATCTTCTTCGATCGCCGTGCACGTCAGCGCCGCCGGCCGGTTATTGGCTTCGAGCAATGCCGTGGTGCGTTCTCTGCCAAACGCTTCCAGCCATCGCGCCACGAGCCAAGTGGGATGCGAATATAGGATCCCCAGCCGTTCTTCGGTAGAGGCTCCCGCGGGCATTAGTTTTTCGAGTTCTTCGCCGGCGATCTTGGCATCCGCTGTCGCGCGCCGCAGCACCGCGTTGACCATCCGTGTCGCGGAGCTCTTGCGCGCCCACTTCACCAACTCGACGGATTCATGAATTGCCGCGTGCTGCGGCACGCGGTCGAGATAGCGCAATTGATAAAATCCCAGCCGCAGCGCCACCAGCACTTCCAGATCCAGTTCCTCGCAACGGCGATCGAGATAGCGTTCCAGCAGGAAATCGAGCAGTCTTTGCCGGCGCAGCGCTCCCAGCGTCAGTTCGGTAGCGAGCGATGCGTCAGCTCTCTTTACGCCGGTTCCGAGTTGCGCGTAAAGCAGCTCCGCGGCATAGGCGTCTTCCGCCGCTACGCGGCGCAAAACGTCAAAAGCGATCTTCCTGGCACTCGAGATAGCCATCAGCAGAGTTTAATCGCGACCAGAATTATGCTGTCATTTTGAGCGAAGCGCGGTCTGGGCGCGGCGGTTCATCTCGCGGGACGAAGGATCTCTCCTTCGCTGCGCAAAAAGGGCGTGAGAAATCTGTCTTACCCGCCGAAGCGCTCGCCGCTGCCGAGCCGCGCGCCGTTTCCAAATTCTCGCGCGCCGATGCGCTTGCGTCCTTCGATCTGTACGGCCTCGAGCCGCAGCCGCGTGCCTTTCCCGCAAATTATGTCCATAGCGGCATCGCTCACAATGACGCTGCCCGGCTCCTGCCCGATTGCCGCATCATTGCCATCAGCCGCCCTTGGCCGCCCCCAGATGTGGCACAGCCGTCCGCGAAATGTCGTAAACGCGCCCGGCCACGGCGCCAGCCCGCGAATCCGGTTGTAAATCTCGCCGGCCGTTTGCCCCCAATCGATCCGCCCCTGCTCTTTCGTAAGAATTGACGCATAACTCGCTTTGGTCGAATCCTGCGGGATCGGCGCAATCTCTCCGCGGTCCCATTGCATCAGCGACTCCGCCACCAGCGGCGCGCCCAATTTGGCCATGCGCCCGGCAAGTTCCGGCGCGGTTTCCTCGTCGCCAATCTCGATTTCGCGCTGCTGCAGAATTGGCCCGGTATCGAGTCCCGGATCGAGCTGCATCGTCGTCAGGCCGGTCTTTCTTTCCCCGTTGATAATGGCCCAGGCGATGGGCGCCGCGCCGCGATATTTCGGCAGCAGTGAGGCGTGCAGATTCATCCAGCCCAGCCGCGGAATTTCCAGCAGCCGGCGCGGAATGATCTGTCCGTAGGCGATAATGACCGCGGCGTCCGGCTTGATCTGCGCGAAAAAATCGCGCGCCGCGTCCGACTTCATGCTTTCCGGCTGGTAAATCCGTGCGCCCGCTTCCGTCGCCGCTTCCTTCACCGGAGAAGCCGAGATGCGCTGCCCGCGCCCGCGTGGCCGGTCCGGCTGCGTCACCACGGCCTCCACCGCAAATTCCGGTTTCGCAAAAAGCTCCCGCAGCGCGGGAACGGCAAATTCCGGCGTGCCGCAAAAGACGATGCGCATTTGGTTCTCGCCGCTTCCGGCGCGGCCCGTTACCACTGCCCCGTTTTCTGCAGCTTGCGAATCCTTCGCCGGATCAAATCGCGCTTGAGAAGGCTGAGGTGTTTCAGAAACAGCAGGCCATCCAGGTGGTCGAGTTCATGGCAAAACGCGCGCGCCAGCAAGCCTTCGCCGTTCATCTCGAAGGTTTTTCCCGTGGCATCCTGCGCTTGCACGGTCACGTATTGCGGCCGCGCCACGTTGCCCCGAAAGCCGGGCACCGAGAGGCAGCCTTCTTCCTCTCGCTGCTCCCCCTCCGCGTGAATGATTTCCGGATTGGCCAGCACGATCTTGGCTTCGGGGTTTTTTCCCACGGTCACGTCGATCACGGCCAGCCGCTTGGCCATCCCGATTTGCGGCGCCGCCAGCCCCACGCCGTTTGCCGCATACATCGATTCGAACATGTCTTCGCAGAGCTTGGCGAGCTCTTCGTCGAATTTCTCGATTGCTTTAGTCGTTTTTTCCAGTACGGCGTTGCCGTACTTCACCACTGGATAGATCATCGCGATTGTTCCGGATTTCTCGCCGCCGCTCGGAATTGTCCCATCAGAAAGAGTCGAGCTGCCGCGTGTAACCTTCGAAATTGCGCCGCGTTTCGCCCAGCGAATCGCCGCCGAATTTTTCAAGGAACACCCCTGCCAGCACCAGCGCCGTCATGGCTTCGCCCGCGATTCCGCCCGCGGGCACCACGCATACGTCCGAGCGCTCATAAGCCGCCTGCACCGCTGCTTTCGTGACCAGGTCGGCCGTGCCCAGAGCCCGGCGCAACGTCGAAATCGGCTTCAGGTATCCGCGCACCACCACGTCTTCCCCGTTGGTTATGCCGCCCTCCAGGCCCCCGGCCCGGTTGCTGGGACGCCGGAAGCGCCGCTTCTCCGCATCGTAAGCGATCTCGTCTTGCACCTCGCTGCCATACGAAGTGGCCGCCGCGACCCCCGCCCCGATCTCCACCGCCTTCACCGCCTGAATGGACATGATCGCCCGCGCCAATTGTCCATCGAGCTTGGCGTCCCACTGCGCATGGCTCCCCAGCCCAGGCGGCGCTCCGTGCGCCACCACTTCGAAAATCCCGCCCACGGAATCTCCCGCGCGCAATACTTGATCGACCTCTTGCTTCATGCGCGCTTCGGTCTCCGAATCAACGCAACGCAGCGGCGAATCGAGATTCGCGCAAACGGCCTGGATTTCGCTCCAGGCGGCTTGCCGCTCGAGCCGCGCGTGCCCTACGGCCACCACATGGCTCAAAATCTCGCAGCCGAACTCGCGCAGCAGCAGCTTGGCTAGTGCGCCCAGCGCCACTCGCGCCGCCGTCTCCCGCGCGGAAGCGCGTTCCAGGATGTAGCGCGCGTCGTGCAGATTGAACTTGATCGCGCCGGCCAGGTCCGCGTGCCCCGGCCGCGGCGCCGTAAGAGGACGCCGCGCTTCCCGCTCTTCCTCGCGATCCTCCACGGCCATGGCCCGTTCCCAATTGGCCCAATCGCGATTCTCGATGCGCAACGCAATCGGCGCGCCCATCGTTTGCCCATGGCGAATGCCGGCAAGAGCCTCGGCGCGATCTTTTTCGATCTTTTGTCTGCCGCCGCGTCCATAACCCAACTGGCGCCGGTGCAGTTCGCCGTTGATGAATTCCACATCGACGCGCAGACCAGCGGGCAGGCCTGAAATCCAGGCCACCAGCGCTTGCCCGTGTGACTCTCCTGCGGTGGCGAATTGCAGCATTAGCTTGTTCCGCGGCACGCACGCGCTCTGTCCGTCGCGCGGGGCGGCAGGGAATTGGTTATTTTATCGGAGCGCGCCGGGACCGTAAAGAACGTAAAGAAGATGTACGTGAGGGAACTCCTCCTTGACGCTTCCCAATGCCCGACGTTAGGCTTGCAAGCGGCGGCAAACAACATCGAGCGCGAATGGTAACTGACCCCAAATTGATGAGCGCCCCGGAGACCTCTGCAGTTGCCATTTTGCTCGAACCGCTCAAGCGTCAGGTGCTGATCGTTCAGGACTACTCCTATTTCGCCGCCCGCGCCGTCGCCAGCCTGTTCACGCCGCCTCTGTATGTAAATGATCTCTTGGAGCAGATGGATATTATCGGGATTGGATCGCTGCCTATCGTGTTGCTAGCCGGTTGTTTCATCGGCGCGGTCATGGTGCTGCAGACGGCGTCGCAGTTCGAGCGCTTCGGCGAGACCGCGCTGACCGGCGACATTGTCTCGCTCGCATTGGTGCGCGAGTTGGGGCCGGCCATTACCGGACTGCTCGTGGCCGGCCGCAATGCATCCGGTATGGCTTCCGAACTTGGCTCCATGCAAGTCACCGAGCAGGTCGACGCCATGCGCGCCATGGGCACGGATCCCAATCGCAAGCTCGTCGCGCCGCGTGTGCTCGCCACCGTCTGCGTCCTGCCCTTGCTCACTGCCATGGCCGACTTCGTCGGTTTGGTCGGCGGCTTCATTATTGCCTACTTCACCCTGCGCATTGGCGCCGTGGAATTCTGGACGCGCGCCCTGAACGCGCTGGAATTTTCGGACCTCATGCAAGGCATGGCCAAGCCCGTGGTCTTTGGTTTCTTGCTGGCCATCGTCGGTTGTTACAAGGGACTCACCGTGCGCGGCGGCACCCAGGGAGTCGGCCGCGCCACTACTCAGGCCGTGGTCACCTCTTCCGTTTTGATCCTGATTTCCGACTTCTTCGTCACCAAGCTTTCTCTTTTCCTCGCCGGCAAAGCGCTGTGATTCCCCCTCGCCATCGCCGCAGACGCTCAAATCCCAGCGATCTAAAAGACACCATTTCCAATTTCAAATCTTCGCTGCATCTGTGCATCTATAATGGAACGGCTGACGATCTGTGCTGGCGCCTCCCGCTAAGCCAGTTTCCCGGATGAACGCCGCCTCGAGCGAGCCCGTCATTTCTTTTGAGGACGTTCACCTCGGCTTCGACGAGGGCGATGTTCTTCGCGGCATCTCCTTCCGTGTCCTGCCTCGGGAAACAAAAGTCCTCATCGGCGAGACCGGAACGGGCAAGACTCTTATCCTCAAATTGGCCGCGGGCCTGCTCAAACCCAACTCCGGCCATGTGCGCGTCCTCGGACACGATCTCGGCTCCATGACCGAGGCTCAATTGCTCTTGTTCCGGCGCGAAATCGGATTTGTGTTCCAGGAAGGGGCGCTGTTTGATTCCATGACCGTCGCTGATAACGTGGCCTATAGTCTTGAAGAAGAGGGCGTGGACCCGAGCGAAACCGATGCGCGCGTTCGTGAAGCTCTCGGGTTTGTGGAGATGCAGGACGCCATCGATAAGCTCCCCGGCGAACTCTCCGGAGGAATGAGGAGGCGTGTGGCTATCGCGCGCGCGCTGGTGAGCCGCCCTCCCATCGTGCTCTACGATTCCCCCACGGCGGGACTCGATCCCATCACTTCACATACGATCATCATTCTGATCTTGCGCCTGCGCGATATGCAGGGAGTCACTTCGCTATTGGCCACGCAACGCGTCCAGGACGCCTTCGCTCTCGCCAATTACCGCTTCGATTCGGCACAAAACCGGGTGCTCAAGGTTTCTCCTGACGGTCTCGCGACGGCCAATGGTCAGCCGTCAACCACATTCCTTGTCTTACGCGAGGGCAAAGTTTACTTCGAGGGCGGGCAGCAAGCCATGCTCGAGTCGGCCGACGCCTACCTGAAGAAATTTCTGGTCTGAGTTTTTAGTTTGGGCGCGCAGCGGCTCGGATACCAAAATAGGAAGAACGCATCAACATGGGAAGCACGCATCATTAAGATAAGTAAGATAAGTAAGATAAGTAGCAAGAGGAGGCCAGATCATGGCGCAACGCAAGCAACTCAGTTGGACCGAGCTGCGCGTAGGACTTTTTGTGCTCGCCGGCATCGTTCTTGTCGTCCTGGGGATTTTCTACGTCACCGGCACGGGAGCTTGGGGTCCTAAATACCACCTCACCACTTATCTCCCTGAAGTCGACGGCCTGGCCCTCGGCGCCCCCGTCACCATCGACGGCGTCGTCGTTGGCAATGTGGACACCGTTCGCATTGCGCCTTCTCGCGCCGGGCAGCCTGCCGCTTCCGATCGCGCCGTCGAAGTCGTCATGAGGCTCAATCGCGATTATCAGGCCTACGTCCGCACCGATTCCTCCGCCACACTGATCACCCAAGGCCTTCTGGGAAACCGCGAGGTCACCATTGAGCGCGGCTACACCGGACAGGTCCTGCAGGATGGGCAAGAGGTGCCCGGCAAGGAAGAGAAGGCCATGAAGGAAGTCGTCGAGCGCAGCGCCGACTTGGTGCAGAACCTCAGCGCCTTAACCTCGCAGGTCGGTGAGATGGTCGCCGGCCTTCAGAAGGGTCGGGGCACGATGGGCAAGTTGCTGACCGATGAAACCACCTACAATCGCATCAATGCGATTCTCGGGCGCGCCGATCAGATCACGGCCTCCGTGCAGCAGGGCCAGGGCACCATCGGCAAGCTGGTAGCCTCGGACGCTCTTTACACAAAGTTCGATTCCGCGGCGGGCCGCCTCGATAACGTCATGAGCGCCGTCGAACAGCAGAAGGGTTCGCTCGGCAAATTCATTTTCGATCCCGCCGTCCATGATAGCGCGCGACAATTTTTAGATAACGGCAACGCCTTGCTCTCTGACGCGCGCGCGGGCCGTGGCACGCTCGGCAAGCTCGCCACCGACGATACGCTCTACGCTGCCTGGCGCCAAACCGGCGAAAATTTGAAAGAGGTTACGGCCAATTTAAATTCTCAAAACAGCAGCGCCGGCAAGTTTTTCTCCGATCCGCAGCTTTACGACAATATGACCGGACTGGCGGGCGATCTGCGCTTGCTTCTCAATGAATTCCGCCAGAATCCCGCGAAATTCCTGAAGGTGAAGTTCTCGCTCTTCTGAGCCGCGGCTAATCGGAGGCCGAAAATCGCAGGGCCGGTGTGGCCTTCAGCGAACTGAGCGCCTCGGCCAAATCGAAATTCTCGGTCGGCGTCAGCGGGACGCCGAATTTGACCGTCACGCGCCCCCGCGACGCCCGCGTACGCCCGTCCTTGTTTTGCAGCGCGCCGCCCCTCGCGCCTTTCTCCGAAACCACCACGATGGGCGAGCGGTTTTCGCGCAAGAACTCCTCCACGCGCTCGCGCTCCGCCGAATCTTCCAGCACCGCGCTCGCCGCTTCTCCTGCCAGGCATACCACTTCGCCCGCGGCGAACGCCGCCGCGGCCATTCTCAAAACTCCATTCGCTACGCCATCCTCAGCCGGATGCGTGATCCGCAGCGCCCTGCGGATGAGCGGAGCGCTGCCCGCAAGCGGCTTCGCATCGGCCACGAATCGAATCGGCCGGTCCGTTGCCGCCGCCAGAAAGATGGCCTCCAGCAGCGTCAATTCCCGCGTGACGAAGAGCGCGCCCCCGCGCTCGGGAATGTTGTCCCTGCCCTCTACGTGGAGGCGGTAGATGCTGTGCGTGAGCACCCACAGCCCCAGGCGCAATACGCAGTCGGGCAGAAATACCACGGCATAAAATGTCGCCGCCAGCGTCATGCACGCCCCGGCAAAGAAGATGGCGTCCGCCCGCAGCCGCAGCCCTTCCGCCAGCGCGAAGTAAACTCCCGCGGCCGCGAATACGCCCACGAATGAGATGAGATTCGCCGCGGCAATCACGCCGCCCTTGCGCCCCGGATCGGGCCGCTGCTGGATCAGCGCATTCAGCGGAACTGCGTAGAAGCCGCCAAAAAATCCCAGCAGCCCCAGATAAGCCGCCGCGCGCTCGAGCGAAATTCCATGTGACGCCGAAAGGAAGCCGAATACGGTCATCCCCACCGCGCCCACCGGAATCAGTCCGTACTCGATCTTGGCGTCGGAAAGATAGCCCGTCGCCAGGCTCCCCAATCCGATCCCCACGGCCACCGCCGCCTGCAAGTAGCTGATATGCCGCTCGTCGATGCGCAGAATATCGTGCCCATAGATCACGATCGTGAATTGCAGCAGTGCGGCCAGGAACCAAAGATAAAAATTTCCCACCACGGCCCAGTTCAGCACGCGATCGCCGCGAATCATGCGCATCTGTTCGCCGAGGTCGCCCAGCGGATTGCGATTGAACTTTCGCGCCGGATTTGCCGCCGGCACTCGCGAGATTCCCAAACTCGTTGCCAGTCCCAGCAGCGTGCAGCCCACCAGGACCACGCCCGACCGTTCCTGATGTCCGCGAAAATAAAATGCCAGAAAGCCGCTCGCCACCGTCGCCGAGATCGCCGCCAGAAACGTGCCTAGCTCCACCACGCCATTGCCCCAGGAGAGATCTTTCTCCGGCAGCAATTCCGGCAGCAGGCCATACTTCGATGGCCCGAAGATGGCTGCCTGCGAGCTCAGCAAAAACACGCCTGCCGCTTGCAACCCCAGATTCCCGCGCGCCAATGCCGCCAGCGCAAAGAGCATTACCCCGAGCTCCATCCATTTTGTGCCGATCGTCACGGAGCGCTTGCTGAAGCGGTCCGCCAGGAATCCGCCGGTCATCGAAAACAGAATGAAGGGCAGCGCGAAAAGCGCCCCCACCACCAGCACCAGCCAGTCCCGCTCCCGCGCGGGCAGGCTCATGTCCACAACCAGATAGATCACCAGGAACTTCAGCGCATTATCGTTGAATGCGCCTTGAAACTGCGTCACCACCAGGCACCAGAAGCCGCCGCTATAGCGCGCCGAGCGGCTCGCTCGCTCGCGCACCGTCTCGCCTTCGTTTTCGGAGTTTCTATTGATCTGCGCTTGGTTCATAAGGCGGGCGTTGAGCCCCAAGCTTGCCGCCGTTTCCGGCAGCGATTCCTTCGACGCCATTTCTCCCAGTCTAATTGCCTGCCTCCACCCGGGCAAGCTCGCGCTGGGGGTGTTGCGCGGATTCCGCTACCCAATTGCAGCGCTGCGCGCCGCCTTCGGTCTCCTTCGCTCGCGCAGAATTATTTGTCTTGCGCTTACGGATCGGCGTATGCTGAAAGGTAGAATTGAAGTCTCCTTCCGCTGGGGTGATCCATGAACCGACTATTCGCTCCTTCCATCGCCGGATTGCTCGCCTTGCTGCTCGTTGTGCCTTCGCGGGCGCAGAAATCGGGCTCCGGCTCTGCGCCGTCGGCTCCGTCCGGAGGGAACGTTCCCAGCTCGTCGGGGCAGCTAGGTCAATCGTCGCAGCAAATGCAAACGCCCCTCTATGTGAATGGACGGGTGCTCATGGATACCGGCCAGCCTGTCCCCGAGCCCATTTCCGTGGAATTGTCTTGCGGCCTGGGCGTGCTGCAGGTAATCCGCACGGACTTGAAGGGATATTTCCAATTCGTCCTGGGTGCGGGCCCTCAGGGCAATATGGATCTCAGCGCCGCCGATGATTCGCCCGTGGCGGGGGGCGGCAGTGGTAGGAATGGCATGGGCCTTGGGAGCGGTAGGCCCGGCGCTTTTGGTAATTTGACGGGCTGTGAACTGCGGGTATCCGTCGACGGTTTTCAAACATCGGTTCGCCCCATCGTCAGCCCCCCGGAGCTGGAGACGATCGATGTCGGGACTTTTCACTTGGCGCGCATCGCCGGAGTGGAGGGGTCTGCCATCAGCGTCACCTCCATGCTGGTTCCCGCCGGCGCGCGCAAGGAATTCGAGAAGGGCGAGAGCGACGCCCGTAATAGCAAGCTCAAGCCCGCCACCGAACACTTCCAAAAAGCCGTCGCGGAATATGACAACTATGCGGCTGCCTGGAATGAGTTGGGCAGAATGTATGCCGCCGGCCGCGACGTCGACGAGGCTCGCCAGGCCTTTGCAAAAGCCATCGCCGCGGACCCGAAATACATCCTCCCCTATGTAAACCTTGCCAATCTGCAATTACAAACTCATGAATATACCAACGCTATCGATACGGCCGGAAAAGCTCTGGCCCTCAATCCTGGCGTCGACCTCGCCAATTACCTCCAGGCCGTGGCTTATTTCAAGCTGGATCGTCTGGATGACGCGGAGAAGAGCGCTCGCCAGGTTGAAAACGACCCGAATCAAAATCTTCCCCAGGTGCATGCATTGCTTGCCGATATCTTTCTTCGCAAGCAGGATTTTCACGCCGCCGCGGGTGAGATGCGCGCCTATCTGAAGCAGTCGCCGAAAAGTCCGCTCGCCGCTGATATCAAGAAAAAGTTAGCCCAGATCGAGGCGCCGGCGGCCCCGGCCGGAGGCGACTCTAAAGTTTCATCGGCTCAGCCCTGAGTTGCCCCACAATAGGCCGCCTCTTGGTTCGGGGAATCGAGAGATCAGCCTAACTGCGCGGGACGCCCCTGCGTCTTGCCCGTATGCCGGTGCGCGTGCCGTTTCACCGGAGAACTCGTTTGCATTTATCGGGGATTGGCCTGTAGAATTCCCTGCACCTCTTCGCAAAGGGAGCCTAAGTCGTGCACAAAACGCTATTTTCGGCGCACAAAATCGCGGGCCTTGCTGGGTTGATGCTGGCGGGCACGCTCGTCGCCCATGCCCAGGGCGCACCGGTTTCCATGGAAGGAAAAACGGCCGGGCAGTTCTACAAGAATGTCCAGGTGATCAAGGATATTCCCGCCGAAGACCTGAATCAGGCCATGCACCTGATCAAGGGCGCAACGGGACTCGACTGCGAAACGTGCCACGACGAGAAGGACCGCTCCTCGGATTCCAAGGAGCTGAAGGTAACCGCCCGCAAGATGATGCGCATGGTTATGGATATCAACAAGAACTCCTTCGATGGCGAGCAAACCGTAACCTGCTACACATGCCATCGTGGCAGTCCCATTCCCGTTGGCGTGCCCATCATGCCCGTCAGCGAACCCGTGGAAGAATCCAAGCCCAATCTGCCGCCGGTCGATCAGATCCTGGCCCGCTACGTTGACGCCTTAGGCGGTCAGCAGGCTATCAAGAAGATTACGAGTCGCGTGATTACTGGAACGCAATATCTGCCTACGGGCCCCGGCGGCACCGTGCCCACGCCCGCAACGATCGAGCAGGACTTCAAAGCTCCCAACCTGATCTTGGACATCTATCACACCGCCGCCTACACAATCTCCGACGGCTTCGACGGCACGACGTTATGGTCCCAGGATGCCAGAGGCCGCGTGACCAATGCGCTCAAGCTGGACCAGGCCCGCGCCCGCCGCGGTTCGGATTTCTACGCACCTCTCAACCTCAAGCAGCAATATGCCAAGATGGAAGTGGAAGGCATCGAGCGTGTAAATGGCCGTGATGCCTATGTCGTCGTGGGCACTCCTCAGAATGATGTTCCTGAGCGGCTCTATTTCGATACGCAAACCGGCTTGCTCCTGCGAAAGCAGACGGCCTTGCCGACTGCCGTGGGCCTGAGTCCCTTCCAGGTGAATTACGACGACTATCGCGATACGGGAAGTGGAGTCAAAGTTCCTTATCTCATCATCATGTATCCGGCCGCGGCACGCACCGAATTGGCTCCCACGGCTACGATTCGCGTGACCAAAGTGGTGGACAATGCGCCCCTGGACGACGCCAAGTTCGTCAAGCCCGAGGCCAAAGCCGCCGCGGCCCAGTAAGAGTTCGCCTCCGTCATGTTAAAAATGGATTAACCTCCTCGACCTGCCAAACGCGGGCCGAGGAGGCGCCGCCCCGCCGCCCGTAGCCTTCGTCGCCTGAAGCCCATTGGCCGCGTCACGCGGTCCGCGCAAGCCCCCCGTAATCCTATTTATAATTAAGCAACTGATAAATGATGTAACCGCTCGTCCCTAATTCAGGCGAAAATGGTCAGGGAGGCAGACGCAAGCTGCGTCCTTTCGATTTAGCTTGAACCATTAGCCTGAGGATCTGGCCCGAGGAGCTTTGGATGACACGACTTCTCATTATCGATGACGACGAATCGATGCGCAGGATGCTCCGCTTTCGGCTCAAGGATGCTTACGAGATCGTTGACACGGCGTCTGCGGAAGAGGGTCTGATACTCGCGCTCCAGCAGAAGCCGGATGCCATTCTCGTGGACCTCATGATGCCCGCCCATTCCGGTTTTGAGGTTTGCCAGACTCTTACCGGCTTGAGTTTCACCGAGCTCATTCCCGTTTTTGTGATCTCCGGGGCGCCCAAAGCGCTTTATAAGGATTTCTGCGATGCGCTTGGCGCAAGCGGCTATTTCGAAAAGCCCATTGACTTTGATTTGTTGCGAGAGCGCCTGGCCGCCATTCTTGGCCAGGGACGCGAAAACCGCCGCGCGGAGCCTAGGATCAGGCTAAGGGTGGGTTTGAAGCTGCGCGGAACCGACGCCAAGGGAAACTCGTTTGAAGCCTTCACCTTTACCGAGAACGTCAGTCGCCGCGGCTTTGCCTGCGGGCTGGACGCTTCCTTGGCCAAAAATGCAGTCGTGGAGGCCTTTTTGTGGATGCCCACGGCGCACCGGTTTGCCGGAGAGGCCCGCCTCGCTTGGATCAAATCGCCCGACACGCCAGGGCAGGTCTGCGGCTTCCAGTTCCTCGGCGAGCCCCGCGAATGGATCTTCTAACCAGGGGGTCGTCTTACAGCAGAACTAATGCCCGGACTTTCCCGAACCAACGGGCGCTTCGATTGCCCTCTTAGATGGCTGTTGGACACGGCTGGAGCCGCCTGGTCTGGTATAATCGCCAGACATACTGGAGAGGATAGTGAAGCGACAAGTGCATGTGGCCGACGTGGAAGAAGTAGCGATCCGCGTCCGCGTCGAGTCTCTCGGAGGGGGCCGTTTCTTGGGCACTAGCCCGGACGTTCCCGGATTGGTGGCGGAAGGCCGCAGCCTCTCCGAGACCATCGAAATCGCTCAGGGGCTTGCCCGCAAGATCGTTGAATCCTGCCGCGAGCACGGAGACCCGCTCCCCCCTGCCTTCCGCAATAAGCACGATCTCGCCCGCGAATTTCGGGTCCCTGTCATGATGCCCTGATGGGCCGCCTGGCGGGTTTCCGCTACCGCGAGGTCGCCAAGCGTCTCCGCGCTTTCGGGTTCCGCTTCGACCGTCCCGGCCCGGGCAGCCATGAGGTCTGGCGTCATTCGCAAACAGGGCGCAAAGTTACGATCCCGCATCATACGAGCGACATCGCGGAAGGAACGCTTCGGGCCATCCTGCGAGAGGCGGGACTTGACGTGAACGATTTTCTGCGAGCTTAAACTCGCGGCGCATCGAGAGGCGCTCGTTGCGGCAGTCCTTGCGTTTCGGCTTCATCGTCCACTCCCACCGGGAACTCACAATTAGTCGTCGTCTTGCAGCAAAACGCTTAATCGGTTAGATTTCAGCCCAAGCGCCGGAGTGGCGGAATGGCAGACGCGGCGGACTCAAAATCCGTTGGGCGCAAGCCCGTGAAGGTTCGACTCCTTTCTCCGGCACCAATCTTTTCTTTCACTTAGAAGCTTTCCGAAATCGTGCGACACGCCGAGAATTCTGCGATTGTCCCTTTTCTGTCCCTGCCGCGGCCGCCAGCATGGAAGCAGCGTTTTGAAGGTCAGAGTTGTTCACGATGTCGTAGCGATCGAAGATGCATCGGGTCTTGAAAAATACATCCCCATGAGGAAGAAGGGGCCGAATTGTCTTGGGAGATTCGGCCCCGGGGAACTGCTGTCGGTGCACGCAACTCTAGCTGCTTGCGCAGCCGGAACAATATGGCGGATCGGGTATATTGCGGTACAGGTTAGACTTTAATCGTCCCTAGGACGAAGTGCCCGGGAGGGCATTTTTCATATTGGGGTGTCGCCTTCGCTATTCGCTTGAATCACCCTCATCCAAGCGGCCATTCGAATCCGCCAATTCCTGGCGGCAGCTCTCATTCGAATTCGCCGCCGCGCCAGCCGTTTCATTCGAATGACTTAAATAGTAACTATATCTTGACGCATAAAGTACTGATGTGTTACCCTACGCCATGCTCGCCAGCCAGGGGTTTGCCGGCGTTAGGTCTGCTCACGTTAGGTTTGCCCGCGACCATAGGTTTGCCCGAGCTAAGTCCGCCCGCGTACTTTCGCGCCGGCTCAATTCGCCAGACTCCCGTTTCGCCGCGAACATTGTCGTCTCCGCCCGCGAAGTGAAGCAGGCAACTCTGTGTCGGCATTCTCGCCTCTCCGTCTTTGGCAATAGGCTCGGAGCTAAGTTCTCTCTCATGCGCACTTCCATAAAATACGTTGTTAACCGCCGCGGAATGTGCACTTACAAAACGAACATCCGATCAGGATGGTCGTCCCGAGCGACGAACGGGAGCGAGGGATCTCTCTGTCTCTAAATGTTACTTAGAATGAATATTAAAGGATCGGGGCCTAACTCATTTAGAATGACACTCTTGTGCAAGAATCAAAATAACTCCCTTGGAATGACATTCTTGCAAAAAAAGTGGGGGGAGGGGGGTGGGTCCGCGCAATTTACGTGCCACGAACATTTACCGTCATCTCTCCCACGCCCTCGATCGTGGCGTGCATCACGTCGCCCGGATAAATCGGACCGACTCCTTCCGGCGTGCCGCTCAGCAGCACGTCTCCGGGCAACAGCGTGTAAAAGGATGACGCAAATTCAATCAGCTCGGGAACGCCCAGAATGAGGTCGCGCGTATTCGCTTTCTGCCGCAATTCGCCATTGACGGTGATTTGCAGATCGAGTTTCGAGGGATCGGGCAGTTCGTCGGCCGTGACGAGGTATGGACCCAGCACCGTATAGCTGTCCACCGATTTGCGCAGGCTCCGCTCTTCGGGACCGCGGACGGTAATGTCCAGGCCGATGCAATACCCGGCGACGTATCCCAGTGCATCGGCTGCCGGCACTGCTTGCGCGTGCCTGCCCATCACCACCGCTAGCTCCACTTCCTCGTCCGTGCGCCGGTCGGCATGGCGGATCACCACGCCTTGCGAGGGGCCGGCGATCGAGCTGGTCGCTTTCAGAAAGAGGCCCGATTGACGAATCGCCTGCATGTGGGCCTGGTTCTGGTGGTGCAGATTGGGATCGGCGATCACTTCGTTCAGATGCTTCTGGTAATTCACGGGCGCGCCCATCACTTTGCTGGGATTGCCCACGGGACTCAGCAGCCGAACCTCGGAGAGGCGCTTGCTCGAACCGCCGCGCGCCGCGGCGGTTATCGCATCGCGAAGCGAAGGCAGCGCGGCAATGAAATCGTCGCCTTGTGGAAAGGGATAGCGCCGGCTCGGCAGCCTGTCGAGTACCGAGGTAACGTCGCGCACCATTTCGCCTTCGACCAGGCCGAGGCGATTATCGTCGAATTGGCAGAGGCGCATGACTCAAAGAGAACCCAGGGCGGGATAGTACACGGATTTCCGCGAACCGCAACTCCGGGCTGTCCTCGCCGCGAACGTCATGGGCATCAGGAGCTTCGCGGCGTTAACTCCTCGCCGCGAACGTCATGGACATCAGGAGCTTCGCGGCGTTAACTCCTCGCCGCGAACGTCATGGACATCAGGAGCTTCGCGGCGTTAACAAAGTTCGCTCCCCACGTAAGCGCTGTGGAGGGATGGCAGCGCGCGCATTGCTGATATAGAATTCGACTGCGCCCCATCCGGCTCCGCTTGTCCTCAAAGCGCTTGGTGGGGTGGAAGCGCCGGCAGCTTCCCGGAGGTGATCCGTGCTCGAGCCTGAGTTTGAAAAGCTCTACAGCGAAATGGAGCAGTGCCACGTAAAGCCGCTCTGGCTCGCGGAGAAAAGCGTAAACCCGCCGCAACCGCACCCGAAAACGGTGCCCTGGCTTTGGAAATGGTCGCAGCTCTCGAATCTGGCGCGCCGCTCGGGGCAGTTGGTCACGCTCGATCGCGGCGGCGATCGCCGCGCCATGGGCTTGGCGAATCCCGGCTTGGGAGGCGCCCCCTATGCCACCAACACTTTATGGGCGGCCGTGCAGTGGCTCAACGGCAGGGAAGTAGCGCCCGCGCATCGGCACACAGCGGAGGCCGTCCGTTTCATGATCGATGGTAACGGCGCATACAGCACCGTGCAGGGCGACAAGATCTATCTCCAACGCGGCGATTTTGCCATCAATCCGCCATGGCATTGGCACGATCACGGCAGCGAGAGCGATGAACCGGCGGTGTGGATGGATGCCCTCGATGTGCCGTTGAATAATTATCTCGATGCCGCATTCTTCGAGTCCGCCGCCAAGGACGTGCAGGAAGTGACCGGCGTTGTCGAAGGCTCCGTCCTGAAGTATGGCACCGGCCAGATGCGGCCTGCTTGGGAGCCGCCCCAGGCGCGTTACTCTCCTCTTTCCGTTTACAAATGGCCGGTGACCGAGCGCGCCTTGACCGATCTCGCCAAAGTGGCTGCCAGCCCTTTTGACGACGTCGCGCTCGAATACACCAATCCGCACACGGGCCATCCCGTAATGAACACGATGACCGCCTGGATTCAGATGATTCGGCCCGGCGTGCACACCAAGGCCCACCGCCAGGTGAATAGCTCCGTGTATCACGTGTTCGAGGGACGCGGGGCGACGGTCATCGGCGGCGTCCGCTTCGAGTGGCAGCAAGGCGATATCTTCGTGATTCCGAGCTGGACCTATCATGAGCACCTCAACCAATCGAAGAGCGAGAGGGCCATCCTGTTTTCCGTTCAAGACACTCCCGTGCTCGTCGCTCTGGGCAAATACCGCGAAGAGGCCCTCACGGCGAACGGCGGCTTCCAGACGGAGAAGGAAACCTTCGCTACGGAGAAGGCGCTGGCTTACGGATAATGCGCCGCACGGCGTCGCCCAAGTCGTTCGCGGCGTCCACCGGCCGATGGCGATTCAGAGCCTCTGCCGGCGGGCTTGCCGAGCCATCCGGGGTTTGTTAAAAGTCGTGGGTCCGGGCAATCAAGTCGGGTGGGAGGAAGAGAGGGACGTATGGACCGACGCAATTTCATAAAAGTTGGGGGCGCCCTTGCCGGCGGTTTGGGCCTTGGTCGATTGCTGCCCGCGCAGCAAACGCCGCAGATGCCCCAGATGCCGCAAGCGCAGAAATCCGGCGCGCCGGACACACCGGCGGATTTCACGCTGAAAATCGGAACGGTCCTGGTGGAGCTCGCGCCCAGCCGGTCCCTGAGCACCGTCGGCTATAACGGAACCTCGCCCGGGCCGCTGATTCGCGTTCGCGAGGGCAAACCAATCACCGTCGACGTGATCAATGACACGGACACGCCGGAGCTTGTGCATTGGCACGGCCTGCTCATTCCTTCCGAGGTGGACGGCGCGGAGGAAGAGGGCACGCCCATGATTCCGCCGCATGGCCGCTCCCGCTACCAATTCACGCCGGGGCCCGCCGGCTCTCGCTGGTATCACACGCATACCATGGCTGGCGCCGATTTGCATCGCAGCACCTACACCGGGCAATACGGTTTCTTCTATATCGATTCCGGAAAAGATCCCGGGAAATACGATCAGGAACATTTCCTCGCTCTTCGCGATTGGGAGCCTTTTCTTGCCAACGAAGATGAAGACGACGAGGATGAAGATCCCAACGCGCCGATGCCGGAAAAGCCCGCGCGCATGCCTCGGGGCGCCAATGGTTATGAAGCGGTCTATCGCGTCGTTTCCATCAACGACAAGTTGATGGGCGGCGGCCCGCCCATTCAGGTGAAGCAAGGGCAGCGCGTCCTGTTTCATTTCCTCAACGCCTGCGCCACCTCGAACCGCCGCGTGGCCATGACCGGCCACAAATTTCAAATTTTTGCACTGGATGGCAATCCGGTGCCTACTCCGCAATCGGTGGACGTGATCGCCATGGGCCCTGGCGAGCGGGTGGATGCGTTCGTGGACATGAATAGGCCCGGCGTGTGGGCTCTCGGCGCCACTGCCGATGCCGATCGCAACGCGGGATTGGGCATCATCGTCGAGTATGAGAACCAAAAGAGTCAGCCGCTGTTCTTGCGCCCGACGAATCGAATCTGGGACTACACGGCCTTTGGCCGCCCGGCCGCGCCGGCCGCCCCGCCCGAAACGATCGACATGGTTATCGAGAAGGTCCCCGGCGGTGTGAAGGGTTTCAACCACTGGACCGTCAACGGCAAGGAATATCCGCACGAGGACGAATTCGTGCTTCGTCCGGGCTCGAAATATCGCATCTTCTTCCGCAACCGAACCGACGACGCGCATCCCGTGCACATCCATCGGCATCTTTTTGAGTTGGTGGAGATCAATGGAAAGCCCACCGGCGGAGTCATGAAGGACACCGTGGTCGTGCCGATGTTTGGACGCGTGGCCGTGGACCTCGTTGCCGACCAACCCGGCTTGACGCTTTTCCATTGCCATAATCAGATGCACATGGACTTCGGCTTCAAGGCGCTGTTCCGTTATTCCTGAACGCGGAATCCAAGGGTTAGCTCATCTCGTTGAGCTTTCGCCGGCTAAACGAAGTTGAAGAAAACCGCCGGAGTCTGATACCCTGGTGGAGACCTGCCATGATGAAGTTACTGCCGCGTGTTCTGCTGGCTCTCTTGTTCGTGGGTGCTGCCGCCGGTTTGCTGGCCCTGCCGCAGAATTACGGTTACCAGCAGGGCTACGGTTACGGTGGTTATCGCGGTTCCACCAACGAAGAGCAGAAAGACGAGTTTGCCTTTGCCCGCCTCCGCTATCCCATTCGCATGGCCAGCTATGGCGGATTCGGCGAGTTCGGCGGGTTTCGCGGCGGCGGCTGGTCCGAGGATTATCCCCGCGCCGACCGGCAATTCGTGCAAGGCGTTCTCCGGCTGACGCGCATCGACGCGCGCCCCTACCAGGAAGTCATCGATCCCGACAGCGACGACATTTTCAATTGGCCGTGGCTGTATGCCGTCAACGTGGCCAATTGGGATTTCAACGACTCTCAGGCGAAGCGCATGCGCGAGTATCTGCAGCGGGGCGGCTTCTTGATCGTGGATAGCTTTCACGGCGCCGCGGCCTGGGAAAGTTTCATGGTCGGAATGCGCAGGATTCTTCCCGACCGGCCCATCGAGGATATTCCCGCAAACGACATTCTTTTCCACATACTTTACGATCTTGATGAGAAGCCGCAGGTGCCGGGCTATCAATATATTTATACCGGCCGCACATACGAAAACGACGGCATCTATCCGGAGTGGAAAGCGATCCGCGATGAAAATGGCCGCATCATGGTGGCCATCTGCTTCAATATGCACATCGGCGATGCCTGGGAACATGCCGACGATCCGCGATATCCCGAGCGCTTCTCTTCCTTCGCCTACCGCATGGGCATCAACTACATCATCTATCCCATGACCCACTAGCTCCCCGGAAATGGCAGTTTCGGCGGGGCTCGTTTTTGGCTGCTGGTGCTATAATTTCCGCATTGTGAGAAAGCTCCTGCCCTTCTGCATCGCTGCTGTCGCCGTCTGGCTGGTATTCGCCCCACTCGGTATTTCCGCCCCGAATATTACAGGTTTGTGGGACGCGGCGGTGGTCGCCAACCAGATGGAGATTCCATTCCGGTTCGAGATCGCCCAAAAAGGCAATCAAGTGCAAGGCTTCTTCTTCGAGGGCGACCGCAAGGTCGGTTCGACTTCGGG
>Ga0207053_10039_pt1 | contig 30876 bp, 34 predicted proteins | sample Alteio_BWMinCont_59_FD_153290 | JGI IMG/M metagenome (GOLD analysis project Ga0207053, IMG submission 153290) | Enriched cells from forest soil in Barre Woods Harvard Forest LTER site, Petersham, Massachusetts, United States -... | ecosystem: Environmental > Terrestrial > Soil > Temperate forest >...
TCGCTGCGCTAAAGTCACATAAGGGGAGACGTCAGTGGGATTGACATACTGAAAGGAACACTTGCCGAGGCTGCAGTTGACGCTAGGCAAGCCATTCATTCGGCATTGATTTGTAGTTGTGTTCAGGTGGCACATCTGGATGAATGAGGAGTGACTGTGGCCAGGGTCAAAAGTACTGGAAAGAGATGTCAGGATCAACGGAACCGTGTTCCCCTTGGAATCGATTCCAAAGTTTTGAACGTTATAAGGATAGGGACAGTTGGCTCTACTAGTACCGCACAAACCCTGAAAAAGGTTGTCAGGCGTACGATTCTCTTGAATGATCAAAACCACATGCCGGAAGCTGGAAATTTGCGCGTCGGCGATCATAGGCATGGTGACAGCAACGAGCGACAGCAGGATGGCAGCGATCGATTTCATGTCGAATCTCAGGCGGGATTGTATTTTCTAGCCGGAAGACTGTCTGCCACCGGAATGTTAAAAACAGAATTTGCGCGGATGAATTCCAGGCGTTGCTGCGGAAATGTATTGTTAAGGCGCAATCGCGATCACCGACCTCGCTGTCGTATCCCTGTCCCTGTACAATACCCAATTCACATATGCATCGCTGGTCACAGCTTTTTATTCCTACATTGCGCGAGGCGCCAGCTGACGCGGAAGTAGCCAGCCACAAGTTTCTGGTACGAGCGGGATACGTTCGGCAGCTGGCGGCTGGAATCTATTCGTATCTCTTTCTGGGGCAGAGGTCGTTCAACAAGATCATCGCGATTGTTCGCGAGGAGATGGACCGTATTGGGCAGGAGTTCTACTTGCCGGCGCTGCATCCGCGCGAATTGTGGGAGGCGAGTGGCCGCTGGTCGGTGATGGGGGAGAATCTTTTCCGGTTGAAGGACCGCAAAGGCGCCGAGCTCTGCCTGGCCATGACGCACGAAGAGAACATGACCGAGATCGCCCGCAAGGAACTACGCAGCTACAAGCAGCTTCCGCAAATCTGGTATCAGATCCAGTCAAAATTTCGCGATGAGCCGCGGCCGAAGGGGGGACTGCTGCGGGTGCGGCAATTCCTGATGAAGGATTCGTACTCTTTCGACATTGATGCGGCGGGGTTGGATGTTTCGTATCAGAAGCACCGCGAGACTTATCGCCGAATCTTCGACCGTTGCGGATTGAATTATTTGGTGATCGACGCGCATTCGGGAGCGATGGGCGGATCGCAATCCGAAGAATTCATGGTGTACACGCCGGCGGGAGAAGATCAGGTCGTGAGCTGCGCGAACTGCAAGTACGCGGCGAACCTGGAAAAGGCAACGTCGAAACTTGAGGCGGTTGAAGATCTCAAGCCCGAGGGCGACGGCAAGCCGCTCGAAGTGCACACGCCGGGCATGAAGACGATCGAAGAGGTCGCGCGGTTTCTGGGAGTTTCGCCGAAGAACAAGATCAAGACGTTGGCATTGATGATCGATTCTAAAGACGCGAAATCTGGCAAGCCGACCTCGCGCCCGATTGTTGTTCTGATGCGCGGCGATCATCAACTAAATGAGGCCAAGCTTTCCACGGCACTGGCGGGAAAAGAAACCCGGCCCATGCAGGAAGAAGAAATCCTGCAGCTTTTCGGCTCGCCTGCGGGATTTCTCGGGCCCCTGGGAATCGAGTGGGCGAAGAACATCGCCGACAACAATGGGCCTATTCTTCTGGTCGATAAAGCGCTCGAAGGCCGCACCAACCTGATCTCCGGAGCCAACAAACAGGATTATCACGTAAAGAACATCACTCCGGGGCGGAATTTTCAACCTACTGCTTATGCCGATTTGCGGGCGGTAACCAGCGGTGATCTTTGTCCGAATTGCGGCTCTTCACTGCGCATAGATACGGCGGTCGAGATCGGTCATATTTTCAAACTTGGCTCCAAGTACACGATCTCGATGAATGCGCGCGTACTCGACAAAAATGGCAAGGAAGTCACGCCGATCATGGGCAGTTACGGCATCGGAATCGAACGCATTCTGACGGCTGCAGTTGAACAGAGCAATGACGAAAATGGCTTCTGGCTACCGTGGCAAATCGCTCCTTTTGACATTATTGTCACGCCCACAAACGTCGGCGACGAAAAGATAAAGACCACCGCCGAAAGCATTGCCGAGCGCCTAAAATCAGCCGGATTCGACGTGTTACTAGACGACAGGGACGAAAGGCCAGGGGTCAAGTTCAAGGATGCTGACCTAGTGGGCATACCCTTTAGGGTTAATGTGGGCAAAAAAGTTACCGAAGATAGGGTGGAGGTGGTTCAACGCTCGACTCGCCAATCCCAGGATGTTAGCATCGCCGCAATAGTTGAATATTGTCAGGAAGTTCTGGAGCGAGCGCACCACTAATGGCAATGCGCCTGCGTCCCGCGGAGTGGGTTGATGAGCAGCATAAAAATGATTCTGGGATTATTGGTAATCGCCGCCGCAGTTTTTATCGGCGCGAAAATAATTCCACCCTATTTCGAGAACTACCAGTTTCAGGATGCGATCAAGAACGAAGCCACCCTGGATACCTATAGCAGCAAGACTGAGAACGACATTCGCACTGAAGTTTTCCGGAAGGCACAAGACCTCGATATCCCTATTAAAGAAGAACAGATCCACGTACAGCGCACGGGAATGCAAGGCAGAGGGCTAATCATAATTCAGGCCCCATATGTTGTTCATGTGGACCTGCCGGGATATCCGATGGACCTGCACTTCGACGCGAACACAGAAAACCGGGGCGTACTCTAGAGGTACGTTCGCCAGCCAATCCAACCGACTTGAACTCAGAATCTATTAGAATAGAAGCAGCTTCGGCCCCGGGCCGGAGCATGCTCTGGTAACGATTGCTCGCGCCGCCTCATCTCACCAGCAGTGACATGAGTTCGTCTAACGCTTAGGGAACACTGCGCCAACACGTGGCTATAAAGATCAGAATTCCGCGTCGAAACAGCAGGTCGGGAATGTCCGGCCGCGATCCCGTGCTGCGCTTCGCTTTAGCCACATTCCTTATCCTGGCGGTGGTTTTCGCCATTGCCTTCTCCTATTACTACGTCAAATACGAACGCATTATCGCTCACCGTTTCGAGGGCTCGGTTTTCGCCAATGCCGCCAAGATCTATGCGAGGCCGGTTTCGATCGGGGTGGGAGAAAAGGCCGACCTGAAGGAAATTGCGGCGGAGTTGCGCCACGCCGGTTATTCAGAGAAGAACGGGCAGTCCACGATGGGTAGCTATCACCTGACCGCCGGCAGCATTCAAATCGAGCCCGGCCCCAACTCTTACCACAGTCCTGAGCCGGCGACCATACGCGTGCGCGGCGGAGAAGTGGAGAGCATTACCGGCAACGGAGGAAGCCAGCTGGAAGCCTATGAGCTTGAGCCGGAGATTATTACTTCGTTGTTTGGCGACCAGCGCTCCAAGCGTGAAGTAGTCCACTACAACGAAATGCCCAAAACGCTGGTGGACGCGGTGCTGGCGATCGAAGACCGGCGTTTCTTCCAGCATAATGGCGTCAATTTTCTGCGCTTCGCCGAGGCCGCATGGATTGACTTCACGCGGCAGCGACACGAGCAGGGCGGGTCGACGATCACTATGCAGCTGGCTCGCGGATTCTTTCTGACGCCGGAAAAAACCATCAAGCGCAAGCTGACCGAAATGCTCATAGCGCTGGAGTTGGAGCAACGGTTCAGCAAACAGCAGATATTTGAGTTTTATGGCAACTGGGTAGACCTTGGCCAGCGCGGTTCGTTTGAGATCAGCGGGTTTGCGGAGGCTTCGCAAGCATATTTCAACAAGGACATCAAAGACATCACGCTGCCCGAGGCTGCATTGCTGGCAGGCATTATTCAGCGTCCGAGCTATCTTTCGCCCTACCGTCATCATGACCGCGCGCAGGAACGCCGGAATCTGGTGCTCGACAGCATGGTAGAGACCCACGCGATCACGCGAGAGCAGGCGGACAAAGCCAAAGCCGCGCCGCTGAAATTGGCTCCGCCTAATGTGGAAGCCAGCCAGGCGCCGTATTTTGTGGATCTCGTACGCGAAACGCTGATTCCCAAACTGCCTGAGCGGGAGATGAACGAGCAGGCGTATCGGATATATACAACGCTCGATCCCGAACTGCAGCAGGCCGCAGCGCAGGCGGTCGAGAATGGAATCAAGCTGGTGGATGATCAAATCACGAAGCGCCGAACCAAGCGGGTGAAGATCGGCAAAGGCAAATACCAAACCCAAGTGGAACCGGGGCCGCAAGCACAGGTCGCACTCATAGCGATGGATCCTCACACCGGCGAGGTGCTGGCTCTGGTGGGTGGGCGCAACTATGGATTTAGCCAGCTGAACCACTCTGTGGCCAAGCGGCCAACGGGGTCGATTTTCAAACCGTTTGTTTACGCCACGGCGATGAATACCGCGCTTGATGGCAGTAACCAGGTTTATACACCAGCCTCAATACTTCCCGACCAGCCGAGCACATTCTCCTATGGTGACCAGATCTATGAGCCGCGCAACTACAAAGAGGAATACCACGGCGATGTGACCGCTCGTTACGCGCTGGCCATGTCACTGAACAACGCCACGGTCAAAATGGCGGAAGAAGTGGGATACGACAAGGTAGCGGACCTCGCGAAATCGGCCGGCATTACGTCGGTAAAAGCGACTCCGGCAATGGCGCTTGGCGCCTACGATGCGACTCCAATGGATATGGCCGCAGCTTACACCGTGTTCTCAAACAATGGCATGCGGCTGTCGCCGGTGTTGGTAAAGTCAGTTCGCACGGCCGAGGGCGATCCGGTCATGAATTTCGCGCCGGACACGCGGCAAGTGCTTGACCCGCGCGTGGCTTACGTGATGACCGACATGATGGAAAGCGTCATCAATAATGGGCTGGCGTTTTCAGCGGTGCGCGGACACGGTTTCCAGCAACCTGCCGCCGGAAAAACTGGAACCTCGCATGATGGGTGGTTCGCCGGATACACCAGCAACTTGCTCTGTATTGTCTGGGTTGGTTTCGACGACTACAGCGAAATCCATCTGACCGGCGGGCAAACGGCCGCGCCCATGTGGACCGACTTAATGAAGAAGGCGGCGGAACTGCCGCGATATTCGGACATGAAACCTTTCTCGCAGCCTTCGGGCGTGGTTGACGTGCAACTCGACCGGATCACGAACCTGCTGGCCACACCCTCATGCCCGCAGACTTACAGTGCGGCTTTTATCGTGGGAACGGAGCCTACCAGCACTTGCGATCAGGGCAATGGAATTCATGGAATCTTGTCCAAGATTTTAGGCCTGGGAAACCCGCAGCCGGAGCCGCCAGCGAACGAGTCAGCCGACCAGGGTGCGCAAAAGAAAAAGGGATTTTTAGGCAAGATCGCTGGTATGTTTAAGGATGAAAAGCAGGCGGATCCTCCGCCCAAGCCGCCGGATGCGACCGCTAGCCCTCATTGAGTGACTTCGGGCGCGAAAGGCCGCTTTAGCGGGAACTTGGCGGGCGTGGCCGGTGTCTCTGACATAGGGATTTCCTGCTCAGGAGGCGTCCTATGTTTCGTACGTCCTTCCACCGAGCGCTGCCGATAGCGCTACTAGGCTTTCTCACCCCTATTGCCTTCGCGCAAAACTGGCCTTCCGATCAAATCCAGATTGCGCCTCCCATGAGACAGGTCCCGCCTCCATCGAGTACCGCCTCGGCTGCAGAACTGGAAAAGCAGGGAGACGACTTGCGAGCCGGGAAGCAATATCTGGACGCAATCGACTACTACCACGCGGCGCTGGTGAAAGGTCCGCAGAGCGCAGCCGTCTCTAACAAGCTCGGAATCGCTGAATTGATGCTGCAGCGGTTTAAACCGGCAGGCAAAGAATTTGAACAAGCCATACGGGTGAACCGGACATTCGCCGAAGCCTACAACAACCTTGGCGTGATCAACTACGAGCGGCGAAAATATGGCGCATCGATCAAGCAATATAAGAAAGCGCTGGCCATTCAGCCGGATTCGGCCTCGTTCTACTCAAACCTGGGCGCTTCCTATTTTGCGCGTAAGGACTTTGAACACGCGACAGAAGCTTATTCAAAAGCGGTGCAGATCGACCCGGAGATTTTCGACCGCACCTCACATACCGGAATTGCGGCGCAGATGGCTTCGCCCGAAGATCGGGCACACTATGACTACGTACTCGCCAAGCTCTACGCAAAAATGGGAGACCGCGACCACTCGCTGCAGTTTCTTCGCAAATCCATGGAAGAGGGCTACAAAGATGTGAAAGACGTTTATACCGCCCCGGAATTTGCGGAACTGCGTAAGGACGCACGCTTCGCCGAGTTAATGAAGGCGAAGCCCCTGGCTATTCCGGATTAAAGATCCGAAAGCCGATAACCGCAGAGAGCGCCGAGGAACTGTTGAGAGAGCAGTGAAAAGCGAATGCGGGCGACTGTACGCTATTGACATTCTTCTTCTCTAATCAGAGATCGAATCCTGATTTTTTCCACACTTTTCCGCGAAACTCCCGCCGGGCTTCCGGGTTCCTTTCTTAAGTAAGAAAACACGCCCGCCGGCCGCCGACCCGAGCACGCCCCAAGCAGCGCGGCCGGTCAGGGCTTGTTCTTAAACTGGCGTAGCCTCCTGCGCCGCTGATATCCTTTTCCCTTTCCTCAGGAGGACGCATGTCTTTCAGCCTTGACGGCCGGGTGGCCGTTGTCTTTGGAGTGGCCAATAAACGCAGCATTGCCTGGTCGATTGCCCAGGGCTTACACCAGGCCGGGGCCAAACTCGCCATCACGTATCAAAACGAACGCCTGGAGCAGGAAGCGAAGGACCTGATTCTGTCTCTGCCTGGCGCCGAAGCCTTCATGTGCGACGTTTCCAAAGACGAAGAAATAGAACGGCTCTTCTCCCAATTAAAACAGCGTTATGGCAAGCTGAATGTTCTGGTGCACAGCGTCGCCTTTGCTCCGGCCGAGTGTATGAAAGCCGATTTTGTAAACACCAGCCGCGAGGGCTTTCGAATTGCGCACGACGTCAGCGTTTATTCGTTGATCGCGGTTGCACGAGCCGCCGCTCCGCTGATGGAGGATGGCGGCAGCGTGATCACCATGAGCTACTATGGCGCGGAAAAAGTTGTGCCGCATTACAACGTGATGGGAGTTGCAAAAGCGGCCTTAGAGTGTACGGTGCGATACTTGGCGGACGACCTTGGCCCGAAGAAGATTCGCGTAAACGCGATTTCTGCCGGGCCGATCAAAACTCTTGCTGCACGTGGCATTGCCAACCTTGGCGAAATGTTGAAATTCCATGCCGAACGGGCGCCATTGAAGAGAAATGTTGACGTCAACGAGGTCGGCTCGACCGGAGTGTTTCTGGCGTCGGACGCAAGCTCAGGGATTACGGGCGAAGTGATCCACGTGGATTGCGGATACAACATAATGGGATATTGAAAAGATTGCAGAATGCAGAAGTGAGAAGGCAGAATTCAGAATAATGCTCCTGGGTTTTCAATCTGAAATCTACAATCATCAATCTGCAATCAACAATGCGATAACCACGAAGGACACAAAGGTACGCGAAGGAAAACAAGTCACGACATTACTTTGATTCGCCTTTGGTTCTCGGAAACTCTTTCGAGCACGATCTCCACGTTTCGCTGACGTTGAAAGCGCGCGAACTTTTCTCCCCACTCGATCAGCAGCACGCTGTTGTCGGTCATCAGATCGTCGAGTCCCAGCGTCTCCAGCTCACGCGGGGTGTCTATACGATATAAATCGATGTGGTAAACGGTGACTGATGGGCCTCGATATTCGTGGATCAAAGTGAAGGTAGGGCTGGTCACGTCGTCGTGAGATGCGGCGTTAAATCCTTCCGCGATTCCCTTTACCAGCGTGGTTTTGCCGGCGCCGAGGTCGCCACGCAGGACGACAATTTTCGGTGGCGCGAGCTGAGACGCCAGCTCCCGTCCGAGCGCGATAGTTTCCTCAGGAGAATTGGTGGTGAAGTCGCGGGCCATCCGGCTGCCGATGAAAGATCAGTATAGCCGGGCGCGCCAGGTTTACGATCCTTGCGAATTCCACTGACTCGTGCGCAGCCCAGCAAAAGTGCTGTCGCCAACCGATTCGACCATCATACGCAGGTGCTGCTGAGCGTCATCCTCAAGCGCGATAAACCGGAAGGGTTGAAAAACACTTCCTGTGCCGGCCCGCAAGGGATTCAGCATTTCAGCCATGCCGTTGACGTCGCCGGAGTGAGTTTGAAAAGCGACCTCGACGAAATCGCCCTCGGAGATGGCAACCGGCAATTGCAGTAGTCCTCCGGTCGCGGAGATGACTTGTAGCCGGCCTTTGGCATGTTGACCGTCGCCTAACTTAACTAACGCCGGTGTTGTCTGGAGCTTTATACGGGTAGCGCGATGCGTGGGACTGCACTGGGGATAGTGTGTCATCATCACCACTATCGCATCCGCGCGAAAAACGAGCGAGATTACCGAAGCGCAGTGTACAGAATCATACAGGTCGAGTTCTCCAATCTCCGATTTTTACCCACTTTTCTGCGGCTTGCGCACGAACTCGCCGGAAAGCTTCGGGTAGGGCCCGGATGAGATCGGTGGCGACCAAGGAGTGCTCGCCCATGGCCTCCTCGGCGACGTCGCCTGCCAAACCGTGCAGATAAACCGCGGCCAGGACCGCAAGGAAAGCGCGCTTTGGATTTTGCGCCAGCATTCCGGCGACGATGCCGGTAAGAATGTCGCCAGTTCCGCCGGTGGACATGCCAGGATTCCCGGTGGTGTTTATCCATACTTCGCCGTCGGGATTGGCGATTGCTGTGCGGTCACCCTTCAGGACCAAGATCAGCTCGTGATCGCGGGCGAATGAACGCGCCACATTGATTCGATCGCGCTGGATTGCTGCGGTGTTCAGACCCGTGAGCCGCGACATTTCGCCGGGGTGAGGAGTCAAAACGAGAGTTCGCCCATGACCGGATAATTCCTGCGTCCGCCCCTCAAACGCGTTCAGACCGTCGGCATCGAGCACAATGGGCGTCTGCGATTTGGTCACGACCGTGTGAACGAATTCCGCAGTGCTGGGGTGGCGCGAGATTCCAGGGCCAATTGCGAGCACGGTTTTGTTCTCGGCGACCCGCTCGAATTCTTCAAGCGCTACTTTCGAAATACTGCCAATCTCGGTTTCGCTGAGCGGCTCGGTCATCAGCTCGGGATGGTAACTGGCAATAACCGGCAACGTGGATTGCGGCGAGGCCACGGTCACCAGGCCAGCGCCAGTTCTCAGCGCGGAAAATCCGGCCATCACTGCAGCGCCGGTTTTGCCCAGGGAACCACCGGCCACCAGCACGTGACCATACATGCCTTTGTTGGAATCGCGCGGACGCGGGCCTATCAGCGAGGCAATTTCTTTGGGCGTGATCACCTGCAGATTCAGCGAAGACTGAATGGCCTCGGGTGGCGAGCCGATGGGTGCGATTACAGTTGGCCCTGAAGTTAGGTTTCCGAAAATGTGCGCGGGGCGCGGCGCGGTGAAGGTCACAATCGCATCAGCGCGGGCCACGGCGCCGGTTTGGTCGCCCATGACGTCGCTGGCAGCGCCAGAAGGAATATCGACTGCAATTACGGGGGCGACGGCGGCGTTGATTTTGGCGATAGCTTCGGCATAAACGCCGGCGACGGGTGGTTGAAAGCCGCTGCCGAGAATTGCGTCGATGAGCACATCACGGCTGAAAACTTCTCTAAAGGCAGGTTCTCCCCAGGCGTTGAAGATCGCGAAGGAGCTTGGGTCCTTCGGAAGCTTGGCGAAGTTCGCGGCTGCGTCGCCTCGCAATTCGGAGGGATCAGCTAAAAGCAGCAACCGCACTTCCCTGCCCGCCTGGTACAGTTTGCGCGCCGCCACAAAACCGTCCCCGCCGTTGTTGCCCTTGCCGCAAATGACGCCGAATGATTTTGCGTTGGGATAAGAAGCGACCGCGAACTCCGCGACCGCCGATCCAGCGTTCTCCATCAGCGTGAGCGACGGCACGCCGAATTTCTCGCTGGTTATGCGGTCGATCTCGCGCATCTCGGCCGAGGTGACGATCTTCATGGCTACCAGATTAAACCGTGGGGTTCTGTAATTGCACTGCGACTTTGTGGCGTGAATCGGAGCGGGTACCGCCCACATAAATTTCTTATGACGCTAAACCCCCTAAAAACGCCGAATCGCGTTCCGAATAGATATCGAGGACTAGGCCTCCGTCAGAAGATTGGCCTTTCGCCTCACCTTCTCTCGATGCGACAATAGCCGTATGAGTATCATCGACAATGCTAAAGAGCTGGTCACCGCCGTTCACGAAATTAAAAATCTGGAACTGTACGAGCGCGTTCTGAACTTGAACGCCGGTATCCTCGAATTGGTCGACGAGAATCGGGAGCTCCGTGTTGAAATCGAAGATCTAAGTAAAAAACTTCAACTTCGAGGCAAAATGAACTTTCGAGAGCCGTTCTATTTCCAAGACGGCGACGTGACGCCATACTGTTCATCGTGTTGGGAAACTAAGACTCATGCAATTCATGTGGTGAAAACTTCTGACAGGGAAGGGCAAGCTAGATGGGACTGCCCAAGTTGCAAGAATTATTACATTGTTAAATCTGGTAGCTCTCAACGATCTCATGCTTTTTCTTTCGGCGGCCCAGCCGGTCCAGACGACTGGATGCGATAGCACGGTCCGGTTGGAACTTTATCGCGACACAGACCTCGTTACACTCACCTCCAGTATTATTGGTTCGCCGCTGACATTTCTTATTTGAGCTGACGGTCAGTCCGACCCTACGGCGGGTCACACGAAATCCAAATCGGCTGCACACTGGAGAACCCAATGAAACGCTGTGCTGCATTTCTTCTGTTGTTGGCAGGTTGCGCCTTCGGGCAAGAATCGCCTGTCCCGAAGATTGAATACAGCTCGGTCCCTGATTTTCTTAAATTGCCAGCGGACATAAGTTTTGGCGAGGTCGCGGGCGTGGCGGTCAATTCGCACAAGCATATCTTTGTCTTCTCCCGCGGAAATACCACCGGGCCGGCTTATGGCGCGGCGGCGGCGCAATTGCTGGAGTTCCTGCCAAATGGAACTTATGTGCGCGAGATCGGCCACAACCTCTACGGCTGGTCGTACGCGCACGCCGTAAAAATCGACAAAGATGACAACATCTGGGTCGCCGACAAAGGTTCTGACGTGGTGGTAAAGTTCGACCGGCAAGGCCGGGTGGCGATGGTGTTCGGACGCAAGCAGGAAGCATCCGACGAGGAAACCGGGCCGCTCAAACATCCGCATCCGCCGTTGCCCACGATTGACGGGATGTTCCGCCAGGTCACCGACATCGCGTGGGACTCGGCCGGCAACACCTACATCAGTGACGGCTATATCAACGCGCGCGTCGCGAAATTCGACAAAGATGGCAACTGGGTCAAGTCGTGGGGAGAGCCTGGCGACCAGCCCGGTCAATTCGTTCAGCCGCACAGTATTGCGGTGGATGCAGCCGATCACGTGTATGTCGCCGACCGCGGTAACCGGCGGATACAGGTGTTTGACGGCGACGGCAAATTTATCCGGCAGATTACGATTGATGTTCCGGTTGATCCCAATGCGCGGCCAGCGATTGGTAGCAAACCCAAGCTGCCGATCACCGGCAATCAGACGATCTCGCCAGGAGCGCCGTGGGCAATCTGCATCACGCCGAACCAGGTGCTGTACGCCGCCGACGGCTATCCCGGCAGGATTTATAAGATGACGCTGGAAGGAAAAATTCTGGGCGTGCTGGGTGAGTCAGGCAAACAGTTGAAACAGTTTGGCTGGATCCATGAGATCGCGTGCCCGTCGGAGAACGAACTCTACGTCGCCGAATTGCTGAACTGGCGAGTGCAGAAGCTGATTTTGATACCGGGACATTGAAGATCAACTAAAAGTATTTGACCGCAAAGGCGTTTAACCGCAGAGATCGCAGAGGATACGCCGAGAACGCAGAGAGAATCCGCTGCCAGCCAGACTTGGAAAACAACCAGCCTTCCTGCTAAAGTGAGGTCAGCAGTTCACCCGCCCCTGAAATAAGGAGAAGTATGGCTGAAAATCCCAGCGCGACTCTGCCCGCTATCGTCGAGAAAATCATTAAGCCTCCGTATGCTGGCGCAACTGAAAAGGCGCAAATTTCGGTAGAAGGCGCAGACCATCTATACCGAGAGATTCGCATTGAGAACACTTTAACTGACGAGGATGGTCACAAGGTCGGCCTGAAGCCAGGGGCTGAAGTACAAGTGACGGTCGAGGCCGATGCTGAGGCCACCACTCCCAAGGCTTGAGGCCGCGAGCCTTTCAGCCTAAAAACCTGGGCCACGGATCTACACCGATTTTCACCGGTCGAAATTCAAAACCGATCAGTGATACCCGCGTCAATCCATGGCCTGAATCTGTTTGTGCTAAGTTATTTCGGCTGCCGAACTATGCGCATGTAAGGCTTCGGTGTTTTCCAACCCTCAGGAAATTTCTCCTTCGCCTGCTCATTTGAAACCGCGCCAGTAATGATCACGTCGTCACCCTGCTTCCAATTGGCAGGCGTGGCGACCTGATGCTTGGCAGTAAGTTGCAGTGAATCGATGACCCGCAGTATTTCGTCAAAGTTGCGGCCAGTGCTCATCGGATAACTGAGCTGCATTTTGATCTTCTTGTCCGGGCCGATTACGAACACGGTACGCACGGTGGCATTGTCGTTGGGAGTGCGGCCCTGGGAGCTGTCGCCGGCAGAAGCGGGCAGCATTCCATAAAGCTTGGCGATCTTCAGTTGTGGGTCGCCAATCATGGGATAGTTCACCTTCGCGCCCTGGGTCTCCTCGATATCGGATTGCCACTTCACGTGATCGCTGACCGGATCAACGCTGACCGCGAGGATCTTCGCGTTGCGCTTGGCGAACTCGGGTTGCAGCTTTGCCATTGCGCCGAGTTCGGTCGTGCAAACTGGAGTGAAATCTTTGGGGTGAGAAAACAGAACTGCCCATCCGTTGCCGATCCACTCGTGAAAACGAATCGGGCCTTGCGTTGTGTCTGCGGTGAAGTCGGGGGCAGTGTCGTTAATGCGGGGGATGCTGGATGTGGCTGGATCTAAAGTTGCGGTGCTCATTTTTTCCTCCTAATCAGAAATCGTGCTGGAATCCGGTCCGTAATATTGCGCCGGCGAGTTCGGATGATTTCAGGACAAAACAAAAACCCACTCGGGTTGCGCCGGGTGGGTTGGAAAACCTTGCTGCGCTAAGCACACCCCGGCGGCCGCGTACAACAACAGATACAGAGCGGCACCTGGTGGATTCGCATGCAATTAGCATACGCAGCATAAAACCGATGGTCAAATCCTGCGTTCCGGGATGCAATCAGAAGCACGGCAATCGGAGGGCGTGAAACTTTTGCGACAGAAGCCGCAGATTTTGAGTCGAATACGCATGAACTCGCTGCGACGTCTTCCCTTCACTCAGTTCGACGTCTTCACATCCCGCGCCCTCGAGGGCAATCCGTTGGCGGTCTTTCCCGACGGCCGAAGTTTGAGCGATGACGAAATGCAAGCCATCGCGAAGGAGATGAACCTCTCGGAGACGACCTACATTCTGCCGCGCGATGCCGCAATCGAAAAAGAACGTGGCATTCGGGTACGCATTTTTGCCGTGCAGGAAGAATTGCCCTTTGCCGGGCATCCCACGCTGGGCACGGCGTTTGCCTTGCGCGGAAACAGCGGGGCCAGCGAGATCAGGCTGGAATTGAATGTCGGCACGATTCCGGTGCGATTCGAAGTGAAGCCGGGACAGCCAGCGTTTGGAGAGATGACGCAGAATGATCCGGTATTCGGGGAGATTCACGATGTGAAAAAGATTGCCGAAGTCACCGGAATTCCCGCAGGCGATATTGATTCTGACTTTCCGGTCCAGACAGTTTCGACCGGAGTACCTTTCACTATTCTTCCGTTGCGCGGGCTGGGACAGATTCGCCGGTTGCAAATCAATCAGGGGCGCGCATCCGAGTATCTCAGCGCCTCCAGTGGGAAATTCTTCTTTTGCGTGACTCGCGAGACCGTTGATCCGGCGGCACGTTTGCACGCTCGCATGCTGTTTTACAACGGTGAAGACCCGGCGACCGGTTCGGCTGCCGGTTGCGCTGCAGCATGGATGGTGCAGCACGGCATTGCGAAGCCGGAGGAGCGGGTGCTGATCGAACAGGGAGTGGAAATCAAGCGCCCGAGTAAGATTTTTGTCCGTGCCTCGCGGGGCAATGGCAGAGTGGTTAATGTACGGGTCGGTGGAAATGTTGTTGAAGTTTTACGCGGAGAACTTTCCTTTTGAATTCACAGGTCAAGAATCCCGCAGAAAATCCAGCCCCGCACATGCGAGGTCTTCTTTCAAGCTGAAAGTTTCGCATTGGCGTTCACGTTACTTTACACGCGCCGCGCCTGGCGATAGGATTCATTCCGCTCTAGTCGAAATCTTCAACCAACAAATTCTTAAAATTTTTCGCGCGGCAGTTTTCACGCGTACTTGGAAGGCCGATGAAACCAAAACGTACAATCCTCTGTGTTGACGATAATGAGCAGTCCCTCTCCATTCGAAAAGTCATGCTTGAAACCCGCGGCTACCGCGTACTGGCATACACCGACGCGCAACTTGCCTTGCAGCGGTTTGCGCAGGGTGGAGTTGATTTGGTCCTCACTGACCTGATCATGCCCGGCATCGACGGTTCAAAGCTGATTGAAGGGGTGAAGGACCTTTCCCCTGAAACTCCTGCGATTCTTCTCTCAGGCAAAGTAAAAGTTTACGAGCGCGACAGCGGCGCCGACGTATTCCTGGCCAAAGGAATGTATGCGCCGGCCGAGCTGCTGGAGCGTATCCGGCTCCTGCTGGTCCGCAAGCGCGGCCCGAAGCGGGCGCATCCCCGAGAGCACGCAGTGCACGCACAAGCGCCGCCGGCGCACCGCGTCGCGTCCGCCTAACCCTCCCACATTTTTGCCACGGATAGCGCGGATTCGGCGGATCGGCGGAAGCTGTTCTGGCCGTCATCCGTCTAATCCGTGGCCGCTTTTCTTGCCAGCACGAAGTTTGACCACAGGTCTTGTTGTAAGATCAGTGGTTTGAATGGCTCCGATTATTGAAGCAGTTGATCTTCACAAGACGTACCACATCGGCAAGATTGAAGTGCCGGCCCTGCGCGGGATTTCGTTAGGCGTTCCGCGAGGGCAGTTCGTGAGCATCGTAGGCCCCTCGGGCAGCGGCAAGTCAACGCTGTTTTACGTTTTGGGCGGGCTGGCGCGGGCCGACTCCGGCAATGTGATCATTGACGGAGTGAATTTCACGAAACTTTCCGACTCGGCGCGCACCCGCATGCGCAAATCAAAAATCGGATTCGTCTTTCAGAAATTCAACCTGCTGCCGACGCTCGACGCGCGATCGAACATCGAGGTTGCGATTGACATTGCGGGAAAGAACGGTGATCGCGATCCCGCTTACTTCAACAAGATTGTCGAACTGCTCGGGGTCAACAAGCGTCTCGATCACCGCCCCTCAGAGCTTTCGGGCGGTGAGCAGCAGCGGGTAGCGCTGGCGCGGGCGCTGATCAATCGTCCCGCGATTGTGCTGGCCGACGAACCGACGGGCAATCTGGATACGAAGAATTCGGAAATTGTGCTGAGCATGTTGCGCCATTCGAACCAGGAATTGGGGCAAACCGTCCTGATGATCACGCACAATCCCGCAGCCGCGGCTTATGGCGATCGTATTGTTCATATGCGGGATGGCGAGATTGTGGCGCCGGAAAAGGATCCGCAGTGGACAGGACATTGAGTATTGATTCATTGCGTCACTGAGGCATTGAATCAATGAAGCTCATCCGCCGCCTAGTTTATAATCAGCTCCAGCGAGCGGGAGTAACTCAGTGGTAGAGTGCGACCTTGCCAAGGTCGAAGTCGCGGGTTCAAATCCCGTCTCCCGCTCCAGAATTTTCAATGCAGCACAACCCAGTCCGGGTCCGCTCGCATCGTCTCTAATGTATGTAGAGGAGAGTGCGCCCATGACTTACCGGAAACTCTTGTGGGCCCTGATGTTTGTGACCATCTCATTGGCCCCGGGATGCGGCAACAACCGGCTAAGCTCGGTGAACGTTAGTCCAGCAGTAGCGGACGCGCGAAATTTTCCTAATGGACAAGTTCAGTTCACTGCTACCGGCACTTACAGCGGCTCGTCACACCCGGTGACGGTAAACAGCCTCAGTTGGTGTGTCGGAAGCAGTTCAGGCCTCTGCAATGGAAACATCGCTTCCGCGGCGACCGTAAACACGAATGGTGTTGCCCAATGCCTGTCGGGCGCAACCGGTACGGTCACGGTAATTGCCGGCACAGGCGGCGTTGTGACCATGCCCGATACCGGCCATCAGTTCAAGGTCTTCGGAACCGCTCAACTGACCTGCCCTTGAATTCTGTCCCGCGTTTGCGAGTCGCGGTAATCTCAAGTCCCCGGCGGCGCGGAGTGGACACATTCCTGACGGGCTGCTAATTTTATGCAAAGGGCGCGGTACCCAAGTGGTAAGGGAGAGGTCTGCAAAACCTTTATGCGTCGGTTCGATTCCGACCCGCGCCTCCAACCTTAAGCTCGCAAACACTGCCTCAAAGCATCAAGACAACCGAGCGGCGCTACGCAGAATGGGTCAAGGGACGGCAGGACAGATTAGACTCGCTTGTGACGGGGACGTGGAAGAATAAGAAGTAGGTCGCATGTCAAACCAGAGTACAATGTCACGCCATGAGATTGCTACTGCTTGCGTTTTTCGTTCTCGCATCCCCATCATGTTTCGCGTCCACAGCACAGATGGACGGCAATGACATGCTAAGCAAGTGCAAGCCCCTCTTCGATGACATCATGGGGACACCTAATACTTCCGCGACATTCAGCGAAAAACTCGACTCAACCTACTGCGCCGGGTATATTGCTGGCGTCCTCGACGTTGAAGCCGCTTGGCGCAGAGTAGAGGGCGAATCCAGCAAAGCGACCCATTACTGTTTGCCAGCGGACGGGATACCCAACGAGCAGGTATTGAGAATCCTAAAGAAGTGGCTAGATAAGAACCCCGAAAAGCTCCATTTGAGGGCGGATTTCATAGTCCATGCCGCAATTCTTGAAGCCTTCCCATGCAAGGGGTAAAGCACATCAACGGTCATGGCGAATTCACTTAATTTCCTTTTCAAAAACTGTGTGTATTTCCCCAAGCTCATTCCAAGTGAGAAAGCTACTGTACTTCAACCCTGACAAGGACTCGTATTGAATTAATACTCCAGCGGGATGGGCAAGTGCGTCCGCGAAGAAATAATGGATGTTGTGCAAACCTTTTGGAGCTAGCGCCGTGATGTGACGCGGCTCCCTCCCCGCCTGTGTAAAATCGAAAACGATGTTGATTGCAGGTCCAAAACCCTGATTCTCTAACGTCCATGACTCACGTTGGACAAGAGCTAGAAAGGGCATCTGAGTGTTTTTAAGTTGTGAGACGCTAGCCTCCGCAATCCCTTGTGTATCCTTGGCATACTTTTTGAGCACCGTCAGTGTCCGGTAAGTGAGAGCCGCGATAACTCCGGCTGCAAGAGCTTGAATCCAGTTTGGCAGGTTCGAGAAAATAATGCACTGACTCATGGAGCGAATCTAACCCCAAAAGACCAAATGTCAAGACTGTCCATGCGCAATCCGTCGTTTTGAGCGGCTTGCATTTGAATTGGCGCAGGATTCTAACTACAAGCACCTTCCAGGCTTTCTTTTTGGGGACAGAATGCTAATGACGCCCTGCCACGCGGTGTAAAGCCGGAGCGTATAATTCGCGGCACCTATGGATGAGGAAACTTTGGAAAGTATTTTGCGTGATCTCGTGAAAATGTTTACGAGTCTGGATTCTGATATTTTGGATTTGAAAACTTCCGTCGCGGTTCTGAAGTTGCGGCTTGCCAGATTGGCTGGAGAAGATGATCCGAAAGCGGCATTGGATTCTTTTCGAGCGGATGAGAGCAGGGTACGGGATTCTCTTCCACTTTCTAAGCAACTGAAAGAGGCTCGCGACGTGTTAAACGTTTTAGAAAAACACGGTAAGACTTTCGGAAAAAATCAGGCTTAAAAAACAAAGGGCCAAGGATGGGGCGAACCATCGCGAGACCCTCGTAGTCCGTGGCCCGGGCCGCACGGATGCGGCACAAAACTTAACAATTCTTCACGATTCTTGGCATGGCAGGACTTCGGTGCGAGATAGAATCCGACTCAATAACCCCACCCAAGCCGCCCTGAATGGCCCACGAACCTCTTAAGGGCGGCTTCTTTCCTTTTGTCACTCTGTGGGAAAATGCCTTCATGGCGAAGCGCATTCTTCGGGTGGTTAAATGGCTCGGTACCACGCCGGCTGTCGGATTTTGCGAATTGTGCAGGCAGCAATTCAAAGCTCCCATGAGTGCGCTGACCAAAACCAGGGACGCTCAAGCTAGCCTCCAACGACAGTTTGACTCACACAAGTGCACGCCGGAAACGGGTGCGACAGCGAACACATAATCCCCAGCCCGATGACGGGATTCCTTGTGCCGTGGTTTACCCTTCTTGGTTCGGTCCGTAGAGTTTCAACCGGACCCCCTTAAGACTGGCAGCGGAGCACCAAAGTCCCAGCTTGCGCAAATAAAGCACACCCCAGTACATTCTGCTCATGCAGCTTCGTGCGGTAGGACCCGATATAAGCGTCTCGACTGAACAGTGGGTTCACGTAAGAGATGTCCAATGCCCGGTCTGTTTCGCGGAGTTTCACCTTTTGGCACCCATCATTGAGACAGAGCAAGCCGAAGTCGCTGTTCATACGGATTGGCTGAGTCAACATCTCATGAACACTTGTCCAAACCACGCCAAGGACATTAGGACGCCCGACCCTACCGCGGAAACATGCCGAACCTATTGGCTTGAGGAAGCGCGTGCCCAAGCCATTAAGGAAGCTGAAGACGCCGGACTGCGAGGGGCAGAGCGTGATGCATTCATTCAGGAGCGCACTGAAGTTTATTACGCGGAGCTAATAATGAGAAGAGTGGGGTAACGCTCAGCGCGGGAGGATCTCCGCTCCCGGGGCGGGCCGCATGGATGATGCGATTAAAGCCGCCTGGTGGCCGGATATTCCACAAGAAGATGTATCTTCGGTTCGATGCGATACAGTCTTTCCTGTATTTACACTTCTCCCACAGGCGGCGAAGATTAAGGGAATCTGGGAGCGGAAACCACGCCCTTTTCGTCTGCTTTACTCCTCTGGCCGAGGGGTTCGTCCACCTTGTCTAAAGTGTCATTCAACGCATTGCGGGCCATCCTTGCAAAGCCCTTGATCCTTTGCATCGAAGACGAACCCATTCACCTGCTCCTGCGGAAAAAGGTTCTTGAGCGCGACGGCTACGATGTGATTGGCGTGACAACGGCGGAGGACGCCCTAAAAACCCTTCGCGAAGCACCTGTTTGTGCGGTAATAGCCGACCACATGCTGCATGGAACAACGGGCACAGAACTTGCGAAAGAAATGAAAAAAGTTAAGCCCGATGTTCCCATCATTCTTTTTTCCGGGACCTTGCCGGAGGCGCTGAACAGTGTGGACGTTTACGTCAATAAAGGGGAACCGACAGCAATTTTCCTCGGCATCGTCCGCGATGTCGTTCAGCGGTACCGTTCATAACGCAGTTGAATCCCACTCCCAAGCCCATTCTGCTCGTGGCGGCGTTTCCGGATTAAATTACTTTCTCTTTCAGGCGAAACTTATTTTGCTTTGCAGTGTTCTGGAAGGGGGATCGAACCATTGAGGTTGACCCTCAAGAAGGAGCACCAACATGGCCTCACGCTTGTTGCTCGTCGCATTCGTCAGCTTGTTTCTTTCAGGTTGTAGCAACACTCTGAACCCATTTTGCGGTAGCGCCAGACCCGCACCCGCGATTGGGTCCCTCTCTCCGAGCTCAGTGACCTTTTCCGAAGTGCAGCAAGGTACTGTGCTGACCGTGAACGGCAGTGAGTTTCTTCCATCGTCCCAAGTTTTGATAAACGGCAAGGCTCTTAGTCCGAGTGCATCCAGCGGCCAGCAATTAAAAGTGATGCTCACGACCGGCGTGATTTCCGGCCCTGGATCTGTGAACGTGAGTGTACGCACCCCAAGTGGAAATTCCTCTGACTTGGGTTGCACGAGCGGAGGCAGTAGCAGCGTGCTGGTATTGACAGTAAAGTGATGTGAACGCGTGCACACACATAACGCACGCATCCGCGATACCGGCCTGCCAGGCAAAAGGCCTCGCTACCTAATCGTCGCGCTCCCCTTTTGGACGCCAATGTGCGGTCCGACTGGCCATTTCTCGCGGCACACATGATGATGAGCGCGGTTTTCAAGCCTGGGTGCGCTCTTATGCTTTCGCAAAGGTGAATGCCATTCCACGCCCGGACGCATGACATCGAGCGGGACAACATTGCCGCGTTGTCCCGCGGGTGTCCCCCTGTGCGCGTCAGCGTAATTCGCGTTACAATACGCCCTTGAGGATCGCATGTTGAGACGTGGACTGATGATGGGAGTTGTGTTGCTGCTCACTTTAGCCGTCTCCACTCCGTGGGCCACTTCCGAGCAAACGCAGGAGGAAGGCCAGGTGCCGGCATATAATCCGCCTCCCGCAGCAGGCGCCAAACTACCGCCGATCTTAGGTAGAGATCAGCTGTGGGGCGGCAATGACAAATTCCCTTATCAATCGCACGCTTACGAGCTGGCGGCGAAAATCCAGAAGGTGATTTACCAGCAGCCCTGCTATTGCTATTGCGACCGCATGGGGCACAAAAGCCTGCACAGTTGCTTTGAGGGGACCCACGGGGCCCAGTGCTCAGTCTGCTTGAAGGAACTGTACTACGCATACCAGATGAGCGTGAAACACAAGACCGCGGCACAGATTCGCAAAGGAATTATCGCTGGAGAATGGAAGCAGACCGACCTGGAATCGGCGGCGAACGTTCACTAGCTTTTAGCTGTTAGCTCATAGCAAGACCAAGAGCTCCTGGCAAGACGGGGCAAGGAGCCAACAGCTGTTTGGATCCCCTACGACAAATCGAGGAAAAATCCTTCAGATGGCCCAGAAACCGACAGCCAAGCACACTTTCGTGAGCGATCCTCAACTCGCGCAACTGTTGCAGTCCTATGAATCCGGACTGCGCGCCATGCAGGAGCACAAATACGACAAGGCGAAGGCACTTTTGCAGAAGGTCGTCTCAGGCACGAATCGCGAAATCGGGGACCGCGCTGCGGTCCATTTGAACGCTTGCAATCAGCAATTGGAGCGCGGCGCTACACAATTCAAAACTGCTGAGGAGCACTACGATTTCGTAGTGTCGCTCATCAATATCGGGGATTACGTCAGTGCCCGCGAGCACCTCGACAAGCTGTCTAAACAAGTGCCTAAGGCGGACTACGTGGCCTACGGCCTGGCGGCGCTCGACTGCCTGACCGGGCACGTGGAAGACTCGCTCAAAAATCTTGCCCGCGCCGTGAGCCTGAATCCCACGCTACGTTTCCAGGCGCGCAACGATTCTGATTTTCAAAACCTCTCCGAAGATCCCCGCTTTACTGAGCTGCTTTATCCCGATCCTGGCGGCGACCTTACTCTTCCTCCCGAAGAAGGAGTCGAGGAGATCGGTTAGATCCAATGCCGCCCCGCAGCGGACGCGAATTGCGAGTAGTGGCAATTGGCGGTGGGACCGGTCTCTCCACGCTTCTCAAGGGATTGAAGAAGTACGTTGGCCTGCAGGCGGGCGACGAGGACGCTTCGCGCAATCCAGGTTCCGAATCCGCACGCATCGCGGAACTTTGCGCAGTAGTGACCGTGACCGACGACGGCGGCTCCAGCGGCCGGTTGCGGAAAGAGTTCAACATGCTTCCGCCCGGCGACGTGCGCAACTGCATTGTTGCGCTGTCTGAAGATGAGGCCCTGCTCGCGAAAGTATTTCAGCATCGATTTGACAAGGGGACGGGGCTCGAAGGCCACAGCTTCGGCAACCTTTTTCTTGCCGCACTTACGTCGCTAACCGGCGATTTCAGCGAGGCGGTCCGCTTGTCGTCGGAAATTCTAGCGACCCGCGGGCATATTTATCCCGCTACCGCTGCCAACATCGAACTCGAAGCATTGATGGACGATGGCTCCCGAGTCTGCGGCGAAACTAAAATCACCGCTAGCAAAGGCCGCATCGCAGAATTATTTCTTGTGCCTCCGGGACCTGAGCCACTTCCGCAAACCCTGGCGGCGATCGCGCGCGCTGATTTGATAACCGTGGGCCCGGGTTCGCTTTTTACCAGCCTGATTCCGAACCTGCTGGTGTGCGGGATTCCAGAGGCAATTCGCGACTCCGCCGCGGTCAAGGTCTATGTCTGCAACCTCATGACCCAGGCCAATGAAAGCCTGGGACGCACCGCCGCCGACCACATTGAGGCGCTCTATGACCATGCAGGTTGCCGAATTTTCGATTATGCATTAATCAACCAACTGCCCGCTTCTCCTGAATTAAAAGCAAAGTACGCACTCGAAGGCGCGTCTCAAATTACGGTTGATCTGGAGGCGATCGAAACCATGGGAGTTTGCCCGGTGCTGGGCGATTACTTGTTCGAGGATGGGGTCGCGCGGCACAATACGGACCAACTGGCGAAAGATTTGTTGCAGTTGGTCACCCAGACGCCATCGGAAAAGTCATCTTCCCTTTGATCACGATCACCAGTGCTTGTTGAGCAAAAACGCCTGACGCAACTTTTTCAGACTTCCGGGTTGGTACGTTTAGACGGTGACTTCACCGCACCTGTGTATTGAATCTAATACTTGAAGCTTTTGCGCAAGGCTAAGAAAATTATGAAGAGCTTTGGAGCGTATTTGCAAAGTATGAATCGCAATTTCGTTTGGGGCATAGGGATCGCAATTCTAATGCTCTCCAGCGTAACCTCGTTCGCCCAGTACCGCGGCGAAGAACAGAGAGAAGATCAGAGAAATGATCAGGGAAATTACGAAGGAACTGCGAATGCGGTAAGCGCTGGCGGAAACTGGACCCAATATTCAGGCGAAGACCTCATGACGGCGGCCAAGCGGGTCCGCTTCGAGTTGCCGGCCAACGACTCGCCGAATAGTGACGATCGAGCCAAAGTCATTCTCTATTGCACCGATGGCAAATTGAAGCTTGCCGACTTTCGCCCCGAGACGCGACTAGGCCGTCCCAACTGGCCTGGATTTTGGGGACAGCCGCAAATGCGGGTCTTGGTGCGTGTTGATAATGCACACAGCTCCCATAATTGGAATTGGGTCAATGGGCATTTTCTCGCCATGGACAAGGGAACCGCGCGCGAGTTGATCGGTGCACATTTGTTTCGCGTAGAGTTTCAAACTCCGCGTGGCCCCCAGATTGCTGAGTTCTCACCCGAGGGACTGGACTTAAAATCAGTTTCGAAGGCCTGCGATTTGACCCCGAAAAAGCCATAAGCCACTGCTCATATGCTACGGGCGGGAAGGCCACTAGCTCCACGACCAGAATTAGGTAGTCAACTAGGACGAAAGCGCTCACCCGCAGTTCCTCCAGCCATCGATTCACGGCTTTTTTATTCGCAATGCGAGATAATTGATTGTTTCCCTGCCCGTTATTAGTTCTGAAGTTCTGAGGTGGTTACATGACGACCGTTAGTTCCCTTCCCGGTATTTCTCACTCGCCTTTATCGCAACAAGAACTCGCAAGCATTCACGCGTATTGGCGCGCTGCCAATTATCTTTCCGTTGGACAAATTTATTTGTATGCGAACCCGCTCTTGCGCGAGCCGCTGAGGCTGGAGCACATTAAGCCGCGGCTGCTTGGACACTTTGGCACCACGCCCGGACTGAATTTTGTATACGTGCATTTCAACCGGGTCATCACGAAATACGACCTTGACGTGATTTATGTCTGCGGCCCGGGCCACGGCGGTCCGGGAATGGTGGCGAATGCATATCTCGAAGGCACTTATAGCGAGCTATATCCCAACATCCGGCAGAGCGAAGAAGGCATGCAGCGGCTGTTCAAACAATTCTCGTTTCCAGGTGGCATTCCCAGCCACGACGCGCCGGAGACTCCGGGGTCGATTCATGAAGGCGGCGAGTTGGGATATTCGCTCAGTCATGCTGCGGGCGCGGCATTTGATAATCCTGATCTGCTGGTGTGCTGCGTTGTCGGCGATGGCGAAGCCGAAACCGGGCCGCTGGCGACCGGATGGCATATCAACAAATTTCTAAATCCGCAGCACGATGGCGCGGTGCTCCCGATTCTGCACTTGAATGGCTACAAGATCGCAAACCCCACAATCCTCGGACGAATGAGCGATGAGCAGCTGACCAAACTGTTCAGCGGTTACGGCTGGAAGCCATACTTCCTTGAAGGCCACGAGCCGGAGCACATGCACCAGCTTATGGCGGCAACGCTTGATCAACTTGTTGAAGACATTCGCTCGATCCAGAGTGAAGCGCGCGGCCGCAAGAACCCGGGCCTAGCGGAATGGCCAATGATCGTAATGCGAACACCGAAAGGCTGGACGGGGCCGAAGCTAGTCGATGGCAAGCAGGTTGAAGGAACTTGGCGCGCGCACCAGGTTCCGGTCACTGATCTGCAAGAGAAGCCCGAGCACATAAAAATTCTAGAAGACTGGATGCGTAGTTATCGTCCAGAAGAATTGTTCGATAAATCCGGCAAATTAATTCCGGAGCTGGCCGAACTTCCGCCCAAAGGGGATCGCCGGATGAGCGCGAACCCGCATGCAAATGGCGGGCGGTTGTTGCGCGATCTGGTCATGCCGAATTTTCAGAACTACGCCGTTCAGGTGCCGAAACCCGGAGCGGTGGAGACCGAATCCACGCGGGTGCTCGGCGGATTTCTGCGCGATGTGATGAAGCTGAATCTTGGGTCCAAGAATTTTCGTGTCTTCGGTCCGGATGAAACGGCGTCGAACCGGCTGGAAGCTTTGTATGAGGCTACGGACAAGGAATGGCTTGAGCCGATTCTGCCGGTGGACGAAAACTTGTCACCGGACGGCCGCGTGCTCGAGATATTAAGCGAGCACATGTGCCAGGGATGGCTGGAGGGATATCTGCTGACCGGGCGGCACGGTTTCTTCTCTTGCTATGAGGCGTTCATTCATATCGTGGACTCAATGTTCAACCAGCATGCAAAGTGGCTGAACGTCACGCGAACTATCGAGTGGCGGCGCCCAATTGCGTCGCTGAATTACCTGCTCACTTCGCATGTCTGGCGGCAGGACCACAACGGGTTCACGCACCAGGACCCGGGATTCATTGATCACGTGATGAACAAAAAGGCAGATGTGGTGCGCGTGTATCTACCGCCGGACGCGAATTGCCTGTTGTCGGTGGCTGACCATTGTTTACGCAGCCGTCATTACGTGAATGTGATCGTGGCGGGCAAACAGCCGGAGTTGCAGTGGCTGGATATGGAATCAGCGATCGAACATTGCACAGATGGAATCGGCATTTGGGAGTGGGCCAGCAATGACGATGACTCTGAGCCGGACGTGGTTATGGCCTGCGCCGGAGACGTGCCCACGCTGGAAACTCTGGCTGCGGTGGACTTGTTACGACAGCATTTCCCTGATCTCAAAATCCGCGTGATCAACATTGTTGACCTGATGACTCTCCAGCCCTCAAGCGAACACCCGCACGGCCTTTCGGACAGCGACTTCGATTCCCTGTTCACCGTCGATAAGCCCGTCATCTTTGCTTACCACGGGTATCCATGGTTGATCCATCGCCTCACTTATCGCCGCCATAATCATGACAACCTTCATGTGCGCGGCTATAAAGAAGAGGGCACGACCACTACTCCATTCGATATGACGGTGTTGAACGACCTTGATCGTTTCCATTTGGCCGGCGACGTGGTGGATCGAGTTCCCAAGCTGCAAAGGGTGGGCGGACATTTCAAACAATTCGTCCGCAACAAACTAATTGAACACAAGCAATACATCTACGAGCATGGCATCGACATGCCAGAAATTCTCAATTGGAAATGGCCATACTGAGTCGAAGCCGAGGTTTGGCAACCGTACCGCACTGATCTCGTACTCCCGATTTTGCTATGCGCCCTCAAGAAAGCATTTACCACGAAGGGCACAAAGGTACACGAAGGAACGCCAATTCTTCGAACAAAGTAGTGATTTTCCTTCGTGTGAAGGAGTCTGCCCCCGAGCGAAGTCGAAGGGTGTCCATTTGTGGTCGGTGTTTTTGGTTTCAGAAATTTTTCTGCCTATGAAGATCCTTGTTCTCAACTCCGGCTCCAGCACTCAGAAGAGTGCGCTCTTTGAGCTGGGCTCGGATCCTTCCGACCAGCCTGCACCACCACTATGGGAAGGCAAGCTTGAGTGGGACGGGGACAATGAAACACTTACCGTAAAAAATGCCACCGGGAAGAAATTCAACGCAGAAGCAGTGGTTCGACCCGAAGATCGAAGAGCGTCGCTTGAGAAGGTGCTACAGAAACTGTGGCAGCCGCCGACACAGACTATTCGCGACGGTTCGGAAATTGACGTAGTTGGACACCGCATTGTTCACGGTGGGCCACATCTTTACCAGCCCATGATTGTCACACCGGAGGTTAAGCAGGCCATTGCTGATGTTTCCGCCATCGCGCCCTTGCACAACAAAGCTGGACTGCAAGGGATTGAAATTGCCGAGAAGCTGTTTCCTGGCAAACCTCAAGTAGCAGTGTTCGATACCGGATTTCATCGCACCATGCCGCCCTACGCTGCCGTCTATCCTGGACCGTACGAATGGTTCCAGCGCGGAATCCGGCGCTATGGGTTTCACGGAATCAATCACGAATACTGCGGACACCGGGCCGCGCAAATGATGGGGCGCGAAATCTCTTTGCTGAAGATCATCAGCTGCCATCTCGGAAACGGCTGCTCACTCGCCGCCATTGACGCTGGTAAGAGCGTGGACACAACCATGGGTTTCACTCCGCTGGACGGCCTGATGATGGGGACGCGTGGGGGCTCGATTGACCCAGGTGTCTTGCTGCACCTCATGCGCGCAGACCACGCGAGCGCAGATCAACTCGATGACATGCTGAACCGCCACTCCGGATTGTTGGGCATTTCCGGCGTGTCCAGCGACATGCGGGACGTTCTCGAGGCTGCCGGTAAAAATAGCGAGCGCGCCAAACTCGCTTTTGATATTTTTGTCCACCGGCTGCAAACAGGAATCGCCGCCATGGCTGCCTCACTGGGCGGAGTGGATGCGATCGTCTTCACCGCGGGCATCGGCGAAAACTCCGCGGAAGTTCGCCGCGCCACCTGCGCTGGGCTCGGCTTTCTAGGAGTGCAAATCGACGAAGGAAAGAATTCCTTGGCCAAGCCGGACGTTGAGATTTCAACGTCGAAATCCGCGGTGCACGTGCTGGTGATTCGCGCTCAAGAAGATTGGTCGATTGCGCGGGAGTGCGCGCGACTGGTCCAGACCGGGTAAGTAGATCTCGGTCAAATGAGAATGAATAACAGTGGCGGAGATTCGGCGTGTTATACTAGCGAAGAAAAGGCGAATATGCCATGTCTTCTCTTCCGCTGCTCCCGGAAACGCCTACCCGTCTCGTGGGAATTGCCCGACTAGCCTCTCAGGGCGAGAGCGTTCGCCAGGGACATGAAGTTGAATACTTCACGCTTCCTGTTCGCTCATTGTTGAACCGCTGTGTAAGCCGGCGGCAGATGCCGTTTACCTGGACGATCAATCCTTATCGAGGATGCGAGTTCGCATGCAAATACTGTTATGCGCGCTACACGCACGAATTCATGGAGATGCGCAACGGTATCGAGTTTGAGCAGAAGATTTATGCCAAGCAGCACGCGGCCGAACTTCTGCGACAGGAAATTCGCAAAATAAAGCCGGGAGAGCAGATCGCAATCGGAACAGCCACCGATCCTTATCAGCCAATCGAGCGCAAGCTGGAGATCACGCGAGCGATACTCGAGGAATTTGCTCGCCACTCGGGTCTGGAACTCGGCATTGTCACCAAATCCGCTCTGGTGGCGCGAGACATCGATGTGCTGAAGCAAATCTCGGAGCGGAATGAGATCTTCGTAAATTGCACGATAACGACTACCGATGCCGAACTTGCTCGGATTCTGGAACCGCGGGCGCCACGTCCTGACCTGCGCTTGGAAGCTCTGCGGAAGCTTAGGGAAGCTGGCATCGGCGCAGGGGTCATCTGCGCGCCCGTCCTTCCGGGGATTACGGACTCACCCAAGCAACTTGAAGCCGTAGTGCGAGGCGCGGCGGAAGCTAAAGCCAACTACGTTTACGCCAATCCCTTGTTTTTGAAGCCGTGCTCGGCAGCGGTGTTTATGCCTTTCCTCCGGGAGAATTTCCCTAAGCTTGTGCCTGACTATGAGGAACGATTCAAAGATCGTGCTTTTCTGCCGGTTGCTTATCGCAAAAGAATTTCGGAGCTGTTTGCACGACTACGCGAAAAATATCGGATCAGAAAAGACTCGGGTTGGAACAAGACTCTGCGAGCTGAGCCGACAGACACGCAGATGAGCTTATTCGGGTGAGCGCGCTTTTCTCAATCGTTCGTCGATCACAGGTGAATTTTTTCGCCCCGCTCGAGCATGTTGATGAATTTTTGAACGTTCCGGGTGCGAGTTTCCGGTTTCTTGGCCGTCTGAATTCGAAAGAGGATTGCGTAGCGGTTGGCTCGGTCTAGATTTGTGAAAAAAGCATTCGCCCGAGGACTGGCGTCCAGCGCGGCCTGGAAGTCGTGGGGTACAGTGGCGCGACTGGGCGAATCGTAAGCCGAATCCCAGCGGCCGTTGCGCTTAGCTTGTTCAATTGCTTCATGGCCGGCAGGCGTCATGCGTCCGCCTTCAATCAACGCCAGCGCCTTTCCCCGATTGATCTTCGACCAGATGCTTTTCGCCGATCGCGGACAGAACTTCTGCAACCAGGCTTGCTCGCTCTCTGGCCTCTTGTGACCGTCGATCCAGCCGTGGCAAAGAGCAGTTTCGAGGGCCTCAGCATAAGTGACCGACCTCAGGCCAGAATTTTTCTTGGCCAGCCGCAACCAGATGCCGGCGGAAGTGCGGTGGTTTTTCTCCAGCCACGCCGCCCAGGCGGATGGATTTTTAAAGAGCCGCGCTTCGGTATCTATGCCTTTGCCAACCGTCTTTGCCTTCGTTGTTGTCGCGTTTTTCTTTGTCGTCCCTGTGCCGCCGGTCTTTGACTTGGGCATGATCGCGATGGGCCTCACTGGTCCTTGAGCTTCAGTTTGGACTTGTTCTCTTCCAGGAACTCGCGCAGCTTCTCGGCGGCGCCCAGCAGCCGGTTCCACTGTTCGTAGTACAGGGTCACGGGAAAGCGTCCCAAGCCATAGACGCTCACGCCGCCCTTTTCTCCTACGCGAAATTCCAGGCTTCCGGTACGGCGGGTGCCCTGTTGCTTTTCCAGTTCCGCAAGCTTCGCTTTCAATTCTTCGTACGTTGGTTCAGCCATGTCGCTCCTCGTGGTTTAGTTCAGCTCATCTTAATTGGAATGCAGCACTTCGTCACGGTTGCGCATCGTGTTAGGCTTTTTGAATGAATCCATACGCAGCTCAACTGGGAAATCGTGACCCGATTCAGGTCCTCGAATCGACCGCATCTCGACTTGCTGAGATTTCGAAATCGCTGGGCGGTCAGCGAATCAATCAGGCCCCCGCACCCGGGAAATGGAGCCCGCGTGAGATTATTACTCACTTGGCGGACTGCGAAATTGCGTTTGCATTCCGCTACCGGCAGGCGCTCGGCGAAGACAACCACGTCATACAACCATTCGACCAGGATAAGTGGGCAAAATCGTACGCCGCATACGATGCGGCGCAGGCGCTCTCAACTTTTGCTGCGTTGCGCAATTGGAACCTGACGCTACTCCGCTCGCTTGGGCCCGAGCAGTTGTCGAAAACTGTTTCCCATCCGGAGCGCGGCAACATGGTTGTGAGGACGATTGTCGAAACTGCCGCTGGGCACGACATTAATCATTTGCGGCAATTGGAAGCAATCTCAAACAAATCGGCAGCATAAGCGTCGTTGCGCTGACATATCACAATCCCAAGGTTTGGACGACAACTGAGGCAAGCGCTCTTAGTATCCGGTGCAGAATTGAAAGTGCATCGGATCACGTGTTTTCCCTTTCCAGTCGCCTCCCCATTTAAATCCCGCGCCGCGAAAAATCGAGATTAGCTCCTCGTCTATGTCGCCTGCGGTTCCCTGAGCGTTCGTCTCCGGATTTAAGTCGATCGCGATTCCCCAGGCGTGAGTAGAAAGCTTGGTACCAGTGCGTTGTGGTCGAAACGAGAAGCATCCGCCAAACGTTGTGACTTTGCCTTGCAGTCCGCTGCCCTGAATGCGGTCGAACACACCGCTAAAAGCGTTGGCGAGTAGCCTGTGGCAGGTGATCGCGCTTACGGTTTGCGAGTGGTCCCACGATGGTGTTACGGGAAATGGCAGTATGACACGCGCGAGGAATTCCGTCTGCCATCGTGGATCCAGCGTGTGGTCGGCTGCGATGTAGCCGAAGATGTCGCCGAAGGTAGCGCAGATTTCATCGAGCCCACGCGGGGGCACGAGCGCGACGGGCGTAGGCTCTCCCAATATTTGGGACATAAGCATTCTCCTTTTTGGTGGATAAAGAAAGTAGTGGTCGGTGGTCAGTGGTCAGCGGTTAGTGGTTAGTGGCTGGAGAGGTGGAAACTTGCGTTCAGAATTAAGAAATTAGCCAAGGTCAGTGCGACCGATTGCTGAATGCTGATTGCTGAATGC
>Ga0207053_10042_pt1 | contig 29705 bp, 28 predicted proteins | sample Alteio_BWMinCont_59_FD_153290 | JGI IMG/M metagenome (GOLD analysis project Ga0207053, IMG submission 153290) | Enriched cells from forest soil in Barre Woods Harvard Forest LTER site, Petersham, Massachusetts, United States -... | ecosystem: Environmental > Terrestrial > Soil > Temperate forest >...
AGCAGGAGCTCATGTTTATGTCATGAGCCGGCGCCCAGAAGAACTCATCTCAGCCGTCGCGAAGATTGGACCGAACGCAACTGGCGTGCAGGGTGATGTTTCGTCTCAGCCTGACCTCGATCGTCTTTACGCTCAAATCAAGACAGAGAAGGGTAAGCTCGATGTCTTGACGGCCAATGCGGGCATAGCCAAATATGCGCCGATCGGGTCGATCACCGAGGAGCTCTACGACACCCTCTTCGACACGAACGTCAAAGGGCTCGTGTTCACAGTCCAGAAGGCACTGCCATTGATGTCCGAGGGTGGATCGATCATTCTCACGGCCTCGGTGGTTGGGAGCAAGGGCTTACCCTCAAACAGTATCTACAGCGCCACAAAGGCCGCCGTTCGCTCTTTCGCGCGGACTTGGACGACAGACCTAATGGATCGGGGGATTCGCGTAAATGCAATCAGCCCTGGCACCATCGACACCCCAGGTCTGGAACGTCTATTTGCGGCTGGCGGAGCCGGCGAACAACGTCGGAAGTCGGTTGCGACCACGATCCCTATGGGCGGTAGTGTTCCTCGCTTCAGACAACAGCAGCTTCATCACCGGAACTGAAGTGTTCGTCGACGGGGGTTTCGCACAGGTCTAGGCGTCAAAGTCAGCTCCGAAAAAACAAAGAAAGCCCATGCCAACAAAGGCTGAATTAGAGACTGCGAAGAGCGGTCATGAAGTTTTCGACCTTGCGGGCCGACGAGGATCTGCCGGATTTCAGATTGCGCTCAATGCAAAGCCCAGAAAAAAAGGACAGCACCATCTCCGCAATGGCAGATGGGGCCATCCTGGGTTTCTCCGCTTCGATATTCAACGCGAGGAGTTGCAGCAGCAAGACTCGATTTCCGGCAATGGCCCCGTAAGCCTCCTCCGGAAGGATGGCAAATTCCCGCATCGAGTTGATGGCGAAACATCCCTGCTTTTCCCCCTTGTTAAGGGGACCACTTTTGAGAAACATTTCGATGTTCTTCCAGCCAAGAGGTTCTTTGGTGAGTAGTCCTCGCTTGTCCTGGCTCTCAAGATAGTGTCGAAGGCACGCCAGAAAGAGGTCTTCCTTGTCCCGGAACTCTGTATAAAGGCCTGATTTGTTTACACCCGTGGCCCGTTCCAGATCCTGGAGGCTCGTATCCGCAAACCCATACTTCCAGAAGACAGGCATCGCCTTCTCCAGCACTTCCTCCCGGCTAAAGTTCTTCGGACGCCCCATACTCTCATTCTCCTATAAAGAACTAAATAGTTCAATATTTCTGCATCCTCACTATGCTGCTGACATCGTATAAAACTAAACGGTTCGGAACGGCTGGCCCGCGAGGCTAAAGGCCGGCGGATCGCACGTAAATTGATTCAGGAAACTTGAAGGAGATCTATGTCAAAGTTGGCAAACAAAGTAGCACTCGTAACGGGCGGTTCCCGGGGTATTGGTGCAGCGATTGCAAAGCGGTTGGCCGCGGATGGAGCAAGCGTGGCTATCACGTATGCGAAGGATACAAGCGCGGCTTCGGCCGTGGTCAAAGCGATTGAACTCGGTGGCGGAAAAGCAGTCGCGATCCAGGCGGATGCTGCCGACGCCAAAGCCGTTAGGGGTGCGGTCGAAAAGGCTGTTGCGACTTTCGGCCGGCTTGACGTGCTGGTGAACAATGCTGGCACAGCCATTCCGAAGCCTTTCGAGGAGGCAACGCTGGAGGAGATGGATCGAGTGCTCGACATCAACATCCGTGGCGTATTCGCCGCCACGCAGGCTGCTCTGAAGCACATGAAGGACGGCGGGCGCATCATCATGATCGGTTCGGCTGTGGGAGAGCGTGCCGTTGCGCCCGGTCTTGTGCCCTATGCGGCCACGAAGGGAGCCGTCAAGATGTTCACTCAGGCGCTGTCCAGAGAGGTTGGGAGCCGGGGCATCACGGTCAACAACGTTCAGCCAGGTCCGATCGACACGGATTTGAATCCCGCGTTAGGTGATTGGGCGGTGCCGCAGAAGGCCGCCACGGCGCTCGACCGCTATGGGCACGTTGAGGAGATCGCCTCAATGGTGGCGTTCATCGCCGGTCCTGAATCCTCATACATCACCGGAGCTAACCTCACGGTTGATGGCGGGATGAACGCCTAAAGCGTCACATGCATTGGGGCCATAGACGCAACCAGATATGTCTCGCTGCATAACTGGTTGTTCACCTTCAACTGGAGAGGACAATAACATCACTTCAAAACAAAACGGCGCTTGTGACAGGCGCATCGCGAGGGATTGGTCGTGCGACGGCTGCGGCGCTTGCTAAGGCCGGGGCTCATGTCTTGGTTCACTATGGCCGCTCTACACAGGAATCGGAATCTCTGGTCGCCGAGATCCGAACGAAAGGCGGGCACGCCGATGCAATCTCGGCCGATCTAGGGACTCCGGGGGGCGCTTCGTCACTCGCCGAGCAAGTGCGTTCCATTATCGGTAACCGGCTGGATATTCTTGTGCTCAACGCCGGAATCAGCAAAGCGGCACGCATCGCGGATCACACGGTCGAGGATTTTAACAGCCTCTTTGCGACCAACGTCCGAGGCCCGTTCTTCTTGGTGCAGCAACTACTGGCAGTCCTTGGCGAGGGATCAAGCATCGTTGCTATCTCTTCCCTTGGGGTCCATGCGGTACCGGGCAAGCCCGGTCTGGAGAACGCTTCGCTTCTTGTTTACAGCTCGACCAAAGGGGCACTTGAGACGCTGGTGAAGAACTGGGCGGCCATTCTCGGGCCGAGCGGCATACGCGTGAACGCTGTTGCGCCAGGCGTAATCGACACAGACATGTCAAGTTTCACTAAGACTGAAGCTGGCCGTGAGGCCGCACTGGGAATGCAGGCATTGAAGCGTATCGGCAAGCCCGAGGATGTTGCCGACGTAGTCGCTTTTGTGGCATCCGATGCAGCACGCTGGATCACGGGCGCGAGCATTCCCGTAGATGGCGGTTCGAAGCTCTAACAAGAAATGCGAGGAACTCGATGAATGACACTTTTACCAAACACAAAGAGATCAAGATTCCTGGCCCGGATCATCCCATAGCAATTTTTCCGGTTGAGGGCCGCGTGCGCGTGACGGTCGCCGGGAGAATCGTTGCTGAATCGACACGCGCCCTACTGCTGGAGGAGAAAGGATATCCGCCCGTCTGCTACCTGCCACGCGAAGATGCCGACATGTCGCTACTCGTTCGGACCACGCATTACACCTATTGTCCGTACAAAGGCGATTGCACGTATTACAGCATTCCCATTGGCAGAACGAAATCGGAATATGCCGTTTGGACCTACGAAAACCCTTATGAGGCAGTCGCCGACATCAAGGACCACCTGGCGTTTTATCCCGCGCGGGTCGATGCGATCGAAGTGATCTCCTGAGAACGTCACCTACCCATCATCCGAACGCATCCCCAGGAGCTGAACATGCCCAAGACAACACCCGAACAGAACAAAGCGACCGTTCTCGAAGCCTTCGACACTCTCTTCAACAAACGCGACTACGCTGCAGCCGAACGCTTCTGGTCGCCTAAATACATCCAGCACAGCGCACACATCGCTCCGGGACGCGAGGGGCTGTTCGCTCTCGTCCGCGCGACGCCAGCTACGTTGCGCTATGAAAACCAAGTCATCGTCGCAGAAGGTGACTATGTCATTGCGCATGGCCGTTTCGCCGGCATGGGAAGGCCCGCGGCCTGGATCGCCGCCGACGTTGTCCGATTCGAAGATGGTCTCCTGGCCGAGCACTGGGATGTGCTGCAAGACGAGGCAACGAAGGCCGAATCTGTCAGCGGCCTTCCTATGTTTGGGGAGACATTCCCTTCGTAAGGCATCGGTGTCCCTAGACTGGGTTCTTCAGCAGCTCTGCCGCCGTCTTCAAGATTTCGCGTGAAAGCTCCTCATCCGATACGGCGCGGGCCAGCGACATCGCTCCTACAAGAGCGCTGAAAGTCAGGATCGCTCTCGACCGCGCCGCACGCTTGTCTTTGCCTGGCAGCAACCCAATAATCAACTCAATGTCATCTCTGACTTGTTCAGACGTAAGCATGCGAGTCCGCTTATCGCTTCGAGCAAGTTCCGGTGCCAGAGCGCTGAAGGCACAGCCAGCACCTGGATTCTTGCGGTGCACATCGCTCACATAGTCGTCGACAAGTTTCGTGAAAGTTAGCGGCCGGCCTTCGGATTCGGCAGCCTCCTTCTGGCGCTGCCAAACACCGAATGCATCGCCGACGGCCTCGGCTACCAGTTCATCGCGAGAGTCGAAGTGCTTGTAGAAGCCGCCTACCGTCAGGCCAGCTTCCTTCATCAAGTCCGCAATTCCGAATCCCGCGAGGCCCTTTTCGCGGAACCTCTTTGAGGCAATCGCAACGATGCGCTTATGGGTCTTTTCCTTTTGCGCCTGGGAATAACCCATCTGAACCTCCTCAAAAATAATCTGCGACCAAATCAGGATTACGAATCTAATCCTGTAATGAGGATTATAACAGTAATCCTCATTGCCCGACGAAGGGTCAAGAACTCAACCAATTCGCGACCTGCTGGTGGTCTCGATCGACATTAACAATCTCCAAGTTGCGGCCCAGCGGCGCGGCCGGGAGTGACATGAAAAAAGGGAGAACCAAAATGCGTGCAATGAGAGCAGAACAATTCGGTGGTTATGAAGCGTTGAAGCTCGTCGAGCTTCCAAAACCAGCGGTCACGGACGGGAAAGTCCTGGTGCGAATCACCGCAGCCGGCGTCACGCCGCTCGATCATACGATTCTCTTCGGCGATTTTCACATCCCGGAGAAGCCGCTCATCTTGGGCAACGAAGGAGCGGGCGTGGTGGAGGAGGGAGGCGGAGCGGATTTTCCCGCTGGCTCAAGGGTGATGTTCTGGGGCACCTATGGCGCTTTTGAAGATGGGACCTATTGCGAGTGGATTGCTGTGCGGAAGGAAGACCTCTGCTTGATTCCGGACAATGTCGATGACGCAAGCGCAGCTGGCATTCCGGTAGCGTATCTCACCGCGCAAGTGGCTCTTACTCTGGCTGATTTTCGCCCAGGCAAAACCGTTTTCGCGCCAGCGATCGGAGGATCGGTAGGCAACGCGGTGACGCAATTGGCACGCGCACTGGGAGCAAAGCACGCCATATCGAGCACGACCAACCATGCGAAAGCGGAGCAGGCGAAGGTGCTTGGATTCAATGAGGTCATCGATACTTCCGTGGAAAAGCTAACTGATGGCGTGCGTCGTATCACAGACGGCTACGGCGCAGACATCATCATCGACGGGATCGGTGGTGAGGTGTTGAGCGAAGCGGTCAAAGCGCTCGCTCCAGGAGGAGGCCTCATAACACTGGGGTATTCCGCAAGTCGCAAGACAACTATTGACATGACAAGCCTCATCGTGTCGCAAACCAGCATCCGGGGTTTCAATATGTTCTCTCAGCCGCAGGCGATCGTTGCTGACGCCTGGAAATCTATTGCCGCTCTGCTTCAATCCGGTGCGATCAAACCGATCGTGGCGAAGATGTTCCCTCTGGTCGAAGCGGCTGAGGCTCTGCGTTATCTCGTTGAAGGCCGCCCCTTCGGGAGGGTAGTTCTGACAGTCTGAAGACAATTGATGGGCGGGGTATAACAAGTATCCCGCTCCGCAATTAGCGAAGGATTCGCACTTCGCGCAGGCTTGGTGCGCACACAAGTTGTCAAATCAACCCAACTACGCTCGGACGAGCCTACTCAGAGAGAGGAATCAATGACAACAATAAAGGCGATTCGGCTGGCTTCGGTGGTCACGGCAATCAATGTTCTAGTCGCGAGCGGCTTTTCGATCGCGGGGATCATCCGCCCGCAATACCTGGTCCCTGCGGGATACATTCCAACGCAGGCGTCGTTGATATTGGCACTGTACGCGGCGGCGCGCACAATTCCTCTGGCTTTGTTCGCATTGTGGGCGATCTACAAGCAGGCGATGCCTGCGTTGCTGATCCTGGGTGCGCTTGCCGGCGCCATCCAATTGCTGGATGCCGGAATCGGTCTGTTTGAGCAGGATCTGGGGAAATGCGCTGGGCCGCTCTTGATCGCCGTCCTCCAATTCTTCGTGGTGTATCTGCTTCACAGATCGGTGCGGATCAAGCTGCAAACCAATTGCGGATAAAAGCACGCTTGTTGCCCAGACAACCTTGCGCCAGGTGCGTCCACCCCGTAACGGAGAAATACGAGAGCCGGCTCCGCAGTCCCGTGCACCTCCACATGGATGTAAAGTTCTCGAATTTGGTAGTTCATGTTGTCTCCTTCTTCAGACGCGCTTACACCTGTGTGCGCAATTCGATGATCGGGAGGTGTCTATTCGGAAAATGGTGCATTCGCGACGACATCGGCAAAGTTGGGGGATGTGTATCCCTCGACATATCGAACGCCGAAATCCCGAACGATGTTGTCAAAGGTGGACTCCGGCTTCCGACGAGCGATGTTGCAAAGGCACTCTTTGAGTCCGTTTTTAAATGCCAGGCGCGGAAATTCGGCTAGGATCGCGCCTTGTTTGTCCTGCGGAATTTGATCAAGGCCTGCCCCCAGAACATCCGCTGTTATTCCCGAATGGGTCATAACCACTTCGGGCTCTTTGTGAAGAGCGATAGATCGTGTGGTATGAAGCGCGATGGCATCCCAAACAACTTGCATCTGCTGCGTCGAGATGCCTCGCCCCTTCAGAAACGAGCGCGCCGCATTGGCGCCATCCACCTCGAAACGATTTTCCGCCGTATAGCGTTCAGTCAGGCCCAGATCATGCAGAATCGCGGCTACTGCCAACAACTCGGCATCGGGAGCACGTTCAGCGCTTTCTGAAAGCAATACGCCGAATAGCCAGGAGCGCATCGCATGGTTGAAGAGAAATGGCTCTGACGCGCTCCGTGACAAATCAATCGCATCGCGAACCAGAACTGTGTCGGGTACTTTGATTCCTGCTAAAACCATACCCTACCTCTCTTGCTTTCATATCAATTGGTTGAAAGTAATGAGTGCACTCATTTGTTGGCTTTCCTCTTGATGTGCTGCACAAAAAGCGTTGCCGATAGTAAGAGCCTCCGCGGCCAGGTCGCTCCATCACACGCCGCTCGCCTTGATATTGTTGAGGACGGTGTTGTCCCAATAGGCATCGAGCCGCGTGATCTTGGAATTCGAGTCGAAACGCAGAATGTAGCAGTGAGGGATGTGTACGTCCTGGCCCTTCTTTGCGACCCCCGGAACTTCTGCAGGTATGGGCCCACTCATTTCAGCTTGGATCACGACCGTATTCCCGTCGGTAGGGATCAGCTCGATCACTTTGACTCGAAAGTTCGGAACGGCATTCGGAAACGCGCGCCAAATAACATCGATGCCACCACGGATCGGCACGACGCTTTCGCGGCCGTATGGGGCATATCGTCCAAGTGCGCCATCTGCGCAAAGACCGAGCATGCCATCGACGTCGTGGGTATCGTAGGCAGTGAAGAACTGTTGGGCGGTCGATACGTAGTCTTTCGCGCTCCCTTTCATCTCTATGCTCCTTTGGGGTCGCCTTTTATCGGGATCTTGTGCCCTAGTATTCAAACCACTGGCTGAGCGCTTTGACCTTCTCCTCCGTATACGGCGGGAACAAGTGCTCAATGGCTACGTTGGGCGGCGAAATCAGAACCGATTTCGCGTGCGTGAGAGCGTCAAACCCGGCCTTGCCATAGTAATGACCGATACCGGAATATCCGACCCCGCCAAAGGGCATGGTTTCGATAAACAGGTGAATGTTTACCTGATTGATCGCGCCGCCGCCGAAGGACAAGCTTGCGAGGAAGTGATCGATCGCCTGCTGATCTCGGCTGAAGAGGAAGCCGGAAAGAGGCTTCGGATGCTTCTTCACCTCGCGAATGGCCGCTTCCATGTCCTTGTAGGTGAGGATTGGAAGAAGCGGCCCAAAGATCTCGTCCTCCATGATCGGATCGTCCCAAGTCACTGGATAGATGACCGTGGGATCGAGATAGCGTGCCTCCGGGTCGGAGGCCCCACCTATGACGACCTTTTTTTGATCGATGAGCCCCGCCAAGCGTTCGGTGGCCTTTGGGCTGATAATGCGGGAATAGTCGTCGGGTCTACTCTTAGGGTCGGTCCCGTACAGCTCAACCATTGCTTTCTTGCACTCTGCAACGAACTCCTCTGCAATTGATTCGTGCACGTAGGCGTAGCCGGGCGAGGTGCACCATTGGCCGCCCCAAGCCGTCGCACCCCAAACGATCTTCTTGGCTGCATCCGGAATATTTGCGGTCGCGTCAACGAAAGCCGGATTCTGCCCGCCTAGTTCGAGAAGAACGGGAGTCAGATTCTTTGCGGCCGCCTCCATGACGATCTTGCCAACCTTGACGCTGCCGGTGAAGAAGATGAAGTCGAAGGGCAGCTTGAGAAGCTCCGTCACCTCGTCTTTGCTGCCGGTGAGGGCAGTGACGGCCCGAGGATCGAAATATTTTGGAATGAGATCGAGCAAGACCTTACTGGTGGCGGGCAAACCCTCGGAGAGTTTGAGGATGCATGGATTGCCAGCCGCAATAACCTGGACAGCGGGGTCGAAGAGCAGCGTCAGTGGTCCATTGAATGGCCCGATAACCAAGGTGACGCCGTAAGGTTCCCGATAGACTTTAGCAGTATGCCCGCTCTCCCGAAGGGCCTTGGGCACAACCACATCTACGGGCTTCACCCACTCCTTCAAATCTTGCTTCGCGAAGGCGACGGTTCCGACAGGCGCCATAATCTCGAAGACTTTCTCTTGGCTGGCCGTCTTGAAGTCGCAGCTCATCGCAGCCTCAAGAACCTCGGCGTTCTCATTGCACAAGTTCTCAAGACGTGTCAGTTGGTCGATGCGCCACTCGTAAGACTTAGTCGCATCCGAATCGAAATATGCTTTCTGCTTATCGAAGATTTCCTGGAACTGATTCATCTGAGTCTCCTTCGCACATCGGTTGTCGAAGCCGCTTTGCAACAGCGTCGCGAGCCCTTTAGGCCATCGTGAGGACCATGCGGAATCGCGCATCGCCAGACATCATGCGCCGATACGCTTCTTCGGCCCTTTCCAACGGAAGAGTTTCGATCATGGGCCGAACGTCAGTGAGTACGCTGAAATCAAGAGTGTCCTGGGTCTCGATCGCTCTTCCTGTCAGGCTTCCGATGACAGAGCGGCCACCAAAAATCAGCGGAACCCCGTTGACCGGAATTGGATCGCCTGAGACGCCAACCACAACGAGCCTGCCGCGAACGGAGAGGCCAGGAAGCAGACCGGCGATTGCGGCTCCGCTGGGGGCGGTCGCCAAGATGACGTCGGCACCTCCCAGCTTCTGCAGCGCTGCTCCCGCATCCTCGGCCTTGGCGTCGATGTAAATGTGCGCTCCCAGCTTGGGCGCGAGATGTTCCTTGTCTGGACCGAAGCCGATCGCAACGGTGCGGAAGCCCATCTTTTTGGCGTATTGCACTCCGAGATGCCCCAGGCCGCCGATACCCTGGATAGCAACGGTATCGCCAGCACGTCCGGTGTTGCGGAGCGCATTGAATGTGGTGATGCCGGCGCAGACCAACGGGGCCGCATCTTCTGATTTGAGCTCTTCAGGTATGAGAGCTAGTGCGCGTGCCTCTGCGATCATCATTTCCGCATAGCCGCCATCACTCGTCACGCCAGTGATAATGGGGTTCTGGCAATATGCCGTGTCGCCGCGGCGACAGGTTTCGCAGGTTCCGTCTTCACCTCCAAAGAACCCGACTCCTACACGCTGGCCGACCTTCCAGGTCGTAACACGCCGGCCAACCTCCTCGATGCGGCCAATTGTTTCATGGCCCGGCACACGCGGATACGCGACGCCAGGCAGTTGTCCCTCAACGGTCCCCGCGTCTGAGTGACATACACCGCAAGCCTCTACCCGGATACGTACTTGTTCTTCACCCGGCCCCACGACAGGCTTCTCGACGAGGCGAAAAGTCCCGGGTTTGGTTATCTCGACCGCCTTATATGTTTTTCCCATTTTCGTCTCCTATCGATCTGGAAGAACTCATGTGTCGTCTTGCCTAAGAATCGCGGACAAGCGGTAGGTTGAAAATTCGCCATTGCTCGCGATCCTGGCTCTATGTCGCGAGACAGAGCTGGGTCAGAGGACGCCTTTGTGACCAACTACGCCTCTCATTGTTTTGGAAGTTTCAATCATTGTCTTGATTGAAAGTGCCGCAGTTTGGCGTTTCTGTCGGGCCTTAGTGGGTGGGAAATGCGAGTGACGACCTTTACTTCTCTTCAGGCGCGGGGAGGTTAAACGCCTTCGGCATCGGTGCGTTTGTTCTTCGCCACCGTCCTGGCGAAGTTCCAACAATCTCACGGAAGCTTCGATTGAAAGCTGGCTGGTCAGTGAATCCGACTTCCAACGCGACTGTTAGTAAAGAGTCGTTCGAGTGCAACAAGAGAGACTTTGCGGCTTCAACTCGCTTATAGAGTAAGTAGCGCCGGACCGGAACACCAAACGACCTTTTGAATGCGCGCATGAAACGCCCCGCCGATAGCGCACACTCTTTTGCAAGATCGGCAATCGCCAGATCACCATCCAGATGTTCGTTCAACACCTCGATCGCTCGATCCTGTTGCCAGATCGTCAATCCCCCGGTAACAACCTCCGGCGGCTGGCTCCGGCCCTGGTATGTGCGGCTCAGATGTGCGCAGAACATCATGACCATTTCGTCGATAACCAAGCGTGGAAGCTGAAGCGGACGTTCAAAGAACGGCAACATCATCCGGGCCCAATGAAGAATCACGTCATCCTTGGTTCCGGGGGTGCAATGCAAGTTGAGAATGCGCTTTTGCTCGTTCTCGTCACTGAATCGATTGATAACTGATCGGGGTATATAGACGTGAACGGAGTCGAAACCTGAAGTTCGCAGCGCGACCGGCTCCGACTCCATATCGAATATCTGAATCCCGCCGGCATCCCATTCGGTGACACGATGAAAGCGTCCGTCAAGCCACGTTCCCCAGCCCTTAATGCTGTCGGGACGGCGCAGGTGCACGGATATCGAAAAAGCCTTTTCTGGTGGAATGTGTGGAGTGGGTCCAGGAAAGCCGTTCGGCATTCGCATACGTGTCAACGCAACCTGAGAGTTTCCCTGGGGACCGAGCAGAATTGAGGAAGACTCCAGCAGAGAAAAATGCTTCGCCAATCTTTTTCCAAACATGCCTTGAAGCATATGTTCTGCCTCACACCCCACTAGAACTTACCGTTACTATTTTTCCATTGATCGCGAGGTGGAATCGCTTCGAGCGTGTCCCAGTGCTCCGCGATCTTGCCGTTTTCAATGCGGAATAGATCGTAGATGGCGGTGGGTACGCCTCCGAACGTAGCATCCGCAACGACAAGGACGAAATTACCTTCGCCAAGCACCATATGCACGCGCTTGTAGACGACTGCCTGCCCCTTGGCGGCAAGAGCCTGTAAACCCGCAATCAGTCCCGGGATGGTGTCGGCGACCCATGGATTGTGCTGAATGTATTGGGTTCCGTTGAAGTACCTCGGGAAGGTCTCCCGACGGCCTGCGAGAAGGTCCTCCATATAGCGCTGCATGAGCGCCTTATTTGCATCGGTCTTGTCCAGATCGGAGGCGATCGTGGGACCGTCGATCATCGTGTGCCTGCTGGGGCTAGGCTCGGTCGCGGTCTCCTGCAAATTGTCCCAGTGCTCGACGATCAGACCATCTTCGAAGCGAAAAATGTCGAAGCCGATGCGTGGCCCGAAGAAGTTGTATTCGGTGTGAGCGAAGACATAGTCGCCGTCTTCAAAGACACGGATGGTGTTGACTGACGCATCGGGCGGCATGTTCTGAATGAGAGCGGCTACACCTTCAGCGCCAGGTCCCACCTGTAGGTTGTGCTGGATGTACTTGTTCGGGTTGACATACGCGAACGGGACCGGATTTTTAGTCTCAAGTGATTTCAAGAGATCGACGACCTGCTCTTTACGGCTAGGGGGCATGGCCCTCCGAGGACGAGTTCATTCTTCTGAAATAGTGGACCATTTGGTACTTTATTTGCAAGTCCTCAAGTGAAGTGACCGATAATGTTGCAATGGGACGACGAAAACTGTTCACCCGAGAGGATGTCCTCGATAAAGCAATCCCAGTCTTCTGGAAGCATGGCCTCGCTGAGACGAGCGTTCAGGACCTTGAACAAGCCACAGGTGTGCGCAAATCTGGCTTATATACGGAATTCAAGGACAAAGAAGACCTGTTCGTGGAGAGCCTGCGCAGATATTTCGACGTCCTGATGGCACGCGGACACCTGACGAAACAGCCTCTGGGTTGGACCAATGTTGAGAGTTTTCTCAAGGTCTGCTATGGGAGTTGGGGGCAGAAGGGCTGCTTCTCGGTGAACTCTATGCGCGAGTTCGCAGACCTCCCCCCAAAAGCCCGCCAGATCATGGTCGCGAGCGTAATGAAAGCCCATCAGCTGCTCATCGACAATCTAGCTGCAGCGCGTGGATCTCGTGACGATAATGATTCCCTCGCTGGCTTGATCGTCACGTTCTTTAACGGAATTTGCCTAGAGCAGAATTTCGGTCCCGACCGGGCGAGAATTACACACAAGATCGACGCCATCATGCGTTTGATTCGCGGGATGTGATTGATCATACCGGGTGGCGTTTCGCTCGTGCTTACTTCGGAAACGAGTCGCCGAACAGATCGCCGAACGGCTTAGTTCGGGCCAGAGCATACCGGCATCTCAATCGTCTACCGCACCCAACGTTCCAGCACCAGGCCAGAACTCTCGATCAGTAACCTCCATTGCCGCAGAATCGGAGGCTTTGCTGAAACGGTTTGATGAGATGGCCTATAGCACCGACGCTCAGCGGCGCGGCTATCTGCTCGAGGAGCTGCTAGTCCGAACGTTTCAACTTCATCAAGTTGATGTCGTCCGTTCTTTCAAACGCAACAATGGCTCTGAGCAGATTGACGCCGCCTTTAAGTTGGAAGGTTGGCATTACCTTGTTGAGTGTCGATGGCGAGAGAAGTTGGCGGACACTCGCCAAGTTGACGGACTCCGGGGCCAGGTGCAGCGTTCTGGCAAGCAAACCATGGGAGTCTTCCTTGCGATTAACGGGTGGTCATCGCATGTCCCTGGCAACTTGAAGCAGAATCCTGACAAGTCCGTCTTGCTCATGGATGGATATGATCTTCGGGTAGTACTGGAGGGGCGAATCGCGCTTCGAGAACTCCTACTCGCTAAGCTCACGCTCTTCAACATCGAAGGTGAGCCGTTCGTCAGCGTAGTGCAGATTCTCGCCGATTGAGCCTGATCAATCGGGTCCCCGATTCAGATTGGTGATGAGAAGCCGACTTATCGGACTTATCGATTTTCTGGATGTATTGCTCGGCGATGAACTTTCCGAAACCCCGTTTTCAGGGAACTTCGGGACGCCATTTGTACGATAAGCCGACTTTTCGTCCAAGTGGAAAGTCACCCATTGGAAATCAGTAAACACTAGCGCGTTTATTAGGACCAAATCCGCGAAGAAATGGCCGACGTGAACTCGAGGATAGGCACTTCAGGTAGCGTGTCTCCCCCATCGTCAGCACTTTCGCCTAGTCGGGCGTAGCCAGATCAGGGGGCCATGGTTTAATCCATCGATAGGGAGTGCCTATCAAATGGAATTGAGACACCTTCGGTATTTCACAGCGGTTGTGCAGTGGAAGGGGTATCGCGAGGCCTCGCGGCACCTACACATTACCCAGCCCTCCATCAGCGAAGCCGTATCCGATCTCGAGAGTGAGCTCGGTATCAAACTTTTTTCGCGGGACGGTCGCGTCGCCCGGCTTACTCCTGAAGGCAAGGCCTTCTATGAAGAAGCAATCAAGACCCTCGCGCAGGCCGAGCGATCCATTGCAACCGCTCAGCGTGCTGCCAAGGGAGAAACAGGCAGGCTAGGAATCGGCTTCATGGGATTTGCTACCTGCGAGTTTCTCCCCGACTTACTCCGCGCCTACAAGGCTCGTCACCCAGGAGTCGTCCTTCGCCTCGAAGAAAATGTGCCAAGCGGGCAGGACATCGCCTTTGATCGTGGAGAGATCGACATCGGCTTCACCCGTCCTCCCTCTGCCGATCGCGCTTCGTCCTTTGAGTCGCGCCTGCTCTTCCGCGAACCCTTAGTCGTAGCCTTCCCCAACACCCGCAAGGTCAAAGCGAAGCGCATCCGGATCGCCGATCTTGCTGGCGAGCGCATCGTCACCTTTCAACGCGCCAGCTCTCCGGAGGTTTTCGACACCATCATCCGCGCCTGCAACGACAACGGCTTCTCCCCGCGTCTGCACACTGAGCTGAACAATATGCACTCGGTGCTCTCCACCGTCGAAGCCGAGGAAGGTGTGGCCATCGTCTCCGCAACCGCCCGCAACCTGCGAGCCGACAACGTCTCCTTCTTCCGACTGCAGCCCGACGACGTCCGCGTCGACATCGTCGCGACATGGCGCAAACAGGAACCCTCGATCGCCCTGAAGTTATTCATCGAACTACTCGACGAACAACTGCCCGCCATCCGTCAGAAGATGCGCTTCACATAACGACGATAGGCGTCTCCTATCACCCGATCGGAATATACGACGCATCTCTATCACCCCCAGCGAATCTCTTTATGGTGTAGCCGTAAGGAGGCTGACAAATGGCAAGCAAGCAGAAAACAGTAATCGTTACAGGAGCATCGCAGGGCATTGGCGCAGGTGTTGTGCAGGCGTTCCTTGATCGCGGATACAACGTCGTAGCCAACTCACGCAGCATCACCAAATTCGGTGCGTTTACCGAGTCCGAACACCTCGCCTTGGTGGACGGCAACATCGGTGAGAGCGCCGTAGCCGCCAAGGTCGCAGAAGCCGCTATCAGCAAGTTCGGATCGATCGACGCCGTGGTGAACAACGCAGGCATCTTCTTCCCGAAGGCCTTCACCGACTATACGACTGAGGACTTCAAGGCTCTTTCAAACACCAACCTCGAGGGCTTCCTCTACGTCACGCAGGCGGCCGTGAAGCAGATGCTCGCGCAAAAGACCGGTGGCAGCGTGGTGAGCATCACCAGCTCGCTCGTTGTGAACCCGATCTCCGGCCTCACCGTCTCCGTCCCGATGATCACCAAGGGCGGCCTTGAAGCAGTTACCGTGAGCCTCGCCGGCGAGTACGCGAAGGAGCACATCCGCTTCAACACCGTGGCTCCGGGTTTCGTGGATACTCCCCTTCACAAGGACAACCCCAAGGACTTCTTGAAGTCTCTCTCGCCCATGGGGACCATCTCAGACGTGAAGGACATCGTCGACGCAGTCGTCTACATCACTGAGGCCCGTCATGTAACGGGGGAGGTGCTGCACGTGGACGGCGGTGCGCACTCAGGCAAATGGTAAGCCCGAGCAACCCGAAGCCGGCGAGTGCAGAGCGCCGGCTCGTCGACCTCGGCATCACGCTGCCGCCCGCGCCCGCGCCCATCGGCGCGTATGCCGAGAGTGTTCAAACGGGCAACCTGCTTTATCTCAGCGGCATTCTCCCGGTCATCGGCCATGAACCCAAGTTCATCGGCCGGCTCGGCCGAGAGTACGACGTCGAACAGGGTCGCGAAGCCGCGCGCATCGCGGCCCTGAACGTGTTCTCGGTGGTGAGAGAACACGTGGGTTCGCTCGATAAGGTAACCAAGGTCGTCAGGCTGGTCGCGTACCTCGCAGCGGAAGAGAACTTTCTGGCATTACCGAAGGTCGCCGACGCTGCCTCGGAGCTCTTGCGCGATGTCTTTGGAGAAGACAAGTTGTCGGTACGAATGGTTCTTGGCGTTGCCAGCCTTCCACTCGGAGTGCCGGTCGTGTTGGAGATTCTTTTCGAAGTTGACGCCTAAGGCGGCGAGAGCACTTTCTGTGCGAGGCTGCATGATGCCGAAAGCATGGAATCAAACCCGCCGTTTCAAAGTCCTGGAGATCGGGTGTACCCGATCATCCAGGCCGCTCGGCTGTCTTTAATCACAGTGTATTGACGATTTCACAATTGTGATTCTGTACCGCGGACTTACCACCAATGCTCGGCCTGCACGCCATACGTCAGTCCGGTTGTTTGATTCTCAAACGGTACTCCGCCTACAAGACCACGGAAACCGTTTGACCAATTGGCATACGTTACAAACACCCTCAGCACCGGGCGTCCAAAGAATTTCCTATCGGCTCCAATTTGGGGCGCGAACGTACATTTACGCAGCCATCCTTCGTAAGAGCCGGGGAGATGAGTGTGATCGAATCCACAATCTCCGGTAAGCGATACGTGTTTGGTGAGAAATACTTCCGGCCTCACTCCAAACGACACCCATTGCATCCAGTCATTGTTTGTATTTAAGTTTTTCATTCGTTGAAACAGAAAAATGGGCATAACGGCAAACTTGTCGTTTGGCTGCAGGACAACCTGTTCGGTGACCAGAAATTGTTTCGACTCGGCTGTATCAAGGGATGGTGTTGGAATTGTCATTCCTATTCCGGGTCCACTGAAGTTGCTTGCCGCGCCGGTGCCATACTGCACCATTAACGTATGATATCCACCATGCCACTCGAGTCGCTGATGACGAATCCCATACGCAAAGCCATTGGCTGAGGGAATGTTCGTGACGTTTGATGAACCTGGAACTGATGCAGATGTCGTCTGACCACCTTTTGAAGTTGCATAGTCGAACCAACCACCCCATAGACCAGTTGTCCCTTTACGTCATACAGGCGAGCATCGATATGGCTGGTTGTCAGGTTCCCGTTTTGAGTAATTACGTCAGGCCGTGCTACACCGATGAAGGCTACTGCAGCATGGCCGAATTTGACATTCAGGTCTTCGACGCCGCCACCGTAACCGCTCATGTCCAATGTGAAGAAATCGTTACTATCTATGTGTTGTCGACGATAATATCTCTCACCAGCCCAGAACTTTGCGTTCGGCTGACTCTCGAAGATATTGCCCGCTTGCACAAATGCCTCGCGAAGGCGGTATTGATCACCGCCGGTGCTGCTCGGCGAAGGTACAAAGTCCTCGGAATTTGACGTGTTGGCCTCGACAAGGACTTCACTCCTGAACCACGCCTTTTCTGAATTGTGATCCGGATTCACCCAGTTGTTAACAAAGATCAATTCAGCGTAGGTTTCCGTTTCATTTCCTAAACGATACTTGGCTTGAGCTCCAGGAGCGGCAAATGCGACCTGCTGTCCGCCTCTGCTGTTTAAGCCGAAACCCGAACGGAAGTATCCATGAAATTCGAAGGAACCCTCACGTTCTTGTAATTTTGCGATTTCGTTGTCGGCTTCTCTGAGAAGGTCGTATGTAGGCTCTGATGTAAGCTGACCTTGAAATCTGGCACCCACTTCATTCGATTCTGAGAATACTTTTCTCTCACCTTCTTGCGTCAACAAGGTGGAATGTCCCGTTGTGGCATTTCCGTTTGCCTGCATACCAGCGATCTTCTCTTGATTGCTTGCGGCTCTTTCTTTTTCAATTTTTTGTTCTAGCGACGAAATCCGATGCTCGAACTCTTTTGTGGTCGCTTCATATTGTTGCTTCAACAGTTGCAGTTGCTGCTCCGTGTCCTGACCTTGAGCAAGCGAGCAAGCACAGATCATAACTGCGATGAACACTAATCCTATTTTGATGGACTGGGACACACTTCCAGCTTTTTCGGAAAACATACCTCATCCTCATCACGTCATAAGCAAAACGATTTTGCCGGCTCGATAATCATTGGTTTAGCTTCATACACTCCTGCGGACTGAATGTGATCTAAAGCTCGGGCAGACATTTCGCAACTGCCTCTTCCGTGTCGATTAAGACGTAAGTGGAAACCGAAGACAATTGGACGTTAGTATTGGCAATACTTTGGTATGAATGCGATTTAGAGATTGAGTTTCTTGGTCCGTGTGTGCGGATTCTTAGGCAAATTGGGACACCTACTCATCAAGGTCAGTGTCGGGCACAATCTGCCCCAAGAAGTGCCGCAAGTGTTTGCCCGGGCTGTGATCGACGTAGACGCACACTGACACTGGAGTACGTTAATTCAATCCGGTCCATTAAAGCTCCGCGAGAGCTCGATGTACCATACTCACGGAAATAGCTCCCTCACCAACCGCTGAAGCAACCCGCTTGACACTTCCAGCGCGGACATCGCCTACAGCGAATACTCCCGGCAAGCTGCTCTCCAGCATGAAAGGCGGGCGCGAGAGCGGCCAAGCAGGATTCCGATCTTGGTCAATAGGCAGTGGCAGATCGCGTCCGGTGAGGATAAAGCCCTTCTCATCTAGAGCGACACGGCCTTGAAGCCAGCTTGTGTTTGGTGAGGCACCAGCCATGATGAAAAGGTGATGGGCCTTGATCGAACGCACCTCTCCGTTCAGCTTATTAACCCAACTCACTTTTTCAAGAGCGCTCTCGCCCCCAAGGTCGACTAGTTCGGAGTTGCACAGCAGTTCGATAGCCGGATTTCCGGAAATGCGCGCAATAAGATAATGTGACATCGATTCGGATAACGTGGCGGCTCGCACAAGCATATATACCTTCCGTGCGGTCTGAGAGAGGAAGACTGCAGCTTGACCAGCCGAGTTTCCGCCCCCCACGACAATGACCTCTTCGCCCTCGCACAACTGGGCTTCAAGAAAGGTGGCACCGTAATGGATCCCGTGCCCCACGAAGCGGTCCACGTTCACGGCCGTTGGCTTCTTGTAGTAGGCGCCAGTCGCAATGACAATAGTTCGTGCGAAGAAGACCGTGCCATCGTTCATGACGAGTTCGTAAGGGCGATGTTGGCACCTAAGTTGAACGATCGCGCGTGCCAACGCCATCTTCGCTCCAAACTTTTGTGCCTGCTTGGTCGCGCTTGTAGCGAGTTCCTGACCGGAGACCCCGGTTGGAAATCCCAGATAATTCTCTATCTTTGAGCTGGAGCCTGCCTGTCCCCCCGGGGCATGGCTTTCTATAACGAGGGCATCTATTCCCTCCGATGCCGCGTATACCGCTGCTGCTAGGCCTGCAGGGCCCGCGCCCACGATGATCAGATCGTGAAGCGAACTATTGTCGATATTGTCGTTAAGTCCGAGCGAATCCGCTAGCTGTGAGATTGACGGATTTCGCAGAACCATCGTCCCGTTGCCAATCACGATCGGGATCTCGGAGACAGCGATTCCAAAGCGGTCGAGAAGGTTACGATAAGCATCGTCTGTATCCAAGTCGATATAAGAGAATGGATGACCATTTCGACTCAGAAATTCCCGAAGGCGCAGGGTATCTGCAGAATGTCGTGAGCCTATGACGACGACATTGCCCAACTGTCGGTTTATGAGCATAAGCCTTCGCAACATAAACGCGCGCAAAAGGATCTCACTCAGAGTTGCATCGTGCGCCACGAGAGTGCGAAGGTCCTCGGATCGGACCTCCAGGATTTCACCTGCTTCGATAACGCGGGCCTGCACCACAGTTCGCTGCCCTGCAATCGTGCCCGCCTAACCTGTAAACATTCCCGGACGTAAGATCGTGACCAGCCGTTCGCCCTGGATGGTTGGCTGAACGATTTCCAAGCTGACAGATAAGAGGATGAAGCACGGCCTTCCCACCTCTCCCGGCCGATACAGAACCTCACCAACCTCCACCCGCCGCGCCCGTCCGTAAGGCCGTGCACGATCTATCTCGAGCGCTGTAAGGACCGGCCACATCTGGTTTTCCGCATTGAGTTCAGCGGAGATCCGCTTCTGCTCGCTTAGGAGTCTCGCCTCCTGCAATCCGATAGATGCCTCATTTGCCGCTACGCTTAGAAGAAGGCTGTCGGTTTTCTCTGGGAAGCTTGTCCGGTTAGAACCCAGGACGATCACGCCGACTTCACCATGTACGCCCAACTGCGCGGGGGCGATCGCAATGCCTTTGACTGCCAATTGGTCCCGTATTTGCGGGAGAGACCCTTGAGCGTAGGCGGCCAGTGGGTCGCCGAGCATATTGCGGACTTCCTCGGACGACAGGTTGATTTTGCTGTCTTCGGCGATTCGGAGAATCTCCACTGGCATCACGCTAAATGCGTCGCTCAAGCGCGCGTAAGCGAAATCCAGGTTGAGCATACGGAGGAGTACATCCAGAAGGGTTTGAACAATTTGCAATGGTTCACTGCCGCGCCAGATAGCAGGCAGAGCGAGCAGACTCATTAGATCGCTAATGCAGCGCCGAAGGCGCTTGACCTCCTGAACTGGATCTTCGAGCTGCACTTCCATGTCAGGCCACCACAGGTGAGCCGCTCCGACGAGACCGACTCTCGCGAAATTCACGCAGGAATTCCTCTGGCGGCACAAAGAAGGGATTTTGTTGAAGGACGCCACCGATTACCACCATCGGATGGGTCCGCAAGATATCAACGATGGCGTCTCCCCCAAATTTGCCGAGATGGTAGGTACAGATAACTGCGTCTTCGTGCCGACGCCACACCTCATTTACCCGCGACTCGAATTCAATCACATCATCCAGATGCGATCCGCTTTCAACTATCCAATCCATACGACAGCAAATGCGACTTAGCGGGAATCCTCCCGTGCCATTGCCGCTGGCCAACTGCTCGAACGCCGAAATCATGCGATCTGCATCGAAACGGCCTTCCGGAAGGTAGATTTCGGTATCCGTCCGAATCTCCAGCTGTCCGCTTTGCTCCGCAACCGCTGTATCAATGCCCGCGGCCGTCAGGCGGTGCAGGTGGTCCTGGCGCTGATCCCGATTAACAACGTGGATTGCCTTCTGGCCACACTGGAATCCGTCTTTTATGAATGGAAGCAAGACCCGATACTCTTCGTCAGGGCTGTTGAAGAAAGCGCAGACATGACGCGTTTGGTCGATCTGGGAACCTGCAAAAGGAATGGGCGCCGCGATGTTCTTCATAGCATCTCCCTCGATAGCAACGCCGCAATATCTCCCAACTGCAAAGAGGTATTGGAGGCTACTCAGGTTGATCAATGTGACCAATGATAGGCCAACCTATACCGCATTGACCAGATTGATGTACGGTACCCTTCCCGCGGAGTCGGCCTAGCGCGTGATTTGGCCTACGTAATATCCGAGCCGATTTTCGACATCTCCGGGCTTGTGGAAGCCACGCGCCATCAGCGTCTTGATTCCATCCTGGGCGGCGGATCGCCCAAGAGAAGCGATGCACGCATCCCACCCGGCGCTGAGTTCGATGTCCGGTGGAAGGCTGGTGTTGACGAGGCGTTTGGTGTTGGCGATCGCCCATTTGTCGAATCCTGAGATCCGGGTCGCGAGCGCCTCTACGAACGCGTCTAGATCGGCGTCGGGCAGGGCGCGATTAACATAGCCGTAAGCCTCGGCCTGCTCACCCCTAATGTCTTCCGAGCTTAAGAGCACTTCGAGGGCGCGATTTCGACCGATGAGTTCGGGCAGCCGGGCCATCGGGCCACCGCCGGCAACCATCCCTACACCCACCTCCCATTGAGAGATGATGGTCTTCTCACGACTGGAAAAACTCATGTCGCAGGCGAGCGTGAGTTCGCTGCCGTTGCCCGTTGCCCGGCCACGGATGAGCGCGATGGAGGCGACTGGAAGACGAGTCAGACGCACGAGAAAGTCCGGCCAAGGTGGTAAGCCAGTGGGACCGGCCGGCATTGAGGTAAGATCCTCCAGTTTGGCCGTAAAATCGGAGTGATTCAGGAAGTAGTCATCGACCGCACTGTCGAAGACCACAACCCTGACATGCTCGTCGGACTCGAGAGCGTCGATGACTTCCTGGAATTGACGAACCATCTCAGGGCCCATAACGTTGATCGGTGGATTGTCGATCGTGACACGCCAATAGGTGGGCGAACGTCTGATCAAGCGAATCTGTCTGGGTTTCGTGGATGCAGTCCCCTCTGCGGATTTCGTAGGTGCGGCCATAGTTGTCATGAGATTCTCCTTTGTATTCGTTAGTATCGGAACCCGGTTTGGCGGCTGCCAGAGCTTTCTCGAGAAATGCTTATTTGTTTATCGCTGTGAGTTGATTAATGACCGCCGCACCTGCCTCGCTGACGACTTCATCCTGAGAATCAGTGCCTCCGGAGCAACCGATCGCTCCTATGATCACTCCATCTTCGATCAGAGGAATGCCGCCTCGAGACGCAATGACTCCATCGAACGCTAGAAGGTAGTTGAGACGCATCAGCTGGATGCCGTCCTCAAAGATTTTGGTCGGACGCCGGAAGGTCGCGGCTGCTCGTGCCTTGTGCTCTGCAATCTGAATGGCCGCGAGCATCGCGCCGTCCATTCGCTGGAATGCAACCAAGTTTCCTCCGGAATCGGCGACTGCGATGTTCATCTTCCATCGCCGCTTCTTCGCCTCTGCCACTGCGGCTTGGATTACCGCCTGGGCCCGATCGAGTGATATTGGGAATCCATAAGGCACATCGAACGGTATCTCGTCTGGAACGACATCAAGAGGATTCAATGTCGTGGGTGATGCTTCAATGGCAATTGCTGTTATATTGCTCGACATAACAGTCCCTCCAAAAGGTTAGAAGTTATTTTCCAAGATTGGTCCGCGATGTGTGTCGTTCATCCGAGCAGCCGAACCGGTGAGTTGTTCGGCAGTAGTTCGTGGATTCCTAAGCCGCTTTCCGTCCCAGTAGGCCGATCAAGTTCTGGGCTGCGGACGTTGAGGACGCGGGATTCTGGCCTGTAATGAGACGGCCATCAACAACTGAAAATGGCTGCCAGTTAGCGACCTTCTCAAAGATGGCTCCCAGCCGCAGTAGCTCATCCTCAACCAGGAACGGCACCACGTGTGTCAGTTGAACTTCCTCTTCCTCTCCGTTCGTGAATCCGGTCACGCGCTTGCCCTTTACAAGAGGCTCACCCTTGTAGGTGACATGACGCAGGACACCGGGGGAGTGGCACACCAAGGCGATCGGCTTCCCAGAGTTGTAGAAAGACTCCAGCAAAGCGATCGAATCGTTGCTTTCTGCAAGATCCCACATGGGTCCGTGTCCTCCGACATAGAACACGGTGTCGAAATCCGCTGGTTTCATGTCAGCAAGTTTGACAGTGTGTGCAAGATCGCTTTGTGCCTTCGCGTCTTGCTTGAACCGTGCCATTGCAGAGGTCTGATTTTCTGGCAGATCGCTCTTCGGATCAACCGGCGGTTGGCCGCCCTTCGGTGAGGCGAGTGTGAGTTGCATGCCAGCGTCCCGGAAAACAAAATAAGGCGCAGCAAACTCTTCAAGCCAGAAACCTGTCTTGCGACCTGTATTACCCAGTTGATCGTGGGATGTTAACACCATCAGGATTTTCATATTTACTCTCCTTCATCTTCGTTGAGCATTCCCCGATCGAATCGGGCCGCGACGAAGCAATCACAACAGAAGGCTAAGCAGTAGACAATTGGACTATGGTATCGACAATACTTTCGTATCGGTCTGGCACAATTACAGCCTTAAGTTGCGAGAAGACGTTGCGTTCTCTGGTACCCAGATCGACGCAAGTCGGGACGATGATCTCGGGGGATACTTTTTGGTATCAACCTCGAGACGACACGTCGTTCGAGAACGGGGGCGGCATCTTATAAGTAGATTTATCCCTGCGGAGTAATCGGGATGGAAAACGAAAAGGTCACTCCAGGACCGTCGTTGGGCACCGCCCATAGGTGGCCGTTATGGCTCTCGATAATTGAGCGGCTTACGGACAGACCCATTCCCATTCCATGACTCTTAGTTGTGTAGAAGGCATTGAAGAGCTGATCCATCCCATCCTGGCCGAATCCTATTCCCGAATCCCTTACGGTTAGTCGTACGCGACCCTCCTCCTCCGCCTCAGTCTTGATCAGCAAGTGCCTGGGACGGTCGTCGACGTCGGTCATCGCGTCCGTGGCGTTGCGCAGCAGGTTCAGGATTACCTGCTGTAACTGAACACGATCTCCAGTAACAAGAGGCAGATCATCCGTATATTCCGTCTGAAGAATCACGCTGTTTGCATGAAAATCGCTCAACGAAAGCGCAACAAGTTCTCGCGTGGCCTCATTCAGATCCAGCAGTTCGGCTGCCTTTTCCTTCTTACCGAAGAGTGCACGCAATCGATTGATCACATCAGACGCTCGATTAGCATCACGAATCACTCGGCCCACGATTTCAACCGCGCCCTCGACATTGGGAGGATCTGCGGCCAGCCTTCGCAGGCATGTGCTGGAGTTCATGATGACGCCGGACAAAGGTTGGTTGAGTTCGTGTGCAATGGAAGCGGACAGGTTCCCCAGGGTGGACACCCTGGACACGTGAGCGAGTTCCGAGCGAAGCTTGCCCAGCGCCGCTTCAGAAAGGCGGGGTTCCGTTACATCCTGAATCGCGCCGATGTACTCAAGATCGTTGAGCTGGTTGCGGTTTGCGTGAGCCACCACGTGCAGGTATCTGACTGAGCCGTCGAGCATCTGAACACGGAATTCGCAATCTAAATCACTCCCGGAACCGCGTCCTATGTCAATCATTCCGCGCCATGACGGTAGGTCTTCAGGGTATATCCGAGAATCAATTAACTCAATTGTCATAGGCGCTTCAGGGTCTGTGTCAAAAATGCGATGAGTTTGCAGGGACCCAAAAATCTCATTTGTCGCCACCTGCCACACGAAACTGCCAGTTGAACTGAGGCGCTGCGCTTCCGCCAACGACTTCTCACTGCGATTTAATGAAGCGTACAAACGCGCGTTCTCAAGAGAGATCGCGGCTTGGGAAGCGAGAACGTCAAGCACCGCCACTCTGCCCGTTGTAAACGCATCGGCGGTCAGATTATTCTCCAGATAAAGCGCGCCGATCGCCACTTTCTGCTTGAGCACCGGCAGACAGAGGACTGACCGAGGACGTTTGTGACGAAAATAGGGATCCTCAGGCTCGGGTTGCCTTGCAGAAGCGTCGTCGATCAATACGCGCTCGCGCGTCCGGAAAACATATTGCAGTGTCGACAGCGGTAGATCGTTCGAGGTGACGAGCCTGTCCAGAATAGAAATTTCCAGACTTCCGGGGCCAAATATTGCCTCTGCCTCGATACGCGGTTCCTCGTCGCCCATCAAGATCAGAAGCCCGCGCGAGGCTCCTGCATGCTCGACGGCAAGCCGCATGAACTTCTCGATGAGATTCGGAAGATTGATCTCGCTTGAGAGAGCCTGTGAGGCTTTCACGACAGTTTCGAAATCGAATTGGATTACTGGCTTGTCTATCGTAGCTGTGAGCAAAGATGCGGTCGCTCGGACGCGCAACTGCGGGTGAGCTGCTTCGAGTTGCCTCACTTTGCCCGCAGCACCCCACTTTTTGTAGCATTCCTGCGCATTCCGCAGATACGCATCTGCGATCATGTTGAACCCGCGTTCGGCATAGAACCGCGCCGAATGTTCACTAGCGAGGGCCTCATTGTGGACGAAACTGTTCGCATGTGCCGAACGGATGGCCTCTTCATAAAGCTGTTCTGCGTCCAGAATGCGGCCCTCGACGCGTGCGATCTCCGCGCCAACCAACGCAGTGCGGTTTTGGAAGTTTTGAGGGCAATACTTGGACCACACCACGAGCTGCTTATGGTGAGCGGTCAAAGCCTCGAAGTGCCGTCGCTGCTCGTCGCTAGATGCAAAATTCCAAGACGCAGCGTGAGCAAGCGCAGCATAGAAGGGAAAGTCGGCTGAGGTAACTTGCGATGACGCCGTCCAGACAAGGGTCTGTGCCCTTTGGGCCGCGGCGACAGCAGCCGTATAATCTCCTGCAAAGAAGCGGCCCTGTAGTTTCCTAGTCCAGTAAAAAAATTCTGCGAGCGACAAGACAGAGTTGCTGGCCAGATGGGATTCAACTCTCGCCTCGTCAAATGCATCGTCGTTGAAACAGCCGAATGCGGGAGTCAATCCGCGGAGGGTCCGGATGAGTCCCAGTTGTGTGCGGCAAATGTCGACGACGAGACCGAACCGCGACTTCTCCGCAAAGGCAATGCCATTCTCGGCCTCGGACTGGACCTCGGCGAGGGGATCGCCCACCATCAAACAGTTCGTTATCAATTGCTCCCAGCAATATGCCGAGAACGTCAAATCGCCGACTCGATTAGCGGCGTCAAACGCACGACGTATCAGGTCGCGTGCAACCGCAGCATGTCTTGCCCAGGGTGTAAGAGTGGCGAAAGTCAGGTAGGTCCTAGCCTGATATCGTAGTAAGCCTCGCTTTTCGACTAAGTCAAAGCCAAGCTGACCGAAGCGATATCCGTCTCTGTAATTATTGAAGCGTGGACCAGCAAACATGGCGAACCATACATAGCCAAAACACGAAGCATCGCAATTTCCATACTCAAGGCTCAGACTGACCATGCGGCAAACCACGAGGGAGGATAAGTTTTCGTCGTAGAAAAACGCGGGGTGGACGATTTCCGTGAAGACATCTAGAGCGTCAAGAACATCCGGGTTTGTCATCAATGGCATATCGAGCAGTTGTTCGATCTGCCGGTCTCCAACCAAAGTCCAGACCCGATCATATTCGCGTAAGACTTCGTCCTGAGTCGGATGCCGCGACCACATGGTCTCGCCGCGCCGGAGGTAATCGAGGAATACGTCTATGCAGAGGTCGCTCTGGTCCAAAGTCGTGTACAGCGTGAGCCTTAAACGCGTGACCACTGCAAAATCATGTTGATCACCGGCACGTTGCGCCAGCATCGTCAATCGATTTTCAGCCGCCGCCATATCGGCGGTAAGAAGCTCACACTCCGCCATCAGACATTCGACTGAAAAAATGAGCCCATCGTTCAGTTCCCACGTCGCCTCCGTCACGAGCTCACGGGCAGCCTGGAGATATTTCAGCGCTGAGGTGTACGCTGTCGCGGTCTTTGCTCGCCTCCCCGCCACTAGATTTAGTTCAGCTACCCGTTCGCGTTCGACGGCTGAGGTGATCAGGTGCGAGCCGCGATTCAGTTGATTGACGATTTCGAATATCGCCGCTTCCTGCTTCTCCACAGGAATGTTCTCAATGAGAGCCATACCAATTCGCACATGAACCTGGGCACGTTGTTCTCCGGGGATCAGGGAATAGGCTGCCTCCTGGACCCGGTCATGAAGGAAACGATAGGAATCTTCTGAACGGAAGACGAGCCCTATCCGCACTGCCTCCCAAAGCCGATTGTGCATCTCGTCAATCGAACTCTGATACACCATTCGCAACACATCGAACTCCGCACTATTGCCTAGACATGCAAACTGTTGTAGTGCGTGTTGCGTTCCGAGAGACAGGCGGTTCAGCTTCTCGACCATCAGATCCACTGCACTGTCGGTATAGCCTTTGGCGTGAATTCGACTCAGCTCCCAAGACCATCGTCCGGAGCTGTAATCAAAAGCCAGTAAATTTTCGTCGGCGAGCTCCAAAATGAATTGAATCGCGAAGAAGGGGTTTCCTGCGGTCTTCTCTTGAACCAATTCTGCGAGGGGCTCGACGCGTTCCGGCTCGCTGTGAAGTGAATCAGCAAGCAGGTGTGCCAAATCACGATGACCCAAAGGCGTAAGAACAATCTCCTGCAGGAGCGAACCAGCCTGGCGGAGTGCGTGCAACTTTCGAATAAGCGGGTGCGCGGGACTTACTTCGTTGTCACGGTATGCTCCAATCAGCAGCAAGTATTTCAAATCCGCCTGGATTAGCAAGTCTTCAAGCAAATCGAGTGTCGCCGCATCCAGCCATTGCAGATCATCAAGGAACAGAGCCAGCGGATGTTCGGGCCGGGCAAACACTCCGACAAACCGTCGAAATACCAAATGAAACCGTGCTTGCGCATCCTGTGGCGGAAGTCCAGGAACCGGCGGCTGTTCTCCGATGATGTGCTTGAGTTCCGGTATGAGATCGACAATCAGTCGGCCGTTCGGACCTATTGCGTCACGAATGGAGTCGCGCCACACACGTAGCTCCTCGTCGCTTTTGTTCAGAAGTGGCCGAATGAGGTTCTGAAAAGCCTGCGCCAACGTGGCGTAGGGTATGTCGCGCTTGTACTGATCGAACTTGCCTGAAGCGAATAAACCACGAGGCGGAACGAGCGATTTGTGAAGCTCATTGACAACAGTCGATTTGCCGACACCAGAGTACCCGGAGACCAGAACCAATTCGAGGCTTCCGCCGGCGACAATACGGTTGAAAGCGGCAAGAAGAATATCGATTTCGCGTTCGCGTCCGTACAACTTCTCAGGAATCATGAGCCGGTCCGGCGTGTCGTGTTCACCGGGTTTGAAATTGTCGATACGACGCTTAGTATTCCATTCGGAAAGACAACGCCGGAGATCACTCTCTACTCCGACTGCTGTCTGATACCGCTCCTCAGCCGTCTTCGAGAGCAGCTTCAGTATCACTGCGTAAACGGGGTCTGGAATATCTTTTAGGCCCCCATTGGGCAACGGGGGCTGTCTCGCAATGTGACAGTGGACCCACTCCATCGGATCCGACGCTGTGAATGGAAGCTTGCCGGTCAGCAATTCGTAAAGCGTGATTCCAAGAGAGTAGAGATCGCTTCGGGAATCAATCGAGCGGTTCATCCGTCCGCTTTGTTCGGGCGCCATATAGGCTAGGGTGCCGGCGATAAATTCCGGAGGTCCGGGCATCTGGCGTTCACGCGGCAAAAGCGTTGAGATTCCAAAGCCAGTCAGCCAGACTTCACCAGTTGCGGGGTTTACAAGCACGTGGCTCGGCTTGATGTCTTTGTGGATGAGACCACGTCTATGCAGGCGCCCAATCGCACTCGAAAGAGCGACCGCGATCCGCAGGAATGTTCCAGCATCCGTGGACGTGCCAATAAGACGGTTCAGCGGCACTCCGCCGGGATGCTCGATCGTCAGGATCGTCTGGCCGCGCTCACGTACAAGCTCACGAGGCCGCAACGCCCATGTACTGTCCAGGTAGTCCTTCAATTCATATTCGTGCAGAAGACGATTGAGGATCTCGGGGCCGGGGACCTCCGCAGCCGGAAGCAAGGCTATGAATTCATGCGTCACACCGTCGGGACCAACTCGGTGAATTCGGCGGCATACGCGCTCGCCGTCTTCCCACAACACCTCGGAAGCGCCATTCTCACGATCAGTGGTGAACCAAGAAGCTGCGCTCACGCGTCACTTCCGCTGGGTTGAAATACCAGAATTGACCTACAAGTTTCCTTTTGGAGAGCCAAATATACTATACCGAAGTTCACTCAGGGGGCTACGTTCCTCGAAAGGATTCCTCAGCTGGGCCTTTCGGAGATCAGGACCTCACAAAATTTAGCGATGAACTTGTCCCGCGATGGTGTCGGGTCGAGACCTTCTTCTCGGATGTTTCGGCCTCTTGGCTCCGAAGGTATCGGTCGAGCCGATGGCCCCGGTAATCCGATACCTAAGTGCAATAGACGCACGCCCAGAATGTGACCGACACTAAGGCGATGAGCCTAGGACACGAGCAGAGTGCCAAATTATGTGCGCCGTGGCAGCTTAACGACACAAGATGTCGGACCGGACTTGAGCCTCACGGTATCGACAGACAGTCGAACGGTTCTGGGCAATCGAGAATGAAGTTAACGCGATTGGCCATTTCGATGACAGATTCATCTTGGAAGATCACACCAGTCTTTGCCCAACACCAAATACCTGCCCGTGGGCAACTCTCGCAACTCCGATTCCGTACCGTGGGGACGAAG
>Ga0207053_10040_pt2 | contig 28884 bp, 26 predicted proteins | sample Alteio_BWMinCont_59_FD_153290 | JGI IMG/M metagenome (GOLD analysis project Ga0207053, IMG submission 153290) | Enriched cells from forest soil in Barre Woods Harvard Forest LTER site, Petersham, Massachusetts, United States -... | ecosystem: Environmental > Terrestrial > Soil > Temperate forest >...
AGGCTGAGCATCATCGCCAACGCCGGCTCTCGCGAAAAAAACATCAGCAAGGGATAAACTCCAGCCGAAGCTCAAGGCATTGGCAAAGAACCCGAAAGTTTCGTTGACCATCGATGACAATACTTTTCCTCACAAGGTGCTGCTGATACGTGGCACCGCGCAATTGAAAACAGTGGAGGGAGTCGTGCCGGAATACGCGGCTGCGGCCGAGCGTTATTTTGGGCGCGAACAGGGACAGGCGTGGGTGGCGCAAATGGGAAAAATGGTCTCTTCCATGGTCCGCGTCACGATCACGCCCGAGTGGGTTGGACTGCTGGATTTCCAAACACGATTTCCCAGCGCTCTGCCACTGTGATGTGAGGTGCTCCCGTACCTGAGATTGGCGGCGTATCATGTCTGCACATTGCCGGAGGGCACAATGATTCGCGAACGAGCGCTAAAAGTCGTGTTAGTTCTGGTGGGATTGATCTTCACGGCTGGAGTTTATCCCTTGCTGATGTTTTTTTCGCGAGAGCCGGCGTTGGCGATGATGCTCAGCCTCTATGTCACACTCGGAATTTTCTTGTTGCTGGCGGCGCGGAATCCATCGGCGCATCGCAGCCTGATCGCCTTCGCCGCATGGTCGAGTTTTGCTCACGCCGCTGTGATGGGGACGCAGGCATACCGGCACATAGTCGAGCGACATGAGCTGACGGGAGTGGCTATGTTCGTCATTGTCGGAGTAGCCCTGATCGCGCTGGCTCCGGCAAAGCAGAGAGGTGAGCGGGTGTCGGCAGCGGGTGCGTAGGGGCAGGATCGGATGCAAATTTCCGAGTTGCGAAAACTTCACTTGCCCGGACGGTTACTTAGTATTAAAAGTTAAGGAATGAACAAGAATAAGCCAGCTCTCCCGAATCTCGGTTCGGCCAAATCGCCCATCGATTTGGGTAACGGGAGCTTCGCATATAAGCAAAATGGGCGCTGGCGTTATCGCAACTCTGCTACCATGCGGCTGTTCGGACGTAAGTTTGTCGCTGCGACCGATCATGACCTGATCCGGGAATTGGAGTCGCGCGGTTACCAGATACTCTATCCTGCGCATGAGTGCGTGGATCGGCCACACTTGCCGTGCCCGGCGTGCGACAGGGTCGCGCTGCGTGCAATTCGAACGGCGTAGTGCATGCGAACTAACCTGCTTCGGCCAAACTTCGGGCTAAAGTTTCGAACTCAAGCTTCGGACCGGTTTCGCCCCACCAGAAGTTTCCTCGCTAACGCACGTGCAATCGTAATTGGATGAGTTGCCAAAGTGCATATTTGGCCTAACATGCTTTGCGGCTCATGAAAGACGCCGAGTTGTCTCAACACCGTCCCGCGGTCGTAGTAGATTTTTTCCCCAGCCAGACGCTCGTTCGGGTCGAATGTGTACACGGCGCAAAGTGGGAGTTCTACTCTTCGTCCTGTGGCGGGAAGACCGCGCCAGGGGCCGAGTTGCGTACCGTGAATTATGACTTCGAGCAAAATGTCGTCGTCTGTAACGTGTCGTCGCTTGACTTCGATTTCTAAGTCAGGGAGTGCCTTCATCATCTGCTCGTAAAACAGCCGGACTCCGCTCTCGCCCTCATAGTGTTCGCCCCAGGCTTCATCATCGTAGTGTGCGGTGTCGCCGAAGGTACGAAGAACACCTTCAAGGTCGTGGGCGTTCTCAAGTCGAACGTGTTGCTCAACAGTTGCTATGCGAGCTGAGCGCCTGTCTTTCTGTGTTCCGCCCGCCGGAAAAGATGCCGTTGCCATGTGCACCTCCAACTCGCGTTTAGAACCGAGTTCCAGCCACAGATAATACATCCACTAAACAATATCCATTGACAATTCTTTACGCATAACTGCTTCGGCCTCAGCGCCTTGCCGCAACTTTCGCGGAACAGCCGTGTTTCCACTAATAGGTTCGGAGGCGATGAATATGAAAGTACGAACGTTAGTTGTTGGTTTGGGAATGATGGCATCGGCGCTTTCATTCTCCGTGCAGAATGCGATGGCCTCTGCGCGGGGGACGGAAGCAATTGATAAACAAGTGAAACACGAGTTGAACATGCTGCCCTATGTGAATGTGTTCGATTTCATGACATTCACGGTGGACGCAAACGGCAACGTCACGCTGAGTGGAGAGGTCACCAACCCAGTAGTCAGGAGTGATGCTGGAAACGTGGTGAAGAGAATCGCAGGTGTCGAGCAGGTGAATAATCAGATTCAGGTGCTGCCCGTATCTCCGATGGACGACGGGTTGCGCATCCGCTTGTTCCGCACCATCTATGGCTATCCAACTCTGCAGAAGTATTCGTTGGGAGTCAACAAGTCGATCCGCATTATTGTGGATAACGGCCATGTGACGCTCATGGGCGTGGTCGATAGCGAAATGGACAGGAATGTTGCCGGTCTCCGAGCGAATTCCGTGCCGGGAATTTTCTCTGTCGATAACCAGTTGAAAGTCGTAAAAAGCTAAGGCGTTGGGGCGGAGTTCCCAGGGCTCAACTTGAGAGACCTGGGAACTCGGCCGGTAGTCCGTCGCCGGGTGATCAGCGTAGGTCTGCTATGCTCCAGGCGTGAAGCGGCTCTCAATTGCAATCATCGGCGTGGGACGGTTGGGAACTGCGCTGGCGCGACGACTCTCCGAAGCGGGATATAAGGTTTCAAAAATCAATTCGCGTGGGAGTCCGCGTCCTAAACGATTGAGTGCGGATGTTCTTTGGTTCTGTGTCCCGGACGCGGAAATTGCTGCGGTCGCGCGAAGCTCCTCCAAAATAGAGTGGGAAGGAAAATTCGCTTTTCACTCCAGCGGTGTCCTCACCAGCGACGTGCTCGATCCGTTACGACGTGCCGGAGCAAGCGTGGCCTCCGTCCATCCGCTGATGACGTTCGTCAATGGTTCCGTGCCGAAGCTTGCTGGCGTGCCGTTCGCGATCGAAGGAGATCCATCAGCAGTTCGCGCCGCGCGAGCGATTGTTCGTGATTTGGGAGGGCGTCCTGTCGGCATCAGCAAGCGTGACAAAGTGGCTTACCACGCCTTCGCCACCATGATCTGTCCGCTGATGGTCTCACTACTGGCCGCTTCAGAGAGAGCCGCAGCGCTCGCCGGAATATCCGCGGCAGATTCGCGGCATCGGTTGCTGCCGATCGTCCGCCAAACGCTGCATAACTACGAGAAGCTCGGCCCGGCGGGCGCTTTCAGCGGCCCGATCGTACGCGGGGATACAGCAACCATACGTGCTCACTTGACCGTACTCACTAGAGTGCCAGTCGCCAAGAGGGTTTATGCGGGACTGGCACAAGCTGCGCTGAAGTTCCTACCCAATCGGAATCGGCGTCAAATTGCCGGCATCCTTGAAACAGATTTCTCTGCGACCTCAGCGAGACCTCTGCGCGCTCAGCGGTTAAAAGCTTTAAAGCCTTCGAAAAGACTTTAACCGCAGAGATCGCGGAGAGAGATCGAGTTCGCAGAGAAACACCTCAGCAGGCATCAGGCCGGGAAAAATTCACCGCAATGCGAAACGCACAAATCCGGCGAGCAGGCGTTCAACTCGTCGAAGCTGAACGTCCCGGATGCGACTGCCAGTATCTGCGCCCCCACCTGCCTTGCAGCTTCAACATCGGAAGGAGTGTCTCCGATAAAGCAGGTGTTCGCTTCGGGACCGAGCTGCGCGATCACGAACTCGAGCGCGTTGCGGAAAATCTCAGCCCGGCTCTCGTGTCGATCGCTGAAGCATCCAAACGTGAAGAATTTGCGCAGTCCCGCGGCTTCGATCTTGTGCCATCCGACGGCCTCGAGATTTCCCGACGCCACCCCAAGTAACTTTCCGCTTGCCTTTAGTAACTCGAGTAGTTGAACGATGCCCGGGCAAACTTTAGGCGCGAGCTTTCGGTGGTTGGACTCGACCTCTAGGCAGACTACGGCCATCGCAGCTGGAAGCTTCGCCTCGAACTCGCTGTCCGAAACTCCTACCCGTGCGAGCGCCGCCCGCAGAATCGAGAGATCGGTTTTGCCATGATAGGGAATGCCTTCGATCGTCGCATCGACTCCGTATGCCTCGATCATCGCCTGATGCAGCGCGTTCCAGTGCACCAGGTCTTTGGTGACCAGCAGGGTTCCGTCGATATCGAAGACGTAGGCGTCGGCGACAGGTAGTGTTGGCATGATAGTTCGGAAATTCTTACAGCGAAAAATCGTTAACCACAGAGGGCACAGAGTTTCACAGGGTGAATCCAGGACGGGCGAGGGCACTCATTTGTTGCAAGGGTTGTCTATTCACTCAGCTCAACATTATTCGTTCAATTGAGCGCGCGCGGCCGCTGCTGTCATCACTTTCAATTACCACGGCGCACAAACGCGGATCGCCGGTGGCGGCTTCGAAGCGCATCGGCATATTGTGCAAGAAACGATCGATGATCATTTCCTTCTTCACCCCGATCACACCGTCGTATGGTCCGGTCATGCCGACGTCGGTAATGTAAGCGGTCCCGCCGGGAAGCACGCGCTCATCGGCGGTAGGAACGTGCGTGTGGGTTCCGACTACGGCGGTCACGCGTCCGTCCAAATACCAGCCGAGCGCAATCTTTTCTGACGTCGCCTCGGCGTGCAGGTCGACAAAAATGATTTTCGCCTTTACCTGCTTCAGGATCTCGTCGGCTTTACGGAACGGATCGTCATTCGAGGCCATGAACACGCGTCCTTGCAGATTGATGACCGCGTACGGGACATCGTTCTTGCGGCCTTCGTAAACCCCCCAGCCGGGCAGGTCAGGCGCATAATTTGCCGGACGCAGAATTCTGCGCGCCGGACTGTGCAGGTCGCCGTCGGCAGAGGCGTAGTAATCGAAAAGTTCGCGCTTGTCCCAGACATGGTTTCCTGTGGTAAGCACGTCAATGCCAAGATCGAACAGGTCTTCGGCTAGCGCGGGCGTTATGCCGAACCCGGCAGCCGAATTTTCTCCATTGGCGAGTACCAGATCGATGCGCTGCTCGCGCACTAAATCCCGCAGGCGTTCGCGGACGATGTTACGTCCGGGCCGACCAAAGATGTCGCCGATGAAAAGAATGCGCACGCAGTTTCGATGGTAACACTTGGCCAGCGGCAGGGAACGTGGAGGAACGGGCGTCCTCGCCCGTTCTATCGTGAGCTATCGAGCTCGGCGCGCCGAAGAAAATCGTAATTGCCGGAGGGGTTCAGTTCTAATCCGTGCAGCCGCTTTGAATAAACCATCACGTTGTCGAAATACCAGAGATTGATGTAAGGCAGGTCTTCGGCGAGGATCTGCTGGATCGCGGCGTAGTCCTGCTTGCGGACATTCTGGTCGACTTCAGTTCTGGCTTTCTCGATGAGAGCGTCCACCCGCGGATTGCTGTAATACTGGCGGTTGGCGCCGTTAGGAATGATGCGCGCGGTGTCGAAGGCGTACTCGAAAATGTCAGGGTCTTCATTGGCGCCGAGCCAACGCAGGGAATACACCTGGAACTCCCCGTGAGTTACGTCGGAGAAAAACGTGGCAGATTCAAAGCTGCGAATATCGAGCGCAATCCCCACCTCTCTGAGCTGCTGCTGAAAAACCGCCGCCATTGCCCGCGAACTTTCCTCGGTTGAAGTTTTCATGGTGAGATGAAAGCGTTCGCCGTTGGTGACGATGTAGCCCGCTGAATCCAGCAACCGGCGGGCTTTTGCGGGATCGTGCGGATATTGGCGTACATTGGCGTCATAAGCCCAGCTTTCCGGAGGCAACACGCTCGCCGCCGGACGCGCGGAATCGCGCATCAGGTAATGAATCAGCGGCTGGCGGTCGATTGCATAGGCAATGGCTTGGCGGACGCGAACGTCTTTCAGAATGGGATCGCGGAGGTTGAAGGCCATGTACCCCAGCCGCGTGCCCGGCCTGCGCCTAATATTTAGGCGAGGTTCACGCTCCAGCGCGGCTTCCATGTCCGAGGCCAGGGCGTTGATCTCCAAATCTGCACTGCCTTTGCGCAGCTCGAGCGCGCGAGTCGTTGTATCGGGGATGACTGCAAAGCGGACGCGGTCAATCTTCGCCTTCTGGCCCCAATAGTTATGGTTGCGCTCGATAACGACTTCTTTGTCCTGCTCGGCGCTTACAAAGCGGAACGGCCCCGAGCCGATGGGATTGCGGCTCACTTCGAGAGAGCTGCCATAGGGCACGATGCCCATTCCCGGCGCCGCTAGGTTCCAAAGAAGGGCAGCCCAGGGTACTTTCAGATGAAAAATCACGGTGTTGTCGTCGAGAGTCTCAATTTTTTCGACAGACCTGTAGGTGGCGCCCTTAGCGCTGCGAATTTTTCCTTCGATCAGCGAATCGTAGCTCCACTTCACATCGCGCGAGGTGAGCGGTCGGCCATCGGAGAACTTTACATTCTTGTGCAGATGGAAAATGTATGTCTTGGGATCGGGGGTCTCCCAACCCTCCGCTAATCCTGGCTTCACGCTTAAATGTTCATCGCGAGCGAGAAGATTATCGAACAGAAGCCCGTCGATATTTTGCGACCAGGCATCCAGTCCGACCCGGGGATCAAGGTTCGTAGGGCTGGATTCGATGATCACCACCAGGGTGGTTGGATCGGGCTTACGGGAGCAGGAAGTGAAGACAAGCGCCAAAATAATCAGAGACCATGTGGGCACGGACGTCCACGTCCGTGGGTTCGTCCCGCCGGGACGAAATCTTCGGAAGTTAATGATTGACGGGCGGGCGTGGACGCCCGCCGCTACGCCTTTCGATGGATGAGCGGGGGTGTGCGTCGATGTACAGATCGTCATTCGACTTCCATCGCCATCTGGTAGAGCGTGGTCACCGTCTTCCAGTTCCGCATGGTTACTGGAAGCGAGAGCACGCGGTCGAGCGGGTGCCTCCACAGGCTGCTGCCGGAGACGCCATTAGGAAAATAAAAATAAATTTCTTTCCCGGAGCCATGGGTTCGGTCGGGCGCGAGCGTCAGCCCCTGCAACTTTTTCAAGGCCGCTGCCGAGGCTGACTCCGACAGAAAGGCCACGTGAAGCTTCAAGGTATCGATGCCGCGCTCTTTCATGAATGGATTGTCGTCGATAATCTCTTTCATTTCTTCTCGGCTGCGCGAGATCACCTCGGCGGAGAAGCCGAAATCGTTCACAATGCAGTCGCGCAGTTTTTTCGACAACGCCGCCGGCGAAAGCTTTCCGGCACGGAAGATAACGTTGCCGCTCTGAATGTAAGTCTTGACATCGGCGAATCCCAGTCCTTCACAGCAGGCGCGCAGCTTTTCCATCTTCATCCGCTTGTGCGGACCGATGTTGATCCCGCGCAACATGGCAATGTAGACCGGCATAAAAACCAGCCCTTAGCCTTTAGCCGTTAGCTCTTAGCGAACCCAGGGTTTTCGGGCTAATGGCTAAAGGCTAAGAGCTAAGTGCTTCTTTACGGATACGAAATCTTCCCCAACACCACCACCCGCTTCGCGCCCGTGGCCGAAGGCACATTCGACGGCCTGCGGTTCCAGGTCTCGTAGGCCATTAGCGCGAAGGCCACCGCCTCTTTCGCGCTCGACGGAATTCCGAACTCGTCTGAAGACCGCAGGTGCAGTCCCAGCCTACTGACTTCGTTGCCCAGCCATGCCATCAGCGTGAAATTCTTCGTGCCTCCACCCGAGACGATCAGCTCGCTGAAGTCGCCTTTGGGCAGAACGAATCGTTCAATGGCCTTCGCAATGGAGCGAACTGTCAGCGCGGTGGCGGTTGCGAGCACGTCGCGCTTCTCAATCGCCCCCGTCGCACCGGAGGCCTTGGTTCGTGCTTTGGTTGCGCCCAGCGGACGGCAGGAATGCAGGAACTCGCGCGCGAACTCGCGTCCGAATTGCTCGCGTCCCGCGGTCTTCGGTGGCGGCTGGCGAAAAAAGGCGTCGTCGAGAAAGCGTTGGAGTGCGTCTTCGAATACGCGGCCGGACGCGGCGATCTTGCCGTCGCGATCGCAGGGCTGTCCGAACAACTGCTCGGCCACCGCATCGATCAACATATTTCCCGGCCCAGTGTCGAAAGCCACCACTTGATTCAGCGCGGCCGCGGCCGGGACCGCGGTCAGGTTGGCGATGCCACCAAGATTGAGCGCAATGCGGCCGATCTTCGGGTCGCGGTAAAGAAGATAATCGAGGTAGGGAACCAGCGGCGCGCCTTTGCCTCCCGCGGCGATGTCGGCGGGACGAAAATCAGAGACTACCGGAAGCCCGGTGCGGGCCGCCACCACCGCGCCTTCCCCGCTTTGCCAGGTGACTGCCAGCTTTCGTCCCAGAAATGGCGCGGGCACGCCCTGATGATAAAGCGTCTGCCCGTGGCAGCCGATCACTTCGGCCTTGATACGCAACCGCTTTTGAGTAGCGATCACCCCCTCGGCGTATAGCTCGCCCAGCAAAAAATTCAGCCGCGCTAAATCGGCCACACTGGCGCGCGGCGAATTCATGGAAATTAAAATTTTGCGCCGCACGTCGGCAGGGTAGGGAAACTCCGCGTGGCCGAGAAACTTCATGCGGCCCTGTGCGGCAGATTCTTTTCCTCGCCTCTTCTCGCCGCGGCCGCTTTTAGGAGTGACCGGATCTTCAACCCGCACCAGCGCTACGTCGATGCCGTCGGCCGAGGTCCCGCTCATCACCCCGGCCACGATCATCGCCTGGCCCCGGCCACAGCCACCGTCGAAAGCGCCCGCAAGCGCACCTGCTCGCTGAACTCCCACAATTGGGTGGAGAGCCGGCTGATCTTCTCGGGCGCGAGCAGTGGTGTCCGGCGCTTTAACTCTTTAGACTTTTTCTTGAACGCCGCAATTCGTTTCGCCGATTCAAGCACCCTGCGCCGGAACATCGAGTCCCTCTCCGCTTCCCGCAACATGGTTTCGTAAGCTTGTTCAATGCGCGCTGGCTCGTGGCATATCAGGCAGAGGTCGCCCCCGGCGGCGATGAATTTCGTGGCCGCCTCATCGATGGGCGCAGCCTCGAGCACCCCGCCCATTTCAAGATCGTCCGAGACCACCAGGCCGCGGTAACCGATCTTCCGCCGCAGCACGTCGGTGATCCAGTATTTCGAGAGTGACGCCGGCAGCGGGTCGTTGGTGACATCGGGATAGTTGGCGTGATTGACCAGCACCATGGGCAGTTCGCGCTTCATCAGGCGGTAGGGAACCAGGTCTTCCTCCCAAAGCTGATTGAAGGATTTCCTGATCACCGGCAGCTCATGATGGGAATCGAGATTGCCCTCGCCCAGCCCAGGGAAATGTTTGCCCGCGCCGAGCACCCCCGCAGCCCCGAGGCCGGCAAGAAATTCCCGGGCATAGGTTGCGACTGCTTTGGGGTCAGTCGAAAAAGCCCGCGAGCTCATCACCTTGCGCGAAGCGGCAAAGGCCAGATCGAGCACCGGGGCAAAGTCGACATTGAAACCAAGCGCCGAGCATATCTTCCCGATGATTTCGCCGTCCTTGCGAAACAGCTTACGCTCGCCGGTGGCGAAAACATCCGCCGCCGAAGGCGCGGGGCCGGTCACATTGCGGAAGCGGTCCACGCGCCCGCCTTCGAGATCGACCGAGGTGAAGAGCCGGTCTTTGACGCTGGCCTGGCAGTCTTTGAGCAGCTTTTGAGTTTGTTGTGCGTTAATGATGTTGCGGGCGAAAAGAATTACCCCCGCCGGCTGGATGCGCGCCAGCATCTCGGCGAGCCGGGGCGTGAGCTCGGTGCCGTCAAAGCCAATGATCAGGAGTTGGCCGACTTGCTTTGCGAGTGACATTGATTTTCGTAAGGGGCTCATCAGCGACGCGAAATTACAAGAAGCATATCAAGATTGGCATATTGGCATGTAAGAAGAGAAGATAAGAAGTAACTCTGGTGCTTACTGAACCTGCTGCTTCAACTGGGAGAGCAGATTCAGCGCCTCGAGCGGCGTGAGCCGGTCTAAATCGAGCTGGCGCAGGCGTTCGAGCACCGGCTGCGACAAGGGCGTAAAGATGGTGAGCTGCGGGCGTCTCTCAGAGGCACTACCCCCCGCGATTTGCGCGCTCAGCTGCGATTCGGCGCTCTCGTGCTCGGCCAGCACCTCTCTGGCCCGCCGCACCACCTGATCCGGCAGTCCGGCGAGCTTGGCCACTTCGATCCCGTAACTGCGGTCGGCAGGGCCAGGCTCGACCTTGCGCAGGAAGACGATTCCGCTCGGGGTCTCTTTTACCGCCACGTGATAGTTCTTCACTCCAGAGAGCTGTTCGGCAAGTTCGGTCAGCTCGAAATAGTGGGTGGCAAAAAGCGTCTTCGCCCGGGTGCGCGCGTGCAGATACTCGATCGCCGCCCAGGCGATGGCCAGGCCGTCGTAGGTGGCGGTGCCGCGTCCAACCTCGTCCAGGAGGATCAGAGACTTTGCGGTCGCGGTATTTAAGATGGCGGCGGTCTCGGTCATCTCCACCATAAAGGTCGAGCGCCCGCGGGCCAGGTTGTCGCTGGCGCCGATGCGGGTGAATACCCGGTCAACAATTCCCAGCCGCGCTCTTTCCGCCGGAACAAACGACCCCATCTGCGCCATGATGACCATCAGAGCTGTCTGGCGCAAGTATGTCGACTTGCCGCCCATGTTCGGCCCGGTCACTAAGAGCAGGGTGTGGGTGGTTGAGTTGAGATAGAGGTCGTTGGGCACGAAGCGCGAGTTTTTATCAGAATCGTAACCCGACGAATCGCGCGCCGAAAAATTCTGCCCGGATAACTCCTGCTGCTCGATCACGGGATGGCGTCCGGCCACTATCTCGAGATCTCCAGTTTCGTCGAACTGGGGGCGGCAGTAGCGGCGCTCGGCCGCCAGCTGGGCGAAGCTCGCCAGCACGTCCACTTCGGCCAGCGCCAGCGCGGTCTGGCGGATGCGCCGGGCCTCTCCCGCGACCGCCGTGCGAACCTCGGCAAAAATTCGGCGCTCGATTTCGACAAGTTTCTCCTGGGCGTCGAGAATTTTCGCCTCGTACTCCTTCAGCTCGGGAGTGGTAAAGCGCTCGGCGTTGACCAAGGTCTGGCGGCGCTCGTAATTGGGCGGCACCAAATGCAGGTTGGCTTTCGAGATTTCGAGGTAATAGCCGAAGACCGAGTTGAAGCGCACCTTGAGCGAGCTGATGCCGGTGCGTTCCCGCTCCCGCTCTTCCATGCGGGCGAGAAACTGTTTGCCGTTGCGGTTCAATTCGCGGAGCTGGTCGAGCTCACGGTCGACCCCGGTCTTTACTATCCCACCGTCGTTGAGCGCGATCGGCGGCTCGGGAACGATGGTGGCTTCAATTCGCTGGCGCACATCCGCCAGTTCGTCCAAGTTCTGGTAAAGCGACTTCAATCGCGATGACGCAAACTGCGCCAATGCCGCCCGCGCTCCCGGAATTCGGGAGAGTGAAGCCGCGAGCGCCAGCAGATCGCGGGGATTAGCGGTCTCAAGCGTGACCCGGCTGAGCAGGCGTTCCAGATCGAGCACGCCGGCGAGGGCCCGTCGCAGCTCCTGGCGGGCGATAGTATTTTTTACCTGCTCTTCGACTGCATCGAGCCTTTGTTGGATTTCGCTGGCATCAACCGATGGCCGCAGCATCCACGCCCGCAGCAGGCGCTTGCCCATGGGGGTCTCAGTGGCATCGAGCGAGCGAATCAGGGTCACGCCGGCATCGGTCCCAGAAAACAGCGGCTCTATCATTTCCAGATTGCGGACGGTGACCGCATCGAGCACCAGCGAGGTCTGGCGCTCATAAAACCCGATGCGGTCCACGTGGTCGAGCCCTCCCCGCTGAGTGGAGCGCACGTAATGCAGGATCGCGCCCGCGGCCGCGGCCGCCGCCGGTTTTCCTGCCAGGCCGAAACCTTCGAGCGAGAGCACGCCAAAATGATTTTCCAGTAGCGGGATGGCATGGTCGGGGGCGAAGGCCCAGTCATCAAGCGGGGTCAGTGCCCAGCAGGCCGCGCCGGGCCGTGTGGGGCCGGGCGCCCCGCTCCGCCGGCTTCCGCCCAGCGCTTGGTCGAAGAGCGGCGCCGAGCTCGCATACAGCAGTTCTTTCGGCCGCAGCTGCTCGAGCTCGTCTTGAATTCTTTTCTCCGCACCGTCGCCAGAGAACTCCGTCGCGCGGAACTCGCCGGTTGAGAGATCGAGGGCGGCAAATCCGGCGCGGGCGTGGCTGGCCTGAGGGTTTCCCGTGGTCCGATGGCCGTTCGCTTCATTCCCGGATTCATTCCACGATTCGTTCCAAGACACGACGGCGGCCAGGAAATTGTTTTCGTCTGAGCCGAGTGAAGAGTCGGCGGCGGTACCGGGCGTGACTACCCGCGTCACCTCGCGCCGCACCAGCTTTTTGGCCACCCGCGGGTCTTCCATCTGCTCGCAGATCGCCACCCGGTAGCCGCGGCGGATCAATTTCGCGATGTAGCCCTCGGCCGCGTGGTAGGGGACGCCGCACATGGGGACGGCCAGGCCCTTCTCTTTATTGCGCGAGGTCAGCGTGATCTCGAGCTCTTTCGCCGCCACCACCGCGTCTTCAAAAAACATCTCGTAGAAGTCGCCCAGGCGAAAAAAAAGCAGCGCCGAAGGATGCTCTTTTTTGATGGCGGAGTATTGCCGCATCAGCGGGGTCGAGGGCTCAGTCATAAGAGAGCTTTTAGCCGTTAGCTTTTGGCTTCTAGCTTCTTATGTTGTCTCCGAAGGTAAAAGCTAATCGCTAAAAGCTAGCAGCTGTTTGCGCGAATTATAAGACCGTTCCCGCCTGTGCTTATCGTGGAAAACTGGTCCCTAGAACCACAGTGCGGTCATTTCTGGGAGGCAGATTCAGAAAAGATCAAATTCATCAGCCACGAAGGACACGAAGTTCCACGAAGGAAATCTTGCCTTTACTTCGTGTCCCTTTGTGCCCTTAGTGGTTATTGCTCTCGGCTGCGCAATGATAAAAGCCCACGTGCGATAATTCCCACGAACCGGACTTCAATTAAAAAAATGGAACTGCGCAAAGATCCCCTGACCCGATCCTGGGTGCTGACCGGCGACGATCTCCCGGATAGCGGGCCGCGGGCGGCCACCGAGTGCCGGTTGTGTCCCGGCGCGGGCGAGCGTTTGCAACAGGTTTCAAGCCGCGCTGCCATTCCCGGTCTCGGCGGCCCGTGGTCGGCGCGCGCCATCGTTCACCCCAGCGCGGTTTACCACATTGAGGGCACGCCTGAGCGCCGCGGAGAAGGCCTCTACGATCGCATGCCGACCGTGGGCGCACACGAGGTGTTGGTCGAGAATCCCCGGCACGACCGCCCTTTGTGGAAGGCCGACGATTCCGAAATTGAACAGTTTCTGCTCTTGGCCGCGCAGCGCATCCAGGACCTGAAGCGCGATGCTCGCTTTCGCTACATCAGCGTCTTCAAAAATTATGGCGTGGGCTCGGGCCAGGAATTCGAGCACCCCAACTCCGAGCTGGCCGCGACCACCTTCATCCCCCGCCGCGTGCTCTATGAATTGCGCGCCGGATTAGATTACTTCCGCCAGAAAGAGCGCTGCGTCTTCTGCGACATCCTCGCCCAAGAAATTAGGACCGGGCAGCGCATTATCGAAATCCGGGGAGATTATGTCGCGCTGTGCCCCTACGCCACCCGGGTACCTTACGAAACCTGGATCCTGCCGCGCACGCACGATGCCGCCTTCGAGCACGCCGCGCTCTCCCCCTCGGCTAAATTGCGCGATCTGGGCGGGCTCATCCGCCGCACCTTGCAGCGTCTGCGAACCTTGACCGAGCCCTTTCACCTGGTGTTGCACACCTCGCCCAATCACCTGCACCAGTCGGCCAGTCTGGGATACTGGAAGACCCTCGACCAGGACTATCACTGGCACATCGAAATTTTGCCCATCCTGGCCGCCAAGGCGAAGTCCTATACCTTTAAAGAGGTGTATTACTCGCCGGTCTCGCCGGAGAGTGCGGCCAAGCGATTGCGGGAAGCCCCAATTGAGATTTGAGCGGGCTATCGCGAGCCTATGCCTGCTGCTCTTCTGCTCGGCGGGAGCCGCCGCCACTCCACCGGCGCCGAGTTTTTACCATGACGTGCTCCCCATACTCGAGCAGCACTGTCAGCTCTGTCACCGCCCCGGAGAGATCGCGCCCTTCGCGCTGGTCACCTACAAAGACGTTAAGCCCTGGACGCTTCCGATTCTGCGGGCGGTCGAAAGTCGCAAGATGCCGCCGTGGTTCGCCGATCCCTGCTGCGGACATTTTGCCAACGATCCTTCACTTACGCCCGAGCAGATCGCCACCATTGCGAATTGGGTAGAAGCGGGGGCCCCGTCCGGCGATCCCAAATCCGCACCGCCGCAGCCGCACTGGACCGCGGGCTGGAACATCGCCCCCCCGGATCTGCTGGTGAAGATGCCCGCCACGGTAAAAATTCCCCCGAATGGCGACGTTGATTACACCTACGAAATCGTGCCCACGAATTTTGCGGAAGGAAAGTGGGTCCAGATGTCCGAGCTGCGCCCTTCGGCGCGCGACCACGTGCATCATGCGGTCGTGTACATCCGTCCGCCCGAATCAAGTTGGCTGCGGGGAGCGCCGGTGGGCGTGCCCTTCACCGCCTCCACTTTGCACGATCCTCACCTGATGCACGAAGCCCACTTCACCGCCAGCGATCTGCTGCTGGTATATGCTCCCGGCAGCTCGCCCGAAAACTGGCCGGAGGGCATGGCGAAATTTATCCCCGCCCACTCCGACCTGATCTTTCAGATGCACTACACCACCAACGGCCGCGCCGCGAGTGACCAGAGCAGCCTGGGATTGGTGTTCGCCAAGCAGCCGCCTAAGCAACGGGTGCTGACCCTGCAGCTGGCCAACGAGCACGACACCATTCCCATTCCGCCTAATACCGATAACTATCGGGTCGAGGTTGCGGGAACATTGCCTAACCATGCGCTCCTGCTCAGCTTTTTTCCGCACATGCATTTGCGGGGAAAGAAATTTGAGTACAACCTCGTGCACCCGGACGGCAAGCGTGAGACCCTGCTGCGGGTCAATTACGATTTTTATTGGCAGCTCAGTTATCGTTTGAGTGAGCCTCGTCCCCTGCCGGCGGGAACGAAACTCGAAGCCATAGCCTGGTATGACAATTCAACAAACAACCTACACAATCCCGATCCTGATAGCCCGGTCCAGTGGGGCGACCAGACCTACGACGAGATGATGGTGGGGTTTTTCGATGTTGCCGTCCCGGCGGAGATGGACAAGGAGCGTTTCTTCGTTCGGCCGGCGACCCGGTGACGGACTCCATAAAAGTTTTAACCGCAGAGATCGCAGAGAACAACGCTAAGGTCGCAAACGAAAAGCAGAAAGCTGGCTGTGGCGTTTTCTCTGTGACTCTGTGTTCTCTGCGGTTAAGGTTTTTCCGCTTTCGATTTTCTCTGCGGCCTCGGGTTGCTGATCTCGGCGTTCTCTGCGGTTAAAAGCTTTTGTTTTTGATTTACGCGCCCAGCCGCTCAAAGAATAAACAGATCGATTCAATTCCGCGATAGAAGTTCGGGATGTGAAACTTTTCATTGGGCGCGTGCAGGTTGTCGTCGGGCAGCCCGAAGCCCATCATCACCGATGGAATTTTCAGCACGTCCTGAAAATCGGTGACGATGGGAATCGACCCTCCCGAGCGGATGAAGACGGTTTTCTTGTGAAACACATCGTGCAGCGCCTCGGTCGCCGCCTGAATGTATTTATTGTCGGTGCCGACCACGCAGGCTGGACCTTTGCTCCAGACTTTAATTTTGGTTTCGATTCCCTTGGGCGTGAGTTTCTTTACGTAGGCCTGGTAACGGTTCAAAATGTCGGCTGGATCCTGATTGGGGACCAGGCGCATCGACACCTTCGCCGAGGCCCGCGCCGGAATGACCGTCTTCGCGCCGGACGCGGTGAAGCCCCCCGGCATGCCGTGGACTTCGAGCGTTGGCCGCGCCCAGGTGCGATAGAGCACCGAGTATCCCGGCTCGCCGGTCAGCTTCGACGATCCCACTTCGGTTTTGCGGTAGTGCTCTTCGTTAAAGGGAAGCCGCTTCCAGGCCTTGAGTTCGGCCCCCGTCGGGGTTTTGACTTTGCTATAGAAGCCCGGAATGAGGACTCGCCCCTTCGCATCTTTCAGTTTGCTGATGATCTCAACCAGAGCGAACAGCGGGTTGGGCGCCGCCCCGCCGTACATGCCAGAGTGCAGATCAACCTTAGCCCCCACGGCTTCAATTTCGGTATAAACCAATCCCCGCAGTCCCACGCACAAGGTGGGCAGGTCGGGGGCAAATAATTCGGTGTCACAGACCAACGCGAAGTCGGCCTTGAGTTTTGCCTTGTGCTTGCGGACGTACGCGGCGATCGACTCGCCACCGACTTCTTCTTCGCCCTCGATGATCACCTTTACATTGATCGGCAGCTTGCCGCCGTGGCCGCGCATTAAGGCTTCAATCGCTTTAACTTCCATCCACAGCTGGCCCTTGTCGTCGACTGCTCCACGCGCATAAAGATTGTTATTGCGCTCGGCCGGCTCAAACGGCGGCGAGATCCACTCATTCAAGGGGTCCGGCGGCTGCACGTCATAATGTGCGTAACAAAGTGCCGTCGGCTTGCCAGGGGCATGCAGCCAGTCGGCATAAATCAGCGGGTGGCCTTTGGTCGGAATGACCTCGACGTTCTCCATCCCGATCCGCCGCAGTTCGCTGGCCACGTAATTGGCCGCCTTCTGCACGTCAGATTTGTGCTCGGGCGCGGTACTCACGCTGGGAATGCGCAGCAGGTCTTTCAGTTCGTTCAGAAACCGCTGCTGATTTTGGCGGGCATAGGCGACGGCTGGAGAGGCCATGGAAGGTCCTTTCGCGAAAACGTTTCAGTATAGCGAAAACCCTTTCACCACGAGGCACGGAGGCACGGAGAAAGTTAAAGATAAAAACATCAATTCTGAAGCAAGAAGTCGGAATTCAGAGTTTCTCTAGTAGAAGCTGTAATTCTGCATTCTGACTTCCACTTCTGAAGTCTCCGTGTCTCCGTGGTGAAGAATCTAATCAAAGCGCGCCGGGGAGAAGGGCCTGAGATCACGCGACGTAGTATTCCCGACAATTAGATCAGTCATGATCTGCGCCGTGGCCGGCGCCAATAGGATTCCGTCGCGATAATGGCCGCTGGCAACAAAGTATCCGCGGGTCTGAGTTTCGCCCAAAATCGGCAGCTCGTCGGGCGTTCCTGGCCGCAGTCCGGCCCAGTCGTCGTGCACTTTGGCCTTGGCGAGCTCCGGCACCAGTTCCACCGCAGCGTGAAGTAACCGCTGGATGGTATTCACATCGGTCTGCTTGTTATATCCCGCATCTTCGAGGGTGGAGCCGATGACGATCCGTCCATCGCTGCGCGGCACCAGATAGACTTCGTCGGCCCGCACGACATGTTCAAGCGGCGGTCCACCGACCACCGCCAGCATCTGCCCTTTTACCGGCCGCACCGGGAATTTATGCGGACCTATGCATCCCGCCCAGGCTCCCGCGCAGTTGACCACAATTTCTGCCGTGTAAGAAGTCTTGTCGGTTTGAACTCCGCTTGCGCGATCACCGGAGGTGAGTAACGCCTTCACTTCTGTTCCCGAGGAGATATCCACTCCACGGTGCCGCGCGGCCTTGAGTGCCGCCGCCGTCAGCGCCCGCGGGTCAACCGAACGTTCGCGGATATACGCAGCTGAGGTCTCGCCTTGACCGTGTAGGCGCGGACGCCCCCACCCGGCCAAAATCAATTGAGGTTCTAGCGAACGGAATCGCTCCCGAGAAATTGACTCCGCCGAATCAGGGAAGTCAGCGTCGCGAGAGACGAGAATTGTCCCTTGTTCTCGCAGATCGACTTTCAGGCCCGATTCGTCTTCCAGTTCATGCGCGAACTCCGGATACATCCGCGCGCTCTCTTCGGCCAGCGGCTTCACGGCAGGGGGCATCTCCGTGCCCGATCCGACCAGCATTCCCGCTGCCGCGAACGACGCCTCCCGCCCCGGCTCTCCGCGTTCCACGACCAGCACCCGCAGCCCTTGTTTGCGCAGCCAAATCGCTAGCGACAGTCCAATGATCCCAGCGCCGATGATGACCACGTCCCAGCTCTTCACCCCTGCATTGTACGTGCCAGTCAGCGCGTCTTTCGTTTCCGGATCTGCCTGCATGCACCCGCCATTCTCCCGCCGCAGAGCGTCGCAACCCGAACTTCAGTAATTATTGCGCGTGTCCGTATTTTCGACGACACTACTACACAAGCCTCACTATGATCTTTGGCTTCAATACCGACATCAAGCACGATGACACCGTGTACCACGTGCAGAGCGAGGCCCGCGAGGGCGAGACGCTGCTGCAGACCCAGGTCTTTGTGCGCGGACGCTGCATCGGCAAACATGCGATTTCCTATGCCGAGCAGGCATCGCGCCAGGGCTTCACCGACCAGCAGAAAGAACAGATGTTGCGCGAGCAGCACCGCCAGGTGCTCGACGCCATACGCGACGGCCGCCTGGAAGAGGTCTTCGACAAGCGCGACAACCCAGACGCCTTGGGCGCGGTCAAAGAACTGGATATCAAGTGGCTGAATTCTGATTCCGTCCACGCCGAAGAGCAGCTATCGATGAAATTGCGCGCCACCGAAGCTGGCCAGGGAGTCCCGGGAGCGCGACTGACTGTCCGCCTGGCCCGGGCCAATGCGGCACCGTTCTACGCGCAAATGGTCACCGACGGCGCTGGCGAGGCCGTGCTCGTCCTGGCCGTAGAGGAATGGTCACTTTCCGATTCATCCGTGCTGGTGCAGGTAAATTCGCAAGGACGCACCGCCACCCGAAAGTTCCAGCTGAGACCGGTCGGGTCATAGTCGTGTGGATTTTTGATGCCCGAGACGAATCGTCCCTACCTGAAGCCGCTCCATCCTGATAGCTCTTTGGTTCAATCGAAGCTGGAATATTTCGAACGTCTCTCAACTGATGAACTAAGGCTGTCTTTACAAGTAGGACAAGAAAACTCACTCAAAACCCGGCCTGACGGCACTATTCTCGACGGTCACCACCGGATTGCGATTCTGCGGCTAAGAGGCGTGGATGTCGATGTTTTACCGCGTGAGATAATTGCGAAGGATTAGCATCAATGGAGTTCAAATCACGTGAATCCTAAGCTGTATTGGATAGCAAGTCCCTCGCCCGGACGCCTGGCAATTTCGGCGCGGCCCAGAGGCGGCGACTGGCTAGAAGATGAAATCGAGGGCTGGCGCAAACAGGGGATAGATGTTGTCGTATCCCTGCTGACCCAATCCGAGAATGAAGAACTGGGATTGAAAGACGAAGGACGTTTCTCGAATGCAAAGGGAGTGCGGTTTATCTCCTTCCCCATCGAAGATCGTGGCGTTCCGTTGTCCTCGGCCAAGGTGCAGGAGCTAGTGGGACAGCTCGGCTCCGAAATCGAGCAGGGCAAAAGTCTCGCTATTCACTGCCGGCAGGGAATTGGGCGATCTTCGCTGCTCTCGGCTGCTCTGCTCACCTTCATGGGAGAAGATCTGGATCGAGCTCTCCAATCCATAGGCAAGGCCAGAGGCTTGGAAGTACCGGAAACGGTTGAACAACGAAGATGGCTGGATCAATTTGCTAAGACCCACGAGTCCCAGAGCCTTGCGCGCCGCAGCCGCTGAATGAAGCTCACCATTAATGGTCAAGACCGCCAGTTCGATTGCGTTTTGACCATATCCTCTCTACTTGCTCACCTGGGCATGAAGCCAGATCGCGTAGCCGTGGAGCTCAACCGCGAGCTGGTTCCGCGCGATCGCTGGACTTCGACTCCTCTCTCCGACGGTGACAAGCTGGAAATCGTTCATTTCGTCGGCGGCGGTTCTTGATCTTCTAGTCCCAAAACCTCCTCACCCGTACCACGTCATCGCCGCGGCGACCGGAGCAGGTAACTCCGTTAGTTACTGTCTATCCGCTATTTCCGTAACGGATTTCCCACGTCTCATGCCTACAATGTTTTAAACATTTTGCAAGTAGAACGTTTGAAACATTCGTTGACTGAAATGCAAAATTCATTTACATCGCACGATGTCATCAGGCTGACCGGCATCACCGCGCGCCAGTTGCAATGGTGGGACGAGCGCCGCATTGTCGTTCCTGGCCGGCAAGGACACCGGCGGGTTTACTCGTTCGAGGATTTGACCGAAGTTGCGGTCATCTGCGAGCTCCGGCGCAAGGGCTTCTCGTTGCAGCGGGTGCGCAAAGTGGTCCGCTTTCTGCAAAGAGAATTCTCGAAGCGCCTGGCGGAGACCGTAAGCGGTTCATCCAGCTATCACTTGCTCACCGACGGCCGCTCTCTCTATCTCGAAACCTCTCCGCAGCAGATCGTGGACATACTGAAAAATTCCCGGCAGCCGATGTTTGCCATATGCCTGAGTGACACGGTCCGCCAGGTCAGGGCCGTGGTCAGCGGGCGCAAGCGTCCCGGCCGCTGTGCTCCGGAAAAAGCTCGTTCTGCACGCAGGGCGAAATTGGGTTCCTAGCAGTGATTGCCCTAGGAGGGGAAATGGTTGCTGAACTCGAAGTCCTAAACGAATGGATACCGGAGCAAATGCAGCCCGGCACGATCTTTGTGTTGGAAAACGCCGGCCGCATCGGCGAAAAAGAAGACCCCTACTGGGCGGTGCTCTCCTGTCCCAAATGCGGCATCCTTGGCCTGATTACGCGCAAACAGATTGCCGGACTCATCGCGGTGATCTGCGGTTCGGGAAAATGTTCGGCACAATTTTTTATTCGCGACAGCGAAATCGAGATCAGAAAACCGTTCTAAAGCAGTTGTCGGTGGTGAGTTGGCAGTGGCAGGTTCTATTCATTTGTTCCGGCCGGATTGCTCTCACCAAACACTAGTCACTAATCACTGACCACTGACCACTGACCACTGACCACTAAAGTCTCTTCCGCTCCAGCGACACCGGCACCTGCTCCACAATTTCGATATCGAATCCTTCAAGGGCCGCGACCTTGCGCGGGTGATTGGTGAGCAGGCGTATGCGGTGCAGATTCAGGTCCGTCAGAATCTGAGCGCCTATGCCGATTTCCCGCTGCGTTTTTCGTTGGCTTTCGGGGGCCGATTGTGCCATGCGCTCGTGATGGAACGAAATTGCCGTCTTCTCGCCGACTCGCTCGGTCGAGAATCCCTTGGACGATTGATGCAGATAGATCAATGCACCGCGGCCTTCATGAGCAATCGCTTGCAACGATCCATCGAGGGTGTCACGGCAATCGCACCCGGCTGATCCGAAGACGTCGCCAATTAAGCAATGCGAGTGCATTCTGACCAACACCGGTTCGCCGCCGGACTCAACATCGCCTCGCACCAGCGCCAGGTGCGAGTCGCCGCCGTCGATCTCGCTCTCATATGCAATGACGCGGAATTCGCCGTAACGGGTATTCACCAACGCTTCGCCCACGCGATGCACGTAGCGCTCGTGCTGCATGCGATAGCGGATCAGTTCTGCAACCGTCAGCATCTTGAGACCGTGCACCTGGCAGAACTCGATCAGGTCGGGCACCCGCGCCATGGTTCCGTCTTCGCGCATAATCTCGCAGATGATTCCGGCAGGAACCATGTCAGCCATCCGGGCCAAATCCACCGATGCCTCGGTCTGACCCGCGCGCACCAGCACTCCACCTTTGCGTGCGCGCAACGGAAACACGTGCCCGGGACGTGCTAAGTCCGACGGTTTGGTGGCTGGATCAATCGCTACTCGAATGGTGTGCGCCCGGTCGTAGGCGGAAATTCCGGTGGTCACGCCCTCGCGCGCGTCAATAGCTTCGCAGAAGGCGGTGCCGTAGTTCGAGGTATTCTCCGCGCTCATGGGTCCAATGCGCAGATGTGCCAATCGGTCTTCTGTCAAAGTCAAGCAGATAAGTCCGCGTCCAAACTTCGCCATGAAGTTGATGGCTTCGGGCGTGACCTTCTCCGCTGCCAGCATCAGATCGCCTTCGTTTTCGCGGTCTTCATCATCCACGATGACAATCATCCGGCCGGCGCGAATTTCTTCAATCGCGGCCGGGACATCCGTGAACGGGGAATTCTGGCCCATGGTCAAATTGTAGCAAGAATGGTGCAATCCCGATCATGCCCGCCGCAGTTTTCGCTGCAACTCCTTCTTCACCTCAGGCCACTCCGAATCCAGAATGCTGAAGTAAACCGAGTCACGCTGTCGGCCGTTCCAGGTGAGCATGTGTTTGCGCAGCGTGCCTTCTTCTTTCGCGCCCAGTCGAAGAATTGCCCGGCGTGAACGCTGGTTCATGGCATCAGTCTTCAACTCCACCCGCAGACAGTTCCAGGTTTCAAAGGCGTGACGCAGCATCAGGTACTTGGCCTCGGTGTTGATGACGGTTCGCTGCCAAGGCGGTGCGATCCAGGTCGATCCGATTTCGACTTTGCGGTTTGCCAAGTCCATGTTCATGTAGCGAGTGGTTCCAACGATGCGGTTCGAACTTCGCTCCACTGTGGCGAACGGAATCGAAAGTCCTCGTTCCTGTTCGTTGAGAATCTGGCGGTTAAACGCCTGGAAATCCTGCGGCGATTTCAGTTGATAGGGAATCCAGCGAAACAGTTCATCGAGGTGGTCTTTCGCGATTCCCCACAGCAATGCGGCATGCTCGGGCCGAAGCGGCTCCAGGCGCACGTTCGTGCCCTCAAGCGAAAAGGGCGCACTAAAAGAATGTGTGTTCAGGCAGAAACTCCCGAGAAGGAGATACGTCTATATACTCTGAAAGAGTATCTTTGCATCCGGTCGATGGTTTCGTCATCTGATCGGAGGAGAATCGGAAGCCGTTCCGCCGAATTCGGTCAGTTTCCAGGTCCCGACAAGCCAAGAGCTCGTAGCTAAAAGCTGCCCTCATGAAATCGCACTGTTACCCATTTCGCCAGGTCCCGCACGCCAGCAAGCTCTTTCTTGATTATCTGGATTTTTCTCCGACTGTACAGCCGTTCTACTCGCGTTCGCCGCATTTTCTCGAATGGGCGGAGGAGGAACGCCGTCGCATTCAATATCCAACTGAGCGCAGAATTCAGGTAGCGGCAATTCTCGAACGGCAGAACCGGCAATGGAGAGCGTCTGCAACCACGCTCGAAAACATCGAGCGATTTCGCTCCGGCGCCTGCGCCGTTGTCACCGGCCAGCAGGTGGGGCTCTTTGGCGGACCGGTTTTCTCGATTTACAAGGCGTTGAGCGCGGTCAAGCTCACCGAAGAGGCGCGAAAGCTGGGAATCGACTGCGTTCCAATCTTTTGGCTTGCCACTGAGGACCACGACCTCGAAGAGGTGAATCAGGTCCGAATTCCGGGCGCTGACGGCAAACTGGAAACTCTGTTGAGCGGCGCACAAAGCAGACCTGATGCTCCGGTTGGGACCATCAGCTTCGGCCCGGAGATCAAAGAAGTCGTCGCTCGCGCCGCCGAACTGCTGGGGGAATCCGAATCGGCGAAGTTGCTGGCTGAGTGTTACGCGCCGGGCGAGAATTTCGGTTCCGCATTCGCGAAACTTTTAGCGGCGTTTTTTTCCGATTTCGGGGTGATCCTGCTCGATGGATCGGATCCGGAACTCGACCGTATCGCCGTGCCCCTCTACACCGCAGCCGTCGAACACGCTCCCCAGATCAACCAGGCGTTGCTCGACCGCGATTCGAAATTACACGGCGCCGGATATCACCAGCAAGTCAAGATCACGAATTCATCTACGCTGTTATTCGCGATGCGCGATGGCACGCGAGTTCCGATTCACCAGGCGAAATCCGAAGAGTTCCTGGTTGGCGAAGAGAAAACCTCGCGCCAGCAGCTTTTGGAGATGGCTACGTCCTCGCCGCAGTCGTTTAGCCCGAATGTAATGCTTCGTCCAGTGGTCCAGGACTACTTATTGCCGACCCTGGCGTATGTCGGCGGTGCAGCGGAAGTAGCTTATTTCGCGCAAGCCGGAGCGGTGTACGAGGCCTTGCTGGGAAGAATTACTCCGGTCGTTCCGCGGTTCTCTGCGACCTTGATCGAGCCCAAAATTAAAGTTCTACTTGAGAAGTACGGCCTCGCGGTCACAACCGTATTGGAAGGACCTGAAGTTTTGCGTGAAACCATCGGCGCCCGCAGGCTTCCGCCAAATCTGCAAACTTCTTTCGAGCAGGCCACCGCCGGAGTCGAACGTACAATGAAGGCAGTTCGCGAGTCCCTTGCGGAGCTGGATAAAACTTTGATCGAATCGGCAGAACATGCCGAATCTAAAATGCTCTACCAGATCAACAACCTTCGCGCCCGTGCGGCCCGCGCAGAGTTAAGGCATAGCGAAGTGATCCAACGGCATGCCGAAGTGATCAGCAATTCTCTCTATCCGGAGAAGGCCCTGCAGGAGCGGGGATTCGCAGGCGTCTATTTCCTGGCGAAGCATGGGAGGGAATTACTGGACGGCCTGCTGGATACGATTCATCCCGATTGTCTCGACCACCAGATAATTGAGTTATAGTTCCGCAATGTAGCCCCGGGCGTCCACGTCCGGAAATACAATCTCACTCCGGCGGCGCCGGTTGCTGCTGCGTCATGCAATGAATTGCGCCAAAACCCCAAATTAAATCTCCACAATAAATTCCTACCACTTCACGATCAGGAAAAATATCCGCAAGAATATCGAGCGCAACCCGGTCATTGGGATCGTTGAATACTGGAACCAGAACCGTCCGATTTGCGATGTAGAAATTCGCATAGCTCGCGGGCAAGCGCCGGCCCTCGAAGTAAATTGGCGCGGGCATGGGGAGATCAATCGTCGCCAGTGGTTTGCCATCTTCCGTGGACGCGTCCCGCAGGCGCCGCAGATTCTCGCGCAGGGCTTCGTAGTTTTCGCTTTGCGGGTCGGCATCCACGCAGGTCAGCACGGTATCGGGCGAAACGAAGCGGGTGATGTCATCGACATGGCCGTGCGTATCGTCGCCCACGATTCCTGAGCCGATCCAAATCACGTTGGACGCGCCCAAGTACTCGGCAAAAATCTTTTCGTAATCGCGCTTTTTCATTCCCGGATTGCGCTGCTGCACCCGGCTGAGCAGGCATTCTTCCGTGGTAATGAGCGAGCCCCGCCCGTTGACGTCGATCGATCCGCCTTCGAGCACAACCCGTCTTTTTCCAAAGACAGCTTCGATTTCACTCGCTCCTGCAACCCGCGCCATCAGGCTGCCGATCTTTTCGTCGCGCTTCCAGTTGGGATATTTAGCCCAGGCATTGAACCGCCATTTGATGGCCGCCAACCCTGATGGCGTGCTGTTTTGCGAGGGCATGGCTTCGACCCGTGCCGAGACTGCCTTCGAACTCGCAGGGGCTTTAGCCCCCGGCTCTTGGCGGACAGGAGTGTCCGCCCCACATAGTCGGACGAACGCGCAGCCGGAATCCCGTGTCCAGACCCGGTCGGTGGGCCAGCGGTGGAAACGAATGTTCTCGTTTAGGGCGTTAGCACGCTGGAGAGTCTTGCGCGCCAGCTTCTCCGCCGCCGCATCTTTGACGATCAGCTCGACCCGCTCGTTCCTGCTCAGATAGCGGATGATCTCGGCATAGACCCACGGAATCGGCTCGAACTTGCCCGGCCAATCCAGCTTGTAGTGAGGCCATGCCAGCCAAGTGGCCGCATGAGGCTCCCACTCGGCAGGCATTCGATATCGAGTTAACCCGCTTTCAATGGAGGAACGCGCCATGCAAGTTCGCCTGAGTCACTATAACAATGACTTGGGCGCCGGGCGACGCTTCGCGCTGGCGAGGTATCGCACGTGAAAGGCCCGGGGCCGCTGACCCCTGAAATTTGCTCTTGCCTGCTCATCTTTCGTGAGGTAACTTGCATCGTATTTGGAATAGGCAAACAAGGCCGATTCTTGCCGGAGGTGCCCTGTGCGCATTCTGCTTACATTGATATTCCTTTCCGCATTTGCTGTCGCGCAAGAGAGCGAACAGCCCGAGATCACCCCCCAGCCACAGACGCAACCTAAGCTGAACTCTGCCCCCGCCCTTATGAGGGGACCACACAGGACCGTCAGCGAGGTCATCATTCCGGCAGGCACTCGGATTCCCATTGCCTTGAAGAACACTATCTCCACCAAGGCCAATCGTGAGGGAGATCCCATTTACGCGCAGTCTACCTTCCCGGTCGCCATCAACGACCGAATCATCGTTCCCGCCGGAACTTACGTGCAAGGCAAAATCACTTCCATCAAGCCAGCCGGACACATAAAGGGCCGAGCTGAAGTGCTGATTCACTTTACGAGCCTGATCTACCCAAGCGGCTATACCGTCATGCTGCCAGGAGCAATCGAAGATGCGCCGGGAGTCGATAACGCTAAGGTCAAGGACAAAGAGGGAACCATTCAGGGCGACAGCACCAAAGGTAAGACCGCTGCGACAATTGCTGGACCGGCGGCCAATGGTGCTCTAATCGGTGCCGTCGCTCGCGGGGGCGAGGGTGCTCTGATCGGAGCAGGAATTGGTGGAGCTATAGGCACGACGATCGCGGCTCTCACCCACGGTAACGAAGTGAAGATGGGGCCGGGCACAACTCTGGAGGTCGTTTTGCAACGTGACGTGCCGGTAGATGGCTCCCGTATCTCCAGGACATTTGGAAGAACGATAGTAGAGTAGGTTGGTTGCTACGAGACCACCGCGTCCGACCTTGCCGGATCAGTTATTCCGCAGTGGTGGGTTCGATGATGCTGGTAACTTCAGAAATTTTGTTCGCCGGGAATCCGCCCTGCTTGGCATGTTCGCGAACCATCGCTTCATTCGGAGCGCGATAGATGCAGTAGATTTTGTCAGCGGTAACGTAACTGTGTATCCACTGAATCTCCGGCCCGAGTTGGTTCAGCACAGTGCACGACTTCTGTGAAACACCGCGAAGTTGATCGGCAGTGAGGGTTCCGGCGCCAGGAAGATCGCGCTCGATGACATATTTGGGCATTATTGAGCTCCGACATTGGGGGTAGTTTTGGCAGAAGCCTATCAGGCTGGCCGAGTCCGCTGCAAGGGTTAGACCTTAGCAGCCGCGGAATACGCCACGGGGTAGAGTTGGGAGTCGATGTCTTTGCGCAGGTCGGCCCAGATGTTTTCCGGCATGCTCAGAAACACTTTCACCATCTCGGGATCGAACTGGCGCCCCGACCACTGAATAATCTCGTCGCGCGCGACCGAGTGTGGCAGACGGGCGCGGTACGGACGGTCAGAGGTCATAGCGTCCAAAGTGTCAGCTATCGAAAAGATTCGCGCGCCGAGGGGTATTTCCTCTCCCTTGAGGCCACGCGGGTAACCAGTGCCGTCGTATTTCTCCTGGTGCGCATAAACAATTTCTGCAGCTTCCGCCAGGAATGGAATTCTTCTGACGATTTGGTACCCGCGATAGCAGTGCTCCCGCATTATCGCGGTTTCCTCTGCGTCGAGCTTTCCCGGCTTCTTGAGAATCTGGTCTGGGATCGCCATCTTGCCGATATCGTGCAGGAATGCCCCGCGTGCAATAATTCGAATCTGGTCGGAACTTAGGCCCATCGCCCTGGCAATTGCAATCGTGTACGCAGTCACGCGCTTCGAATGGCCTTCGGTCTCAGCGTCCTTCAGGTCGAGCGCATTGCCGAGCGCCTCGAGCGTGATGTCATAAGACTTTTCCAGAGTTGAGACCGCTTGCCGCAGTTGCTCAGTGCGGGCCGTCACCAGCGCCTCAAGGTTCGTCTGGTACTCGCGATTTTCCATCTTGAGCCGGCGGTTTTCCATCGCGCGCCGCACCGTCGCCAGAAGCTGGTCGCGTTCGAACGGCTTCAACAGATAATCGTAAGCGCCGTTCCTGATTGCACCCAGCGCCACCGAAACGTCCGTGACTGCCGTGACCATAATCACCGGCATGTCGGGATAACGTTCCTTGGCCGCTTCCAGCAATGCGATGCCATCCATTCCCGGCATCATCAGATCGGAAAGCATCAGCTCAAACTCGTCACCCGAAGCAAGCAAACTTAACGCTTCTTTACCAGACTCAGTCTGGGTGCAAACGTAGTTTGCAGAGGCAAGCATCGCGCACATTAGATCGCGTATCGGTTCTTCGTCATCAACGATGAGAATTCGCTCGGCTGGCATAAGGACCCTGGCTAAGTGTATTGCAAATTGTACCTTTAGGCGTGAGGTATCGAAAGTAACCAAAGGTCACCCGAAATCCCAATAGTTACTATCTTCGCCATGCTAAAACTGAGACGGGTAACTACGGTCAAACTGCATGAGCACCTTCGCCTGGCAGGCCTGGCAGATTCTCGCGGGGCTGGCCATACCCAAATTCGTGACTCGCGAGATTGCTGTGCTGCTCATTCTGGCCGCGAGTCTCCTCGTCTTTCGCACTCTGCGCGAACGCTGTTTAATGGTCTGGATCGTCGGATGGCTGGCATATTTAGGCTTCACCAAAAAAGGAATATTGTTATCTTCTAGAAAACTTCGTACTTCAGGCTTGGCCATACTGGAAAAGGTAAATAAGAAGTGATGCGAAAGCTCTGGCCACTTCTCCGAAACCCAGCGGCATGTTTCCGGAACATTGCTCGTGCCCGGCAAGTTGCCGTTCATGATTACTGCATCGAAGGATTCGCTCGCCAGCACTGATTTCATTTTGTCGAAGGTGGACGCGGCGACAACCTTGGCGCCAGCCCCCTCCAGAACGTCGCGCTCGAACTCCAGAACGGACTCTTCGTCCTCGACCACCAGGATCCTGCCTTGGAGTGCAATCTCGCGTTTCTGAATGCGTGCGGCGAGTGGGGCGGCCACAACGGCATGCCCAGCCGAGGGCAACTTTACCTCGATGATCGCGCCACCGCCGTCTGCATTCCTGGCCGAGATTTCACCGCCATGTTCTTTGAC